>JFJP01024628.1_pt1 | contig 14017 bp, 13 predicted proteins | sample 431651 | NCBI WGS metagenome assembly JFJP01 (sample SAMN02602958, study PRJNA72255) | Microbial mat metagenome, whole genome shotgun sequencing project. | biome: fresh water; feature: sink hole; material: water; isolation source: purple microbial (photo- and chemosynthetic) mats found in... | reverse complement strand
CCAAACCCCAAACCCCGTGCCGGTTCGAGGCTTCAACAAAAAGTACATGCGAGATTAATTATCACCTGAAGCGCTTAATTAGAGGTCGGTCCAGTCTTCTCCGGTGTTCTCCTTGAGGAACGCGAGGATGCCTTCCTTGGTTCTCTCGCCGCTGAAGTCGGTCGGGGCCTGGTCCTTCTTGTCCGCGTGGTAGAACTTGAGGGTCGGGAAGCCTTGGATAGCGACGCCAGCGATTTCGTTTTCGGTCGAGTCGATCTTGACCAGCAAGATCTTCTCGTTTCCGGCGAGGGACTTGGCGGTCTCTTCGTAGATCGGGGCCAGGGTCTTGCAGTGGCCGCACCAAGGAGCGTAGAACTCGGCGAGCACGTGGACTCCGGGCTGGAGGACGACGTCCTTGAAGTTCTTGCCGACGACGGTTCTGACGGCTTCGTCGTTCTTCTCGGGGATGTCCTGCGACTTGAAGAAGCGCTCGAGTCTGTCGTTGGAGAAGTTGTCGAGGAAGGTCAGGACGGTGTCTCTGGTGATTTCTCCGTTGAGCGGGAACTTGGAGAGGTCTCCGGACTTGGGGGCGATGATCCAGACGGCAGGGGCGTCGGCGACCTTGACACCGATGTAGTCGGCGAGTCTCTGTCCGAGGCCGCTGGTGACGGTGGAGTGCGAGAAGATGATTCTGTCTCGGGCGGTCTGGGCGACTTCGCTGAAGGCTCTGTAGGCGTCGGTGTTGGTGTCGTCGGTGAAGAAGACGATCGCAGGGGCTTCCTTGCCGAAGACGCGCTCGATGGCTTCGTCGCCTTCGAAAGGCATGACGACTGGGTATCTGTGGGCGGCGATGAACTCCTTGATGCTGTCGACCGAGAAGTCGCCGGTGTAGGTGTTGGATCCTTCGTCGAACTGCTTGTACAGCACCAGTCCGGCTCCGGCGGCGGCAGTCAGGGCCTCGTCGAAAGAGTGGGTGAAGACCAGGGCCTCGATGGTCTGGGCAACCTTCACGAAGTTCTGGTATTGCTCGTCCTCTGCGCCGAAGTAGGCGATCACGACCTTGTTGTCGGCCTTCAGCTTGTCCAGGGCTGCGGCGTCAGCGAGGGCCACTGAAGCAGGGCCGGTTTTCTTCTTGATCCAGTTGACGATTTCAGCCTGGGTTCTGCCTCCGTTGAAGTCGATTGGTTCTCCCTTGATGAAGAACTTGAGGGTGGGGTATCCCTGGACGCTGAACTTGGTGGCGACGGCAGCGTTTTCGGTGGCGTCGACCTTGGCGAGCGGGACGGCAGGGCTGGCATCCTTGAGGATCTTGGCTGCGGCGGCGTACTCAGGAGTGAGCTTTTTGCAATGTCCGCACCAAGGAGCGTAGAACTCGACGAGGATGAACTCGAACTTCTTGATGGCTTCGTCGAAGTTGCTTTCCTTGAGGACGATGACGTCGTCTTCTTCGGGGAATCCCCATTCGGCGGCGGTGAACGCAGTGGATGCGAGCAGCAGGCAGACAAGGAGGCTAGTGGCCTTCATTAGATTTAATAAACTGGAGGCAGATTAGATATATACGTGTCGCCTTTCGGAGCGCTCGAATATCCTCCTTAATTAAATGCCGTAGATTTTGAATCGAGTCATGAGCGTGTCCAGCTCGTCGGTGACCTTCTGCTCGAAGACCTGCTTGCGGCTGATGCCTGCGACGTTCTTGGCCAGCTGTGCGGAGTAGACCCGCAGGTCCGACTCGAAGTCCTCGCGCTCGACCAGCGAGCTCGCCGCCTCCTGCCGCTCTTGCCGCTGCTGCTTGACGTCGATGCGCTGGATGCCCGTGACTCTTTGTTTTTGGGTTTCTTGGAAGAGTCGCTCGAGGTGGATCGTGAGGATGTCGAGCTCAGCTTCGCGGTGTCGCTTTTGCTTGAGGGTCAGGTTGTTGATCTCTGCTTTTCTGGTGAGGGAAGGCTACTTGGCCTGCATCGTGAAGTAGAGTGTGCGGTACTGCTTGAAGGCCGTGGTGTTGACGACGCGGTGTCGCATGGTGAAGGCCATGAGCATCGGGTTGCGGCCGAACTTGTCCACGTCGACTGCTTTCGCGTCGTGTGCGCGCTCGAGGTTCTGCAGGAAGTCGAAGGCTGCTTTGTCTTTCTCCACTTCGTCCAGGAGCTGCTTCAACAGGGCGTACCATCGCGCGGACTCTGTCGGGCTTGAAGAACTGCGCGAACTCGAGGTCCAGGGCGAGCAGGTCCTGCTGGCTGATGCCTGCCTGGTACTTCTCTCGGATGCGGAAGAGCATTTCGAAGTACTCGGTGAGTCGCTGGTCGATCCAGTCTTCGGGGGACTGCTTGTTGGTGAGGACTGTTTCTTTGAGGAGGTTCTTGAGCTCGCTGAAGTCGTCGTCGATGCCGGAGAGCAGGCCTTCGTTCATCTTCTTGACGAGTCCTTCGAGTTCGAAGATCAGGTGCGCGCTGCCGGGGACGAACATGCGCCTGCTGCCGATGTTGTTGAGTTTCTTCTCGCGGTAGTACCGGGAGACTATTTCTGCGTGGTAGTAGGAGGTCGAAGGGTCTGGCTTGGCGTGGATGGCGTTCTTGGCTTCTTCGAGCTGCTCGCGGAAGATGGCTTGCAGCGAGGAGCGGTGAGTTTTCTTTTTGTTCTGCTCGGTGATGGCTTTGGAGAGCTTGGTCGCGAGTTTGTGGGGGTGGGTTCTGAGGGTGTCTGTCTGGTTGGCCGCGAGTGAAGGGTCTTCGGGGTTGCCTTCGCTTTGCTCGTCGCGTTCTTTGAGGTACAGCGAGGTGTTCCTGTTGCCGAAGGCGAGCACGCGGTCTTTCTTCAGGTGGATGTGTTTCTTTTCTTTGAGGTTGATCTCTGCCATGTCGAACATGATCGAGTCGAGGTGCTCGACTGCCTGGGCGGATTCCGAGAAGTTGACTTCTTTGAGGTGCAGCTTGCTCCTGAGGTACTCGATGATCTTGAGTCTGCGGTTTTCGAGCGCGGATTGGCCGGTGGCTTCGACTGCTTCGAGCCTGCTGATGCTGTCGAAGAGCTTGTCGAACTCTTCGAGGACTTCGTAGGAGAAGTGGAAGAGGGCGGACGGGAGGGTGAACTGGAGGAAGTCGAACTCCATGTTCTTGACGAGGTAGTAATCGATGGCTTTCATGAAGTCTTCGGGCTTGCCGCCGTTGCTGAGGCCGTCGAGGAGCGGCAGGTAAGCTTTCTCTGCGCCGGTGGGGAGCTCCATGACGGTTCTGACGAAGACGGTCATGAGGTCTTTGTAGAAGGTCTCGTTGATCCTGGTGATCAGCGGGTTGCTCGGGTGGCTGAGGGTGAGCTTGCCGACCAGGTCTTTGTACTCTTCGGAGGTGGTCAGGAAGCAGGTGGCCATGTTGATGAGTGCGGGGATGAAGTGCGCGCGTTCGGAGCGGTGGACGAGGCTCTCGTTGAGCGCGCCGACCTTGGAGAAAGAGATGCGCTCGAGGTCGGCCATCCACTCGAGCGAGTCTTTGTCGTAGGGAGAGATGACCTCCTTGCCGACGGCGGACTGGTGCAGCTTGAGGATGTCGAGCAGACTCATCGCGACGCTCTTGCGAGCCAGGTGCGGGTTCGACCTCTGCGTGTTGTCCGCGTGGCCCTTCACGTAGTCGAAGTAGGTGTCCACCACTCGGTCGATCAGCACGTCTCGCTCATCGAGGGTCAGCTTGGTGCCTCGCAGCTCTTCGACTTTCGTGAGGATGTCTTCCACGTAGGCTTCTCTGAACTTCTTTTCGCGCTGGTCTTGGCCGTCGAAGAACTGCTGGTAGAGTCTGAACTTGTGGCGGATGTGGAGGTCTTCGGTGCGCGTCGCTGGCAGGTTGTAGTCTCCGAAGTAGTCCGTGTCGAGCACTTCGACGACTGCTTTGAGGTTGGTGGGGGTTTCTTTGAGGGGCTGGCCGAACTCTGCGGTCTGGGTGACGACGTCTGCGGTGACCAGACGGGGGTCTTGGAGGGCGGGGTCTTTCTCTTCGAGCATGACCAGGTCGACGTCGTAGAGCTGTTCTTTGGTGATGTTGCCCATCGCGTAGCTGTGCAGCTTGAGGGGGTCCAGGTTGCGCTTTTTGGTGAAGAAGCGCGCGCGGGAGGTGAGGCTGTACTTGAGCTTGACCTCTCGCGTGAGCTTCAGCGGCTTGCTGGTGATCTCGAGCGGCAGGTCCATGCCTACGTTGACGTTCTTTTTGGAGAGGTCTGCGATGGTGGGGGTCAGCACCTTGTTCATGACGGTTTGGCGCAGCTGCTGGACGAGCTCTTTGCGGTAGATGGGCTGGACGGAGCGCGAGCGGTCGAACATGAGCTGCTTGTTGGACCAGAGCTTGCTGTTGAAGGCCTTGGCGATCTTGCGGTCGAGCTCGACTGCGAGGTTCGGCTTTGAGAAGAGCTCGGAGATGGCTGCGGTCCGCGAGTTGAGGTACTTGTTCTTGAGGTCTGGGTTGTTCAGCAGCAGGCCGCGGACTTCCTTGTCTTTCTGGATGTCCATCTGGTTCTTCTTGCGTCTCCAGAGGACTTCTCTGATCGTGTCGCAGGAGACCACTGGGTTGAGCGAGTCGATGCCGCGGAGGTTGAGGAAGGTGCGGAAGGTTTCTCCGAAGTTTTTGTGGACGTAGGGGTCGAGGTTTTTGGTGTTGTTGAGGCCCATGCGGACTGCGTCGGGGAAGTCTCTGTAGTACTCTTTGATGGGCAGGAGACTCTTGACGGGCGACCTGGGGGTGAAGCCGAAGCTGGGCTTGGAGCAGTCGACCCCTGCGAGCAGCGCGAGGCGTTCGAGGGCGACGTGGTACTCGTTGAGGAGCGAGGAGACGTAGTCGTTCTCTGCGGCGAAGTCCACCTGGGCGAGCATGGTGTTGGCCAGGTCTTCGTCGACGTGTTCGAGGTCTTGGAGGAGCTTGCGGGTCCAGGCCGAGTTGATCTCGCGGAGGTTGGCCCTGATGGCTGCGAGGCTGGTTTCGTTGAAGGCTCTCTGGATGAAGTTGAGGTTGCTGAGGATGGAGCCGAGCGCGGTGTCCTGTCCGGTGTTGCCCATTCCTTGCGTCTGTTCGACCATCTTGAGGATGTACTCTTCGACGGTGCCGAGTCTGTTCTCGATGGTTTTGAGGATGCCTGTTTGGTTCAGCGAGTCGAGTCGCTGCTGCCAGCGGCTGGCCTGGTCGTCGAGCTGGTTGGCGTGGCGGGTGACTGCGTCGCGGGCGACCAGGTCTGAGAGGAGCGCCTGGGGGTTGGGGTGTCCGTTTTCGATTTCGTCTTTGATCAGGAAGTTCATGTAGGTCGACTGGTGTTCCGCCCGGGTGAGCGAGTTGCGCAGCTCGAGCATCTGCGGGAGGCTGCCCACGAGGCTGACTTCCTGGGTGAGCGGGGAGTACCCTGAAGCGCGGCAGGTGGACGAACTTGTCTTCGATGATCTGCATGGTGGAGGAGTCGAGGAAGAGGCGTTTGTCGACGAAGCCGAGGTGCAGCAGGTCCGAGCCTTCGATGGGCGTGCCTGTGAGCGCGATGAACTTGCCGACGCCGAGGGGCAGCCTGGAGAGCACGTAGCTGGAGCCGCCGAGCAGCGAGCTTCCGCGGTCCATCTCGTCGAAGATCGCACGTGCAGGCTTCACGCAGTTGACGATCGGCATCTGCAGGAACATCGCCGCTGCGGAGTTGTGGATGTCGCCTTCGAGCTCGAGGATGAGCGGTTTGTTGTAGCCCGTGACGTACATCGCGAAGTTCTGCAGCTTGCGCAGGTAGTCTGCCGCTGCGTGCAGGTCGCGCCGCTCGACGCAGGCCAGCAGGTCTGGGGAAAGCGAGTCTACGCTTCATGTCTGTGCCTGCGGAGAAGTACTCGGGGTCGTCCGAGGTGAGCTTGACCAGCCGCATGAAGCCGTCGAAATCCATCCACTGCGTCACGCGAAGGTACGTCCAGGAAGTCTTCCATGTCGGCCATCATCTTCTCGGTGAGGATGTTGAAGCGCAGCGGGTCTTTGAGGAAGACTTCGCCGAGCAGCCTCGACTTTTTGGAGTAGGCGGCTCGCTGGGTGAGGCAGGCCTACGTTTCCAGCTCGCTCTTTGTGGAGCTCTTTGAGCGCCAGGTACTCGTTTCCGGTCTTCTGCACTTTGTAGTCGGTGACTTTCGAGGTGCCGCGGAGCAGCCGAGGCCCTCTGCAGCGAGCTCCGATCTTTCTCAGACTGGTTAACATTAGCTTTAATTAAAATTTCCGGTTTCTTGATATTTTAGCTGGCGTAGTAGCGCTGGAGGTTTTCTTCGATCATTTTGCGGAGGTTGGCTTCCATTTCTGGCTTGAGCTGGAAGGCTGCGGCGAAGGAGCGGGCTTTGTCGGCCGGGTCGTCGCCTTCGCAGATGGCGAGTCTGCCTGTTTTGCCTGGTGCGATGTTGACGTCGAACTGGACGTACGGCACGCGCGACTTGGACTTGCGGCCGGGGTCTGCGCAGGACGGCGGGACGACTTTTTCGGTCTTCCTGCGCTCGTAGTTTTCTCCTTTGGGCACGTACTCGAGTTTGCGCTTGAGCTCCTGGTGCTTCTCGTTCGCTGTCCGCAGCCGCTCGATCGACTTGATGTAGTGCACGGGCAGCTGCGACTGGTCGTAGAGACTGCGCAGGTCTTCGATGCGGTCCAGGTCGTTGATCTTGGGGCGGAAGGTGCACTGCTGGATCTCGGCCAGCTCTTGCTTGAGCCGCTTGTCTTCGCGGATCTGGTTGAGCATGTCGTATTTCTCTTTTTGGGTCACGTAGAGGCGCTCGACGACCTCGTCGGGGTTCACGCGGGTGACGCGCTGGGACTGGCGCCTGTTGTAGTCGTCGGTGTCTTTGAGGTTCGGCGTGAAGGTGCACTCTTTGTACCGCTCGATCATCGCTATCTTCTTCTTTTGCTCGAGTCGCTGGGTTCGCACGTTGTGTTCGTGGTAGAGGATGTCTACTCGGGAGATCTTCTCGGATTCCTTCACGCCGTTGTCCATGAGGATCTTTTGGTCGCGGATCTGGCTGAGGATCTTGGACATGTCGTTGATGTGGGGGTTGAAGGTGATCTCTTTGTTGAATTTCTGGTCAGCGGGGAGTACCTGTTTGATCTCTTCGGCTTTGGCGGACTTGAGGTAGCCGATGCCTGAGTAGTAGATCTTCGTTTTGGCGATGTCGAGGTAGTGTCTGACCAGCTGTTCGAGACTCCAGACCGAGAGCGACTCTCCGTCTGCTTCTTCGATGGTGGTGCTTTCTCGGATGACGTGCAGCCCTGCTTCCCGCAGGATTTCTCGTCAGGCCAGGACTACGCTCGATGAAGACTGCGATCTCTGCAGGCTTGCGACGGCTGTGGTCGTGCATGAGGCCACGGAGGAACTGGAGGACGGCTTCGCGCGGGACGGCTTCGGCGACGGAGCGGCCGTCGAAGGCCAGGTGGACCCAGAGCTGCTCGTGGAACATCATCTGGGTGAGCGATGGGTACGTCCTGGTACTTCTGGACGCCCTGGCTGCGGTCGGTCGATTCGGGCGAGAAACGGACTTGGCAGTCTTCGTCGAACTTGACCACTGCGAAGAAGCCGAGGAGGTAGAGCACGCGGCCGAGCTTCTCGTAGGTGACCAGGTCTTCTGTTTCGGGGCAGGCGCTGATGATGGCCATCATGAGGTTCTGCTCGAGCTTGTCCTGCAGAATCTTTTCGGACTTGCGGTTGATCTTCTTGGAGTTCGCTTTGTTCAGGATGTCTTGTTTGGCCACGTGCTCGATGATCAGCTTGCGCTTCTGGGTCTCCAGGGCTTCTTCGTAGAACTTGACTTGGGGGTTCGCGGCGGAAGGCGTCACGCTGAGCTGCCGGGCTTCTTCGTCGAAGTGGTCTTCGGGCTGCGAGGCGTCTTCCTCTTCCTCCTGCTGTCTCCTGTGGTGGCTCGCGCTGCGGTCTCGCTGCGATGCGAAGGTGGAAGGCATTCGGAGTCGCTCGGCTTCGTCGGCCCTGCCTGTCGTCGCCTGCTCGTCTGAGTCCTGCGGCTGAGGCGGTGGCCGTTTCGCCGTGCGGTGGTGCGTCGCGTCGTCTGCTGCTTCGATGCCTTCTTCTTCGAGGCGAGTCATCAGTTTCTGGATGCGGTTTTGTCGCATGCGTGCGACCATCTCTCCCCGACTGGCATGGACCTCCATTCTCAAATTTTAAAAGGCAGGCCAGCCAGTCAAATCGGCATCTGGCTGCTGGGCCGCCAGCACGCGAGCAGCCAGTCAAGAGATGCGAGTGGTGCGGGATCGGTGGAGTAGAGTTTAGGTCGAGGAGGAGGAATAGCTAACCAGATAATCGACGGCAGCGGGATGCCCTTGGATCATCGCATCTCCACTGGCCGTCAAGTTTTAATTATAATCGGGACGAAGCCGAAGATTCTTGCGGTGATTAATTACGCGACTACTTGCCCTGCATCGACTTCTGCAGCAGACTCATGCGCACGTGCGTGTCGACCGCTGCGTTCCGGTAGCCGCCTGCGTAGGCCTTCAGCAGTCGGGGCATCGCCTCGCGCAGAGCAGTCGGCCACGCGATGCCGTGGGCTGCCTCCGCTCCTTCCTTCAGGTCCGGTACTTTCTCCAGCGCCTTGAACTGCAGCTCGAGTCTGCGCGCCTGGTCTCTCAGATAGTCCTTGAGGCCGGTGAACTGCGCCAGCTGCGCACGGACCTGTTCCTTCTCGGGCTCGGGCCGCTGCTTGATCAGCTTCTTCGAGCTGGCCTTTACCTCGTCGCCTGCTAGCTTGAAGACCGCCACCATCAGTCGCAGGCTGTGCAGCAAGCCGAAGGCAGAGGAGTACGCTTTATAGTTGATGAACTGGTCTTGCACGCTGTCCATCGCCTCCACAGACTTCTCGAAGCTGGCTTTCAGCGCAGCCAGCGCGGGCAGGCTTGCCAGAGCCAGGATCTTGTCGAAGCTCGCCTCGTCTGCCCTCGAGAGCAGCAGGCAGACCGTCGCGAACTCCTGCAGTGCCTTCAGCGAAGTGAGACAGGTTTCCATCTGCTGCTGGAGCTCTTGTTCTCGGTAGGGCTTCCTGTCTTTCGCGTCTCTCAGAGGGTTGTTCACTCTGCGGTACACGAAGTAGTCTTCGAAAGAGCTGAGGTTCTTCGGGGAGACTGCTGCGACCTCTTGCTGGAGACTCTCCAGCACCGACTCGGGCAGGTCTTTGGTCTTTTCGAGCAGCAGCTTGATGAAGATGTGGTCCAGCAGGTTCTTCGCCTTCACCACATGCAGGTCTTTGTATATGCCGAACAAGTCGAAGTTGAAGACCGACTGGGTGAAGTAGCTGGGGATCTGGATCTGCACGAGGTCTTGGTTCAGACTGAGCTTGAACTTGTCTTGCGTGAGCTTCTGCGCGTTGAACTCGACCAGTCCCTCGATGTTGCGCAGGTCTGCCGGCAGCTGGCTCGAAGACTTGTCCACCTGGCAGAGCAGATGCTCGGCTTGGAGAAGGTCGAGGATCACTCTGTGTACCGAGTTGCAGTTGAGTCTTTCGTAGAGGTAGAACTCCTCCAGCACTCTGAAGTTCGTGTGCTTGCAGCAACCCTTGAAACTCTCGATCGACTCCTTCTCGCACTCGCGGTAGAACTCTCTGCTGTGCTCCGAAAACTTCTGTGCCAGGTTGATGACCGGTATCGCGTTCACGTCTCTGTAGAACAGGTACGACAACGTATCGTGCTGGTTTCCTTTCAAATCGTGCTTCTTGAAATACTCGCTGTTCTCTTCGTACATTGCAAATCCGTTGTTTATTTCTAGGTGTCGGAGCATCAGGTCGAAGTTGTAAGGACTCCTCCGAGAGAACTCCAGCAGCAAGTAGCAGTAAAGCGAAAAGGAGTTGTGGTCTGCAGCGCTCTCTGCTCTGTCTCGGAGGATGCGCAGAATCTCGCAGACAGCGAAGAGATACTGGTCGTTGTTCAGTCTGTCGCCTTTCTCGACCGACAGCTTGTCTGGAGAGTCGTAGAAGATCTTCTCGAATCGCTCGAACTGCTCGAAGAATCTGTTGATCCACGCGATGCATTCTGCGGTGTCTTGTCGGTAGAGGTCTGTCTTGCTCACCTCAACGATCATCTTTTGGTAGACGAGACTGCAGAGAGTCGAGTCGTCAGTGGTCACCTGGATGACTCTCTCGACCTCTTCGATGAAGATGTGTCTGAAGTACTCGTTGTTGATGTACAGGTGGTGCAGCTCGTCCGCGAGCGTAAGGGTGTTCTTGTAGTAGTTCACTACTGTCGCGATCAGATCTCGCACAAGAGGCTTCAGCTGGTCGCCGACTTCCGCGGGAGAACTGATCAAGAGGAAGTTGAGGACGTCCAGTGTGAGGATCAGATAGTTCTTACTGCGGAACTTGTCTTTGTTCTTCACTAGGAACTTCTGCAGGTACTTCGCCATCACTTTAAGGTACCTCTCCAAGAAGCTGGCCTGTTCCTCGAGCTGTTCGAAGACGTGGATGAACTCGTTCGTCGTCCTCACTGACTTTTCTTTCAAGAGACTAACGGTCGTCTGCACTCGCGCATGATCGATTCTTCGAAACACTGCATCGATAAACCTCTTCTGCATGTTGTAGTTCGCGATGGTATTGTCTCTGCATTGTTCGTCGAGGATTTCAAAGAAAACCTTCTCGATTTCATCGGCGTGCTGGGCAAAGACTTTATCGTTTTCTGTGATCTGGGCGAGACTGTCGATGTGTTCGGAGAATTGGAAGATGCTCAGGTGTTTCCTGATGTTGGCGAAGAGCTCGGTGTAGTCTTCCATATCTCTGAACAACCTATGCTTCAAGAAAACCAGCTGTTCGGTCAGAGTGAGTTTGATGTCTTTGTCTTGAGTCTCTTCGACCAGCTTTTCGACTTTGGGCAAGAACATCTTGATCATCTTCAGCTTCGACAACTCAGGCGTCTTCGTGTACTCGCTCTGCTCCTTCTGGAAGTTGAGGTATTGGCAGTAGAGAGATGCTGCGGGTAAAAGCCGCATACCGAGCAAGTCTTTGGGCGCATCTGAGTCTTTGAAGTTCTTCATGAACAGCTGCTGGACTGTCTGCAGGTCCCAGCTAGCGATGCAGAGCGAGAGGTAGTCTTCGGAGACCTTCGGCTCTTTGGGATTCTTCTTGTAGAATACCTCGTAGAATGTTTTAGCCTCTTTCGGTCTTTCTCGGTGAGGTGGGTCTACTGAGGTACACAGCGATGGAGAAGAGCACCTTCGAATAGGGCTGCATGTCGGCGTCGAACTCGCCGTAGGACTTGAGGAACTCCGAGAAGAGGCTGTCTGCTTCACCGTGGCAGTTCATTTTCACGAGACAGATGGCTTTTGCGAGTCCGAGGATCATCTTTTGTTTGTCGGAGAATTTGCTGTTGGCTTTCTTTTTGTTGAGGACCTTGTTGATCTCTTCGAGAGCGATGGAGACCTTGTTCTCCGAGAGGTACTCGAAGAAAACCTGCATCTTTTGTTCGAACGAGTCCATCTCTTTTTATCAATCAAATATGTGATAGCGAGCAGAAGATGATACAATAAGTGAAATTCCAGCTTGACGCAGCAAATTAAAAGAACTTTAGGTACAAGACGACCAGAACCAGCAGCGCGATGACGACGAATATGAGGTACTGTCGCAGCTGCAGAGTGATGCGCACTTCTTTCGCTTTGTTCTTGAACTGCTTGAGAGGCGCCTACGTTCGCAGAGTCGGACTTGAGCTTCGAAGCCTTGTCGTAGATTTCTGCTGTCAGCCGCTGCTACCGCCGATCTTCCTGTCTTTGTCCATCAGCAGCTCGAAGCTTTCACTCATCACGTTTTGGATGTCGTAGAGGTCCGAGTTGATCTTGTCGATGTTGTCTTCGGAGTCGACGTCTTTGAACTTGTCCACTTGTCTCCTTATCGTCTTGTCTGTGTTAGCCGATGCAACCGAAGTTCAGGAAGTAGTAGGGCTTGTCGATGGTCTCCAGCTTCGACCTGAGGTTGACGCCTGAGGAGCCGAACTCGCTCTGCAGTTTCTGAGTCATTTTCAACGAACATCTTCGAAGAGCTGGGCAAGCTCGAGGTTGAAGGCTTTGGAGAGTTTCTTCGGGTACTTGTTATCGCAAATGGTCATGTAGATGATGCCGTTAGACAGCCAAAGACTGCTCAAGGGGGACTACTGCACGTACGAGGCGTTGTCAAATTCGACGAACTCGATATCTCCCGATCTCGTCTTCTCGTTCGAGAGCAGCCTTTTCGCTTTTATCCGCAACTCTTCGTATCTTGTCACCATGGTGTCGTTACTTTCGCACAGCAGAAAGGCGTCTCTGGTCCTGGCAATCAGCGTCGCTTTTATCATCGGCTTGTTGTTTATTATTTCAACACGAAATGCTACAATACCCACTTACCTCGAATTAAAATTCGCAGATGAAGACGAACACCCAAGACTCTCTGACCGATGCGAAGACTCAGTTCATGCAAACGCTGAGAAAACAGGAGATCAACGAGATCCTCGACAAGCGCAGGCGGAAAATTCTTGGACACGAAGAGGCGACTCGTACGGGCAACATGCAACTCAAATCCACAAGCGCGGAAGTAGCGAGTCAATTACTAGATCCTCACTGACTTTCAAAGCCTCAAACACGACTTCGACACAAGCAAAGAAGATGCCTACCACTCCATCCTCCAGAACATCAAGATACTCTTATCTCCATCGGCTGATCCCTCCAAAAACCAAGATCCGCCAATCGACGAGTTCTTCCAAGCGGGACTGCTCAGCTACGTCCTCAAGTTCTTCGAGCCAGAGCTAAGGTACAACTTAGAGGACTGCTTCATAAACGCTTCTATGTACTGCTTAGCTGACCAGGATCATGTCGAATGTGTGTCTCGGAAACCAGACCCAGCTCGAAATCATTCTGCAGACCACGAACTACATGGTGTACTGTCACCAGATACTGAAGGATAAGAGGATGAACATCGAAGTGGTCGAAAACGTTATCTGGTCGATTTCAAACATGGTCGGCAACTCAGACTTGGTTCGAGACGCTGTGCTTCAGTCGCCGCTGCCCGAAGCCGTGATCGAACTCAACTCGATCTTCTCGAAGGTTTCGAAGCTGAGCAGCGTGTCTATTTGGTTCTTCAGCAACCTGCTCAGAGGCAAGATCTACCCTGAGTACCTCGTCGCCTGCAGACTGATCGAGCCCGTCTGCAAGATCTTCACGGAGTACGATAACGAGACGGTAGACCTCGAAGGCATCTGGGCACTGGCCTACTTCGTCGAGCCAGAACATCACAAGTCGGAGCGACTGATAACGATCGCGAGCAAAAGCCTCGTGCTGTCGAAGACCATCCGCTTGCTCGGCAGCTCCAACTCACGGATAGTCAACGCAGCTGTCCGCGTCTGCGCGAACTTGACTTCAGGACCCAACGAGATCTCGAGGCTGCTCAGCCAAATGGGCCTGTTGGAGGTAGTTAGGACTGACCACAGCGAGTGCCCGAACTGCTGTGCTCTCCTTTCAAGCGGATCCAGCGCGACGTGCTTTGGCTGAGCTCGAACATCATGGCGACCGAAGACCAGCTCATCTCGGACCTAGGCAAGCCTTCCTACTTCGAGCTGCTGATCAACTTCATGTCTCAGACAGACACCATGATCAAGCTGGAGGTGCTCAAAGTGATGGAGAACTTCTTCCTCTGCGCCAGCATGAACACGATACTGCATGTTCTGAGTCACATGGTGAATTTGGTCGAAGCTCCCCAACTGCTCAACATCGTGCTGCTCAACATCTTGCTGCTCAACCTCGAAGACAAGGAAAACCACGCGCTCTGCACTGCAGTGCTCAAAGTCATCGACTTGCTGCTGATGATCGGTGAGCGTTACCGATCCGAAAACAAAGGGTAGTCGACTCTCACCAAGCAACAACCCGATCGCAGAGAAGATGCTCATAGACCCAGCACTGTCGCACCTGGAAGATATGCAGAATTCATCGAGCAAACAGTGCGCACAAAACTCCAATGAAATCATCCAAAAATACTTCCACCACGGAAACTAACTGCTGATGCGGACAAAGGAACAGCCAGCGGTCAGCAGTAAGTGTTCCTCGCGATAAACTCACTTCCACC
>JFJP01002562.1_pt1 | contig 14017 bp, 10 predicted proteins | sample 431651 | NCBI WGS metagenome assembly JFJP01 (sample SAMN02602958, study PRJNA72255) | Microbial mat metagenome, whole genome shotgun sequencing project. | biome: fresh water; feature: sink hole; material: water; isolation source: purple microbial (photo- and chemosynthetic) mats found in... | reverse complement strand
TTGGAAAAATGGCTGAGCAACGCAGCCGGACAGTCACCGGAAATATATTGACGGCACGCAGCGCCGTCCGGCGAGGGTTCAGGGCACGGCCGTCAGTTGTACGATGACCTGACTCGCCATGAGCGCCAGGAACAGGCCAATGGCGGTCGCTTCCACTAATAAACCGGCGGAGCGCAAGCCCCGGCCGAGCAGCGTTGCCGGTAACACTATCCAGCCCCGCAACGCCAGTCGCAGCCCGCCCCAGGCGGCGGCAACCAGGCAGATCAGGTGCAGCCCGTCGATGGAGATTTTTTGCAGCAGGCCGTTGTCCGCCGCCCAAGGCCAAAAAGGCTGCATGTCGGCGTGCATGAAACTGTCAAGCAGGATGTGCGAACCGCTGCCGAGCAGCGCGCCGAACCCGGCGGCGGCAAGCGTGATGCGTGTATCGGTGCCGAGCCAGCGCGCCTGGGCCGGACTCAACTGGCGGTTCCACCAGCGCAACCATAGTTCGCCAGCCAGCCGGCCGGGCCAGACGCTGACCACGGCAACCACCGTCGCCCCGAGATAACTGTGCAACTGGCGATGGGCCGGATCGCCGGTGAACAGGAACCAGAGGATGGGTTCGAGATCGATCAGGACATTGGCGATGACAAAGACCACCCAACTGACCCGCGTGGGTGCGTAGGTCTTGAACAGCAGGCCGGCGCCAATGTGGAGGGGCGTGACGGGCATGTTTCAGAGACGCGCCGCGAGAATGCCGGTGATCTCGGTATCCGTCAGCACGATGGGATTGGTCTTCATGCTGCTGCCACGCGAATTGGCGACGATGCGCAAAAAGTCGGCGCTAGCGGTACGGTAGGCGGACAGGCGCGGCAGGGCCAGTGCGGCTTCCCATTGCCGCAGGGTGGCGACCAGGAAGGCGCGGGCGTCGGTGCCATTGAGCCCCTTCTGCATGGCGAAGCGGCGGCCGATTTCGGCGTATTTCGGCAGGGCGGGGTTGGTGGGTTCGCGTTCGTTCATGGCCGCGATATTGACCTCGGTGGCGGTCGCCACCAGCGTGCCGCAGGCGACGCCATGCGGAATCGGGAAGAAGGCGCCCAGCGGCGCGGCCAGGCCATGCACCGAGCCGAGGCCGGTTTGCGCCAGACAAATGCCGGACAGCATCGAGGCGTAAGCCATTTTTTCGCGTGCCCCGGCCGATTGGCCGGCGTAAAGCGACAGCAGCGAGTCTTTCACCGCCATGATGCCGCTGCGCGCCAGCGCGTCGGTCATGGGGTTGCTGCGCGTCGATACGAAACTTTCCAGCAGTTGCGTGAAGGCGTCCATGCCGTCCGCGGCAATCAGCGCGGGCGGGCAGGTGGCGATCAGGTCGGGATCGACGATGGCCCATTCGGCCACGAGTTGGTCGTCGCGGAAGGACTTCTTGAACTGGCCCGCGATGGACAGCACCGCGTTCTTGGTCGCCTCCGAGCCGGTGCCGGCCGTGGTCGGCACGGCGATGAAGGGCGTGGCCGGGCCGCGATAGGGTAGCTCGGGGCCGACGCCTTCGAGATGATCCATCACCGAGTTGCCGGGTTTCAACAGGCCGGCGATGGCCTTGGCGGCATCAAGGGCGCTACCGCCACCGATGCCGATCACGGCGTCGAAAGGCTTGCCCCGCAAGGCGGCAACGGTGGCATCGATAAAAGTCGGTGCTGGCTCGACGGCGACCTTGACAATTTCGTAGCCACAGCTGCGGCGCTGCAACTCGTCGAAAAACCACGCCGCCGGCGCCGATTCGATAAAGCTTTTTGCACCGGTGACGAGCAGCAGACGCTGACCGTAAGCGGCGGCAATATCCGGCAGCTTGCGGAAAGCGCCGCTGCCGAATTCGATGCGCGGCAATCGTGAGATGGAGAAGGGAGTCAACATGGAAAATCAGGTCCTGGTACGCCGCAACGCGTGAAGTTGTGAACAATAGCTCAGGCGCGAGTCGTTGACAGCCATTTCAGCAAGGCTTCGAACAGTTTGACAGGATCGACCGGCTTGCCGATATGGTCGTTCATGCCCGCGTCGATGCAGACCTGGCGATCCTCATCGAAGGCGTTGGCGGTCATGGCCAGGATGGGCGTCTCGGCGTAGCCCCGCAGCGCGCGGATGGCCCGCGTCGCATCGACGCCATTCATGTGAGGCATCTGCATGTCCATCAGGATCAGGTCGTAGCGGTTTTGTTTGGCCAGTTCAACGGCCTGTGCGCCATCCTCGGCCAGATCGACCGCAAGGCCGACATCCTCCAGTAAACCGCGCGAGACCTCCTGATTGATCGGCTCGTCTTCCGCCAGCAGGATGCGCGTGCCGGGGAATTGGGCCTTCAGCCGGGCTTCGGCGCTGTCTTGCGAAAAAGTCGGTGCTAGCGGTGCGGCACCATTGATCGTCGGGGCCTTGCCCAGCCGCACGGTGAACCAGAAGGTGCTGCCGTTGCCGGGTTGGCTCTCCACGCCGACATCGCCACCCATCATGTTGATCAGTCGCTTGCTGATGGCCAGCCCCAGCCCCGTCCCGCCGTACTTGCGGGTCATCGAGCCATCGGCCTGCTCGAAGGCGGTGAATAGCCGTTTCTGGTTTTCGGCACTAATACCGATACCGGTGTCTGCTACCTCGAAGCGCAGCAGCACGTCGCTCGGACTTTCCTCGGTCAGTCGCGCCCGCAGGGTAATCGCGCCGGTTGCGGTGAACTTGAGGGCGTTGCCAGCAAAGTTGAGCAGAATCTGGCCGAGCCGCAGGGGATCGCCCAGCAGCGTGAGGCGGGAGACTTCGGGCGAGAGGTCGACGCGCAGCTTGAGCCCTTTGTCGATGACCTTCTGGCCAATCAGGCTCATGAGGTTTTCCAGCACCTCGCCGAGCTTGAAGGTCACCTGTTCCAGCGTCAGGCGTTCGGCCTCGATCTTGGAGATGTCGAGGATGTCGTTGATGACGTGCAGCAGATGCTGCGAGGCCTGGGTGACTTTGCTCAGCTGGTCTCGCAGTTTCGGGTCGGTCGCCTTGCGCAAGGCCAGATCGGTCATGCCCATGATGGCGTTCATTGGCGTGCGCAGCTCGTGGCTCATGTTGGCGAGGAAAGTGCTTTTGGCGTGGCTGGCGGCTTCGGCGGCGTTGCGGGCGGTTTCAAGGGCGGCGGTGCGTTCCTCGACCAGGGATTCGAGGTGGTTCTGGTATTTCTTCAACTCGGCGTCGGCCCGCTTGCGCTCGGTGATGTCCTGAATGGCCCCATAGAGTTGGTGCCATCCCGGATCGCCCGGATCGACCTGAACCTGGGCGACGCTGTTGAGGTAATGCAGCGAACCGTCAGGGTGCGTAACGCGCAACACGACATTGCTCGATTGGCCTGGCTGGAGGCCGGTAATATTGCTGTCGAACAACGCCAGATCTTCTTCGACAACGTAGGGCCGCCAGCAGCCACGGGAAATAAAGGTCTGGTTGTCATAGCCGAATACAGGTTCGGCATTGCCTCCCAGCCAATCAACACGGAACAATCCATCAGCGGTGCGTCGGCAGGAATAGATGAGATCGCTGGTAATCGAGGAAATGATGCGAAAGCGCGACTCGCTGGCCAGCAGCGCGCCCGTCGCGGCGTGGTGCTGGTTCCAGAAACGCAGGATCAGCCAGGCGGAGATTACGCTGACCAGGAAGAAAGCGCCAAGCAGCAGGGCTGTCTTGCGCACCTCGTCATTCCAGGTTCCGAGATAGTCTTGGGGAGCCATGCCGACCGCCAGAATGACCGGCATGTGGCGGACACGATGGAACGCATAGGTGCGCTCAAAACCATCCGGCGCCTTGAGTACATGGAAGATTCCGGTTTCCTTCCCGGAGTCAAGCAGTGCCTTGAACTCGCTGGAAACCTTCTTGTCGCCTGTTTGCCCCGCCGGCCCTTCGACTGCTGGAAAGCGTGTCACCAGCCCGAGGTTTAACTGCCGTATCACGGCCGAGCCATGCGGGCCCAGTTTGAGCAGGGAAAGCTGGTGGGTAAAGTGGTCTATTGTCACCGCAGCCGCAATGACGCCGGCAAGGGAACCATCGGGATGACGATAAGAGCGGGTAAAAGCGATGACCCAGATTTTCGATACCCGCCCGAGGATCGGGTCGCTAACGATCATGCGCTGCCCTGGATTGGCCTGGTGCAACGGGAAGAATTCACGGTCGGCATAGCTCGCCGGCGTCGTCCGGATGACGCCCTTGCCCCAGAGAACGTCGCCTTTGGAATTGGTCAGGCGGAAGGCATCGACTTCCGGGTGGCGTTCCTGGTAGGTCTTGAGCAAGCGCTCGATGTTCGCATCTTTGAGCGGGCTCTCCGAAGCCTGGTGCTCCAGCGTATCAACGATGCTCAGCAAAGCCAGGTCGATGCGCCGGGCGGAATCGGCGATGTTTTCTTCGAGTAGCGTTGCCAGGTTGGTTGTCGTGCTCTGAACCTGTTCAACGGTTTGCTCGCGGCCGAACAGCAGGCTCTGGACGCCGATGGCGATAACGATGATATTAAAGACGATCACGCCCGCGACTAGCCAGCGCTGGAAACCGGGTGTCAGCGGCGGGAAATCAAAGCGCGACATGGGCCAATCCCAGCAGCAGCCGTGCCGCACCCGCCAGCAGTAGCGCTACCGCCACCGAAAGCGCGACCGAGAACCAGGCCTCGCGCCGCCCCACTGTTTTCAGCATGACGGCGAAGGTGGACACGCAGGGGACATAGAAAGTGAGGAAAACGAGGAAGGTGAATATCTGCGTGGTGTCGAGTTGCGAGGCGATGTCCTCGGTGCCCAGCGCCTGCGCCACCATCAGCAGTGAAAGCTCTTTGCGCAGCACACCGAAGAGGATGGGTACGCCCAGGGCGACCGGCAGCCCCAACCACCAACCGGTAATGGGTGTCAGCAGCAGGTTGATGTAATCGTCGGCGCCGATGTGCGAAAGCAGCGCCAGCAGCACGCTGCCAGCTACCAGCAACGGGGTGACGATGGTGACGATGTCGCTGGTGCGATCCCAGGCGTCGCGCAGCAGCGGCCGCCAGGACGGCCAGCGGTAGGGCGGGATATCGAGCACCATGCCGGGCGCGGTTCCGGTGTAACGCTTGGCCAGCAGGCGGCCGAGCAGGGCGATGACCAGCGGTGTCAGCAGGAACAGCGCCAGCACGGCCGGCGCCCCGAGGTATTTGCCGCCCAGCGCGAGGATGATGGCCGAGCGCGCCGAACAGGGCACGAAGGTGACCAGCAGCGAGGCCAGGATGCGGTCGCGGCCCGAAACACCCTTGGCCGCCGCCGAGATCGCCGGCACGTTGCAGCCGAGTCCGATCAAAAAGGGCAGCGCGGCGGCGCCATGCAGGCCGATGCGGTGGAAGCCGCGGTCGACCACGAAGGCGACGCGGTGCATGATGCCCGACTGCTCCAGCAGCACCAGCAGCACCACCAGCGGCAGCATGTAGGGCACGACGATGCCGACCAGGCCGACCAGGCCCTCGGCGACGGCGCGGCCGACGATGCCGACGGTGGAGACGGGTTGCCAGGTTTGCACCCAGGCGGCCAGTTGCGCCGAGGTGTAGCTGTCGAGCACGCCGGCCAGTTCGAAGACGATGAACAACACGGCGCCGAATATCGCCAGGCTGCCAAACAGGCCCCAGCGCGGATGCAGGAACAACGCGTCGAGGAAGCCGCGCCAACCGGCTTCCCCGCCCATGGGGCCGGTGAGGCTGGTAACGGCTTCGAACAGCAGTGCGGCGCGGTGGTGGCGGTCGGCGTGGAGTTCGTCGGGCAACGCGCGGGGCAACGTTGCGGCGGCCGCCGCGCGGGCGGCCAGCACCTCGGGCACCAGCGCCGGGAAGTGGGCCTCGATCTCGCGCATGAACCAGTCGTCGTTCTCGGCCAGTTGCGTCGCCAGCAGCGTCCGCGGTACGCGGAATGCCTCGCAGACCTGATGTTGCGCGGCGATGGCCTCGATCGGCGCCAGCGCGGTAGCGATGTGTGGCGATAGCGGTTGCGGCAGCGGGCAGACCTCGCCGCGCGCGGCCTCCAGCGCGGCCGCAAACAGATCCGCAACGCCTTTGCCCATGTGCGCCACCGTGGGCACCACCGGCACGCCGAGCCGTTCAGCCAGGGCGCGGACGTTGATGAAGAGGCCCTTGTCGCGCGCCTCGTCCATGCGGTTCAGCGCCACCACCAGCGGGCGGCCGAGCATGGTCAAGGACAGCGTCAGTTCGAGATCGCGTTCAAGCGCGGTGGCGTCGACCACCTGGATCAGTACGTCGGGTTCGGCGAAGGCGGTGGGTTGCGCCGCCTCATGGCGGGGCACGGTGGGCCAGCGGTCGCCCCAGAGGATGTACTTGAGCACCACGCGGTCGACCTCCTGCAACTGGTGCAGCGTGTCCAGCGGCGGCAGGTCGACCAGCGAGATTTGTTCGAGGCCAAGATTGACCACGCACTCGTCGTAGGTCGAGGCGGCAGATGTGGTGCCGGCCAATTGTTGCTGTTTGACGGCAACGGCGGCGGCGACCTGGAAAATGGTGCTCTTGCCGGTGCGGGCGCGACCGATCAGTGCCACCCGCGGGCGCTTGGCGCCACGCAGCAGCGGGGCTTTCAGGGGAATGGTGGCGGTTTGCATCGGGGGTGTCGGGTGGGAATCCTTCTCGGATGACTGCAATCATACCGGCTTGCGCTGGCGGGGTCTTGCTGCTTGAATGCAACTCTCGATGCACACAGACAATATCTCAGACTGGACTCACGATCACGCTTTCAATGCGGGTAGCCCCGCGGCGGAGCGTGGCACGCGCCTGGTGATGTGGATCACCGCCGCGACGATGGGGATCGAAATCGTCGCCGGCTGGTGGTTCAACTCGATGGCCTTGCTGGCCGATGGCTGGCACATGAGTTCCCACGCCGTCGCGATCGGCCTTTCCGCCTTTGCCTACGCGGCGGCGCGCCGCTATGCCAGCGATCCGCGCTTCGCCTTCGGGACATGGAAGATCGAGGTGCTGGGCGGTTTCGCCAGCGCGATCTTCCTGTTGGGCGTGGCCGCCTTGATGGTCTTCGGCTCGGTCGAACGCCTGTTTGCACCGCAGTCCATTCATTATCGGGAGGCCATCGTCGTCGCGGTGCTGGGGCTGGTCGTGAATATCGTCTGCGCAACAATTCTGGGCCGGGCGCATGATCATCATGATCACGGGCACGACCATCATCACCACGACGAACACAACCATGGGCATCACCATGACCTGAATCTGCAATCCGCCTACCTGCACGTGATCGCCGACGCCGCCACGTCGGTCCTCGCCATCGTGGCGCTGATCGGCGGCTGGATTTATGGCTGGTCCTGGCTCGATCCTGTCATGGGCATCGTCGGCGCGATTCTGGTGGCGACCTGGGCCAGGAAACTGATCACCGAGACGGGCAAGGTGTTGCTGGATCGCGAAATGGACCACCCGGTCGTGGCGGAAATTCGCGCGGCGGTCGAAACAGGCCCGAATAAAGACCAGGGCGATACGCGCATTACCGACCTGCATGTCTGGCGCGTCGGCAAAGACGCCTATGCCTGTGCGATCAGTGTGCTGACCCATGATGCGGCGTTGTCGCCGAATCGCGTTCGCGAGCGGCTTTCGATCCACGCGGAGATCGTGCATGCCACCATCGAAATCCAGCTGTGTCCGTACGCGCTGGATTCGTCTGCCGCGGCGCCTGGCTAATTCACCCGTTTTCGCGCAGCGGCGCGAGGGCTCATGTTCCGCTGCTGGCCAGCATGACCCGCCCTTTGCCGCCGCGTTTGGCGGCATACATAGCGTTGTCGGCGGCGGTGAGTATTTCGGTGGCGCTGGTGCCGTGTTGTGGCAACAGCGCGATGCCGATGGAAGCACCCATGCGGCTGGGCGTGCCGAGCAGAGTCATCGGTTGTGACAGGGCGTCGAGCAGCCGGTTGCCGATGGCCAGCGCGGCCTCCGGATCGGCGACGTTGCGGGCGATGGCGACGAATTCATCGCCGCCCAGGCGGGCGACGAAATCCCCGCTTGCCAGATGGTGGCGCAGCCGGTCGCCGGCGATTATCAGCGCCTCGTCACCCGCTTCGTGGCCGAGGGTATCGTTGATGGGCTTGAAGCCGTCGAGGTCGAGAAACATCACGGCGTGCATTCCCTCTCCCGGGTTGGCGCACAGCGCGTCGATCTTTTGGTTGAACTGGGCGCGGTTGGGCAAGCGGGTGAGCGTGTCGTGCAGGGCAAGAAACTCGATGCGTTCGAGTGCCTCTTCTTCCACCGAAATATCGCTGACCAGGCCGATGAAATGGCGACTGGCGCTGCGTTTCACTTCGGTGACCGCCAGTCGCATCGGGAAGGTCTCGCCATTCTTGCGGCGGCCGCGCACCTTGCGGCCGATGCCGATGACGCGCGGCGTGTGCTCGTGCAGGTAGCGCGCCAGGTAGCTGTCGTGCTCATCGGCATAGGGCGCCGGCATCAGCATTTTGACGTTGTGGCCAATGACCTCGACGGCGGTATAGCCAAAGATGCGTTCCGCCGCCCGGTTGTAGCTTTGCACGGCGCCGCGCTCGTCGATGGTGAGAATCGCCTCGAAGACGTTGTCGAGAATGCCAAACAGGCTGTCCTGCATGTCGGCGATGCGTTGCATCGAGCGTAGGCGCGCCGCCAGCACCTCGAAGACGATGGGTTTGGTCAGGTAGTCGTCGGCGCCAGCGTCGAAGCCGGCGACGATTTCCTCCTTGGCGGAAAGCCCCGTCATCAGCATCACCGGCACCCACCGCGTGCCGCCCAGCGCCTTGATCTGGCGGGGGGCCTCGATGCCATCCATGATAGGCATCACCACGTCCAGCAGCACCAGATTCGGCGGGTCGGCCTGGAAAGCCGCGACGGCGGCGCGGCCGTCCTGCACGAAGGTGACCCGGTAGCCCTGCTGTTCGAGCAGGGCTACGACCGGGAGTGCGCTGGCTTTCGAGTCGTCGGCGAGAAGGATGTGCATTGGGCTGCCTCGGTGGACTATCCTACCCCGCCGTACCGCTAGCGCCGACTTTTTGAGTGGCGACCGCTGTCGGGCGGGAGGCCGTGCGGCAGCGGAAGTTTGGCACCTCGTCGGCCGGCATCGGCCGGGCGAAATGGTAGCCCTGCGCTTCGTCGCAGCCGAATTGGCGTAGCAGGGCGAGGTTGGTTTCATTCTCGACGCCCTCGGCGATGGTGGTCAGGCCGAGGCTGTGCGCCATCTGGATGATGGCGCGGACGATGGCGGCGTCTTCCGGGTCGCTGCCGAGGTCGCGGACGAAGGACTGGTCGATCTTGAGTTTGTCCACCTCGAAGCGCTTGAGGTAGGACAGGCTGGAATAGCCGGTGCCGAAATCGTCGATGGACAGCTTCACGCCCAACTGCTTCAGGCGCTTGACCGTGGCCAGCACCGAGACTGGATTCTTCGAGGGCGCGGATGACCGATTGTTCCAGGTTGCCGCGCTTGAAATGGACACCGGAGAGATTGACCGCCACCACCAGGCCGGCAAGACCCTGCCTGGCCCACGCCGCCGCCTGGCGGCTGGCCTCGCGCAGCACCCATTCGCTGATGGGGACGATGAGGCCGCTGTCCTCGGCGATGGGAATGAAGCGGCCGGGCGGGATCATGCCCAGCTCGGGGTGGTTCCAGCGGATCAACGCTTCGACGCCGATCAGCGCGTCGCTGGTCAGGTCGATCTGCGGCTGGTAGTGCAGCACGAATTCGTCGCGTTCCAGCGCGCGGCGCAGGCCGTTGCGCAGGCGCAGTTGCTCGACGGCTTCGACGTTCATCTGCGCGTCGAAGAAACGGTAGGTGTTGCGGCCGGCCTCCTTGGCCCGGTACATGGCCGTTTCGGCCTTTTTCATCAGGGTGTCGAAATCGGCGCCGTCGTCGGGGTAGATGGCGACGCCGACCGAGGCGGTGGTATGCAGTTCGTGGCTGCCGATCTCCATGGGATTGGTCAGGCGCTCCATCAGCTTGACGAGGATGGGCGCGGTGGCGTCGGGCTCGGGCAGATCGGGCAGGATGACGAGGAATTCGTCGCCGCCGCGCCGGCAGACGGAGTCGGTCTCGCGCACGCATTCGCGCACCCGCGTGGCGACTTCGCGGATGAGGCCGTCGCCGACGGTGTGGCCGAGCGAGTCGTTGATGGTCTTGAAGTTGTCGAGATCGAGGAACAGCAGCGCTACCTTGGCCTGCTCGCGGTCGGCGTAGGCGACGGCCTGACTGAAACGGTCTTCGGCCAGCAGCTGATTGGGCAGGTCGGTCAGGTTGTCGTGAAAGGCGATGAACTTGATGGTGTCCTCGGCCGCTTGGCGCTGGCGCAGGGCGGCATCCTTTTTCTCTACCTGCGTCGCCAGTTCCGCGTTCAGTTGTCGCATGCCGGCGACGGCGGCGGCGAGATCGGCCGTGGTGCGCTCCAGCATCCAGTCCACGGCGTCGAGTTCGTCGAGACCGGGGGGCAGGCGGGCGGGGAGGACGGGCGGCGCGGCTGCGTCGGACGATTGCGCCGGCGCCGCCACGCCGGTCAGGCGTTGTTGCAGCTTGCCGGCCAGCGCTTCGAGCCGGCCCGTGACCAGTCGGCGGAACAGCGCCACCATAAAAAGGGCGACGAAGAAGGTCTTGAGCGCGTTGCCGAGCACGATGGAAATCGCGTGGCCCGCCACCTGCCGATAGATGCCGTCGATGCTGGCGACGACGGTGAGCGTGGCGATCACTTTTTGCTTGCCATTGACTTCATGGTGCAACGGATAGCTGCGGTTTTCCACATTCGGCCCCGCGCCCGGGCCGGCTTGCCAGCGCTTGTTGCCATTCTCGATCGTGGCGACGCCGATCCGGGCGATGTGCGGCAGTTGCGCCAGGGCATCGAGGGTGAGCTGGATTTTCTGCTCGTCGAAATCCCAGACGCTACGCGCCAGGCTCGGCACATGCAGGCTGACGCCGTCGAGTGTCCGCTCCAGATCGCCACGCAGGTTGCGATATTCGAGTGCTAGCTGCGCGGCGGAAATCAGCAGAGTGATCAGCGAACTGAAGGCAATGATGAGCACGATCAGCCGCCGGCCGATGCGCTTGTCGCGGCCAAAGAGGAATTCGCCGAGGCGAGACGTGGGACGAGACATGGAACGTGACATGCGGCTGGACATGCGGCGCGCCTAGGGCGCGACCCCCAGTTCGCGTTCCACCTCGCGCTGGTAGCGTTCGATCAGACCTTCGGCCTTCATCTTTTTCAGCGTTGCGGCCAACCGGGGCGCCAGTTCGGCGCGACTCTTGTGAATGTAGGGATAAAGCGGCAGGACCGCGCCCAGATCGAGTGCCTTGCGGAAGCCGGTTTCTCCCTTGAACGTGGGAGTCAGCAACTCGGCTTTAACCGAGGCGTCGAAGTCGCAGTAGAGGTCGGTGCGGCCGGCCCTCAGTTTTTTCAGCCCCTGTTCGGTGCTGGTCACGTCGGACAGCCGTTCGGCGGGCACCCGCGGCTTGAGTATTTTTTCGCAAATGGCGACGCCGCGGCGGTACTCCACCAGTGACTTGCTCGCCGCCAGTTCCTCGACCCGCTTGGGGTGATTGGTGGACGTTTCCGGGCCGAAAGCGTGGAGGAGAAGCCGCGCTTCGAGCACCACCTCGTCCACCCGCAGCTGATTGGGATGGGCCTCGGCATAGGCGAAGAGCCGGGTGGGCTGGCCGTGAATCTCCCCTTGGTCGGCGAAGATCGTCGCCCGCGCCGTCGGCAAGACCACCATGGTCAGCGGCACCCCCATGCGGGCAAACGCCTCGCCGTAGATCCGTCGATACCATTTCCCTACGAGCGTCGTTTCCTCGGCCTCGGTGCCCATGACGAAGGGCTCGGGCGGCGCAGCCAGCGCCGGAGAAAGCAGGCATGACCCGCCCAGCAGGGCAAGAGCTACCGTCGACAAGAACTGTCGGCCGTGCCGGAGGCCCCCTGCCTTGCCCATGGCTTCAAAGAATTCCAAGAACCTATCCTCCTCCCTTGCCACCGGTGCGCGTCCGGGCGATTGTTATCGCAAAGGATATACGGGGGCGCGCCCGGCAGGCAAGCGCGGCGCAATTCGGCTGTCGCGGAACTTTCATGGGCGGATGCGGCGCCGTGGTATTGTCATCGTCGTAGCAAACAATAACCCCATGGAGGTGAGTGAAATGAGACAGCGCGCTTTGATTCTCGGTTTTTTCCTTCTCGCTGCCGCTTCCGCCATGGCGGCGGAGCCGGCGACCATCGACTGGAGCAAGATTCCGACGACCCGGGTGGGCCTGTTCTACCCTGGCCAGTCTTCCTACGAATGGCTGCTTAGTGATGCCCATTCCAGGACGACCAAGGTCAGGAACGGCGAAGCCTGCACGGTTTGTCACGGCCGGCCCGACGCCGGCAAGCTCATGATTGACTACATGGGCGACAAGATCGTGGCGGGCGGGCCGCTGGAGCCGATGCCGGTGAAGGGCAAGATCGGCCATGTCGACCTCGACGTCCAGGCCGCGTTCGACGACAACAATGCCTACCTGCGCTTCCAGTGGAAGACCCAGCAGAACTATCCTGGCACGGAGCATCAATACCTGCGCTTCGATGGCAAGGAATGGAAAGTCTACGGCTATCCCAAGCTGGACAAGGTGGTGCAGGAAGGCAAGCAGCCTGGCATCTACGAAGACCGCATGTCGATCATGATCGACGACGGCAAGGTGCCGGGTTTCGCCCAGCAGGGTTGCTGGCTGACCTGTCACGAGGGCCAGCGCGACATGCCGAAGCAGGCCACCAAGGACGAGGCCGCCGCGAACCCGTTGCTGAAGGCGATCAAGAAGGGCGACGTGCGCAAGTACCTGCCGGCGACCCGCCACAACCCGTCGGACTGGGCGACCGGCAAGTCGGTCGAGGAGATCGCCAGGCTCAAGGCGGACGGCGCCTTTGTCGATCTGATCCAGTGGCGTGCCCATCGCAGCCACCCGGTCGGCATGGCCGACGACGGCCATGTGCTCGAATGGCGTCTCGCCGACGCCGGCAAGGACATGTTTGGCGGCAATGCCGACAAGGCGACGCACCAGCCCAAGTTCATGTGGGACGAGAAGAAGGTCGGCTACAAGTCGATCACCGCCGACCAACTGCGCAAGGGCGATCATTTCCTCATCCGCGAGCAGAATGCCGTGCCTTTCGACCCGAACGCCGGCTGGAAGGAGGGCGACATGGTGCCCGACTACGTGGTCAGTCGCGCCGACGCCAAGGGTTCGGCCGCCGACAACAACGCCCTCGCCAACTGGAAGGATGGCGTGTGGACGCTGGTCATGGTGCGTCCCCTGGGTCTGGCCAACGACGACGACAAGGCGCTCAAGCCCGGCGGCGTTTATAACGTTGGCTTCGCCACGCACGACGACAACATCACCACGCGGGGGCACTTTGTTTCCTTCGTCAAGACATTGGGGCTCGGCGTCAAGAAGGGCACCAAGGTCGACATCAACGCCGTCAAGCTACGCTGATCGATTGCCGTTCCGCTACCGCCGACTTTTCAATCGGCCCGGTTCGATCAGGTGAAAGGTGCGCCAGATCGCCAAGTCGTAGGCGATCTTGCGCGCGCCGGCGATGGCGGGACTGGCGGCGGCGAGGCGGCGGCTGCCTCGAAAAATGGGCTGGCCGGGATTGCTGAAAAAGTGAACTTCTATTCGGCCCCCGTGGCGCTCAATTAGATACACAACGTGTATCTCATGGCCTACAATAGGCGCGAAGGAGATAAAGCCATGCGCCAGCCCCACACCGCCGATGCAACGACCTATGCCGTGAATTTGCGCATGCGTGGCGACGCACGTGCACTCATTGATTGCGCGGCAAAGTCGCGCGGCAAATCGCGCACCGAATTCATGATTGACGCCGCATTACGCTCGGCCGAGGAAGCTTTGCTCGATCAGGCACTGGTGCGGGTGGATGCCGAGACCTACGCTCAGTTCGTCGCCATCCTTGACCAGCCGCCCGATAGCGAAGGGTTCAAGCGGCTGATGAACGTGCGCAAACCCTGGGCACCGTGACCGCGCAGCCCCTGTCGGCGCCAGCGCTC
>JFJP01039258.1_pt1 | contig 14018 bp, 6 predicted proteins | sample 431651 | NCBI WGS metagenome assembly JFJP01 (sample SAMN02602958, study PRJNA72255) | Microbial mat metagenome, whole genome shotgun sequencing project. | biome: fresh water; feature: sink hole; material: water; isolation source: purple microbial (photo- and chemosynthetic) mats found in... | reverse complement strand
ATACTGGATTATTGTTATTACCAATAATAAAGTCAGAAATAATCATTTCATAATTGAGTTGGGAATACATATCTTGTCTCATGTTTGATCCTAATCTAATACCATCAGAGATAAAATTTCTTTGTGTACCGCCATTTGGATTATAATAATTGAAGTATACTAATACGCGTTCTGGAGTATCAAGTTTGACGGTAGCTTCTGCACCATTTGATCCATAATACGGATTATTACCTCATTGTGCGACAAATTTTTTCAATCCTTCGAAGGTATTTTTTTCTGCTGTTTTTGAGATTCATTTGAATGCAAGAAGCGGAACATTTGCATATGATATACCATTTCCATCTACTGTGATAGAGATACCCATTTTACCACCTCCATAGTTGTTATAGATAGCTGTACCACCTACTACATAGGGATAGACGATAGTGATGCTATTGTATTGTACATCGATCTTTTCCTCTTTTGTGTCTTTAATAAGAGTCACAGATGACAATGCAGAATCTGACTTCATATCACCTTCTTTTACCATCATAGGCATCGGATACATACCACCATTGTCTCTCATAGAGATGATAGGTTTACCTAAAGTGGGTACTGATACAATACCTTGAGCACCAAATACGTCATCGACAAATTTTTTAGCTGCTGCAAGTGCTTTCTCATCGGTAGTACCTTGTGCAGGTTGCGTCCATACTGATCTACCCGCATAAAAAGAACAATTTTTTGCATCGACTGTGATATCCAGATCATTTTTTGAAAATCAGATGTTATTAATTTTGATAGATCACGCATTTACTCAAAGATTTTTAAAAACATCTTCTGACTGACACGAAACTTCGATCAGAGAACTGTCTTTGTTGTAAATAGATTTCAATGCCTCAGCATCATATTGATACTTGATGTTACTATTACCATAATATGGCATAGCAATCTTTTCTACTGCAGCATCATTTGATACTGTAGTCACTGGGATCTGTTCTAGACCAGCAAATGTAGATGTAGATACTAAGATCGTACCTAGAAGTAGTCAGGAGAGTGTTGTTTTCATAAGAATAATTATAAAAAATAAAATATATCATACCAATAATGATTATACAAGATAAACGAAATATTTCAAGGTATTGTGAAAAAATAAATTTGACTTGTATTTATTATAGTGGTTCTGTATAGTATACACTAACTTATGTTTTATTATATAATAGTGTATACAATTCATGAAAAGATGGTATCAATGAGCATTAGTATGGTATGGAATATTTTTCGTACTGTCACTTGGAATTATTTTTGGGTTATGAAGATCATTTGATCCTGTCACACAGATGACAAAAACAACATTTTCTACCCAAGGCTTGACTCAATTTCGTAAAGGAATGGATATAGCTGGATGAGTCAAACTCACCTATAAGATAGATTTTTCTAAATACGATCAGATCTATACGAATCCTACAGAAAGAGATACTGCAAAGAAACAAGCAGTAGCAATCATTCTCAAAAATATTGATAAAAGAATATCAGCATTGGGTGTAAGTGATTATTCTGCACGCCAACAAAGAATCGAAAACGACACATTTCTTATCGTAGAGATCGGTGGAGTATATTCTATCGATGCTGCCAAAGAAATCATCGGGAAGACTGTAGAACTAGAATTTAAAGTACCAATTGCAGCAGAAGATAAAGACAAATATGTGGCAGAGAGAGCATCATTTGCAAAATGACTATTTTGAGCTATCAAAGCCAGTCCAGAAAAATTACAAGAACTTGTACAAGGCAAAGAAGGTGAAGACGTCTATGTAAGATCTCTTGACAACACTGATATCGATACTTTACCAACTATCTATCAATCAAACAAAGATCAAATAGTAGGAAGTGTGAGTGGTGCAATTATTGATCTTGGATTGTGAATATATGCAGATACTGAGACTGCAAATGGCGCTGAGACGATCGAATGATATACTCTAGTCCTTATTAATGCTATAGAAAATAAGACAAATACAACAATCGATGCAAATAAATTCGTCGCAGTAGCAAAAAAATTCAATAAGGAATATAGTATATTAACAGGGGTAACTCATACTGCAGTTACCGGTAGTATTGAATATAATAGTGAAAAAAAACAACTTCTTCTTAATAGTGATATTGAAGCAACACAATTTTGAAGTACAGAGAAAGGTTATCAAGTGATTGCCATGAACAATATCGACGCAAAAGCAGAAGCAACTCTTCGTAACGCTCTGAGTAAGAGTACTCTTATCAATGGGACAGAGATATTTATCAATAAAACACCTCAACGAGTAGTAGCAGTCAACCCACAGACCAATGAGATATTAAATGGTGCATTCTTTTCTTATGCTGCGCCTAGTGTCAATCAACTTGGTAAATCAGTAGTCTCTATTACCTTTAATGAAAAAGGGAAAGAAATATTCTGTAATCTCACAAAAGCATATACTAACAAACAGATGGCTATATTTGTAGCAGGACAATTGATGACTGCTCCTACTATCAATGAACCTATCTGTGGCGGATCAGCTCAGATTGATGGAAGTTTTACAAAAGATAGTGCTAAAGAGCTTTCTGATGGTCTCAACGAATGAGCACTCCCTGCACCACTTATCCTCTCTCAAGAAGAAAAAATATCTGCAGCTTTAGGTGATGGAGCTATTCAATGAGCACTGATAGCAGCAGCTGTTGGACTTGTACTTATTCTTGTCTTGTTGATTTTGTTTTATGGTATCAAGATAGGATTTTTAGGGTTTGCTATTCTACTTATTTATCTTGTGTATCTTCTAGCTGCATTTAAACTTATCGATTATGCATTTTCATTGAGTGGTATCGCTGCGATTATTCTGTCTCTTGGCTTTGCTATTGATGCGAATATTCTGATCTTTGAAAGATTGAGAGAAGAATTAAATAGTGGGAAAAGTTTCTCTAGTGCTGTCGATGTCGCCTATGATAGAAGTCGAGAAGCTATTAGAGATGGTAATGCTACTACCCTGATCATATTCTTAGTATTATTTGGTATGGGTATGAGTATTTTCAAAGGATTTTGATTTGCTGGATTGATATCAGGATGACTGATACTTATTGTCAATGTTCCTCTTACGAAACTTTTACTCAAACTCTTCAAAAAATAAAAGTAATTACAAATAGAAATACTTGCAAAAAGAAGATAATATCATTAGTATGTGATGTTATCTTTTTTTATTCTATCTAGAAAAAATGAATTCTCTAAAACCCATCCTCAGTACTATTGGATCGATTGTATTAGTATGACTACTTGCTCTGATTTGATATGAAGCATATCATGCCTATATGATCAATCATACCTACTACTATGACATGATCAAAGACAGTAATAATCGAACGATTATACTATGGTTTATACTACTCAGCATCATCCCTATTGGGGTATTAGTATGGAAAAAAACCATATCAGTCACTTCTCTCAGTCGATCACTACTCAGTAGTTTGTTGCTCTCATGATTTGTACATACATCTCTCAAAGGATGACTCGTATGATCTACTGGATCATTCATTTTCTTATTTAACACCTTAGTATTATTATCACTTATCATCGTATTTTTTTGAGGTATCTACGCCATAGGGACAAAGATATATCATTATTTCTTAAAAAGAGATCTTTCTGACTGGACTGACATCCTACTTGCTTTATGATTTGGTCTAGGTGCATTTCTTCTTCTCAACTATCTATTACTTATCCTTCAGCTTTTTAATCCCATCATTACACGACTACAATTTGTAGCATTGTGATATAGTATTCGATACTATAGAGATTGATTTACAAGTAGTAAAAAGATTATACATGATGTTTTCAAAAGTTTTAGCTGACTGGATACACATCGAAAGACGATATATGCTATATTATTAGCTGCTACCATCATCTATGTCATGTTATCATTTAATTTATCATTCATCCCCTATTCTACTGCTTGGGATGCAAATCATGCGTATATGTACTTTCCTAAAGTTTGGGCTCTCAATCATGGGGTATTTTTTACAGAAGGTCCTGTAGCTTCTCCTATGATTTGGATGGTCTATATTTCATATTGGTTTAGTTTATTCCAACCATTGACATCATTTACCCTCGTTCCTGATACAGTGGCAGTCGTGATGAATAATATTAGTGGATGGCTTTCCTTAGTCTTTGGATTAGGTGCCTTATACAAAGTTATCAATTTCTTTAAAAACATCACAACAAAACTAGAAGACTCATTTTTTCATACAGCATTGAGTCTCTGATGGATGTATTTTTTGCTGTGGTTGATGAGTGGGATGGGTGCATTTCTTGTATTTGTAGACAACAAGACAGATCTGGGTGTCATGAGTCTCACTATGCTTGCTCTTATGAGTGGATTTATTTTTCTAGAACATGTAGGTGAGATAGATCAGAAAACTCATACAACACAAGAGATACGTGATTATTCTACGTATGGTATCATCTCTGGACTCTTCTTTGCATTAGCTATTATGGCTAAACCTACTGCTTTTCAAGATTTTCTTATTTTTGGATTATTATTGGCAGGATTATGGATCGGTATGCGAGGACTATTATGATGATTTCTCATGGTATTGTGAATATTGTGAAGAGCAGAGACTATGTCGATCGTATTTTATATCAACAAGAGTCTCGCTACAAAACTTTGAATCGCAGGATTGTTTTCTCTCGTATGACAAGGAATCATTACCTTTAGACAAAACTCATGGAAATGGATCAGACCATTGTGAACTTGGATCGCCACTATTCTTATCATATTAATAGTATTTAAATGAGGATATATCCTGACCCAACAAATCATTTCCAATACTGTAGATACGAAAGTACTAGTCAAGGGTATCCTGCTTGGGAAAAAAGATAATAATCAAACTAAAAAATTACAACATGTACTCCTGGCTGATAGTGGAGATAGTATCACTATAGACAGTCTGAGTGGAACAACCAATACAAATACTATACCATCACTCAAACCAGCATCTTGTAATCTACAGCAAGCTGGACTCTCTCAAGACACGCTCTATACATGATTATTAACCATACAATGATGAGGTCTGGTTGAAGATCTGTGAAGATATATAGGATTTGGACAAAGAACTTTTTCTGACCCAAGATCACGACCTAGTACAGAAAAGAAAGATTACTCTTTTGTCCGTATTGGATATCCAATTGTAAAACTATTTTTTCATACACCATGATGTTATAGTTTTAATACTGCTGCTGATGCCCTTTGTGAACAACCTGCACTCAGTACATCAAAAGAATGATTAGAAAGCATCTTATCAAACACCGAAGTTGATAGTAATCAATATAAATTTATTAGTGGTGTGATAGCTCAATATAACAGTATAGATGTAGAGACAGATGAAAATAGAAAACAATCACTCCAAAAAGATATACAAAAATCACTAACTGACTATATTCAAGGTAATGTCATACAAGTCACAAAAGATAACAATGGATACACTTCAATCGCTGTTCCTTATGCATTTCTTACACCGCTCAATGTAATTTTTAATCGATCCTTACAAAACCTTAGTTCTTATTATACTGATATAGGTTTTGTATGGATATTATCTCTTGTATTATTGATTGCTGGTACTCTTTATGCTCTCTTTACACAAGATAAGAAACTTATTGTACTACATATTGTCACGCTCTGTGGATGGATCATCTGGTGGTTTATCGCCAGTGGTATCATCTGGTATGCAGTAGGAATTATCGCTTGGACGACATTTTGTAATGCCTTATATCTGAGTAAGATCCTTCATAATAATAAAGATACTGACACCATAGGACAACGAACGAGTAGAATTATTATTGGTATCGTAGTATTAGCAGCTATTATTCAGACATCATTAAATCTTTTTAGAATAGCATCTCAATGAGGTTCTGGTCCATTTACTTGGTACAAATGATGAACAGGAAAAGAAAATATCTTTATCTTTACAGCACAAGGACTACAACAGAAAGAAATTATAAGAAATAGATATACAGCGTCTGATGTATTTAATCTCCAGTTTGGTCACTATAATACCTTTATGAATTATGTAGAAAATCGTAAAGACGAAGATGGAGTCTTAATAGCAGGTACATATCTCCAATATTTTCTAAAAAATCAAAATAATATTGTAGGAGATGGATTACTGACTGAATTTTGGAAACGAGGTTCTGATGAAAATACTTGTAATTTAGCATTGAGATTGCAAGATAAGAAAGTAAAATATCTTGTGATTGATCCAAATATATGATCTGTAGTCATGTGAGGTTGAAATTCTAGTTTATTTGATAGATTTGTGGCTAAAATTGATAGCAAGACCAATAAAATTATCACTCATGGAACCATGACCATGCTTGCAAAGATGATACAAGATTGATATCTTAAACTGATCATGAGTAATAACATGGGAGCAAAATACGCTTATACTCTCACTGATACAGAACTTCAGACAAGTATTCAATCGATACCAGATGAGACTACCAAATCGTATCTTACCAATGCATTTACAAATGAGCCACTGCTGTTTAGATCGAAACTCGCAGTACCAAGATTCTTTGGAGAAGAGTCTCAATATTATTTTGTCTTAATCTGAGCGATATTTCAACAAAGACTTTCACAACCTACTGGTATAGATGATCTCGCAAATATACTGGGTAAAAATATTGATAATAATAATGTATTAGCAGCAATCCAAGCATTGAATAAACCAACACAATCATCACTGATTGGTCTGAACAAACAACTAAATGATGATGAAAGAACTGTGTTATGATATTATAGTGCAATCACACAAAGACAACAAGCAAAGGATACCAAAGGATTACAAGAGATCATATCACAACTTCTGCAAGCAAGTCTGGCATGAGGAAGTCAGCTTATTACTTTTGAGTTACAAATCTAATTCATTATCCCGATTTCATATCGGGATTTTTTTATTGTATTAAAATAAATAATTATTATACTATCACTAACTTTCAAATCTTAACTTTCAACTCTCTATGCTCCTCATCTGAGATATTCATATCCACCCCCGTTATTGTGATACTACTATCGATATGCTGAGATCGTATAGTGCTCTCTACCCTGCAGAGAAAAATATTATCTTCATGGGAGATTATGTGTATCATTTTTCATATCACAGAGTATCATTACTTGCGTTGCTCGATTTTTTCTTAGAGTTAACACTACAAGACAAAGAAGTCTATATCTTAGCTGGTAATCATGATCGACTAGGACAGCATTTTGTCTATACAGAAGCGGAGAAGATTCTCAATTATAATAACAACACTCATAAGATTCATTTTATCACAGAACCTTGTGTACAAGAGATTGATCAGGAGACGTTGATATTTTTACCCTACATCCTCAATCGATCAGCATATACACCTCAGTCAGAATCGTATCGTTTTCCTACTACTCTTGATATCTGCAAAGATTCACAACATACGCAAATGCAATCAAGTTATCTCCTCAATACTTGTCTAGCTGATATGATCACAAAAGAAAAACTTTCTGACACGGACAAAGAACTCATAGTTATTCATCATTATTATACAGCAGACACGAAATTTCCAGGTATCAAAGCACAATTTGGGTATAAAGATATTGCTCTCAGTCCTCATTGGCTGGACGATAAGCATCTTCGTCTCATCTCCTGACATATTCATCATAGTTTTAGTTATAAAAATTATCTCTGTGTAGGTGCGGTACGATCGACGAGTCCATTGGAAAGTAATCTCTTGCAATATCTGTTTCAATATCGTGAAAGCAAGATCATAGCACATCAGATAGCGATGAACCCTTACATAACTCTCTCACTAGAAAACAATGAAACGATTGACAATAATTTTTTACAAAGCTATCGAACACACATTCAATCAGAATCACAACAACAGTTTCAATCACCATATTATAATCTCTCCTATCATCATTGTGCATTACCTGTGGAACGCACCACCATTACTATTATCAATAATATTATAGGATATGATACCTTATCAGACTACATAGCACCAGAACTACAACATACGCTTCGTGAGACCAAGATTAAACAAAATCTGTGATCAATGGATATTATTATTGAAGATCTCATCACTGAACATCAAAACTTTACCTCTGGATGGTCTGATCGAAAAATTTTATTGGATACCTATCTGGAGAAAAAGTTCTGAGAAAAAAAACAAATCTATATCGATACACTCAAAGAATTGAAAATTCATTCATAACTTATAATTTTACACTTATAACTTATAACTTCTTATGGATATCCCTCGTCTCGGTCTCGGTACACGACAACTATTGGGTGATGAATGTTATACTACTGTACTACAAGCGTTACAGATGTGATATCATCATATCGACACAGCATCGGTCTATCACAATGAAGATATCATAGGTAAGGCAATCATAGATAGTGGTATCTCTCGTGAAAAGATACGATTGACCACTAAGGTGTTTGTTAATCATTATCAGACCAAAGAACTGATCATACAAAGTATCCATCATTCTCTCTCACAATTACATACTACCTATCTGGATCTTGTTCTCTTACATCGACCTACATCTCTAGAATCACATCATCTTGTATTTGATGTATTATTATGACTGAAAAAACAATGAATGATCAAAAATATTGGCGTCTCAAATTTCACTAGTACACAACTGCTTGATGCCATCGCTTATACGAACAGTCAGATATATGCTTATCAGTGAGAATACCACATCTGTCTAGATCAAAGCAAGATCATACAAATATGTCAGAAAAATAATGTACTCTTTGAAGCATATAGTCCACTTGCTCATGGGAAATTATGGAATCATACTAGCATTATAGATATACTCAAAAGTATTGCAGACAAACATCATATATCGCCATCTCAAGTTATGCTCTCTTGGTTACGATCACAACATGTCATCATATTACCAAAAACCACCAAAAGAGAGCATCTTTTTGAAAATATGATGCTCGGTCATATTCTATTGGATGACGAAGATAAAAAATTGATCGATTGATTTCCAAAAAATTTTCGTTATTGTAATCCTAGTCAAATAGCACCGAATCGAGACTAATGAAGTGTTAAGTTTTAAATTATAAGTGTTAAGTTTATGAAAGATAGCATCATTGCGGTAAAGACATTTAATTTTTCTTTACAAGTCATTGAACTTTATAAACAATTACTAAATGAGAATGAATATATAATCTCTAAGCAATTATTAAGATCGTCTACAAGTATAGGTGCAAACGTAGAAGAAGCACTTGCAGGTCAATCAAAGAAAGATTTTATATCAAAAATGAGTATAGCATCCAAAGAAGCGAGAGAAACTAGATATCGACTTCGCTTATTAGATCAGTCACAATTAAGTTCCATCAACTGCTCACTATATCTGGATAATATAGAGCAAATCATTAATATCCTAGTGAAAATCATAAAGACTTCTCAATCTAACTTATAATTTAACATTTATAACTTATAACTTCTACCATGCACACCCTTCCTCCGCTTCCATACTCTTACGATGCTCTTGAACCAGTGATTGATGCGATGACGATGCAAATCCACCATACTCGTCACCATCAGACGTATATCGACAAACTCAATGCAGGACTTTCTGCTCACCCGAGATATGAATCTTGGTCAGTAACTGATCTTTTGAGTAAAATACAAGAACTTCCTGACAGTCTTCAAGGTGTAGTCAGAAATCATGCGTGATGACATCACAATCATAGTCTTTTTTGGAAAATCATGAGACCAGTACAAGAAAACAATAGACCAACTCCATGATGAGCTATCGAACAAGCGATTGTGAGTAATTTTTGATCATTCGAATCATTTCAATCAAGTTTTAGTGACAAAGCTGTCGCTCATTTTGGAAGTGGATGGTGTTGGTTGGTACAATCTGGTGACAGTTTGGAAATTATTACAACGAGCAATCAAGATAGTCCTCTCATGGATGGCAAAACCCCACTACTATGACTTGATCTCTGGGAACATGCCTATTATCTTCATTATCAAAACAAAAGAGCCGACTATGTTTCAGCTCGATGGTCATTGGTCAATTGGGATGCAGTAGAGAAAAACCTATCCATATGATAGATAGGTTATTTGTGATACTTATGCTACTGCAATATCTGCAACATCTCTTGTAGCACTGTTATGAGCAACGGAGGCTCATGCTTTTACATCTTCATTGAAATATTTTTTAAAACTATTCCATTGTGCTGTTACCGTTGGATTTGTTGCTGAGGATTTAGTGATATATAATGCTGTAAGTAAAGCTGTATAGGTATTGATACCTAATTTAGAATCTCATAATTTCCAAGAATCTACTTTATCTCCGATGCCTGCATATTCAGCAGCCCAATTTTGTACTTTTCTCACAAGATTTGTACTATTCTTATTATTTTCTTTGATAATATTTTGTAGTGCTTGTAGTTTTGGGCTATAGGTAGTATCAATTTTTTGTACAGACATTAAGAGATCTTTGAATTCTTTTGATCTATTGTGATTTGCAACATCAAGACTAAATTGATTTTTTGCATCTATTATATGAGTAGCATTGAATGTATCTGTAAATTTAAAACTCATAGCAGGAGGTTGTTTATTTCGTTTTGCCCAAGTAAAACTTGGAAGCTGTTCATTAGATTCTTTCTCGTCAGAGACTTTTGAAGATTGTTCTGGAGACGATGTTGGTGAAGTGTTTGTAGGATTTGCTTTTTTTCTCAACTTCAATATTTCCTGTCATTCTTTATTAGTTTCTTTGACGACATTATAGTCTTTATTGTCTACTGTCGAGACTCCAGTTTTATCTACTGTAATAGTCGCAGTAGTGCTTTTACCATTTGCATCTAATAATGTGATTTTATTTATAAACGATCACTCTGCTTTCCCCTTTTCTCGTTTACCATCCTTATCCTCTGCATCAGATGTTTTTTCAATCTTAGGAGCATTGATAATTTTACCTGTAGTATCTGTAGTTGGTTGCTTATCTAATTGTACCGGTTTAGTGATTTGTTCACTTTTTGTCTCTACGGTTGATACAGTACCATCAGACTTTATTTCTTTTGCATTTTTTACATCAAAATCTTTGAAATTATCTGAAAGAGCAATAAATGCACTTACTATTCCTTGAAGTTCGGTTTTCTGAATATCAGTAAGTGGCTGTAATGATTTCTGTTTTAATTCTTTTTCTTCATTGATGATCTTCTCAATACTTTCTTTTTTGAATGAATCTGGGTCAGTATTCAAAAGATTTTGAAGCTTATCATAAAAAGGTGTATCTTTATATGATGCAAGTGTATCATTCTTATAATTATAGGTATCTTGTATAAATTTTAGATCTTTTTGATATTTTCCTTCTTGTTTCGCCAATGGATTATTCAATCTACTATAAGCAAATTCTTTGGATTTTTCTGCTGATATTTCATAGACTTTGTTATTCTTTTCTATTCTCACCACACCATTTTTTGGATATAATTTCAACAATTCCTTTCTTTTGTCACGAGCTTGTTGCTCTTCTTTTGTTTTTTGAAGTGATTCTGCTTTGGTAATGTAAAGTTTCTCTCCTACTACTTCTGCTTTCATTTGTTCAGTAATTTGAGGTGAGCCATCAGTATTCAACCTATAGACTGATTTGGTATTGTCTATATTTCCATTAAGATCAAAATATACTTTATAAGTATTTTCTACTGATGAAGTCTTTTCTTTTGACTTTTTGGTAGCAGGATTTTTTATACTATCAGTTTTTGATACATCGAGAATAAATCCTACTGTCTGTCCTGTAGTACTCTTACGTTCTGTAATTTTCTTTTGTTGAAATCCTCCAGTTTCAATAGCTTTCTTAATTTTTTCTGGAGCTGATTGAATTTTTTCTGAAAGTTCTTGAGATTGATTTCATTGAGAAGTCAGACCTACAATCTTTTCATTTTTATTTTTTACTTCATAAGATGAATCTAATACTACTTTAGTGAGATCTTTATTGTCATCAGTTTTAACATCAGGTGGTATTTTTGATATAATATTACCCTTCATATCAAATGCTGTATAAGTTTGAGCTGCTCCTGACTTAGTAGTATCAAATAAATATCATACATCTTCTCATTTTGCATTTTTGAGAGCTATTGTTGGTTTTCATTGAAATAATTCTTCTCCTGACAGTGTTTTATAAGAAGATACAAATTCTTTGATAGCAGAATCTGACACTTTTTCTTCAAAAGCGATCGTGTTATTTCTCATACCTACTTTATATATTTTTAATTTATTATTATCTTCTACGATAATCTCTTGTTTTGAAGCTACAAAATTATTTCAAGTCACACTTTCTCATTCAGGCAAACCCCATACTTTCTTACCTTCTAGTTTAATGATATCTGTTTTTTGAGAAGCTGTAGCTTTTTCTAATCAGACAGTAGCTTGATAGATGAGTTGAGTTTTTTTACCAATATCCTCGGGGAAATACATATCTTCTTGAGGAATAAGTTCTTTCAAATCACTGATAATAGCACCAAATTGTAATCCTCCATATCTCGGTGATGCTCCTTGTCTTCTTGAAACAATTTCTAACATAGTTGGATAATATTGTATCATTTCTTTTCTTTGAGCTACTATAGATTCATCTTCTTTCAGAGAAATTCTATTAGCTTTAGTATCTGTAGTAAGAAGATAGTAATTATTCATTCCTTTGAGGAAAACTGGTAATTTTTCTCATTTTGCAACTTTATCAAGTTGTCATTGGGTAATAGTAAGTCCAGAATTCAACAAAGCTCCAGATTTAGTATTAGCAATATGGTAGACGGATTCTCCAGCGACATGATCTACTACATATCCAGATACTACTAAATCATCTGATAAAGTGACCTCCTTTACTGTTGTGTCAGAATCTTTTGTATCAAAATTTCATTTTTGAATTACTTTTTGTAAGTCACGTTGTTGTCAGTCTGTATTTTTATTTACATATCATTTTTCAGCATTATCTACTGTAGTAAATGATTCTTTAGATTTATCTCATCTTGCTTTGATTTCATAATTTTGATCTACTAAGGGTTTACCATTTTGATCAAATAACATATTTTGTCCATTTTTCTTTCCATCTACAAAAACATCTGCGATATAATATGCTTTATGTTCTTTATCTACGTATGCTCTCAATGCATCTACATATCATCCTTTTTTATTTTCATATCATAATTTTACTCCATTTCACAATGCTTTGTTATTGAGTCAATTGAGATATGATCTATCAGGTGTATGATCATTAAAAGAAAGATTGGTATTGTTCAGAGAGACTTTCATATCTTTCACTGATCCATCAGACAATGGTAATCTTACTACTTGACTACCATCTTGTAATCTCATAAGTGTAGTATCAGTATCTTTACCATCCTTAGAAATTCATCGAGATCCATCTGTATTTTTTTCAAATTTAATAGTAGTTTGGCTATCATTATTTTGTGTATTATTTTTTACTTCTTTATTGATGAGTTTTCATTTTTCAGCCATATACAGAGAAATCTTAGCAGTTTTTTTATCTCCTCATAATGTTACCTCATCAGTATTCACAATATATTCTGTTGGTAAACCTGATATAGTAGCTACTGTTCTTTTTAGAGTATATTTATCCCATAATTCATCAGTAAGAACTGGTATTGCTTTAGTTTCTTCCACTCATTTGGATGCAGTATTTTTTACATCAGCTGGTTTTTGAGATCATGTAATAGCCTTACCACCATACAATCCTTCATTCAACAGAATAAGTGATTTTTGTATATCACTCAACGTAGAAAGTGGTTTTTTTAGATCTTCTAGAGTAATCTTCTGTGTTGTTAAATCTCTTACTGCTTTTTCTAATCCTGAAATCTTACGTATCTCATATTCTTTTGATACGATAGTTTCTAACAATACATTTTTATCAGGACTGATATTTTTTTTGTCAGGACTGATATTTTTTTTATCAAGAAAGGACAGTAGCTCAATATCAGTGACTTTTGCATCAGTAGGTTGAGTATCAATT
>JFJP01039256.1_pt1 | contig 14023 bp, 11 predicted proteins | sample 431651 | NCBI WGS metagenome assembly JFJP01 (sample SAMN02602958, study PRJNA72255) | Microbial mat metagenome, whole genome shotgun sequencing project. | biome: fresh water; feature: sink hole; material: water; isolation source: purple microbial (photo- and chemosynthetic) mats found in... | reverse complement strand
CGATGCTGTGGGACGCGTGCGAGGTACTGGGGTTGGAGGAGGAAATGATGAACGAGAGCAAACACTCAATCAAATTCTTGTTGAAATGGATGGATTCGAACCAAACGAAAAAGTGGTTGTTATAGCAGCGACAAATCGTCCTGATGTACTCGATCCTGCACTGCTTCGACCGGGCCGTTTCGATCGACGAGTGACCATTGATCTTCCTGATCGTGATGATCGTAAGGCGATTCTTGAAGTACATGCACGGAAGAAGCCACTTCAGGATGATGTGAATCTTGGAATTATTGCACAACGTACACCTGGATTCTCAGGAGCTGATTTGTACTCACTTATGAACGAAGGAGCAATTCTCGCAGCTCGTGAAACTCGAAAGAAGGTTGGTCAGTTTGATTTGATTCGTTCTATTGAAAAGGTAATGCTTGGTCCAGAGCGAAAGAGTCATGTTCTCTCACGAAGAGAGCGAGAGATTACTGCATACCATGAAGCGGGACATGCACTCATTGCGTCAGTGCTACCGTATGCAGATCCTGTGCAAAAAATTTCTATCATTTCACGAGGTCGTGCAGCTGGATATACGCTGAAGCTTCCTGATGAAGATCGACGAATGGCCTCAAAGAAAGAATTTTTGGATGATATTGCAATGACACTCGGAGGATATGTTGCTGAGGTTATGGTATTTGATGATCTTACAACTGGTCCATCAAACGACCTTCAAGTTATTGCAAATCTTGCACGAGATATGGTAACTAAATATGGAATGAGTACCACTCTTGGTCCTATTGCTCTTGAGGGTACTGGAGGACGACTTATTGGTGGGGATATAAGTGAGAATAGAGGATATTCTCTTGAAATAGCTCGAAAAATTGATGAGGAGGTAGCGAGTATTATTGAGACAGGAAAGAAACGTGCACATGAAATTCTGCTCAAACATCGTGTCGCACTTGATGCTGTTGCTAAGCGACTCCTTGAAGTAGAAACACTTGAACGTGAAGAGTATGAGGATATTCTCAAGACTGAAGGAGTAAAGATACAAGACGTGTACAAGGAAATGCGAGAAAAAGAAGAACGTATGGGTGACCCGACGAAAGCTATTGAGATCACTCCCGATACAGACGTCCTTGTAAATAAGTAAAAAAAATCCCAATGCACACGCATTGGGATTTTTTAATGTATTGTTCTGAGTTTCTCTTCAAGCACAATCACTCCATCTTCCATGTTTAAGATGCGATTAGCTCCAAGTGCATATTCGCGTTCGTGTGTAACCATTACGATTGTTTGCCCACTATTTTTATTGAGATTGCTGATAAGTTCAATAATCTGTTTACTTGATATACTATCAAGATTTGCTGTTGGTTCATCTGCAAAAATAATTTTCGGAGCACTCGCAATTGCTCGAGCGATTGCGATACGTTGTTGCTCACCACCAGAGAGTTCAGAAGGAAGGTTTTGATATTTTCCACTCAATCCAACATTGGTAATAGCTTCATCGGCTAACTTTTTCGAAGTATCCCAATTTTTACCTCGCATTAAAAGTGGAAGCATTACATTTTCTCGAGCTGATAAATCGGGTACGAGTGCATAATCTTGGAAAACATAACCAAGAGTATTCAGACGAAACGAGGTACGTTCTTTTTCTGATAGCGCAATTACATCGATACTGTTTACAACTAAATTGCCGGCTGTGGGTGTATCGAGTACTGAGAGTTGATACATGAGTGTTGATTTACCAGCACCAGATTTTCCCATAATTGCTACAAATTCACCTTCTTCAATAGTGACATCTACACCACGTAACACCTGTGTGATGAGCGGACCTTCTCCAAAAGAGCGGGTGATATTTTTTGCTTCAATGATATTCATATTATTTTCTTCCTAAAATTGAATCAAGAGTATTCTTTCGAACAATAATCCATGCTGGAATAAAGCCTGCAATTAATGTCACTATAAAAAGAGTGATAAATCGTATGAAAGTACCGAATGGTTCTGCTACTAAGATGCCATCGCTAAAAGGAAAGTCAATCGGATTTTTTTCGAAGTAACCAACTAAAAACATATAGGTCACTAGTACCCCCAAGAATGATCCTACAAGTGCGTAGAAAGCAGCCTGAAGAACATATGCAATTTCAATTGCATGCGCATCAATTCCTATTCCCTTGAGAATACCGATTTGACGTCTTCGTGAAATTGCATTGATAAAAATAATAATAAAGATGGTAATAGAAGCAACCACAATTCCTATCGCACCAATGAATGTACTCAGAATACTGAAAGTATTCTTCATATCAGTAATAAATTTTGGTAATGCTTCACTAAAGGTGCGAATTTTTGCGTACTCGTCAATGTGTTGGGTAAGTAAAGATTTTTTAACGGCAAGAGCAAGATTTGGATCACTCTCTTTTAATCGTATTGCAATTTCACTCCCGTTGCGATCAACTTGGTTGGTAAGTCTTCGTAATTCGGTTTCTGGAAGATAGACTTGTTTAGATACCGATCCAGCTTTTGCATTTACGATACCTTTTATAATAAATTCTTTAGTTGATCCATTGGCGGTAATTTTTATAGTATCGCCAGGATATACATTTTCAAGTGAATCGGTTATATCAGCAAAACCTGATGTGTATCGGTCAATCGTAAGTGCTCCAACAAGCACATAGCCGGATTCTGTATCGTCGAGATATTCACCCTCTACAACATTTTCTGAAAGCTTTGTCACAAGATCTTCGTCAGTAGGATTAATACCTAAAAGTGGCACGCTTACAATATTTGCTTTTTGTTGTTGGTCACGACGAGTTGTGTAGTTTGCTTCTGCGGTTCCTCCTGCTTGGTATCGAATCGAGAAAGCCATAATTTCATCGATTGTATTTAGAGTGTTTCGAATGGTTTCGGTTTGTATCAGTTGAGACTCATTCGTAAGGGGAGTAATAATAATGTCACCAAGTGACTTTTCTTTGACTGCTCGCTCGGATCCTGCGATAAGACCAACTAAAATTCCAGAAACAGCAATCAAATTAAGAAAAGTGAGCATCATCACAAAGATAATAAGAATATTCGTCCAGCGATTAGCCCGCTGAATTTGTCTGAAACCCAATAGAATACCGATGCGAAGACTATTCATATGAACTATGGAGCAATAATAATGTCACCAGATCGTATTCCTTCGATCTGCACATACCCGTCGTTACCTTCAAAATTAACTACGACAGGAACTCTTGTTGCAGTGTTTGCTTCTGGTATTAGTACAAAGTGTTTATCATTCTCGGTAATGAGGAAACGTTTTGGTATACGCAAAACATTCTCTCGCTTTTCAATAATAATATTTATATCTGCATTGAGTCCACTTCGTATCCACTCAGCATTTTCATTGAGAATAATTTTAGCTTCAAAATATGAGACGCCGTTGATTACCTTCGCAAGAGGGGAGACAAAAATAATTGAAGCATCAATAGATTCATTTTTTTGTGCATCGAATACAACATTTGCTTTTTGTCCTGTCTTAATTTCAGTAATATCAATCTCTGGAATCAAAGCATTCAATGCAAATGCTCCACTCGAAACCATAGTAATAATAGGCGTGTTTCCTACAGATTCACCAATTACAGGTTCAATATTGGAAATTGTTCCATCAAAAGGAGCGGTGAGCATTCGCTCGTTAATCTTTGCTGTTATAGCTGAAATGCGAGCTTCGGCCTGTTGTACTCGTGCCTGTGCACGATTAATTTCTTCTTCCCGAGGTGCTGCGTTTTCAAGAATGTTTTGTTGTTCAGCAAGGGTGAGTTCCTGTTCAGCTTCACGAATAGCGTTTGCTCGTTGTGTGAGGGATATCGTATATGCATTTTCATTAGTGGTATAGCTGGAACTTTGTGTATTGGGTATATCAATATACCAGGTTTCGTTTCTGTAGATTTCATTTGTTGCAAATTGAATAGAGAGGCCACATTTTCCCAATGGTGATGCAGATTCTGTATAAGCTGTATACGTGCCAGTCTCAATACCTGAAAGACGATACGAATAACCTGATTGTGCATTAGATCTAAAAAGGTCAAGTGTATATGTCCCTTCTGCGCAGGTATATGTACCGCTTATTGTTGGGGGTATATCATTGTTATCCTTTTTAACTGGGCGAATTTTTATGTCACTTGAAAGAAGTGTGTTGTATGCATTCTGAACACGATTATTTTGCTCATCGGTAATACGATCGAGATTCTCTTTTGCTATCGATGCTGTTGTCTTTGAAACATCACGTTCTTCCGTACGTATTCCATTTATCAGTTGATCATAATCTGATTTAGCAATGAGAAGGGTAGCTTCTGCGTCTTGCATATCAGCATGTAAATCACTATGGATGAGTTCTGCTAAAAATTGCCCTTTGGAAACAAAATCACCCTCTGTTACATTGATATTTCCAAGTATTCCCGGTACAGAAAATGAAAGATCAGCCGTTTCTACTGCATTTATTGCACCAGAAACAGAAATAGTTTTTTGGACTGTTCCGGTCGTAACGGTATCTGTTATCCATGTAGGTGTGCTGGTGTGTGAAGTAGTCCATACAATAATTACGATCCCTGTAAGAAGTATTCCAATAATGGCAAGGATGTGGCGAACAAAAAACTTTTTCATTGCTGGTAGTATAACATTTGATTTCGGTCTCTGCTGTGGAGAAGTGTTACTGGTAGTGGATGATAAGTATTTTTGAATAAATTCATAATGATTAAAAAAAGTTTTCTTGAGTATTCGAGTGGGTAACAATATGTTGTTACTGGTTCTGGGTAATGTGCTTCTTAAATTCTTCTTCGGGGAAGAATTTAAGAAGGGCTCAGAAATTATAGTCACGATGTTCCTTAATTTCTGGCCACCCCGCCTCACTCTTGGCAATGCCACATCGTTCCGGTTCGGACAAACGCCGCACGCAAAGCAGTTTGCGTGCTAAACAAAAAACCTCAGTTTATTCAAACTGAGGTTTTTTGTTTGCGTTTGTCCGCCCCCTTGGACTCGAACCAAGGACCCTCGAGGTATAAGCTCGATGCTCTAACCAACTGAGCTAGGGGCGGATATGTGTGGGACACATATCCGAAAGGCAAATCAAAATGGGATTTTGATTTGAAAGGTTGCCAGCAATTTTTCAAAATTGCGTCAACCTGAACAGAATCCGTAGGATTTACCATTCCTGTATGTACACTCTTAAACTGCATTACTATTATCATCTATAAGACGAAAATAGCTTTTAAAACTATAGCGTACCTTGGCTATGAAAACAAATGAGCATGAATAATTTAATTTTTTTGAGTTTTTCTAAAATAGATCATTGAGAATAAAATATTATATGACTATAAATATAGCTTTCTAAGTATTGACAAAGTCAATACTTAGATATACAATATTTTTACATGGTGAAGGGAAAAGACCCGACACACGAATCTGCATGAGCAGATGGCACATGTGCACATACACTACACGCGAAGGTGAGATATGTGGAGGGGATCGTCGTTGGAAGCACTGACTTGTACTTGAGTTTGTCAATTCACTCAAGCGAGCAGAGGATATAGTAATGGTGGAGTTCACGGATTACTGATCATAGAAAGAAAAATTGAATAAGGGTAAAGATATGTATTTCGTGACATGGTTCTACCACGAAAAGGCAACTTTGCACTGAATTACTCAAGGTAACGCTTGAGAACGAAATGAACTGTAGGAGGCACAACAACCTACGGGAAAAACCAAATGTGCATACGGACCGGGGGTCCTAGCCGCAAATCTCTTCGAGATTTGCGGCTTTCTTTTTTTGTAAAAATAAAACTTGTTGTGACTATTACTTTTTAAATGCCTTGCGGAAGCCTCACAGGCTGAGCAGAGCAAAAAGCAAAAGACACACCTAAATGGTGTGTCTTTTGCTTTTATGTGTGCATTTAAAAAGTGATAGTTACATAAAAGTTTGTACCCAGCCTTATTCCATGTGTAAATTCTCACCTACATGTCCTACACGTGCTTTGATAAGAGGGTGTTTTTTGAGTTCGGGGTCATTGTCGATAAGGAGGCGAGCCTCAGTGCGAGCCGCTTCTACCATTTTAATATTTTTTATTGCTTCCATGCCAAGGTCAGTGAGGCCTGATTGTTTTGCTCCGTAGAGTTCTCCACTACCTCTGAAAGTGAGATCGTGTTCTGCAAGTTCGAATCCATTTTTTGCAGTTGTAAGTGCTTTGAGTCGATCACGAGTCTTTTCAGATTTACTATCACTCACTACAAAACAGTATGACTGATGGTTTCCTCGAATGACTCGTCCACGGAGTTGGTGGAGTTGTGCAAGTCCAAAACGTTCTGCTCCTTCAATAATAATATTAGTAGCATTCGGAACATTTACTCCTACTTCTACTACTGATGTGGCTACGAGAATATCAATTTTGTGTTTAGAAAATTCATCCATGATTTTTTCTTTTTCATCAGGTTTCATTTTGCTATGGAGTACACCAAATCGCTTGTCTTTAAACACCGTTGCTTTAAGACGTTTTGCTTCTTCTATCACCGATTTAACATTGAGTGCAGTCTCTTTTTCAGGATCAGGCTCAGCAATCCGTGGACAAATAACATATGCTTGTCGTCCTGTTTCGAGTTCACTCCGCACATGTGCATACATTTCTTCTTGTTTGTCTTTTGTAATTATCTTGGTGATGATCGGCTTTCTTCCTGAAGGCATTTGATCGAGAAGAGTGATGTCGAGGTCACCATACACTGTAAGTGCAAGTGTTCGGGGAATCGGGGTTGCTGTCATTGAAAGTAGATGAGGCATACGAGTGTCTTTTTTTGCGAGTGCCTTTCGTTGGTTGGTGCCAAAGCGATGTTGTTCATCAATGATCACAAGTGCGAGATGTTTAAATTCAACTGATTTATACATGAGTGCATGCGTGCCAATAAGAATTGGGATTTCTCCATTTTTAACCCATTTACACAATTGTGCTTTTGAAATTTTAGTCGGCTTTGTTGGGTCTGTTTTTGAAGGGAATTTCATACAGGTACTTCCCGTAATGAGACCTATTTGAATAGGGAGGTGTTGGAAATATTCAATGAATGATTCAAAGTGTTGCTTTGCCAAGATCTCTGTTGGTGCCATATAGCCCACTTGCAGATTTCCAAATTCTAATTTTGTACCAAGTCCCTCCGGAGGTCGAGAGGTGACAGTGGCGTATGTTGCAGTTGCTGCCACTGCTGTTTTTCCACTTCCCACATCTCCTTCAAGCAGTCGTGACATAGGATGCACTCCATTGAAATCTCCAAAGACAGTAAGAATAGCTTTCTGTTGTGCATCGGTCATTGTGAAAGGGAAGCGTTCTGTGAATTTCTGTATGTGTGCTGGCTCAGTTTTAAATTGATAACTGGTTGCAGCACTCACTTGCGCACGTTCAATAGCTTTTGCTGTTTGTATATAAAATACTTCTTCAAACGCAAAGCGCTTACGAGCACTTGCTGCGTGTTCAGCCTTTTTAGGGGTATGAATCCAGAGTAGAGCAGTTCGTAGAACAGGGAGATTGTATCGATTTACAATTTCTTCAGGAATAGGATCTGCAAGATGATCTAACACTCCTGCATGAAAACATTTTTGCACTGTATGAAAAAACCACTTTGAAGTAACTCCTTTTGTCTCTCTATAGATAGGATAGATAGTTTCGTCAAGATTTTCGGTATTATTAAAAATGGAATCATGTCGATCTATAGGAAGTGTTTCAAGCTTTTCAAATTCAGGATTTGCAATGTAGAGCTTACCTTCGCTTCCGGTAACTTTTCCCGCAAGCTTAACGTACATACCATCAGTGAGCATCTTTGCAAGATACGGTTGATTAAACCACATCACTTTGATGCGTGCAGAACCATCTTCCACCCAGCCCTCTCCAATAGGAACTCGGCTCTTCCATGCCTTTCGTGTTTTGAGTCCACCAATAACTCCAAAGACGACCGCGTCTTGACCTTTTGCGAGCCCTTCGACTGATTGAATCGTGGAAATATCTTCATATCGTTGGGGTAGGTGGTGAAGTAAATCATATATCGTATGTACACGAAGTCTTGCGAGTGCTTTTTGATGTTCGATGTCAATACGAAAATGTTGGGTGAGTAAGTCGGTTGGAAGCATATCTCACTATAGTAGCAGAAAATCCTGCAAAAATTGCTCTGCAATTTTTGCAGGATTTTGGCACCACATTCATTCGTGCGGTATACTTCAAGACATAATTTAATTTTCAGTATGGCAATCAAAAAAACAGTAACTACAAAAGCAAAAAAGGAGGCTAAAAAAGATTATGGAAAAATGGCACTTGCACTTCATAAAAAACTGCATGGAAAGCTTGAGGTAGTTTCAAAGGGAAAACTTCAAACACGAGATGATTGGAGTATGATGTATACGCCAGGAGTTGGTGCGGTTTCAAGTCATCTTGCTAAAAATCCGAAAGATGCACGCGAATATACTATTAAACGAAATACCGTTGCGGTTATTAGTGACGGATCGGCAGTGCTTGGTTTAGGGAATATAGGTCCTATTGCTGCACTTCCGGTAATGGAAGGAAAGTGTGCAATTCTTAAAGAGATGGCAGGGGTAGACGGTTTCCCTATTGTACTTGATACACAAGATACTGAATCGATCATTAAGACAATTATTAATATTGCCCCTACATTTGGTGCAATTAATCTAGAAGATATTAGTGCACCGCGTTGCTTTGAAATAGAGGAACGTCTCAAAAAAGCACTTCCTATTCCCGTAATGCATGATGACCAACATGGTACGGCAATTGTCGTACTTGCGGGGCTCATCAACTCTGCAAAAGTAGTTAAGAAGAAATTTGAATCTCTAAAAGTGGTGATAGTAGGAGCAGGCGCTGCGGGACGAGCAATTGCACTTCTGTTGGTGAAAGCAGGTATTTCAGATGTAGTAGTAGTGGATAGTGCTAGTGTCATTTATAAGGGACGAAAAGGAATGGTGTCTTATAAAAATGAATTAGCAAAAGTTACAAATCCTCGAAATAGTAAAGGTTCTCTTCATGATGCTGTGCAAGGCTGTGATGTGCTTGTTGGTGTGTCTGGACCGGGCATAATCTCACGAGCTCATGTGGAATCTATGGGAACTGATGCTATTGTATTTGCGCTTGCAAATCCTATTCCTGAAATTAAACCTGAAGATGCAAAACTCGCTGGTGCTCGTATCGTGGCTACTGGTCGTTCTGATTATGCAAATCAAGTAAATAATTCACTCGCTTTTCCCGGTATTTTTCGGGGTGCACTTGATAGAAACATATATTCTATTACAGATGATATGAAGCTTGCTGCAGCAAAGAAAATTGCTGCATTGGTAAAGAAGCCTACAGAAGAAGAAATTATTCCGACGGTGATGGCGCCAGGACTTGTAAAAGCTGTCGCAAGTGTTATTAAATAAATGATTATATTATTTTAATCCTATGAAAGGTATTGAATCATTTCATAAAATTCTTAACACAAATCCTGCTGAGGCAGTAAAAATTCTCGATGAAGGTAGAATGTCTCTTTCAGAAAAAAAGGAGTATCTCGAAGAGCATAGAACAAAATTTTTTCAGAATACCGATTTTGTTAACGTTAATACCTATATAGAAATATTCGAGAACCTCGACTTGGAAGGTAAGACGGTAATTAATGTAGGTGCTGGTTATGCAATTGGTGGAAAAGAAAACAATGTGAGTCCTCTCGTGGAAGCACTTAATGAGATTAATCCACATATGACGTTTATTCCGATTGATTATAATTTTGAGCGTAATGGAAGCTGGCTTTTACTCGAGACTACTGAAACACAAGATACTCATATTCATCTTGAGCCTATAACTGCAGATGCAACAGCATTACCTTTTTCAGAAAATTCAATTGATGGATATGTTTCAAATAATCTCATTAATGAACCACGCGAAATTGAGACTGAAGTATCTTTTGTGATGCATATGTTCGAAGAAGCATATCGTGTATTGAAACCAGGGGGATTTATTATGGTAAATAGTTTCGGATATTTTTGGTGGAAGCTCAATGACAATACGGTTATTTATAATGACAATATTGATCTTGATGAAATTGTGGAAAAAGAAAAAGTGGAATCTCTTTTAGAAAAGGTTGGATTTTCAAGAATTAGTACTATTGCGCTTGATGACGTACGTATTCAAAATACTGTTGAAAAACGTTTGAAACGAAGATCTGAAAGTAAAGGGGATGTACGAAATGCAGGTGTGTGTGAATCGTGTGCTTTTTTAGCTTTTAAATAAATTTTATTTAAAAGTATGCAAAAAAAATGAAGAAATAGCATGATATAATAGAGAATCTATTCGTAAATCATACATATTCTGTGTCTAATACAACTATATATACAAAGAGAGAAGACACTATTGTTGCAATGACCCACAAACTTCATGAGTATATTGCTGGGGATGACACACTCGTTCTTCTTTCTGGAGGTTCAAGTGTACCTGTGTCGGTAGAAGCTCTTTCTCGACTATCGATTGAAGACAGAGAGCGGATTACTGTTGGTATGACTGATGAACGATTTGGTACATATTTTCATATTGATTCAAATGAAAAAGCTTTATGTGAAGCTGGTTTAATGGAGTTAGAAATACGTGAATTTTATCAAATTCTCTTAGAGGAAAACCTTTCATTTGAAGAAAATATTGCTCGATATAATGCAACACTGCATGAACTTCTTTCACAGTTTTCAAAAAGTATTGGTATTTTTGGTATTGGTGTTGATAATCATATTGCGGGAATTCTTCCTGAAAGCATTGCCGTTCGTGAAGAAAAGGAGATGGTGGTTGGATATACTGCAGGTCCATATCAACGTATTACCATGACATTTCCTGCAATTCTGCAACTGCAGAATGCGTTCATTTATGCAGAAGGGGAAGAAAAGAGAGAGGCTGTAGAAAGTTTAAAAAATGTATATACAGTACTTGATCATCCAAATCAAATTGTGAAATCTTTGTCGGAGTATTCAGTATTTTATTGTTTAGAAAAATAATACATATGAAAAAAATTGGTTTTGTTGGTCTTGGAAAAATGGGAATTCAGATTGTACAAAGATTTCTTTCTGCAGGAATTCCTGTTGTGGTTTTTGACAAGAATACAGAACGTATTGCTCAGCTTGTAGATATGGGTGCTCATCCTGCCACTTCGGAAATTGATTTGATACATCAACTCGGAGAAAGACCAATCATATGGCTCATGATCCCATCGTCTTTTGTTGATGATGTGCTTGGGATCTATGTACCACTTTTACCAAAGAATGCGACTATTATCGATGGAGGAAATTCTGATTTTCGTAAAACATTGACTCGTGCAGAAATGCTCAAAGAGTCAGGTATAGGTCTCATTGATGTGGGGACGAGTGGTGGAGTGATGGGGCTTACTCATGGTTTTAGTCTCATGATTGGATCAACGGAGAGTGAATACGAAGAAATGAAACCACTCTTCGATGCACTCATTACTCCAGAAGGTGGATATGCTCGCATGGGAACTGTGGGATATGGTCACTATGTAAAGATGGTACACAATGGTATTGAATATGCGATGATGCAATCTCTCGCAGAAGGATATCAGGTACTCCGTGAAGGGACATTAAAAAATATACCGTTAGCACAGGTTGCAGAAGTGTGGCAAAGAGGGAGCGTTATTAATTCAACACTCAATGGGTTGATTGAAGAAATTGTTGCAGAAAATCCAGATCTTGAAGGGATCGATGGGTATGTAGCTTCTTCAGGTGAAGGAGAGTGGACACGCGCAGTCGCGAATGAATATAATATCCCGACACCTGCCTTAATAAGTGCACTTCATGTGAGGGAAGAAAGTCAAAAAGGAAACATTACCTTTGCAACGAAACTTCTTGCTGCAATGCGAAATAAATTTGGAGGTCACCTCATTAATAAGAAATAAATTTATGGAATATACTGATCCGTACAAAAATGTCCCCGCACCGATACTCACTATTTTTGGTGCAAATGGAAATCTTTCACTACAAAAATTATTGCCAAGTCTTTTTTCTCTTGTCGAGACAGGATATTTAAATGAAAATACGTCAATTGTATGTGTGACTCGAGATGCTATCGCTAATAAAACACTTCTGCAACAACTTGAAATAAATATCCTCCGAAAAGAAAAGAGTTGTGATGAGGAGGTGCTGACACGACTTGGAGAAATGATTACGATGGTTCAGATGAATCTTATGGAGCTTAGTGAGTATCATATACTTTCAAAGACTCTTGATAGACTTGATACTGAAAAAGGAGGTTCTCCTCGTAATCGTTTGTTCTATTTAGCTATTCCGCCGGCAATTTTTCAAGATGCTGTGAATAGACTCAGTGAATCGGGTCTTAATATTGAAAAAAATGGTGCAGTGGTACGTGTCCTGGTAGAGAAGCCATTTGGTACAAATCTTGAAAGTGCGAAAAGTTTGATTACGTTTATGGGAGAGCACTTTCGTGAAGAACAAATTTATCGTATTGATCATTACCTTGCAAAAGAAACAGCTCAAAATATTTTGACGTTTCGTACTCAAAATCCACTCATTGAAGATATTTGGGGAAGACAGTATATTGACCACATTCAGATTACCGTTGCGGAAAGTCATGGGGTAGGGTGGAGAGGTAATTTTTATGAAAAGACTGGTGCATTACGTGACATTATTCAAAGTCATATGATTCAACTCCTTTCTTTGGTAATGATGGAAGTTCCTGAGAAGATGACTGCTGAATCAATCCATACTGAAAAGCAAGCACTTCTCGAATCTATCCAGATTATTAAAGATAGTCATGTTGAAGATTATGCGGTACGAGGACAGTATGATTCGTATGTAGTGGATGTGAATAATCCTGATTCTCGTGTAGAGACATATGCAGCAGTGAAACTTGAGGTGACAAATTCTCGGTGGGGAGGAGTACCAATTTTGTTAAGAACAGGAAAAGGTCTCGATAAAAAAAATACCGAGATACATGTGGTATTTAAAGATCGTTCGCGACGAAATGTGAATCCAAATATTCTGACGATTAGTATTCAGCCGAATGAAGGTATTTCTCTTGATCTTCTTGCAAAACAACCAGGTTTCACTGATGCAGTACAGCCAGTTAAAATGGATTTTCGATATGCAGTCGCGTTTCCCGAAAAACAACCAGATGCATATGAACGAGTACTCATGGATGCAATGATAGGAGATCAAACACTCTTTGCAACGAGTACAGAAGTACTTCAGTCATGGGCTATTGTAGAACCGATTCTTCGTGTATGGGATGCTCTCGAAACGAAACCTGAAATATATGTACACGGATCAAAAGGTCCGGATAGTGCAGATCTATTGGTAAAAGAATTTGGAAGTGAGTGGTTGTAAAAATCAATTTGCAGCCAATAAAAAGGAGAAAAACATAAAGGGTAGAGAAGCGATGAATAATGAAGTGGTAAAAAATAGTCGAGCAACCAGACAAACCTTACTATCTCGTGGCATTAAGCCGGAATCTCTTGCGCCAGAGGCAGACTTAAAACAAATTGAACAACAGCGAAAAAAGGAGCAAAAAAAGCTAAAATCAAATAATTAGTAGAAAATAGGAAAAGTCACGATTAATTTCCTTCGCTCTCTCCATGTTAGACTTAACCTAAGTATTGAATTGGTAAAACACCATGAATCTTAGATTCATGGTGTTTTGTTTTACCTGCACGGTTAGCGTCGAAACGACGCGTCTCGTGCTTGCTGCCAACGGCGGGCTGTCTCGGGCAGGAAACTTAGACGGTCAAGCCCTGCTTAACGGATTAGCTTATTTAGCGAACCAAAATCGAAGCGTCTCGTGCGCCTGAGCACTAGTTTCACTTTGGTATAGTCGAAAGGAGCCTCCTGTAAATTTGTGCATTTTCTAAATTCGCTTTCCCCCAGAGAGAAGAAAGCTCTTTGTCATGCCACTCAATAACTCGTTCCTGATTGTTTGCCTTCTCAGTATAATTGAAACTTGCGTGATTCAACACAAAATATAAGGCGAGGATTCTTTTGTACATA
>JFJP01039255.1_pt1 | contig 14024 bp, 6 predicted proteins | sample 431651 | NCBI WGS metagenome assembly JFJP01 (sample SAMN02602958, study PRJNA72255) | Microbial mat metagenome, whole genome shotgun sequencing project. | biome: fresh water; feature: sink hole; material: water; isolation source: purple microbial (photo- and chemosynthetic) mats found in... | reverse complement strand
TTAAATGAACAGAACAGTGTAAAAAGAAATAATGACTAGAATAGAAAAAGCAGAAACAAGAATTATTTTACGAATAAAAATCTTCTTATTTCTGCTTTATAAAAACTAAAGCCGAAAAGCTAAATAAATTAACTGACTATTGTCTTACTAATTTATTTATATTTCCTGCATTATCTTTCACCATATAAACACCTTGTTTCAAGGCTGTAATATCAATTTTGGATGCATTTTTTGATTCTAAAATCATGTGGCCCGAAAGGTTGAAGATTTTAACATTTGCGATACTTTTTAAATTAATCACATTACCTGCAACTGGGTTGGGGTAAATATCTAATTGATTGGTTACTTTTGTGTTTTTTAAACCTTGTGGTACAGTTTCAACTAATTCGATAACTACACTTTCTGATGCATTATTATTTGGATTTGTTAATTTTGCACCAACGAATAATGAATAATCTCTGCGATTTGTTGTACCATCTGCATCATTTACTTCACCAGAGAATAAAAATTTATCCCCAACAGCAACTGGTGTTGTTGCAAAATCTTTTTGAGTTGTAAGAGGAGCATTTTTAACTGTCGCAAACAAAGTAGTCCAGGTTGTATCAGCGAATTCAATATAATAAGCTTTTTCCACTGCATTATAAGTACAAGCACGTCTGGTATTTTGGATTGGCATACCAGTTGTTTTCATAGTATTTGATTGAGTCCATAATACTGCTTCAGCTTCAGTTGAATTAGTTATTTTAGCAGGATAAAAATTATACCAAAGTGAGGTATTGGCTCTGTTAAATCCTGTGCCATTTACAAATGTTTGATCGTAATTAGTAAATATCAAAGATATTTGATCCATTTCCCATGAATTATATGAAGTGCCATCGCCGGCACCATTTGCAGCAATAGTTACACCCGTCATAAATGCAGGTAAAACCGGCATTTTACCATAACCATTATGTTTATCAGCATAAACAACAACGTCATCTTTCCAATATAACAGCATATAATATCTATCATTATCCCAAACGAATTTGTATTTAAATTGACAATCAGCAACTCCTGCGAAAGGTCCTGTTGGTTCAACTCTAGGTTCAAGAAAACTTGACCATCCTTGATTATAATTAGCTACACGCAAAGCCGATTTCCATGGAGCAAGATTCCATACTGCATCAGTGGGATTGCCATCAATAACAGGTGCCGTAGTTGCTCTTGGAGCTTTATAAACAAGCGTGGAATCCGTTAATCCCGGATAAAGTGGGTTTGCAACTCCAACTTGTGCCTGCACTTGTATTGTAGATGCCAATAACATCACTGCGCCGAAAAAAGTAAAAATTTTTTTCATGATTTGATAAATTTAAATTTAATAATAATGAATTTAATAATTGATAAAAAATTACACAAATATATAATTATTTTTTCATTTCAATACAAAAGATTCAAACTTAATTGAAAAAAAAATGCAAATAAATAAAAAAATCGGACTAATTGTACAATACTTAAAGAAAATACGAGCTCCCGGTCAATTTATTGGTTTGAATTACCCGCAAAAATAAAACTTTAATACTTTTGGTATGGGTATCAGTCTCTAATGTAAAATCAAATTTTTTGCCAATATTTCCTCACTATTTAAAATCAGAAACAAAAAAAGTTAAGGATTTGAACATGCCATTGCCTTGCAATGGTTCGGAAAGTAAAACCATCTTGTGTCCATTAAAAAAATTCAAATCTAATGCTACCCCATGTTTGTCTAAAAGTGTAACTTTTAATGCCGGGGTCTTTGTGTTTGAACTTAATCAATTGTTTTGACAGAAATAATATCTTATTCTAAATAAAGTCAATTGTTATTATTGTGTTTTTGGCTAAATTCAGTAGGTGAAATACCAAATCTCTGTTTGAATGAACGTGAGAAAAACGAAGTATTTTGAAATCCTACCTGATAGGCAATTTCACTTATTGAAAGATTAGTATTTCGTAAGAGTTCAGTAGCCTTTTGAAGTCGCAAATTACGAATATAATTTCCAAGCGAATCATTGGTAATATCTTTCATTTTAAGATAAAGTCTGGATCGGCTAATACCAATCTCAACACAAAGTTTGTCAACAGAATAATCTGAATTGTCAATATTGTTTTCAATTATTTGAGTAAGTTTCTCAATAAATTGTTGTTTTTCAGCATTCAAATTCTTATTTCGAATTGTATTTATTTCATTTACATCCAATTCGTTCGGTTTAATTTGTTGGTTCGCAAGCTTGGATTTTTTTAACAAGTTGATAATAGTAGAGTGCAATAAACCCAAATGAAATGGTTTTGGTATGTAGGCATCGGCACCTTCATCAAGTCCTTCAATTTGTTGCTCGGTTGTACCACGCGCAGTAAGCAATATAACAGGGATAAAACAGGTGTTAAACTGCGACTTTATAATATTACATAATTCTAGCCCATTCATTTTAGGCATCATAACATCCGAAATTATTATGTCGGGGAATTTATCATTGCATGTTTTGAGTGCTTCTTCACCATCTTCGGCAAGCAAAATATTATAATCGGCTTTGAAATGTTCTTTAAGAATCATTAGAATATCCTTATTATCATCTACAAGTAACAAGCTTGGTTTTGAATCATCAGTTTCATCTATTTGGGCTATTTCCTCGTCCAACATTTGCACTTTGTAATCGTTGAAAAAAAGTTGACGGTCGAACTGATTGTCAGTTGTTTTCTGATTTTCATTTAAATAATCTGCATCCAACGGAATTGTAAACACAAATTCGGTACCCACAAAACGCTCACTACTTATAAGCACTCCGCCTTTGTGTAGTTCGACCAACGATTTCACCAACGCCAAGCCAACACCCGAACCTAAATGCTTGCTAGTTTTACTTAACACTGTATGGAAACGCTCAAAAATTTCAGGTAGTGACTCGGATGTAATGCCAATGCCTGTGTCGGTAACACCAATAATAAGCTGTTTCCCGGAGTGCATTTCCTCTGTAAAAGCTACTTTGCTATTGAACTTTGTTTTGTAATTATCCAGTTTCCCTACTGACAATTCAACATGAATAGCGCCTCCCCTTTCGGTATAACGAATACTATTCGAAATTACATTTGAAATAATTTTTGTCAAACACTCTTCGTCAACCCAAGCCAATATGGGTGTTGTGGGCAATGAAAGGTTCAATTCAATCCCTGAACTTTCACTTAGTGGCAAAAACTCATCAACAATTTCCTGAACGAATTTGCAAACATCTATTTCTGCAGTTTTTAGTTCGATGAGCGATGCATCCAAGCGTTGAAAATCCATTAACTCACTTATTAAATGTAGCAATTTTGAATTGTTGCGTTTCAGAATTTGAAAATACCGATTTCCTATAAGCTGTTCAAACTTATTCTCAATTTCCGACACAGAGTTATTTATAAGCGTTAATGGGGTTTTAAATTCGTGCGAAATATTGGTGAAGAAATTCATTTTAAGCTCCATCAATTCCTCTTTTTGTTTTTCACGCTCGTTTTGCAATGATATTTGACGCTTTAAATTAATCCAATTAAGTGAATAGCGAGCAGCAATATAAACGAGTACTGAAACGATAGCAAAATAGATTAAATACGCCCATACCGATTGCCACCAGGGAGGAAGCATTTTAATTTCAATAATATTTCCTGATTTTTGCCAATGATTATCGATGCCGACTTCTACAACAAAGTGATAGTTTTTGTAAGGAAGTTTTGAATAAGAAGCATAAGGGCTTAGTCCGTTGGTATATATCCAGTCATTATCAAATCCTCGTAATTTATATCTGTATTGAATATTCTTCTTTCTTGAATAAGTAAGTGATGTGAATTCTATAGTTAGATTATTACAGGGATATGGTATTTTTAGCTTTGATAAAAATTGTAAATCTTTTCCTAAAACTACACGTCCATTCAATGTATCGGCTACATGAAGCACTTTCCCATCAATGAGCAACCTCGAAAATACCACATTATAGTTTTGACGTTCTACAGTAGTATCAGGCATAAAGTAATTCATACCCTTTAATCCCCCAAAAAATAACATGCCGTTGCGGCTTTTACACGATGTGCCTGTTGCAAACAAATAACTTTGCAGCCCATCTTCTTCGTAATAAGTCTTGAATTTTTTGGTTTTGTAGTCGAAACTCGACAAATACCGTCCTCCACACCAAACTCTCCCAAATTTATCAACCAATACACTTTCGATATCGTTGCTGGGAGCACCTTCATTGGTGCCAAAATGTTCGGCTTTATACTCAGCCGTACCCACTACTCTTTTTCCAATAATAATCCTATTGAGCCCCGTACCCATAGTACCAACCCAGTAGGTCGAATCATTTTCCTTGTCAATTGGCCATACGTAGTTGCTACTAAGGGAATTCGGTTTATTTTCTTCAGCAATGTAATAAGCTATGCCACTTACTACGCCTTTTTCGTCGAGCAACAACCTGTTTATACCATTGGTGGTGGATATCAACACTTCGTTTTTTTGTTTATCGTTGAAAATAAAATTCACATCATTCGATGATAAATTTAGTTCCGGGTCCGAATTAATAGTGTACAGCTTTTCGTTCACTACTTTGGCATTTTCAATTTTCAAACAGTATAGACCTATCCCAAGCACACCAACCCATAATTGCTGATGCTTATCGAAACCAAAGGAAAATGCAGTATTTGGCGAAAAGGATTTCACCAGTTCAATTTTTTGATTCAACTTGTGAATTCGATAAATATTAGAACCCTGGTAGCTTACTAAAGCATAAATCCATTCATCATCGCTTTGTATGCAAGGCACCGTAGCTAAATAACCCAATTTTTGGTGTAAATCAATGGTGTAATCAAAAGTCTTTGTTTGAACATTAAACCGGCTTACACCTCCAAATTTTGTGCCCACATAGATATGCCCTTTAATATCTTCGTGAATTGAGTAAACAAATTCGCTTGGTAGATACTTATTACTGCTATTGGGCATATACTTTATTAATTCAAATTTCTGTTTCCCAATATTGGTATACGACACACCACCACTATAGGTTGAAACCCATAAGTTGTTTTTATTATCAATTAATATGTCCGAATGATGATCGCTACAAACAGAATAAGGATCCAATACCGAGTGAGAATGAAATTGAATGCGGTTTGCACTTCGCGCTTTCGCTATTTGCATAACACCTTGGTTCGTAGTAATCCAAATGAAGTTTGCACTCGAGCTTACTTCACGAACAGATAAAGATGGAAATTTAATTTCGTCTAAAATGGTTAACTTACCTTTGGCATAACGTACAACTATTGCTTTGTTGTTCGAAAACAACCATAAATCATTGCCATCCGAATGAATTTTTGTTATATCTGTAAATGGTGTAGGTACTGGTTTCGATTTTAGGTCTAGAACATTCTTATTCTGAAGTTCATACAATTTTCCATTGGTAAGCAATATGATAGTTCCATTTGCAAGTTCTACCACTTCGGCGAGATAATTAGCGAGTAAACTAAAATTTGGTTGATTATTGATTTTGACATTTTTCAGTCTGATTCCATTCTTATCCTCAACAATTAATGCACATACTGTCTTGCCCTTCACCCCAATCCAAATTCGGTTTTGTTTGTCAATTAACAAACTATGAATTGTTTGTAGTTTGTTATTTCCAATTCTATCTTCATCTATAAAATCGATGTATTCTTTTTTTCTGATATCAAAACACTGTAATCCCTGCATTGTGGCAACCCATAAGTAATTGCCTTTAACTTCTATTTTTCGGATCCTATTATTGAATACAGTTGTATATACGTCACCTTTATTCAAATAGGAGTCAATTTTATAGCCATCAAAGCGATTTAAACCGCGTTGTGTGCCTATCCATATAAAACCCGACGAATCTTGTGCAATACAGGTAGTAGTGTTGTGCAATAATCCATCATTAACAGTTAAATGGTTGAATTTTAAGTCGTTTTCTGCTTGAGTAGTAAGTGAAATTATTGCAAAAAAAGACAGTATGAGGAGTTCAAATGGTAATATGAGGCATTTTTTACTCATTTTAGAATTAGATTTTAGTAAGGCAAAAGTACAAAAAATAAAATTAAAATAGGATACGTTTGAAAAAACATTTTTTCCAAATCATATCCTAATAATTTTGTTTTTGAAAAGCAATAAAAACTATGAGCAGAATTTAATTTAATGGTTTAATTTTAAACGCTTTAAAAGTAGATGATTTATCATAAAACGCAATAGATTTTGCAGGAACATACACAGTACAATTATTCGCATCAATATCAGGAAACGGATTCCATTCGGGCATAAGCGGAGGGATTTCACCCAAACAACTGATTGATACCAATGATTTACAACTGGCAAAAGAAGCTCCTCCAATGGACAAAAGTGATTCGGGAAAAGTGATTTGCTTCAATTTTACACACAGTTGAAAAGCAAATTTATCAATCACCTGAATGGAATTGGGCAACACTATTTTTTCCAAATTAGTACAACCCCAAAAAGCTCCTTGTCCTATTTTAACAATTCCACGGGGTAGAATAACTGTTTTTAATTTAATATTTCTGATAAAAGCTCCGGTAGGTATTTCATTGGTCGGATACATAACCTGTTTATCGTCGGTAAATGCCAATATCTTGACATTTAAAATGTCCAAATCTTCTATATTGGGATAAATCCTGAAAATTTCGCTAATTGTTTGTCTATTAATTTGACCGGATAGCTTGAGCTTAGTTACCTGTTCATCTTTTGCAATTGTAATGGTTATTGGTTTTGGAATATTCAACCTTATACTTTTTGCATGTATCTGATTCAGATTCAGAAAAGCAAAAAATACGATTATAACTATGTGAAACAAAAGAGCTGATTTCATTGGTAAAATGTTGTTGGAAAAAAATATGGAAAACGGATTGTTTAATTTGAAAAATTTGAACGCAAACAGTGTATTTCGACTTATTTGCGTTCAAAAATTTTCAAATCATCATACTATTAACAATTATCAGATTTAAAAGGATTGGTATTCATAAAATTCGGTATATTATTTTGCACTTCATCATCCCCCCCCTCAGGTGGTCCAGATGCCATTGCCAATGAAATTTCATTATCCAATTTGATACTTTCCACCATTGGCGGTGTATAAGTAAGCTTTTCTGATTTTATATTTTTTGTTATCATAATAAATATCTTTTTTGTTGATCCGTTTACAGCTTATTTTACAATTACTTTGGTGGTAGTATTATTTGCCTTGAGAATATAAACTCCGGGAACAAATAATCCTTCTACCTGCATTTTAGAACCCATAAGTTGTTTTGATACAATTTTCTGTCCTACTGCATTATAAACCGAAAGTTCAGATCCAATCAATTTATCGTCACCACACAATACCGTGATTTTACTATTGTTATAATAAGCCGACAAGTTGGTATTTATGGCATTATTTATACCTGTTGCAACTCCTGCTGAGCGGAAAATAACACTGAAACGGTCAATGCTTGTTTCTTCCGGAGCAAAGCTGTAGTTTGTAATGCCATCAGTCAAATCAGTTTCGGCGAATGTTACATTGTCGAGTAATATCAATTTTACTCCTTCGGGCAAATTGCTAATTTCGTTGGCTCTCAGGCTAAACGAAGTAGCATTACCCGCAACAAATCCTAAGCCGATAGGTGTATCCATTGGAATACTGTTCATGGCATTGATAACAATTTTTTCGTTACCCAAGCTTGTATGAATTTCAGGAATAGCCGAATTGTCATTGTTCATTTTAGGAGCATCAAGCCTATCAAGACCGTTTTGAGCATTTTCGCTAAAGTAAATTACAGCTTCGTCGGTGTTTACACCATTGCTTACTTCTAAACGAACCAGGGTGCGCTCTATGTTTATAGCAGCCGGAGCTTTTAGCAATTTATTAGCAGCCGGAGCGTGTGCTCGCATTGCATCTGTTAGTGCTAAAGTGCTGCCACCTTCTGCAGCTCTTACCCAAAATGCTTGCATAGGAGGAATTTCGTTAGTTGTAGTGTTTGGAACACCTATACCATCACCATTAATAGTCAAGAAATTATATGTGGTGCCATTTTTAGTTCGATACCACATGGTAGAAGAGCGCAAAATTGATGATCCATTCGCAAGAATTACTTTACTCCAATCCAAATACGAAGGATATGGATTACCAACAAGATTAAATCCTTGATTAGTACCTACACCAAAACGACCGGTTAGGGTAATATCTTGAGCTCCTGTATTCAAAGTCCCTGTGAACAATAAATCTTTTGTAGCATCAACAGGAACAACCAAATAACCTTTTTTAGGTTCCATTACAGATAATGATGCCGACCATGTATTGGCTGTTTCATTAAAAGATTTAATTCTGTCTAATGCAGGAGTTGGAGCAACTGTTTCAGACACTGGTGACGATACATACCAGGTACGCCAAGCACCACTATGTTGCAGAGATTGATTCACATTCACGGTACCACCAATAGCCCCTCCTATATAAGTTGCTGTACCGTTGGTAGCATCTGACAAAAAGTTAATAGTGCCATTGTTGGTAATAGTTCCGGAATTGGTAAGTTTAGCTCCTGCGGCTATGTTTAATGTTACGCCTGTAGGAATTACCATAGTTACACCTGTTGCTACATCTAGTGATTTGCTTACTGTTAAATCTGACCTTACAGTTTTAGTACCCGAACCTGAAAGTTTAAGGTTGACGTAATTAATTGAATAGGGTACTACGACTGGAACAATACCATTGATGTTTTGACTTCCAGTTTTATTAAATTCTATGGTCGTGTTGGTTCCCATAGTTATTGAGCTTGGTTTGCCGATAGTAGCTTGATCTGAACTGTATCCCCACCATCCATCTTGAGTTTGATTAGATCCAATATCAGCTTTGGCTGTTTTAATGGTTGCATTGTTGCCAAAAATAAAAACATCAGCACCTAAAAAATCAGTACATGTTATAGAACCATTAATCGTAATTTTATCTGTTTTACTGAAAGCTGCTGAATTCTGTCTAATAGTGGTTGCTGTTACTTCAGCATTCTCATCTACAACAAAATGATAACTTCCGCCAGCATTCATATACAATTTAGATTTGATATTCAGTTTCGTTCCACCTTTTACAGTAAATGATGCACCTGTACCTAAACCGTGTGAGTAACCAGCACTTGTTACACCAAAATCATAAGTATTTGTAATTGTTTCAATTACAACTTTTTTGGGTCTCATGCCTGTTACCGCATTATCAGTCACCAAAAGGTAGGGAGAAGCTAATGCAGCACCGATTAGTTTTAGTGTACTTGTGGCATCCGAAGTACTAAATGCATCAAGTGATCCTGCAGCAGTACAATCTACCTTACCACGCACGGTAAGCGTTTTGGTTGCGGCGATACCTATCTGTCCGGCTAAACTTGTAAAAGTAAGGTTATCGCAAGTGGCATCGTCCGTAATGGTTACGGCATTGCCTTGGGTAAATACATTGTCGCCCGAAGCAGGACTAGTAACTGCATTACCACCCGAAGTAGCATCGTACCAAGGTCCTGAACTCCATGTAATAGCAGATTGTGCATATTTATTGCCTGTAAAAGCAATTCTAGTCGCCTGACTTGAGGTAGGAGCACTAACTGTGTTGTAATTTACCAATGTGGTAGATTCACCATTATTTTCAAAAACGGTAACATAGTACGTAATTTCGGCAGTTAAACCGGTTACTGTTACACTTGAACCATTGCCGTTATAAACAATCTTGTTACCTGTGCCAATTTCATTAGCTGATGTAAAAATCGGATTTGCCGTATAACTTGTACCATCAACCGGGACCCCATCAACCGCACTTGCAGCTTTTACCAATACCAACCGATTTCCACCACCACCATTTGTCCAACTTATGGTCATTTGATCATTTGCTACAGAAGGGTACGTAATATTTGTTGCATGTGTTGGAGTTGGGTAATAGGTAATATTTATTTTGCCGGCACCTCCGGATCCGCCAGTTTTGTATGTGTTTGCTGTAGCGGGGCTTATACTTGCTGAACCACCTCCACCACCAGGAGAACCTCCGCCATTACCATTATTGGATAAATTTCTACCAGCACCGCCTGTGGCACCATCGGGAGTGCCTGCGGCACCAGCACTGCTTGCTCCACCAGATCCGGCACCGCCGTTTCCACCAGAACCAGCACTGCCTCCACCACCTCCACTAACAGAACCAGGAGAACCTCCGTTACCGCCATTCCATCTGGTAGTGCCTGTATTCGACTCTTTAGCAGGGGCTAATCCACCAGCAGTAGCAGCATTAGCTTGAACTCCATTTTTTCCTCCAGGTCCACCCAAAGCAATAATGGTACCAGAACCAAAATTAGTATCACCTCCATTTTGCGTAGGCAATACTTCTTCATGAATAAATGTACCAGTTCCTGCGCCAACACCTCCTGCACCTACTGAAAAGGTATATGTGCCCGAAAGTCCGGTTAAAGTACTACCGGCATAACTACCGCCTGCACCACCACCACCTCTAGCTCCAGCCGCTATAGCACCAGTTTGTACCGACCCTCCGGCTCCACCGCCAGCCCAGCATTCTACTTTTGCAACACCCACTCCGGCAGGTACTGCCCAAGGACTGGTTGATGCAGTTGTAAGTGTTATTACGGTTTGCGCCTGCATCCCCCCTGCAAGCAGCGCTACTGCCACTACGAGCAGTTGCATTTTTTTATTCCAAAAGGATAGTATTAATCGTTTTGAATGTGTAATTTGTTTTGTCATAATTATTATTGTTTTAAAGATTTTTTTGACTGGTTAAAGTTTCAAGCGATTGGGAAATCTGTTTTCACTCAGTCTGTTGTACAAATATAAATATGATAGTTCTATATGCCAACGATTGAAGTTAAATAGAGACAAATAGAAATGAGAATTGGACTGTGAGAACAAAAGGGGTAAAAAAAGCGGGCATCATAAAAACTTATGACACCCGCTTAACCTTAAAAGAACTAACTTTTTAAAAAAACCTAAAACTAATATTATTTAATACTCACCTTTTGCACATTAACTCCTTGTGGAGCATGCATTTTTACTATATAGATACCGGTGGTCAATCCATTCACACTTTTTACATTCCCTTGCGATTGAATTAATTTACCTTGTGCATTATACACTTCAACTGCATTCACATCGCCATTCAGTAATAAGTTTTTACCAACTACGCTTACAAAAGCATTGGCTTTGGTTGCAGGTATTCGGGTCGATAACAAAGTATAATTAATAATTATCCGTCCATCGCCACCCTTACCACCTGACCGATAAACCGGTGTAGCATTTAAAGCTATCATTGCTCTAACGTAACCGCCTGCTCCGCCTGCTCCGGGTGCAATACCAGCTGCTCCTCCGGAGTTACCAGCACTAGGCGCGGCACCACTTGCTCCAACTGCACCACCAACGGTGCCTGCTGTACCTGCAACATTAAGAACCGCATCACCTCCATCGGAAGCATCACCAGCGCTACCACCTCCGCCACCTGTTTTAGTATTTGCATCATTATCTCCTCCGGCACCACCATAAAAACCACTACCAATAATGCCTGAAATTGCTTTTGAACCACCAAGAGATAATACTCCATCAGGACCATCAGTAACACAACTTTGTCCACCTTCACCACCAACAGCAACTACTATATCATCCATTGCAAGATTTTTAAAATATGTGTTTGATCCATTAGACCTAGCACCTTGAAGGGTGCTTGCTTGTGCCAAACCTGATGCACCTACACCAACACCGTAAGCGTAATCGCCAGATGTAGGATTTTCAACAATAACCTTTGAATAACTGCCACCAGCGCCACCAGCACCCAGTCCTTTAGCTCGTATGGATGTAGCACTAACGGTATTAGATGAAAGAGCTGAACCTCCTGCTCCACCGCCACCCCAGCATTCTATTGTCATTGAAGTTACACCGGTAGGACAGGCCCAAAGGCCAACACCAGCTGTTTGTCCAACCTCACCATAATAAATAGTATCCTTAACCAGTGTTTGCGCTTGCAAACCACCCGTCACTAAAGCTGCTGCGACTACAAGCAGTTTCATTTTTCTGTTCAATACCGATGCTATGCATCCTCCTAAATGTGTAATTTGTTTTTTCATAAGACAAAATTTTAAAAAGTAATAATTGTTTAAAAAAATAATTTTAAAAGAAATAGCAATTTCTTTCATTGCAAAAATAAATTAAAATTAAAAACACAGCACATGGTTAATTCAAATAAACACAAATAGAATTAATTACGGGACTATTAGAACATCTTTTGCTACTTTATGGTAATTTTCTTAGTAATAATCGTATTTTCTGCATGCAATTTCACAAGATACAGGCCCTTGGCAATACCTTTCAAATCAATACTTCCGTTGTATAGTTGCACATTCGAAATGTAAACGATTATACCTGTTAAGTCAACCAATTCGATTTTTCCAATGAGCTTATCGGTTGAATTAAAAATTAACTTATCGGTTGCCGGATTTGGATAAATTTCAATCGATTTGTTCGAACTTGATATTGTTGATAAGCCAGTAACATGACTAAAGGACAAAATTATCTTACCGTTAGCACCGTTACCACCTTTAAGACTGGTATTTTTTGCTGCACGAACATTGGCACCAGAACCACCAGCTCCAGGTGCTGCACCTGGATTTCCAGGGTTAGTGGTATTAGCTATAGTACCACCTACAGCACCACCACCTGCACCTGCAAGACCTGCAGCAGGAGAACTACCATTTCCGCCATTTCCTAAAGAACCAGCACTACCGCCACCGCCGCCAGCACCTGCAGACGTTGCATTCCCTCCGTTTCCTCCATAAAATACACTATTTCCTACATTACCTGTTTGAGGAGCAACACCTCCTGCTCCACTTGAAAAAGCACCGGCAATATTTTTACCCCCGGGTCCGCCAAGGGCTAATGCAATCATTTCAGAGTCTAATGAAACCTTAGTTGAGCCACCATTCTGAATAGCATCTACTGACATATTTTCAAAGCCAGTAAGTGCTGCTTTACCTCCAGCGCCAAGCGTATAACTCAATACTTGACCGGCAGTTACTTTCTTGGATACGGTTGCAAAACTACCACCGGCACCACCACCTCCTCGCGACTGAAGTGCAATTGAATCATTTGAAGCCGAACCTCCTGCTCCGCCACCAGCCCATACTTTTATGCTTACGCTATCTACTCCATTAGGAATTGTGATAGATCCTGAGCCGGGTGCTTCTATAACAACAGGCTGTGTAAAATCAGGCTGTGTAAAATTGGCTGTAACAGTCATATTTTTCGTAATTACAAGTGGTAAGGGATTGGCAGTTCCGGTTGCATCGCCACTCCAATGCGAAAAAAGATATCCCGGTTTACCATTTGCATTTAAAATAACCGTACTTGTTTCTAAGTAAGTGTCCTGAGTTATATTTCGAGTAACATAACCTTTGGTATCGTCAGCAATAGTGGTTAATGTAACATTTTTGGGCATATTGAACAAAAGATATTTAACATATTCGTTGGTATTGAAATAGGTTTTATAATTTTCGGTAGTTACTTTCGTTCCACCTATTGTTACATTATCAAAGATTAATCCACCATACCAAGGGGCTGCAGCACATCCCAAAATTTGTTGTTTATTCCCTGAAGCCATACCTGCAATGGTTATATTTTGAAATAAAATTCCTTTATAGCTTGAACCTATGGCAGTTCCTTTGGATGAAGAAAGATTAATAATAGGCATGTTTATTAATTTATCGTGAAAACGAAAATTTCTAAAAATTACATTTACATTACGAATACCTGGCGTACCTTCTCCACGTTGCATAAAACCACCTCCATTGTAACCTGGATTATAACGCAAACGGGCATACAACACATCGCAATCTTCAATGATTATAGGCTCGGTCGTATTTTCGGGTATGGTAGCCATGTGAAAAAGTGCGGCAGAGGAGTCTTTCCAAAAAGTACACCTTTTTTTATTGGATTTTACATACGAGGCGTCATCTTGTGACCGAATAAAGCAGTCCTCAGC
>JFJP01018710.1_pt1 | contig 14024 bp, 10 predicted proteins | sample 431651 | NCBI WGS metagenome assembly JFJP01 (sample SAMN02602958, study PRJNA72255) | Microbial mat metagenome, whole genome shotgun sequencing project. | biome: fresh water; feature: sink hole; material: water; isolation source: purple microbial (photo- and chemosynthetic) mats found in... | reverse complement strand
TGGGTTTGCTGCATTTTGGCCCCCAGCCAGTGTAACATCAGGGCAAAAATCACCACCGCCAGACCGCGATTATCCGCGTGCATATTGACCGCGAAGATTTCTTTCCGCTTGTACCAGATTACGCCGATACTGACGAAAGGGATGAAATAGCCGTGGGAATAGTCGGCACCGAAAGAAATCGTGTCCTGCCAGCGGGCGAACATCCACTGGAACGCGGAACGGCTTCCGACATTGGCAACGGTGTTTCCCAGCATATGGAACATCATAAATATCAGGCCGATAATCACAGAAACCAACCCGATCTGCACCAGTTCGGGCGTGCTCAGCGCTCCGAGCCGCCAGCGCTCGCTCCAAACCTTGATGGACGATTCATTCTGCATAAAAACTCTCAATTAACCCCGAAAGTGTATCACGCCGCTCTGCAAATCAACAGAGTTTTGTCCATCTGAAACCTGCTGAGCGATCCAGTCATATGTTTTCCGGATTCCATCCCGCAACGGTTGCCGGGGCGCCCACCCGAGACGCTGCCGGATCAGCGTATTGTCGGAGTTGCGCCCGCGCACCCCAAGGGGTCCAGGAATGTGCCGAATGCTGATTTTTTTTCCCGCAATGCCTGCCGACATGGCAACCAGCTGGTTAATTGAAATGCTTTCATCCGACCCGATATTTACAGGCTCAGAGAAGTCCGACTCCACAAGACGCCGGACACCATCCAGACACTCCTCAATGTATAAAAAAGATCGCGTCTGCTCACCATCGCCCCATATTTCGATCTCGCCGCCGTCGTTCGCTTCGGCCACCTTCCGGCAGACTGCTGCGGGGACTTTTTCGCGCCCTCCGCGCCACGTTCCTTCGGGTCCGAATATGTTGTGAAACCGGGCAATTCGAACCTGTATCCCGAAGTTTCTCTGGTATGCCAGATAGAGCCTCTCCGAAAAGAGCTTTTCCCACCCGTAGTCACTGTCTGGATCGGCAGGATAGGCAGATTCCTCTTTCAATCCAGACGGCCCGGCCTCTGTTTGAATCCCCTGCGGATAGATGCAGGCAGAAGAAGAGTAAAAAATGCGGGGAACCTTTTGCCGCACTGCGGCATCCAGCACGTTCAAATTACAAAGCGACGAATTGCGCATCACTTGAGCGTCATGCTCTCCTGTAAAAATATACCCCGCCCCGCCCATATCTGCGGCAAGTTGATAAACTTGATCGAACGGCTGATCGAGAACTTCACGTACAACACAGGGATCACATAGATCTCCTCTCACAAACTCATCGGCAGGCAGGATAAAAAACTCGTGCTCTTTGATATCCACACCACGAACCCAGTACCCCTCGGCTTTCAGCCGCTTAACCAAATGGCCGCCAATAAATCCGCCGGCACCGCACACTAAAGCTTTTTTCATTTACCAAACTCCTTGCGCTTCTGGATCCATTCAATATTCCGACCGACGGTTCTATTGGAGCCATCCAGTTTTTTCGCATATTCAAATACCCTCAGGGCTTCTTCATAAAGTCCGGACTTACGCAGTTCAATACCGAGCTTGCGCCAGTAAAAATCGTTGAAGCGTTTATAGTTTGCGGCCTGCCGCAGATAATCAAGTCCTTTATCCCGATTGCCGAGAAACAGTTCGACGCGCCCCAGGCCGTAAACCACTTCTTCTTTTTTGATGTTGGTTTGATAAGCCGATGCATACGCCGACCGTTCTTTCAGTGCCCATTCGTGTTTACGGTCCGGATCGAGCTCATAATAGCGGTGGTGATAATAAACCTGTCCGAGACCCAGTTGCGCCTGCCAGTTTTGCGGGTCAATCCGTTCAGCCGTTTTATAGAAGCGTTCGGCCTGCTGAAATTTCTGCGCCAGCAAAAACTTATCGCCCCGGTTCCGGATCCAGGCCGAACTCATAACCTGTATGGACCAGACTGCTGCAAGCAGCAGGAAAACAGAGGTCAGAAGCCGGAGAACAGAGATCAGATTAATACGGACTGACTTCTGATTTGCCACTTCGTTGCTGTCGTAATCTCCAGCCAGTCTCCGCTTCGCTTCGGCGCTGATTACTGGCCTCTGTTGCGCCAGCAATGGTGCGACGGCGCAGCCGGCGAGTAGCGCGAGCATCATGGCGTTCGGGAAGATGTGCAGTTCAAAGTCGAAAAAGCCGTGAACAGCGGTTCCGGCCAGCGCGCCGAGCAGTGCCGCGGCCGGCAGCGCATGGTACGAACGAGGCGATGTGCGGATGAAACGGATCAGCGGTACCGAGATGCTGAGCAGCACCCAAAGAACCAGCAGGCCGCCGACCCATCCGTACTCTGCGATCAGTTCGAGATATTCGTTATGGGGATGTACCGTTTCTACACGAACAAACTTCACCCGTTGGCGATAGTCCTCGAACATCAGCCCGTAGTTGCCTGGGCCGAACCCAAAGACCGGACGCTCCTTGATCATAACAACTGTATCAGCCCAGGTCTGCGGACGAAAATCAACAGAGACTGCGCTCTCCCAATCCCCGTCCGCCGCCTGCGACAAAACCTTCGCCACCGGTTGCATCCGTTCGCGGAACATGGATGATCCGGCCCAAAGCCCGCCGACGGCAACAGCCCCCAACAATGGAACCACCAGCAAAGCGATCATAAAAGCCCGGCGGCTTTTGCGCAGTATCATCAGAAGCGCCGTTACACCAAATGCCGCCACGCTGCCGAGAAGCCCCGCCCGCGACTGGGTTTGATAGATCAACAGCAGAAACAGCGGCAGGGCATAGGCAAAGCAGATGCGCCAGAACCAGCCGAACTGCGGAATAAAAAGAAAAACCAGACAGAGCGGAAGCCACATTTGGAAAAAATGGGCGATGTGGTTCGGACACTGGTACGTTCCGCCCAAACGGCCGCCTTCCCAATAATTGGTATAGCGCTCCGCGCCAAAAATTATATTGGGAGCCACGCGGTGCTGCACCAGGCTGTACAGCGCAATGAAAACCAGCACAACAAAAAGCGACGTCCATACCGTTTTGCGGTAGGAAAAGCGGGTCAGTAAATTCGCCGAAGACCAGTAGATTAGAAGATAAGCGCCGAAACCAAGCGAAGAGATCTTTGCTTCGTACGGAAGAACAGCGAATGGAATCAACGCAAAACTGTAAAGCCAGAAAATAAGCAGGGGAATTCCGCCGGGCGGTATCAGCAGAGAACCTGTTGCGCGGTTTTTAATGCAGCACGCCAACCATCCGGCGACCGCCAGATAAATGAGCGTCAACACCGGCGCAAGCAGCCATGTCTTGTCTTCCCAGACACCATAAAGCACAAGGCTGACCGACAGAGCCAATACGGTCAGAATCACAGAAACCTTCCCGGACACCGGCATTGTATTTTCAGATAATTTTTTCATCGATCCCTCTGTGCTGGCAAAGACGGAACCCCCGGCCGGTGATCCGGCTGAAAGGCATAAATCCCGCCGAACTCATCCTGATGAACCTGCGTTACCACAGGGCGAAGCCGCTCTGAAACCCGCAGAATGTTTTCTATAGCCACCGGAAACCGGAGGGCCAGAGAATGCGGCGGATCAAAAATATCCGCAAACAAATAAACCGTTCCGGACGAGTGAGCGACCGCGCGTATCCCGGACATGAAACCATTTTCTTGGAACTGCTCAGCGGACCATTCGTACGGGTATTCCACCTGCGCCCGGCAGTAGTAACGGAGATACCGCTCAAAAACAGGACTGCCTGCAGTTAACACAATATCTCCCGGAACAGCCTGCCGGACAATCCATTCCGCTTTTTGCCGGTTGTAATCCGCCGCTGGATTTTGGAGCGGCAGAATCCCCCCCGCATAATTATGCAGACACAGCAGTCCGACCGGAAGGCCGATTAACCAGAGGGTTTTCCGCCCTGAACACCGCGCGACAATCCATCCGCAGAACATAAGCCAGAATGGCGTCAACCCCATGATCCACACTTCCGGATTTTCAGGTTCGAGCAGGCATACGGTCACAGCATAGCCGATAAACCAGACGGTTACGGCAACCGGCGCACTTTTTTCATTCGCAATACCTGCTGCTGCGCCCCTCGAAAATCCCGACAGGCCGGACCGCCATAAATTCCGAACAGCACAACCCACCGGAACCAGCAGTCCGAAAATAACCAGGATCATGGAAACAGAAGCGCTAATGACCAGCCATCCCGGAAGATGCTGACCCAAACAGATCTCTTCCATCAACATACGGGACGGGAAGAGATTGACCAGAGCATCTCTTACCATCCCGTATCCCAGCATAAAGTTAACCCCGACTACACTCTGGAAAAAACCGCTCCACCCGAACAGAACACCCCGAACCAAAGAGGGGTGAAGTCCTCCTCCATTCAGGAATAATCCGGGGTGGCTAAAAAATACGGGGACATATCCGGCGGCAATAACCGCGGACGCCGCCAGCCAGAAAATGATCAGCCCTTTCCGGTTTTTTCCGGACAGATAAAAGACCGGTGCCGCCAGAGCGACCGGAATGATGTTCATGATATGCATCAAGACAGAAAATCCGCACAAGGTTCCTGCGACAAAGGCTTGCGACGACTTCTGCCCGGGACTGCTGACCCGAGACAAAGCCCACAGAGCAAAAAATCCGGAAATATGAATCACTTCCGCTTCGTTGGCGTATCGCCAGAACCCGTACGAAAACAGCAACAGCCCGGACCCCAGCACTGCGCTCGATTTTGACATGCCAAACCGATCCCGGCAAAACCGGAAAAATAAAAATAAAATACCGGCGGCGCTCAAAGCGCTTACCGCCCGCAGCAATGGATAGGCGCGACCCTCATATCCCGCCTGTTTCGCAGACGAATAAATCCATTTGGCCATCGAGCCGTAAAGCAGGTGATGCGGATGATAAAGCCCCGCCGAACCGCTCTGTTCCGCCTGCCAGGCATAGTCGAACGCATCGTCCGCTTCCGTCCGGTTCACTATATTTGTGTTCCAGCAGAAAAAGAAAACTGCCGCAAACGCCAGACTGCGCAGAAAGATTTTCACTCTGACACCTCCTGACTGAGTATCTCGAAATAACACCGGGACATCTTCGCCGCCTTTACAGACCATGAGAAGCGGTCGAAGGCTCGCATCCGGGCGGCATTCCCCATAGACTGCCGTAAATTATTATCTGCCGCCAGTTTCAACATGGCCGCAGACATCCCGTCAACGATCGATTCAAAAGAAACCTCTACCGACACCCGTATGCCGGAGGTTTCATCAACCAACCCGCCGGGCCCGCCGGTGTTTAAGCAAATGACAGGACGACCCGCTGCCATGGCTTCCAGACAGACCAATCCGGCCGAGTCATGAAAACTTGGATGAACCAAGACGTCCGCCCGGGAAAGTTCCCGCAGAACCTCTTCCCGAGAAATGTTCCCTAAAAAGCAAACCCGGTCTGACAAGCCTGCCGCCTCTGCAAATTTTTCAAGAGCGCCGCGACAAGGCCCGTCTCCAATAAACCGGTATTCACATTCTTTAAGGCCGCTCTTCGCAAAAGCTTTCAGGCCGATAAAAAAACCTTTCCAGTGAACCATGCGACCGATACTGACAAATCGGCACGTCTTCGAACCGGATTCAGAAGCCGGAGCCTCAACCGAATCAATACCGATTTGGGTTTCCACCCGAACCGTTCCGGCGCCCATACGGGTCAGCCGTTGTGCCGTAGCTGTGGTTGATGCAAAGACCAGTGCGGCGCGGCGCACTGTTCTTTTAACAACAAAATCCCGCTCCCCGACTCTGGACGCCGCCCTTTTGATTAAATCTGTGATGCGCCCGGAGAAGCCCAGAGCGGAAAGAAGTGTTGCGGGTGTATGTTCTGCTCCGCCTACGGGCCCGAAAATATAAGGAATGTTCAGCCACGCCAGACAGCTGGGCGCCCAGTATTTGGCAAATGTAACATGATGTGCGATATCAAACCCGATTTCCGCCTGCTTCCTTCGCGCTGTACGGACAGCCGCAAGCTGCCAAATATAATAATATAATTGCAAAAAAATCCCGCCGCCAATCGTCCGGCTTCCCAAGGCCGGCAGGTCATAATAAATAAAATTCAACCCCGGAACAGGACGCCGGGCCCATTCCGCCTGAATCCGCCGGGAATTTGATGCTCTCGTCAAAACCCACACGTCATGATGCTTCGCCATGGCGCAGGCAAAACTCCACCCGACCTCCGGCTCGGAACCGTGATTTGGGCAACAGGCGTACGCAGAAAGAAGTACGCGAAGCCGCTGCCCGTCCGTGTGGCGAAGATCCGCCTGCGCTGTTTTTCCTTTTTGAGTGAGTCCCTTTAACACCGGCATTCCCTTGTCAGGTTAAAGAATATTTTTTGACCCCTGCAAGCTGCAAACAGCTCAGCAGGATAAATCGCGGAACGATGTCAAAATAGCGCCGCCATAGCCGTTTCGGCTCTTTGCATAAACGAAAAGCCCAGTGAAAGCCTGATTTTTTCACCCAAGCCGGAGCATCTTTATGATTACCTGCATGGATATCAAATGCGGCGCCGACGCCGAGCAGGATGCCGCAATCAAGCGGATATCGCTTGATCGCAGCGTTCAATCGTCCGGCGACACCGGACTCGTTAAAACAGGCAGAGCCTTCGTTTAAATCGTTCAAATCGGCTTCAACGTTTTTAACGTTCAACGAGCCCCGAAAATTCGCGGGCGTTTCAACGAGATCCAAGTTTCTTGGATCGTGCTCAGCCATGAATTTCTCCTGCTTCGGCGTCGAAAGCCCCACCCAGAAAAAATCCGGCTTGCAGGCGGCAACTTTTTTCCGGAGCTCCAACTCCTCCTCCTCCGTCAGCGGGCGGAACGGGGGAGCAAAGGTGCCGATAATCTGAATTCCGGGAAATCGTGCTTCCAAATTGGTCTTGAGCTTGCGGAGAGTTTCTTCGGTAGAACCGTATAAAAAGTGCGTATAGCACTTTTTATCAGAGATCAATCCAGATGACTGATGACCGACAACTGACGACAGAAATTCCCCCTCCGTATTCCGTCCTCCGTCCTCTGTCCTCTGATTTAATGCGGTCGTTTGCTTACAAACTTCCAGCATTAAATCCGGCCCATACACCCGTCCGATCCGTTTGGCCCCGCATTTCCGGCCCATCCAAACCAGCGGCATCCCGTCCGGCACCGTCATTAACGATCGGTTATGAATGGTGCGCAACAGTTCATCCCGTTGCGACTCAATGACTCCGTGCACAGAGGTAACACAGACATACCCTCTGCGGCCAACCTGAGCCGCCGAAATCAGAACGGACACGGCTTCTTTCATAGAAACCGGACTGACGCCAACACCTAAAATATTAACTCTGTCTGCTCTGCACATGGTAATCCGGGCGTCTTCTTATTGTAACGTGGAGGTGATGCACCGGGCCACACGATCCCAGCTGTGCCGCCTGCTCAGCCATTGCTGCCAGCCTGCAATCTGTTCGTTTCCGCTTGCCAGCGCCTGATACATGGCTCTGCAAAAGCTTTCATAGCTGCTGTTTTCAAATCCGGCGCCGCAGTCTCCCATTACTTCCAAAGCAACCGGAATCGCGGAAAAAACCGGGCAGGATCCCGCCATCACAGCTTCGACCGGCGGCATCCCGAATCCTTCATATTCGGTGAAGTGGACTACTGCGCGGGCCTCTCTCATCAGCTGTAAACACCGGGAGGAAGAAATACGTCCGGCCCATTTCCATCCCGAATGCGGAGTCGCCCGCAACTGAACCGCATCGCAACCGATAAAAACGATCCCGCCCGTCCAGCCGGACTCTGCCTGCCATCGCTCCATATACTTCAAGCACAGATCCGGCCGCTTATGAGGATCCGGACGGATCAGCACCGCGATGGTGTCTTTCTTTTCTACGGACAAATCGGGTTTAGGCGGTGAAAATCCGTAACCGGCCACGCAAACCGGAGGACAGCGGATTTTGTTTTCGCGGGCCCAGCGTTCAATTTCGCCGCGTGTGTATTCTGTATTAGTAAAAACAACCTCCGCAGACTGTAATGTGCCGCGATAAGACTGTTTTAAATATAAATACTTTTTCCGGCTGATTGAAGCGGGATAGCGCTCTGCATAAACAAGCGGAATAATATCGTGAATATAAACAGCCAGCTTGACCGGGCACGCCGTCAAAAAGGAACTGAACCCTTTGGGAAGCAACAGCCAGTCGCATGCGGTTTTCTTCGCTGCACGGTACACGCCCCACTGATCCCAGATAATTCTTTCGACAATGGATCGAGCCGGCCCATCAAACCTCTGAACGGATTTTTCATGGATACGCGAACCGAACTGCTGTGCTGGATTGGCAAAGACAGTCAGGTTCGTCGCCGGAACTCCCGCCAGCGCGTCCACAAGTCCCATCGAAAAATTATAGATACCTGTTGATGCGGTCTTTTTAAAAACCTGATCCGCTACCGATATAATCAGATCCGCCATAAGTCACCGGATAAAAAGATCGCGATGCTCAACCACCCAGCGCCACATTTTTTCTATTCCTTCGGGACAACGGGTGGAGGGCCGCCAGTCCAGCCTATCGGCCGCCTTACGGACATCGCTGACAAAAACATTCTGATCGCCCAGTCGCGGCGGCTGATACTGAACAACGGATTTTACGCCGGTCACTTTTTCGAGGACGGGGGCTATTTCACACCAGATGGACATCGTATTTCCGGGCCCGCCGCCTATGTTGAAGATTTCACCGCGCACGTCGTCGATCCGCAGACAGGCCGCATCATAAGCCGTCACCAAATCTTCAACCCAGAGAAGATCCCGAACCTGCTTCCCGTTGCCGAAAATGGTGATGGGTTTCTTCAGCAACGCAGCAATGCAAAAGTGGGCCAGCCAGCCCTGATCTTCTATCCCGAACTGGCGCGGCCCGTATATGCACGACTGACGGAAAACCACCGAGCGAAGCCCGTATGACCGTGCATAATCACGCACATACAGATCTCCGGCGCCTTTTGAACATCCATAGGGAGAATAAAAATCAACCGGCTGTGTCTCCGGGATCCCGTAAGGCAGATCGCGAAACGCATAGCGCGAAGACTCTTCGACCACGTCGAGGTTTTCCAACGCTCCGTAAACCTTATTCGTCGAAGCATAAACCAGCGCCGCTTCCGCAGCGAATTTCCGGACGGCTTCCAGCACATTAAATGTACCCGCCGCATTATGTTCGAAGTCGTCACGCGGATTCTGAAGCGAGCTGGTCACAGCGACCTGCCCGGCTAAATGGTAAACACGCTGTATTTTCGGGAAATTCTGAATCGCCTGCTCCAGCGCCGAGGCGTTTCTCACATCGCCTATTACAACCTGAAGCCGGTCTTCTCCAAACGGTTTAAGCCATTCCAGATTGGCGGAGGCGCCTCTCCGGGACAGGTTGTCAAAAACAGTAACGTTGTCGCCCCGTCCCAAATGATAGCGGCTTAAATTCGCGCCGATAAATCCTGCGCCGCCGGTAATAAATACGTGGTTCATTCTACCCGTCCTCTTTTTTCGTAACGCAAAATCCGCTGTGCCGCCTACTCCGGAACAGAGTCATCTGTCCGTATTTTCCAGACCCCCACCGGCGGAGTTTTCGGATGAGACAACTCTTCCCGCAAATCCGCGATCCGATCTTTGTCAAACACCTTGAACGTCCCCGCGCTTTTGTCCGGATAGAGCGGAGGAAACAGTTCAATTTCATAGACTCCGTTTGAATGGGATATTTTCCAGGCTCCGTCCCGCTCCAGACCTTGTCCTTCTTCAACAATCGGCCCGACCCAGAAGTGAATATCTTCCTGCTGTAAAAAATTTCCCACACCGGAGGCCAAAAGACGATCACTGAATTCATAGTTGCCGACCAATCCGTCGGAGGGAACAATCGCATGATTCGTGAAAAACGCCACGATGCCTGGAATATCCCACATAAAGATTCTGGAACCGGACGGGAGCTTGTCGCGCAGGAAAAACGCCATCTCCCGTTCCCAGGACTGCTCCGCGATTTTGGGTTGAATCAGCAATGGATTTCTATAGTCAATGGCATTGGGATTGTATGCTTTGACCCAGCCCCGGGCCGCCACGATTCCGAGTACGCCTGCCACTGCCAGCGCACAAAGCCGGCCGGTCCATATCGGGGGAAGCCGCCGCGACAGCGCCTCCGCTGCAAGACTGAAAATGGCCGCCGCCAGCAAAACGCCGGGAACGTAGTACCAGGACCAGTAGGTAAAACCCCGGCTGAACAATATCAGGTAAAACAGATGCCCCGTCACACCCAGTACAGCCAGGGGCAGCCAGCCTGCCGTGCGACGGTTCCAGAAGGGAGCCGTCAGCCCGATCATCATGCATCCGAAAATAATACGCCCCAGCAGGCTGATCTGCTGCGGATTCCAATGAAAAGCCGGAAATGTGCTTTTTATCGCACCGCTGATCGGCATCAGGTGGCCGTAGTTCAGGAAGTTAAATACAAAATACAAAACAACGGGGATCGCGGCGGACACAGCCAACAGCAAGAGTCGCCCGGGCTTACGGTTGTTTTCCCATTCCCGCCATGCCGCATAAAGTCCCAGCCCCCCCAGAAAAAAAATACTGTCCAACCGCGCCAACACGCCGAAGCCGCAAACCGCGCCAACCAGTACTAAACGTCCCGTGCGGCAGGAATCTGCCCTCCGCACGGTCAAATAGAATGCCCACGAACAGAAAAACGCATTGATATGCGCTTCCGAGCAAAACATTCCGGTGAACAGGTAAAGTGCAAAACCTGCCGTACCGAACAACGCCCACTTCCCGGCGAAGTCCCGCAGAGCCCGGGCAAAGAAAATGACGGCACCCAAAGACAGCATCTGTTGCAAAAAAACAATGGATCGAACAGCCACCTCGGGCCAACACCCGAAAATCTTAAAGAGGGCAACGCAGCAGATCATCCAAAGCGGGTGATACCCGTTTGTCGTCATCACGCCGTTGAAGGTACTTCCCTGCCCGCCCGCAATATTGCGGGCGATCTGCAGATAGAACATCGCATCATCCGGCATAAAATTATACGGCCTCCAAAGGCCCGGAACCGCAATCAGAAGAAAAACCGGCAACCCTGCCGCAACAAGAATCCTGCGGGATCTATGATTCAACCTGTCCATTGAACGTCCTCGTTTTCAGCCGGATTTTACGGCCGTATGCTCTACCAGCTCTTCAAGAAGGCCCTCGGCCCGGCGGCCGACGGCCGGAAGAGAATATTGCGTTGCGGCAGAAGGTGAAATCCATTCGCCGCTTTTCCAGCTCCGCCACAGCCGGAAGAAACACTCCGCTGCACCGGATTCCTCCCCGGAACCGGATACAAATTGCGCCATACCCGCAGACTGCAACAGACGCTCTACTCCGGAATCGGCCTCCGTGATTGCAAAGATGGGCCGCCCTGAGCCCAGATAATCCGCGACTTTCCCCGGATTAAACAGACCTTGATTGTCTGAGTCGATAAACAACAGGGCATCCGCGTTGGCTGTCTGCGCCAGAAACTGCGGGTACGGCAACGGGTTGTGGAGAACAATTTTTTTTGTCAGACCCATATCCGCAGCCCACTGCCGGCTTTTTTTATCCATGCGTCCGTACACGACCAGATTCACTTCATCCCCGGCCTCCGGGTGTTGCTGCAGAAAAAGGGCCCAGGCTTTAAAAAAGGTGTATGGGGACCGATAGGGTGCAACCAGATTACCGCCGTAAAGAATCGTCATCCGGGTTCGGGGGAAAGGTTTCTTCTCAGGCACTGGATACATTTCAGGATCATAGAAATAAGGAAGATAGGCCGCTTTGGAGGCCGCTACAGCCCCATCCTTGATGTAGCGCTCATAAGCAGCCTCGGCTGTAAACCAGACTCCTCCGCAGGTCGCAAGCGCCTGCCGTTCCAGCGCAATCAGTTTGGGTGTCATCCATTTTTGAAAAGGCGAAGTTCGCGGCCTTTGCTCCAGAAAAGGATAAACCGGCTCCTGATAATCAATAATCCACCGCGAATCGAGCATCCCGTATTTTTGCAACAGAAGCGCCGAATAAGGCATGATGTTGAGTATCCCGCAGTCATAGTCCATGGTGCGCAGGTGGCGGGCGACCTGCCGGATCCACAAGGCAAAATAATCAGGAAAAATCACAGCCTGCATCGCACGGCCCGTTAGACTCTGCAGTTCAGGAAAACGCTCCAACCTGTTCTGTAACGTAACGGGAAACGAAGGGATCCATTTCACATGAATGCCCTCCTTGTCTTGCATGGATCCATTCCCGCCCGCAACCTGCAAATGAGAGGTCAGAACCGTCACATTCCAGCCTTTCCTCACAAGATATCTCGCCAGCAAATACGGCCTTTTTGCATTGGCATAATTACTGGGAGTAAAGGCATGAGAAATGATGATAAGATTTTTGCTCATAGGCAGACAGGGAGAAGTCCTTAATAGGCACCCTCCCCTTTTATGACCGAGAGAACCGTGCGTGCAAGAATACTGATATCAAGCCAGACCGACCAGTTGCGAACATAGTAGGTGTCCCATTTTCCCATGCCGGCGGTTCCGCTTGCGCTTCGTCCGGAAACCTGCCAGAGGCCGGTTATGCCGGGCCGGACACGGCTGCGCGGAGTGCGGACGGCCTCGGCCAGCTGCTCATGATGATAATCGGGCAGCGGACGGGGTCCGACCAGCGACATCTGTCCGGCCAGCACGTTGAGTACTTGCGGAAGTTCATCCAGTGAGGTGCGGCGCAGAATCCGCCCCATGCGTGTGACCCGGGGATCGTTACGAAGTTTGCAATTCTGCGCCCATTCCCTGCGAAGCGCTTCGTCAGCGGCCAGCGCCTGCTCCAGCTCTTGGGCCGCATCGGGCCGCATCGTGCGGAATTTAAGCGGACGGAACGGACGATTCTCTTTACCCACCCTGTGCTGAAGGAAAAACGGGTTCTGCCTTTCTATAACGAAAATCAGCAAGGCGATCAGGGCCAGAAGCGGAATCCAGAGCGGAGCCGACACAAGAACTAGTGCCAGATCCGTGCCCCTTTTGAAGAGGAGGGCAAAAGGATTATACAGATTACTGTTGATCTCCAAACCGACCAGACTGCCGAAATTGCGCGGCACCATCGAAAGGAAAACATCCTCCGTGATATCCGGAAGCAGGATGACCCGCTGATAGCCGGAAAAGGTATGGTCGAAGGTGGCGGCCAGCGCACGGTTTTCAATCATCGCAACGGGCGCAACAGCTACGGCCGCCGAGAAGGTAGAGTCACGCAGCCCCCCCAGTACAGGGATCCCGCCGGATGCCGGAACCGGATCGTCGGTAAAGACCGCCGCCGGCGTGTATCCCAACAGAGGATCTTTCTGCAATACGCAGATCACTCCGGCAACCGTCTGAAGGTCTCCATAAACGGCGACCGGACAGCCCCATTGTCCGGCTCTCAGGAGCATCTTTTTGACCGGAATGCGGGCGAGAGGAATACAGACCGTGCTCAACAGATAAGAGGAGAGATAAACAATGCGGCTGGGCACAATATAATCCCGGCTTAAAAACATCGTGATGCCCGCCAGGGCAAAAACGGTCAGCAGCAACAGTTGAATCCGCCGGAGTTCCTCAACGGCACCGAGACCCCAGGCCGGAACCGTGCGGGTGGCCAGCGCTCCGATACACCAGACCGGGACAATGGCCAGCGCGTAATGGATGGACACCGGTATTCCGTGAATCAGATAAATGATCCAGTTGCCCAAATAGAGGCCCGCCAGCAGCACCAGCGAATCGCTAATGCAAAGAGCGGCCGTATTCAGCAACTGTCGGGATAAAAGAGATTTTTTTCCTGAGACGGGCATTGCGGGATCAGTTTTGGCAGAACGCCTTAATGGAAGCGCATACGTACTGTATCTGCTCTTCGGTAATTCCTGGAAAAATAGGCAGCGAAAGAATCCGCCCGGCCAGCTGTTCCGTCAGCGGGAAGTCGCCCCGTTTCCAAGGACCGGAAGCGTAGGCCTTCTGCAAATGCACCGGTACCGGATAATGGATCAGACACTCCACACCCTGCTCCAGCAGATATTTCTGCAAGTCATC
>JFJP01032893.1_pt1 | contig 14025 bp, 10 predicted proteins | sample 431651 | NCBI WGS metagenome assembly JFJP01 (sample SAMN02602958, study PRJNA72255) | Microbial mat metagenome, whole genome shotgun sequencing project. | biome: fresh water; feature: sink hole; material: water; isolation source: purple microbial (photo- and chemosynthetic) mats found in... | reverse complement strand
AAGAGCATTTAGCAAAAAATTTACAAACGGCGGGTTTCATGACAGGTAATATTACCTTTTGTGCATTAATGCCGATGCGGAGCATTCCTTTTAAAGTAGTGGTTTTATTGGGAATGAATGCACAGGATTATCCGCGAGCACATCATACGCCGAGTTTTGATTTAATTAATAAGAAAGAAGATCGGTTTCGTGCGGGTGACCGTTCTCGCCGAGATGACGATCGATATTTATTTCTGGAAGCAATTTTATCGGCGCGACAATTGCTTTATTTTAGTTATATTGGACAAAGTATTCAAGATAATAGTGAAATTCCACCGTCGGTGTTATTAAGTCAACTAATAGATTATCTTGAGCAAAATTTTAAATTAACACATGAGCAATCAATTCAAGATTTCTTAATGACTAAACATCCGTTGCAACCTTTTAGCAGACGTTATTTTACGGGTGAAAATGGTTTATTTAGTTATGCACAAGATTATTTTGAAGCTGTACAACAAACAACCAAGAAAGATTTGAGCATTTTCTTCAAAAAACCCTTGCCCGAACCAGAGGAAAGTTGGAGAAAAATAAGTTTAGATCAGCTTATTCAATTTTATAGAAATCCGTGTGCGTATTTATTGAGAAACCGTTTAGATATTTCTTTTGAAGATCAAACTATTTTAGCGGAAAATACTGAACCTTTTAATGTGGAAGGATTAGAGAAATATTATTTACAACAGAATTTATTGGAATGTCATTTGTATGGTATTGATAATAAAGACCTTTTTGAAATTACTAAAGCATCAGGTATTTTACCGCCCGAACAAATTGGAAAACAACTTTATGAATCTTTGAGTGGAAAAGTAGCTGAATTTGCAGTGCAACTCATCGAAAAATTTGATCATCAACAACAAAAACCAGCCTTTGCACAGGATTTGAAATTAAATGGCTTTGAATTACATGGAGAAATGCGAGATGTTTATCCACAAGGTTTCATTCAATATCGTTATGCAGAATTGAAAGCAAAAGATTATTTAAGTGCATGGATAAAGCATTTATTTTTAAATACTTACGAGTTGTCAAAGAGTTGGTTGATTGGTTTAAAAAATAAAAAATACCAATGCTGTGAATATCAGCCTTTGTTAAGTCACGAAATCGCTAAAGATCATTTGAAAATATTGTTAGCCTATTATTGGAAAGGATTAAGTTTTCCATTAAGTTTTTTACCGCAACTTTCTTTTGAATATACTAATCGATTAAAAAGCAAAAGCCCTAATGAAGCACTTGCAGAAGCGAGAACAACATGGGAAAATGAGGGCTTAAATGATTTTACAGAAAACAACGATCCTTATATTTTGCAATGTTTCAAAAATAGAGAAATCTTTGATGAAACTTTTGTTACAATAAGTGAAGAAATTTATTTACCTTTGCACAAACATAAGAAAGAAGATGCTTAAATATATCCTGTTGATTTTATTGTATTTTTCAAATGCGTGGGCGGGATTTGATTTGTTTAATCAAGATCGAGGCAAACCGCCCGAACCCCCGCCAGCGCCTGTTCAACCGCCCGCGCCGCCGCCCCCCGCGCCCGTGCCGCCGCCCGCACCTAAACCACCGCCTCCGCCACAGAAAGATTTTGTGCTCAAAGGCACGACTAAGGTCGGGAAAAACTATCAGATTTTTTTGCAAACCCCTGATGGAAAAGACATTATTCACGAATGGAACAACACTGATAAAACGTCTGAAATTGAAGGATTTAGGGAATTTAGTATTTTAAATGTCACGCCGCGTGAAGTGGTGATTCGTTATCCTGACGCTTCATTGTGCCAAAATTCTCATTTAGATCGGGGAGTTATGTGTGCCGCCGATCAAAAAACGGCAACGTTGAGATTGGTTCGTGGTGTGCCGACGCCGCCGAAACCTGTTGCGCCGTTGCCTTCTGCTGCGCCAGCCGTGCCTGTGGTGGCGGGTGGACTTGTGCCAAATAATCCGCATGCGCCCTCGCCAGAAGCACAGCGGTTGCAGACGCTTTTTCAACAAGCCGCGCAACAAAATCAACCCCAAAACGCCCCTCCAAAACCAGGTGAAAACCCACCCGCTGGCATGAAAGTCGTCAAAACCCCTTTTGGTGATCGATTAGTGCCAGAAACAAAATAGTTCTTTATGGGGAGAGGTGCAATTAAGAGAGGTACAGCTACCCCTTTTTCATATCAAATAACAACCCCATTGTTCCCTTCATCACAAAGCAAATAAATGTCTACGCTCAAATAAATATTGAAAAGAAAATTGATCTGCTCAAATGAAAATGAAGGGCAAAGAGAATTCGCCCACAAAATACGCACTATTTAAGTAGTTTATAAATTCCATAAATAAAGTATCATTAATACATGAATATTATTAAGACTTATCTTCACCGTTTGGTGGATTGTTTTCAAACGTTGGATCGCGGGCTGCTGCGGCTGCACCATTTGCCGAATTTGCGGCTCGAAGACATTTATGTCCCCCTAACGCTTCACATCGAAGTGACCACGCACGACGACATCGAAAGCCTTCAGCATAGCACTGATTTACAACAGGTTTTTCGCGGTCAAGACATGAGTGACGACACCCGCAAACCCTATTTGATGCAAACCACCCACAGTGTGAATCTCGAAACCCTTTGGAAACATGCAGATACATGGCTGTTGTTGGGCTCACCCGGCGCAGGAAAAACCACGTTATTGCAACATTTGGCTTTAACACATGCCGCTGCGTTGCGCAATGGATTGAATGTTCGAATGCCTATCTATGTGAATTTAGAGCGATTTGGGCGCATTTGGCAAGAACACCCCGATTGGCAATTGCATAAGAGCCTGATTTACTTTTTGGGCGAACGCGGATCGGTTGGGGGGTTTGACTCGCCAAAATCGAACCGACAATTGTGGGATCAGTTGCAGTTTGCGCTTCAAGAACGCCGTGCGCTGCTGTTATTTGATAGTTTGGACACCATTCACACCGCCGATGTGCGCCGCCGCTGCGTTAATGCGATTAAAGCGTTTATTCAACAATTTCCAGGCAATCGTTGTTTAGTGACCGCGCGCCCCGTGAGTTATCAAACGGGCATGCTTAATCCTCAATTTCATGTTGCGCAATTAGAACCTTTCAATAGCCAACAAATTCGCCAGTTCTTCCAACAATGGCTTCGAGTTTTAGAAAAGCAAAAACGTCGCTTCGGAACAAATACCTTTCGACAAGCCGCCGCATTAATCGGTGAATTAGAACAAAAACCCGCCTTGTGTGATTATTTACGCAGCCCGTTGTTATGTACATTGTTAGGTTTAATTCAACGTCAAACCGGTGGACTTCCTTCAAATCAAATCGAGCTTTATCGACGTTACATTGAAACCTTTGTCGATCATTGGATGAGTCATTTAGGAAATGATCCCGATGATTTAACTTTGCCAGAAATCCAAACCATTTTAGAAGAAATCGGTTTATATTTACAGGAACATTGCAACGAAAATCATACCTCAATCAATAACATACAAGCGGTTGTTCAAGGTACATTAGGCGCAGAATTGGGCTTAAAAAAATCCAACCAATTCATCGAATTGCTAAAACTTGAAATGGGTTTATTGGTGCATTATGGCGAAGAAACTTACGGCTTTTTTCATTTAGCTTTTCAAGAATATTTAGCCGCGCGTGCCATGACCAGAACGCCTCAACGTTTAGCGCATTATTTACGGTTGTATTTATATAATCCACATTGGCAAAATATCCTCAAATTAGCCGCCGCGCATTTATCCGAAGTGGATTTGACGCAAGGCAATGCTTTTGTTGGATTATTGCAACGTTATCCGCACGCTCGAGAAATCGATTTACATTATAGTTTTCGGTTGGCGTTCCAATGTTTGCGAGATATGCCAGTTTCTTTAGAAATTGCCGACGTGATGTTTCAAACCGCCGTGCATTTGTATTTAACCCAACCGATATTGCAACCCGCGTTAAATCGTTTATTAAAAAACACCGACAAATTGTATTATCATCCACAAGCGATTGTGCCATTATTTGAGGCAATTCAACATGTTGAACCCGCCGTGCGTGCGAAAACCGCTGAATTATTGGGTAATCTTCGAGATGCGCAGGCAATTCCTTACTTATTGAATTTATTACAAAAAGACAGTTATGCGTTGGTTCGAGGTCGGGCGGCGGAAGCGTTGGGGCATTTCAAAACCGAAACCACCGATGCAATTGCGCAGGAACTTTTAAAAGCGTTGCGTGATGATAAGTCCTTCTATGTACGGCAATTTGCGTCACAAAGTCTGGTGAATTTGAAAGACCCTAAAACGTTGCCATCGCTTTTGAAAGACATCAATCATCCCGATGCGTTTGTGCGGGCGCGGGTGGTCGAGGCGTTGGGGCAAATGGGCGATGCGCTGGCGGTGTCGCCGTTGTTGGAACGCCTGCAAAACGATACTCAAGCCACCGTGCGTTGGCGCGCCGCCGAATCGTTAGGCATGTTAAAAAATACCCAAGCAATCAATAATTTATTAGAAGTCTTACAACGCGAAATCGATCCAGTCGTGCGAGGTCGGGCGGCGGAAGCCTTAGGTTTTTTCAAATCCGAAGACGTGGTCGTGGCGTTGTTAGATGCGTTGCAAAGCGATGCGTTTCCGGCAGTGCGTTGGCGAGCGGCACAGGCGTTGGGTTTTTTACAAGACGACGGCGCAGTCACCATTCTAATTCAAGTCCTTAAAAAAGATTCCGACAATGCCGTGCGGTGGAGTGCGGCACAAGCGTTGGGTCAAATCAAAGCCTTTAGCGCGTTGCCCGCCCTTTTGGAATCGTTACGCGCCGATCTCGATCCGAGTGTGCGTTGGAGTGCGGCGGAAGCCCTCGGACGTTTGCATCACCCCGATGCCGTGCCAATCCTAATCGATGCGCTCACTTTCGATAAATACGCGCCCGTGCGCAGCAAAGCCTGCCAAGCCTTAGGTTTTTTACAAAATACCATTGCATTACCGAGTTTATTGAAAGCCTTGCAAACCTCACCATCAGCAAGTGTGCGCAGCCATGCGGCAGAAGCCTTGGGAAGATTACAAGACCCGTCGGCGGTGAGCATTGTTTCTGAGATTTTGCGCAGCGATGCAGAAGCGAGTGTGCGTTGGTATGCCGCTGATGCGTTAGGAAATTTGAAAAATGCCGCCGCAATCCCAGCCTTATTAAGTGCATTGCGTGAAGATCGAGATTTAAGCGTGTCGTGGCGCGCGGCTCATGCGTTGGAACTCATTGATTTAGGCTATATTTTATCTTAGGAAAACCCCGTGAGAATCAAAGATAAATACATCAGTCCATTCACCGATTTTGGATTTAAAAAGCTCTTTGGCACAGAAATGAACAAAGATATTTTAATGGAGTTTCTAAATGCGTTGCTCAAAAAAGAGGAAGGAAAAATCGTTAATTTAACCTATCTTCCGTTAGAGCAACTGGGAACAATTTTTGATGATAGAAAAGCAATTTTTGACATTTATTGTGAGAACGAAAAAGGAGAAAAGTTTATTGTTGAACTTCAAAAAGCTCCTCAGAATTATTTTAAAGATCGGAGTGTTTATTATTCGACTTTCCCCATTCAACAACAAGCCAAAAAAGGTAAATGGGATTTTAAATTAAAAGCGGTTTATACGATTGGAATTTTGGATTTTGTGTTTGCCGAAGATCGTGACGATCAAGAGGTTTTTCATCATGAAGTAAAATTAGTTGATCAAAGCACTCAAAAGGTATTTTATGACAAATTAACTTACCTTTATTTAGAAATGCCCAAGTTTAAAAAAACCGAAGAAGAATTAGAAACTTATTTTGATAAATGGTTGTATGTGTTGAGAAATTTAGAGGATTTAACCAATCGACCGATTAAATTACAAGAAAAGATTTTTGCTAAACTTTTTGAACAAGCGGAAATTGCCAATTACTCTGAACAAGAATATAACGAATATGAACATAGTTTGAAAGTTTATCGGGATTTAAATAACGTCATTGAAACCGCCGAAACCAAAGGCGAGAAAAGAGGTTTGGCTCAAGGAAAGATTGAAGGAAAAGCGGAACGAGATAGAGAAATTGCTCGAACAATGTTAGAGGAAGGTTTGGCGATTGAATTGATCGTCAAAATTACCCAACTATCCCAAAAAGAGGTTGAGCAACTTAGAAATTAAACAACGCCGCAAACGAGCTGAGGAAGGTGACTCTGTTGCTCAAGATAGCTTAGGATTCGGGGTAGTGATCAAAGTGAGATGCTGACTAAATCTATAATTTACTAAAAATAAACATAAAATATCTAAAAACATTTCTTGCTTTTGATCACTACCTATTTTATTTGATTTGATATGCACTAAAAGACGCATTATACTAAAGGTTCTTTTTAGCTTTATTTGGAGAGTATCATGTTGATAAAAAAGACTATTTTAAGTGGTCTGATGTTAGCGTCATCCGTTGCAATGGCTGATGCACCGTTGCCCGCCTGCCACATTCTTTACGATGCGGGAAGTAGTGGAACTCGTTTGTATGTGTATGAACAACAAGGAACAACTTGGGTAGAACACGAAGGACCAAAAGTAACCGCCTTAGCTGATCCCGTGAGAGAATTTCGAGGTAAGAAATGGCAAGATGCAGATGCGGTTTTAAATGAAGTCGTTGCGGCATTAGATTCCATTAAACAAGATGGTCCTGTTAAAAATAACAAACCTGCGTGGAAAGGATTTGATTGGACAAAGCAATGTCAGCTTAAATCCGCCGCAGTGTATGCAACTGCTGGAATGCGTTTAGCAGAGCAATCTAATAAAGAAAGAAGTGTCGCTTTATGGGCTAATTTGAAACAAAAATTAGTTACTAAATTAGGTGAGAAAGTTGAAGTGGATGCTAAAACTTTAACGGGATTTGAAGAAGGTTTGTTTGCGTGGTTAGCTGTGCGTGAGCAACAACAAAATGAATCCTTTGGTATTGCAGAAATGGGCGGTGCATCCGCACAAATCACGTTTCCTTGTTCAAAATGTGAAGACACTCAACCAAGCACTAGAACTATTCAATTGAATGGTAAATCATTGAAAATGTACAGCTATTCTTATTTAGGATTAGGGCAAGATGAAGCATCAAAAAGTTTAGGTTTTCCAACGAGTTGCATAAACGGTGCTGCGACAAAACAAGCGAATTGGAAACCTCAAGATTGTGCAAATCAAATCCAATTAACCGCCGAGAAAGGAGTGCGTGATCCGTATAACTTTGCGGGAGAAAAATTAGGTTCACAAGAACAACCACCTATTGAGCAAGCAGATTCAAATAAGTGGTTTCTAACGGGTGCATTTAATTATATCAATCCCGCGAATATTGAAACCTATTGTTTAAAAGACCCTAAATTAAGCGATGAAGAAAAATTCTGTTATCGTTCAATTTATCCAGTGAAATATCTTGAAACCTTTAAAATCCCTGTTGATGCGCCAAAATTAAATGTAAGTTGGACACAAGGCGCAGTGGTTTGTAAAGAAAATAAATGTTTAGAACCCGCCACTAAAAATCCTCCTTTTTGTCGTTGGTTGGATAAGGGCTGTTTGAAATAAATTTTCTTTTAGAAATAGAAGAGCCTATTTTGTAAATAGGCTTTTTTTATGGAAGATATTAATGAACATTCATGAGCATTTTAATATTTAAATATTTGAACGATGGGGGTTGCTTCTCTGAAAATAGGTCAAGAAAACTTAGTTTAAAGTTCTCTCTTATTAAGGTAATAATATCTCTGAAGTTGGTTTCTTTGAGAAAGTGAATTTGTTATAGTGAGAGGTTTTTGGAGGTTTTTTCATGAAAAATGATGAATCACAACCTTTGTTTGCGGCGGCGGTGCGAGAGGCGTGGCGTTTGGGTTATAGCTGGAAACAACTGCGCGGCGATATTTTTGCGGGGCTGACGGTCGGGATTGTCGCGATTCCCTTAGCGATGGCGTTGGCAATTGCGAGCGGCGCGCCTCCTCAATACGGGCTTTATACCGCGATCATTGCGGGATTTATTATTGCGGTGACGGGTGGTTCTCGATTTAACATTTCGGGTCCGACGGCGGCGTTTGTGGTGATTTTGCTGCCGATCACCCACGATTATGGGCTTGGCGGCTTGATGATCGCGACGATCATGGCGGGAATGATGATGTTTGGGATGGGCATTTCTGGGATGGGCAAATTCATCGAATACATTCCTTATCCCGTCACGATGGGTTTTACGGCGGGGATCGGGGTGGTGATCGCCACGTTGCAAATCAAAGACTTTTTGGGGTTAGATGTGGGAGTATTGGACGGACATTATTTGAGTAAAGTTTGGCTGTTAATTCAAGCACTTCCGACCGCACACTTTCCCGATATGTTGTTAGGATTTTTAACGCTCGGCGTGATGTTGGGCTGGCATCGATTAAAAACGACTTTACCCGCACCTTTAGTGGCGTTACTTGTCGGATCGGGATTGGCGTGGGGATTGGGCTATTTTTTCCCAGAATTTCATGCGATTACGATTAACGACAAATTCAACGGCATTCCCTCACAATTACCGCAGTTTATGTTTCCTTGGGAATTGCCCAACGCGGACGGCGAACCGATTGGTTTATCGTTTGAGATGATCAGGATGTTGCTTGGCAGTGCGTTTGCGATTGCGATGTTGGGGGCGATTGAATCGTTGCTGTGCGCGGTGGTCGCCGATGGCATGACTGGCACGAAGCACAATCCCAACGCCGAATTAATCGGGCAAGGTTTAGGAAATATGATTGCCCCGTTTTTTGGAGGGATTTCTGCGACTGCCGCGATCGCTCGAACAGCCACCAACATTCGTTCTGGCGCAACCACCCCATTAGCCGCGATCATTCATGCACTTTTTTTATTAGTGGTTTTAATAAGTTTAAGTAATTTATTGGGTTACGTTCCGATGGCGACGTTGGCGGCGTTGCTTTTAATCGTCGCATGGAATATGAGTGATGCGAAAGGGTTTATGCGATTGCTCAAAATCGCGCCGCGCAGTGATTTGTTGGTGTTGTTTGTGTGTTTTGGGCTGACGGTACTTTTCGATATGACGATTTCGGTGACGGCGGGATTGATTTTGGCGGCGATGTTGTTTATTCGTCAAATGGCAGAATTAACGGGCGCGGAACTCGTTGAAAATCAATATCATACCCGCAACAATACGCCATTGCCCGACCATGTGTTGATTTACGATATTAATGGACCGTTATTTTTTGGCGCGGCGGAAAAGGCAATGAAAACCTTGCAAATTGTGCATTCTGACGTTCGGGTGTTGATTTTGGATATGCAGGACGTGTCGTTAATGGACGTGACGGGGATGATGGCGTTGGAAGATTACAACCACGCTTAATTTTACGTTTAAGAAAAGCGGGGATTCGCAAAGTAGTCGGAAAAATCCATTTTAGTCAAGACCTTAACGAAGCAATTCAAATGAGCAGTGGCGTTCCGCGTCATTCTCATTCTTCCACTAAAACCTAAAGGGTTTCCTCTCTTCAAATGGGGAGAGGATTTCACTAAACCTTTCTATTCAGATTTCTTGCTATAATCTGGGTCGAGGTTTTCTCAATTTAATCAACTTAATAGGACATTTTATGAAAATCAAACACCTAGTGATTTTATTTGCGGCATTTTCGTCAGTCGCGTTTGCCAACGATCCCGCCAAAAAAGCCAATAACGCCGCCATTAATACTGCGTGCGCCGCAGACGGCAAAATGGCAGATTGTGGCGACAAACAAGTTGGAACGGGCTTGCTTCGTTGCCTTCACAATTACAAAAAATCTCACAAAGAGTTTGCTTTATCTGCGGGTTGTAAAGAAGCCATTCAAAAACGTCAAGCCGAGCAAAAAGAGCACAACAAAGACCACAAACCACAAGCCGATCAAAAAGGCAAGTAAATCATCAAATTAAACCCCCTTATTCATTAAAAATAAACAAAGGGGTTTTAATTAAAAAATATTGCGAGAATTACTCAGTTTCCTCCTCGCTTTCAGCGTACCTACTTCCTAAATAATCAGCGAAATTTTGATATTCCGTGATTAAATCACTTAAATTAGATTCTGCTTCGGTAAATTCCATTTCATCCATTCCTTCTCCAGTGTACCAATGCAAATATGCTTTGCGCCGAAACATTACTGTAAATTGCTCAGCAATTCGTTTAAACATTTCTTGAATAGCGGTATTGTCAGTAATTAAAGCTACTTCTGCTTTAACATCTTTACGAGAAAGACCTAATTTAATCATATGATTATTTCTGTCCCCCTTAATGTGTGCAAACATATAATCTTTAGCAATACACATATAAAATGCATTAGACATTTCATCAGTTATTTGTCCACGAAAAATAGCTACAGACGAAAGATATTTTCCACGGCGAGGGTTTGCGCTGGTAAGTATATTTTTTTCACTAAACACATCTCTCATGATACTACTTTGATCACTGGCTGAAGTTGTAGGGGCTAAGGAAATGTTCAAAAAATGTAACGGTAATTTATGAGGAATATCCTCCTCAGTCTTTATAGTAGGTAGTATATCAACCATATGATAAATAATCCGTTCTTCATCATCGTAACCATAACTAGGTCTTGAGGTGATGGGCCACACGGGAACGAGTTTATCAACCATATTTTGAAGTGTGGATAAACAATTTTCTCCTTGGGCGGGAAAACGTAAAGGAGCAGTAATATTGCTTAACGCAGCAACGATAATTTGGTTAAGGTTTTCATTAGTTGGGTTAGAAATCTTATGTTGGTGAAAGCAAATATCATAAAGTGCTTCATTATCAAGGCAGAAAACTAAATCGGCATATTTTTTTAACCGATCAATAGACAACATTGCGTTATAAGGTTCGATGACCGTATCGCTAACTTTGGGAGAAGGGAAAACTGAAAAAGTCGCAATCACTTTATTCTGATACTCTTCGCGCAGTTTGGAAATAAGTAACGTTCCCATGCCTGAACCCGTACCCCCTCCAATTGAATGGATAACAATAAATCCTTGTAAATTCTGACATTCTTCTGCCTCTTTTCTAATGACATCTAGTGCTGAATCAATCAGTTCCGCTCCTTCAGTGTAATATCCCTTAGCCCAATTATTTCCTGAACCCGTTTGTCCAATAATAAAATTATCGTGTTTAAACAATTGTCCATAGAGTCCACTGCGAACAGAGTCGATTGTTTGGGGTTCTAAATCCACTAACACTGCCCGGGGAATAAAACGATCGCCTGTTGCATTCTTAAAAAAAACATTAACTTTTTCAAGTTGTTGGTCTTCATCACGACCACAATAGCTTCCAGTACAATCAATGCCGTGTTCTTCCGCTAGTGTTTCCCAAAATTTCACGCCGATTCGGTTTCCGCATTGCCCAACGTGAATAACGATAATTTCGCCGATCATTTTAATCTCCAAAGTTGAGTGAATAAATTTTAATGCTAGCATATTGCTAATATCATGGTAATTACTTCATAATGAATTTTCCATTTTTAAAATTACTTAGAGGTAATTATGAAGAAAATCATACTATTATGTTTAATCAAATAAAAAATGTCGCATTGTAAATGCCTACAAAGAATTGAATATCTTAGAGTTTTATAATTTTTTATCCGACATTTAATGTTTGATTAAACACTATAACCTCAAATGGAATTTTTCATTCATTCACAGGAAAATTTTATGAAAATTAGGTAGTTATTTGCATTTACAGTTGCACTTTCATCAACCATTGTCGTTACTGACGCATCTAACTAAACCCGAAAATGCCGATGCTATTAACGCAGCCTGCATTGCTGACGCTAAAACCGCAGATTGTGGCGACAAACAAGTTGGAACGGGCTTGCTTCGTTGCCTTCACAATCGCATCGACCACCAACGTTGTAATATCCGTCCACACTAATTTTAATTCTGTTGTCATAATTCCATTCCAGATTGCCGCTCGGCAAATCAAAGTGTTATTTACTTTATACAAATCTACTTATCTCATAATAACGACCTTTTATCAGTTTATTTATTATTTATTTTGGGATGCGTGTTGTAATGTCGTTGCTCGCGTTTGAGTATTAATCCATAAAGGCAATTATTATGTCTAAACACATCTTTTTTAAGCGCACTTGTTTGAGCATTTTGTTATGTGCATCTTATGGTGCATACGCTGATTGTAGCAGTTCACCTTGTTCAAATCCTAGTTTGAGCGAATCTGAAACGTTATTTGGAAAAATTGCCCAATTATATCCTCAATTCTTTTCTTCGCCTACATCAATGCAAACCACTGTTTTACAAAACTATACAGCGCATTATCGTATGTATGGAAGTTCAACAGGTTTAGCCACTTATATGGGTGGTTTGTGGTACACATTGGACGGAAACTGGAATCGTTTTAGTTCTTTAGATGAAGGCAATCAACAATTTTGTAATAATGCTTGCTGGAGTTCTTCTGGTTCTAGCAATATAAATTCTTTAACTTATCCAATCGTGGATACGGCGCAAACCAAATGTTATGATGCGGCGGTAGAAATAAGTTGTCCCGCTTCAGGTGCGGCGTTTTACGGGCAGGACGCGCAACAAACCGGAAATCAACCTAATTACACGTTGAGCAGTGACGGCAAAACCGTTTTAGATAATGTAACGAAACTCACTTGGATGCGCGGTCCAAATACGACCTTGGAAACGCCCGTTGCGTCGGATAAGAAAACTTATAGTGGTCTTCAAGAATGGGTAAATACAGTTAATTCAATGAATTACGGAGGATTTAGTGATTGGAGATTGCCGTCGATTAAAGAACTTTATTCATTGATTAAATTTAACGGTCTTGATGTGGGCAGCTATAACGGCACAGATACCTCGTCGGTAACTCCTTTTATTGACAAGACTTATTTCAATTTTGGTTTCGGACAAACCAGCGCGAACGAACGGCTCATCGATTCCCAATACGCTTCGAGCAATGTGTATGTTTCAACACTCGCGGAAACAGGTATTCCGATGCTGTTCGGCGTAAATTTTGCCGACGGACGTATCAAAGGTTACGGTGTGAAAATGCCAACCGATGAAACATATAAAACCTTTTTTGTTCAATTGGTTAGAGGAACTACCAATTATGGCATAAATAGTTTCACCGATAATGGCAATCAAACCATCACCGACGCAACAACCGGTTTAACATGGTCGAAATCAGATAGCGGATTGGCAATGACATGGACGGAAGCGTTGGCGTGGGTACAAACTCAAAATGCCGCAAATTATTTGGGACATAACGATTGGCGTTTGCCAAATACTAAGGAATTACAAAGCATTGTAAATTATGCAAACTCACCTGATTACAACAGCAAGCCCGCCATCGATACGTCGTTTTTCAACACCACGGCGATTATCAACGAAAACGGCGACTCGGATTATCCTTATTTTTGGACTTCCACAACGCACGCGGGCTATTCAGGAAATGCCGATGCGGTGTATATTCCTTTTGGGAGAGCGTTGGGCTACACGACCCTCTTAAACAAATGGGTTGATATGCACGGCGCGGGCTGTCAACGTAGCGACCCCAAAATAGCACCGCCTTTCTCATGGGCAGACACTTACACTGTCACCAAAAACGGCACAACTTACACCGGTTATTCGTTCGGTCCTCAAGGTGACGCGCTGCGCGGTAAAAACTTCGTGCGTTTAGTTAGATAATTCAATAACTTAAAATAAGAGCAGAACTAAAAATCTGCTCCTATTTCCAAGTTATACTTGTATTTCAACTTCATAAGGAATGACAATGGAACTTTCTGCAATATCAACATCCGCATCTGAAGGCGGTTATATTGCTTTTAACACTGAAACGGGAACAACAACGCAAGGTGAAACAGTCGAGGAAGCCTTAGCAAATTTGCGAGAAGCAACAGAACTTTATCTTGAGGAATTTCCATTGCATACCACATCCCGTTCACTTTTAATGTGACACTAAAAAATTTAGATATGAAACTTTATTTAGATGTGTGTTGTCTTAATCGTCCATTTGATGATCAAACACAAGATAGAATTCATCTTGAAT
>JFJP01002135.1_pt1 | contig 14028 bp, 12 predicted proteins | sample 431651 | NCBI WGS metagenome assembly JFJP01 (sample SAMN02602958, study PRJNA72255) | Microbial mat metagenome, whole genome shotgun sequencing project. | biome: fresh water; feature: sink hole; material: water; isolation source: purple microbial (photo- and chemosynthetic) mats found in... | reverse complement strand
CATTGGATGCTTTTATCCATCACAAAAAATCGTTGTTGGCAGTGGTCAATCTTTTTGCCGATTGCGCCTATACGGGCCAGTCTTTTGCGGATGGGGTTGCTGAAATACTTGGAGCGAAGGTCGCAATTGCCAAGCATAATGAGCTTCACACTTTTAAAGTGATTGGCATGAAGATCGGAGATAGTACCGCCATCTGGAGCCGTATCCTAGGCGCGATCTCGAATGCGACGAATGTTTCCGTGGCCGAAGTTGACGGCGAGGTGTTAGATCTTACCGCTGGCATGAAGTTCGAGGAAGCCAAGCTCGGTTTCTATTCCGGGCCGATCTTGATCTATCTGGAGCCGTCGGTACAGCGCGCCGACATCGGCCGCAAGCTGGCATCGCATGTGGCAGCAGCGTTAGCCGCTGCCAGCGCCAATAACAGGCTGGTTTGGGTATTGGCCGATAATCATCCGGCGCGGCAGTTCTACGATATGCTGGGAGGGGGATGAATTATTGGCCGAATAACTGTTGCGAGCTGGAGTGGCCTAAATTTGCAGGAAGCCGGTTATGATTGGCGTACTATCAGGGCGAGTCGAATCTGAGGTAAAACGATCATCATTCCCACAAGGATGGGAACGACGCGCCATACATAGAGTGAACCAGTTGATGTAGTTGTCACAAATTTATTGTTAATAACTTAGGAGAACATTATGGCTATTCGCGTCGCCATCAATGGCTATGGCCGCATCGGCCGCAACATTCTTCGTGCGCATTACGAAGGCGGCAAAAAGCATGACATTGAAATTCTTTTCATCAACGATCTCGGCGATCCAAAAACCAACGCTCACCTGACCCAGTACGATACTGTCCACGGCAAGTTCCCTGGCACCGTGGCAGTCGACGGCGATTCGATCGTGGTCAATGGCGATCGTATCAAGGTATTAGCACAGCGTAATCCGGCAGAACTGCCATGGGGTGAACTGGACGTTGACGTCGTGCTGGAATGCACCGGCTTCTTCACCACCAAGGAAAAAGCCAGCGCCCACATAAAGGGCGGCGCCAAGAAGGTCATCATCTCGGCACCGGGCGGCAAGGACGTTGACGCGACTGTCGTGTTCGGCGTCAATCACGGCGTGCTGAAGTCCAGCGACACCGTGATCTCCAACGCTTCCTGCACCACCAACTGCCTGGCGCCGCTGGTCAAGCCGCTGAACGATAAGATCGGCGTACTGAGCGGCTTGATGACGACTATTCATTCATACACTAACGACCAAGTGCTGACCGACGTGTATCATGAGGATCTGCGCCGCGCCCGTTCCGCTACCATGAGTATGATCCCCGCCAAGACCGGCGCTGCTGCAGCTGTTGGTCTGGTATTACCGGAACTGAACGGCAAGCTGGACGGTTTCGCGATTCGTGTGCCGACCATCAACGTTTCGCTGGTCGACCTGTCGTTCGTTGCTACGCGTGACACCACCGTTGACGAAGTCAACGCCATTATGCAAGAAGCGTCGGAAGTCGGCGCACTGAAAGGCATCCTGACTTACAACGTCGCGCCACTGGTATCGATCGATTTCAACCACAACCCAGCATCGTCGAACTTCGACTCGACGCTGACCAAGATTTCGGGTCGCCTAGTCAAGGTGTCGAGCTGGTACGACAATGAGTGGGGTTTCTCGAATCGCATGCTGGATACTACGATTGCACTGATGACGGCCAAGTAAGCCGTGTTTGCCATGCCAAGAACGCCCCGCCTGCCGGGGCGTTCTTTATAGAATCGATTGTATGTTGAAAGCGGTCTCTTTCTAAAAAATGCTACTATTGAAGTAACTCGATCGAGCAGCGAATACTCCAGAAACCTCAGGCAATTTTAAGACGATTGCCAATTCGGTAGTGACGTCCGAACTGGCAGTGGTGAAAGCACTATTGGAATCCGAACGGATACCGGAGTTTATCGTCGATAGGGGCATCCATCAGTTGCATTTTCTGATCGCGGTGGCTACCGGCGGTGCGCGGCTGCTACGAGTGGCCGCTGAATATGCCGCTGTCGCGAGGCGCATTCTGGTGGATTTCTCTGCAGGTGAGTTGATGATCGAAGAAGACAGTGCCGCTTTCGAAGCCGTGGAACAAAAAACACTGTGCCGGAAGACAAGCGCAAGGGGTGCGTGCTTGGCGCAGCGTTACTGCATTTCCTCTCAGGTTGTTAGCTAAAAATCCCAGCCCATAGCTGCTTCACGACAGTGATCTCATGTGCGATACGGGACACAGCGACGCGTGCCCGTTCTTCACCCTGCAGGCGGATCTGATGCTGCAGCTTGCGGAATGTCCGATAGGCATCAGCAACTTGCACCGACAGCGCCGCATCGATCAGCCCTAATTCTCCACATAGTTTCAACAACGCGATATTACCGATGTCCGCAGTAAGTTGCGGGTATGCTGCAGCGTGGCGAAGAATCAGGAATTGCACAATGAACTCGATATCGATCATGCCACTAGCGTCGTGCTTGAGGTCGAAGCGGTCGCTGCTGTTGTGATGGGCATCGCGTATCTTTTGTCGCATCTCTTGTACTTCGCGTTGCAGCACGACAGGATCACGCTCTTGCCGTAGCACTTGTTCCCGCAAGGTTTCGAAACGCTCGCCGATGGCGGCATCGCCGGCGCAAAAGCGGGCCCGGGTCAGCGCCTGATGTTCCCACAGCCATGCCGATTCGCGCTGGTATTTTTCGAACTTGGTAAATGACGATACCAACAGGCCGCTGGCGCCGTCTGGGCGCAGCGCGATGTCGATGTCGAGCAAGATACCGGCCGGGGTGTGGCTGGTCATCCATGTGATGAAACGCTGCGCCAGCTTGGCATACAGCGCCGGGCAGTCCTGGTCCTCATCGCCGTACAGGAACACCACGTCGAGATCGGATACATAGCCTAGTTCTTTGCCGCCGAGTTTGCCGTAGGCTATGACGGTGAACAGCGGTGTTTCGCGATGCCGCCCCGGCATCATGTTCCAGATCGCTTGCACGGTGGTGGCGATCAGGATATCAGCCAAGATCGACAGGTGATCGGCCAGCGCCTCCACGCTTAACACGCCTTCCAGGTCCTGCGCCAGTAGCCGGAACTGTTGGGCGTGGTGCATTTCACGTAGCAGGTCCATCTGACGTTCGGTGTCGCCCGGCGCACTCTCCAGCTGGCGTCGGCATTCCAGCATGAATTTCGGCCAGTCGGGGGCGGTATTTAAGCTGCGCGGATCGAGCAGCTCATCCAGCAGGATCGGGTGCTGGGTCAGGTACTGAGCGGCCCAGCCGCTGGCGCTGATCATGCGGATCACGCGGTGAAGGGTGGACGGATATTCGGTCAGCAACGCGAGGTAGGCGGCACGGCGTGCGATCGCTTCGAGGAAATTGAGTAGGCGGCTCAGAGTCGTCAGATGACGTTCCGGTTCCGGGATGGCAGCGATCACAGGCAGCGCCTCGTTGATCAGCGCCAGCAGCCTGCTGCGGCTGGTCAGCGGCAGGTTTTGCACACGTGTCGATTGCCAGGTAGTGACCAACCGCTGGGCAGCGGCAGAAGCGTTCGAAAAGCCGCAATAGGTGAGCACGATGGCAATCGTTTCACGATTATCGGTGTCGCTCAATGTATGTAGCACATTGTCTTCTTCTCCCCAGTTCTGCTGACCGGCACGACCGCTGTGATTGTCTGTGGGCTTGTCTTTGAATATGTCGTCGAATTTAGCGGCGACCAGCGCCCTATGCTGATCCAGCACCTGCATCAGCGAAGGTACGTCGGCAAATCCCATGGCTTGCGCGATGATTAGGCAATCGGCCGGATTGATCGGGAAGGTATGAGTCTGCGCATCGTCCAGATATTGCAGCCGATGTTCCAGGTTACGCAGGAAATCATAGGCTTGCAGCAATTTCTCAACCGCCTCGGCGTCGAGCAGGTTCTTGTAAGCCAGGGTGCGCAAGGTGGCGCGGGTCGAGCGATCGCGCAGGGCTGTATCGCGGCCGCCGCGTATCAACTGGAACACCTGTGCCAGAAATTCGATTTCGCGGATGCCGCCGCGTCCTAATTTGATGTTGTTACTGCGCTCTGGATGTAGCGCTTTCAGCCGCTTTGCTTCGTTGCGGATCTGCGCGTGCATCGAACGTATCGCATCGATGGAGCCGAAATCTAGGTAGCGGCGAAATACGAACGGGCGGCTAATATTCTCCAGCGCGGCGATGTTTTCAGTACTGCCAGTCAGCGCGCGCGCTTTGCACCAAGCGTAACGTTCCCATTCACGGCCCTGCGTCACCAGGTAGGTTTCGACCATGTTGAAATTGGCTACCAGCGGCCCTGAAACGCCGTTCGGCCGTAGCGCCATGTCTACCCGGAACGTAAAGCCGTCTTCGGTGATCTCAGACAGTGCGCTGATCAGTTTCTTGCCTAGTCGGGTGAAGAATTCCTGATTCGACAGTGAACTCTGCTCGACGCTTTTGGTGCGTGTGTCGCCATCTTCCGGATAGGTCAAGATGAGGTCTATATCGGATGAGACGTTGAGTTCGCCACCACCCAGTTTGCCCATGCCCAGCACGATCAACTCTTGCGGTTGTCCGGATGCTTCGCTATAAGGCATGCCATGTAACGCCACCAGTTCGGTAGTCAGCGCGGTCAAATGGGTCTGCACTGCGAATTCGGCAAACGACGTGATGGCGCCGACCACTTCTTCGAGGTCGGCGCGCCCCTGTAAATCGCGCTCGATCAGCGTGCACACCAGCAGATTGCGCAGCCTGCGCATGGCGCGCGGTAACGGCATGCCGGATTCTCTTTCATTTTGTAACAGGTGGCTGAACTGAGTTGGCCCGAAGGCTAATCTTGTCAGCGGTGCTGCCAGTTCGGCAACCTGGGCGGCGCGCCCGGCCTCGGCATTCACCCAGCGTTGGTAGAAACGAGAGGCGGCGATAGTGCTGATGAGGGATGAGGTCACGGATTTGACGATTAAATGAGAAAAAATTGGCTGGAAATTAGGGACGCGGTGGACGTTGTCGGTTTTTTTTAGCTGCGAGTACGTCGATCCATGCGAATATATGGGCTTATGGCTTATCGAAATTCAGAGGTTTGCCGATTTGGCGAATATTTTAGATTAGCAAAACCTGCCACTTTGATGTCGATCAGATACAGCCGATTTATTCTACCTTGAGTTGCTATCCGTAGTCAGTTGGGGGCGGAGTATTTCGCCGCCAAGTTTGCTGGATAATTTTTAAACTCTACTTCACAATGATTATTCGTAACGAATTTGATTGTTGTTGGAAGAACAACCAAAATCTCTGCCGCCGACTACGCGACTTACATTGTTCTGGCGTGCCTGGATTGGCACCTACAACGACATCAGTCTGGCGACGCATCATTTTATCGGCGCGCTGCTACACTGTTGGTGGTCGGATATTTTCTATTCTGCTGCTTGTTCCTTAGTCTGCGCCACGTAGTACAGTCGCATGTCTGCCATTACGGGGTGGAGGTCGAGCAGATGGTGAGAAAGGCGATTGGTAATCTGATTTCTATCGGCGCCATCAATGCCTTCTGACACTTTTTGCAGCCGCACCTCACATTGGCCAATGTCGTCATTCACCTTACCGCAGGTGGCCGCTATCGTGTCATGGTGATCACTGCTAGTAGGTGGCATCAGACTGGCTTCGCTGGGAATCGACAAGCCCGATTTGCAAATTCAATGCGATGCACAGGGCAATTTGTTCATCGCCGGCATCCCGATCAATGCCAAAAAACAAAATGATCGCTCCAGCTCCGAGTGACTGCTAGCGAAGCACCGGATCGTGACTCGCGACCGCAGCTAGCATTTGTCTGGCTGGTTGGATATGCGGGCCAATTTCGTCCATCCGCCGTTCGCCAGCAAGCTATCAGGCGTCGGCTGCTGGTTGAGGGCGTTGTACGCCGATCTGCAATTGACCGACCTGTCGATGGCGGCTACGAAGCGATTTGTAGTCGTTGGCGTTGGAGCATGTCAGCGGCCGTATTTCTGCGTATGAGAAATTGGGGGAGATGCCAGTTGACGGCAAACCGACCTTCGACGTTAACGGCCATGCGCTGACGTTGAACGATTTTTCGCCGAAAACCGCCGACGGTCTGAGCTTGCCGCGCATCATCATCAGTGAATCGTATTTACCGGTCAGATGCACGCAATCAGGAAAATACAATCTGCAGGCCAAGCAGCTGGATTTGCAGACCATGGCCAACTTTGCCCAGCGGCTGTCGTTGACGCCAGCAAAGATCAAGATGATCGATGACTTAGCATCGCGCGGTTAGCTACGCGATTTTGCCGCCGAATTGGCAGGGGTGCGTATCCGGCAATTGTCTCTTACAGTGCCAAGGGCCAGTTCGACGGCCTGATCATCAATGCCCAGGCACCGCGGCGTGACGCCAAGCCCAAGATCGCCACGCAGCCGGCGCGAGCCGCAGTAGCGGATATTTCCGGTATCGACAACCTAACTGGCAGCATCAATGTCAGCCAGGACGGCGGCACCCTGAGCCTGATGTCGGGGAAGGTGCAGTCGGATTTGCAGGATTATTTCAATACGTCGTTGCTGTCATTCGACAAACTCAACCTGCAAGCGTGATGAAATTTTCAGGACAAGAATGTGCTGTTATAGATCGATAGCATGAATTTCATTCTGGATGGCCTGGTGGGATCGCTATCTGGCAGTCATCTGTTGCCACTGGAAGACCATCATGGAGTGGCGTTGGATACGATGGATATGACCGATAAGATCAGCGAATTCAATCTGAAGAAAACCGGTACGTACCTGCCGATTTATACCCCGGAGCATTTGCTCGATCGAAATGAGAATTCAACGTCAATGGAAAAGTAGAAAACGGCACTTCAAAATACGAGCCGGGCCATTTCTGCCATGATGGCAAGCAACCGCTGTGGCCGTTGCTAAAAAGATCAACGGCACCATTGCGTTGGAGGGCAGCCGATTGCAGATCAAGGCCGACAACAATGCGCAGACTTCATCGGTCGCCCTGAACAATGTGACGGTGACCGTGCCCGACCTGTCGTCGCACGACGAGATTCTTTTCATGAATCGTTGTTTAAAATTTAAATGGGTCCGGGTCGCTTCTGAGGATGCGTTGATTGCGCGCGGTGAACTGCGACTGGCGCTTAACTCGATTATCGTTGCGCGTTATCAGTGGCAGAAGCCGATCGTCACGAATGTGACCTGGAGCAGCGCTGGCACCTGGCTAAATAAACAGGCAATCAAGGCTGTTGATTGGAAGTTGGTGCGCGGCGGGATCGGCATCAATGCACCGGTGCCCGAGCCGGATAGCGGCGTGTCGATCAATCTCAACGCCAAAATCCTCAACATCGATGTCTGAAACAGCCTGGTCCGTTCCTCGAACGAAGGTAGCGCCGTCAATGGCGCTGATGACTCGGTGCTGACCGGCGTGGTCCAATACGCGGAGCCGAGTATGGTCTCGGCTTGAGCTACCCAGCTGATGTTTCTGGCCAAGACGCTCGATAGCGTGGTGCTTGGCACTTCCCATCAGAAGAATCAATGGCAAGTGAATATTGATTCCAAACAGCAGTCCAGATCTATCGTCGTGGCGCTGATAGTCTGTCTAGACACCTGGCGATCGTTATCGAGCGTTTTATCCCTCTAAAAATTTAAAGCATGAGTCAAGCCACATTACAATATAACAGTTCAGATGGCTTCCGTATCGCCGCCGTTCAGATGGTATTGATCTCGGTGATCGATTGATCGTTGCCGAAATTCTCGATGACAACCAGTTTCAGACATTCATGGCGGAGCTGACTGCAGAACATAACATCTGGCTGATGGGCTGCATCTTGCCGATGGTCTCCGGCAAAGTCGGCAACGTGCTCAACGCCACGCTGATTTTGGTGCCGGCCACATTTATTTACATTACCGGCAATGCTTATTGGAAAATATTACTGCGCGTCCGCGTCATTGAAAACCAGTGCTACGTGTTGGCGCCGCCGCACCTGGGACCATAGTATGCTGATCCGATCCCTGGTGGAGAAATTAAATCGGTGCTGATCGAGAGAGAAGGGCCTGTTAGCAGCGTCATCGATCCACACTTCATTCAGATAGTGCGAGATAGTTTGCCGGCATTGCTGCATCGTAAGTTGTAAAGCGTGTATCTTTGCTTAACTGCATCATTGCACCCTGCCAAATTCTTGTGGCTTGAGCACGTTATCAGCGCCGGATGTAGGCATAGCCGCACACTCCATAGCCGGATGCTCTACAATCTGGATTGATGCCACTGAAGTCACCACATATTTAACCGGAAGATCATGAAGCCACTTGAACCAAACCTGGGCAGCTTAGCCATTGCTCGCGATATCCTGTTGACCCCGTTCGGACTGGACGAATCGAGCTTGCTGAAAGCTCTCGGAATCATGTTTACGCACAGGCTCGATTATGCCGATCTGTACTTTCAGTTCACCAAGAGCGAAGGCTGGAGCCTGGAAGAGGGCATCGTCAAGACCGGCAGCTTCTCGATCGACCAGGGCGTTGGCGTGCGTGCCATCTCCGGCGACAAGACCGCATTCTCGTATTCAGATGAAGTCTCGGAGCGCGCATTGTACGATGCTGCGCTGGCGACACGCACCATCGCTCGCCAGGGCGCTGGCAAGATCAAGATTACCACCGGCATGCAGCAGAGCGGTGGCCGTTCGTTATATCTGCCGCACGATCCGCTGGTATCGCTGGATGCGACCGAAAAGATCCAGCTTCTGGAGCGGGTTGAGAGCATGGCGCGGGCCAAGGATTCACGCGTGGTGCAAGTCATGGCTGACCTTGCCGCAGAATACGATGTGGTGTTGGTGGCGCGCAGCGATGGTATCATCGCTGCCGATATCCGGCCGCTGGTGCGGCTCTCAGTAACCGTTATCGCTGAACAAAATGGCCACCGTGAAACCGGTAGCAGCGGCGGTGGCGGACGTTATAGCTACAACTATTTCAGCGATGCATTGCTGGAGCAATATGCCGCTAATGCGGTTGCTTCAGCGCTAGTCAATCTTGACGCACGTCCGGCGCCGGCCGGTCCGATGACCGTGGTGCTTGGACCGGGCTGGCCTGGCATCCTGTTGCACGAAGCGATCGGCCACGGCCTCGAGGGCGACTTCAATCGCAAAGGTTCCAGTACGTTCTCCGGCCGTATCGGCGAACGGGTTGCCGCTAAGGGCGTGACGGTGGTCGACAACGGCACCATTGCCGATCGGCGCGGTTCGCTAACTGTCGACGACGAAGGCAACCCAAGCCAGTGCACGACTCTGATTCAAGACGGTATTCTGAAAGGCTATATCCAAGATACGATGAATGCGCGCCTGATGAAGATGTCGGTGACCGGCAATGCGCGCCGCGAATCGTTCGCGCATTTGCCGATGCCGCGTATGACCAACACCTACATGCTGGCAGGCGACAAAGATCCGGCGGAAATTTTGGCATCGGTAAAAAATGGTTTGTACGCGGTGAATTTCGGCGGCGGCCAGGTCGACATCACCAATGGCAAATTCGTGTTTTCGGCCAGCCAAGCCTATATGATCGAAGATGGCAAGATTACCTATCCAGTCAAAGGTGCCACTCTGATCGGCAACGGGCCTGACGTATTGAATCGGGTTTCGATGATCGGCAACGATATGCAACTTGATCCGGGTATCGGAGTGTGCGGCAAGGAAGGTCAGAACGTGCCGGTTGGTGTTGGCCAGCCGACTTTGCGCATCGATGGCGTGACGGTTGGCGGTACAGCTTAAGATGATGGCAGAAGCGTTGGCCGCAACCCCGCAGATGGGCGTGGCAATGGTTGCCATTCAAAGAATTGAGCACAGTCCAGTTCTACCACCCCATGCAATTACGGAAGCGTGTTTTTGTGCTGGAGCAAACCTGTATATTTTAGGATTCTGATGGTTTCGATCTGCATTCCCGGCATAGCTTCGGTTATCTGCCGAACGGCGTATTGGGCGCGTATGCGCGCATCATGTCGCCCGGTAAAGCATTTGAATATCCGTCGATCGGGGCCATGTGGTGAGTGCACCAGAATTGCCTGGCAACGGTGCTGGGTACGAACTGATGAAGCAGGCCATGATGTAGACCGCCAGGCTGTTTCCTGAGTACGCCATCAAGATCGGTGCGCAGGCGCATCTGCAGCAGTTTTACGGGCGCTTCGGTTTCGAAGCGGATCGGCGATTTGTACGATGAAGATTGTATCTCACACATTTACATGATCCCCCCCGTTACGCTAATCTGGCGAAAGTTGCAGTTGACAGTTTTACTGCCCATTCTGACTTTTACGTTCCAGCAGCGCGCTCTTACGTTTCACTCCCCTCAGGTAACCTGACAGTGCGCCATTGCTACGCACCGCGCGATGGCATGGTATCGTCATCGACAGGAAATTGGCAGCGCACGCCTGAGCAACGGCGCGTACCACTTTGGACACGCAGTTGCCCAGGCGATATTGCCTTGCAGATTCTCCGTCAGTTTATTCGGATCGTCGTCCATCAGGATCGCACACACGCCGCGTGCGCTCTGCGCCACCAGGATTGCGCCGAGCGAATATGCAACAATCGGAAGGCGGATTTCGATGTGGGGGGGCGCCGGCGCGGTAGTCGCTCGTCGTCATGTCTAGCATCTTGCTGGATCCTTCATGGGAGCGACTATTGAAATTAAACCCGGCATTGTAGATAGCTTCTGTCACAGAATGGTTGCAGGCGAGCCCGGCGCGAATTTTTTGCGCGATACGCATCGGCATAGCCTTTCGGAGTCAGTCCGGCTATAGCATTGAATACGCGATGAAAATGCTACAAACTGAGGCCGGCTTCAGCGGCCATTATTTCCGAGCTTGGCGACTCTGCAGCGCTTTCGATATGGCGGCAAGCGTTGGCCAGCAGCGCGCCGCATACTGGAGCGCCGACGAGGTATGGTCGGCGGCATCTTTGCTGGCTCGGTAATCGGCTGCTTTTGCTACCGCCTGGATATCGAAGAATTCGATATTTTCCAGCCGTGGCAGGCGTGTCGAACTACTTGGCCGGCAACACACGCCGGTGGTTTTGATGGCATACACGAATAATTTGTTAGCTGCAGGATGCGCGCCTGCACCATGGCTTCAGCGAGGATCGCTTTGTGCTGCTTATCTGTAGGTTTGCATGTGTTGTATGAAATTTCGAACATCCGCTCCCAATGGTCGGTCTTGGCTTTTACCTTAATCCGGCTTATCGTGCTTGACACTCTGGCTCTTGCTTTCGAATTCGGCTAGATTGCCATCGCCAATCTAGCTCGCCTTGTGAAATGTGAAATGTAGCTGGTCGATTCTGGTCCCATGCCACCATATCGCCATGGAACAGCGGCACGCGTTCTGCCTTGTCGCTACGCGTATGTTCATCAAATAGGAATAGCGAAGGAATAATCAGTGAGACCGATACAATCGGTGCTTTGTAATCCTGTTCATTCTTGTCTTGACGCAGTGCCAGTTTGGCGCCAAGTTCATACCGATTGACTAGGCAGGCGTCTGGCGCGAAGCCATTGAAACCGGCCTGCGTCGCTGCCGCCTGAGCCAGCTGCAGAAACACTTCTAACACCGCTGACCATGGCTGGCCGCTGCTGGGATCAGTTGCGGTATAAAGATAGTCGTGGCGGTTGCTGGTCCAGCATAGCTGGCCACAATTGGTGAGTGCGACCGACATGCTTAAGCCGCCGGGCGTCATCAGATACGCAAAACTGCGCGGCTTGCCGAATAGCCGCCAACGTCGGCAGCAGTTCAGTGACATACGCTATGGCGAAGTCGCGTAACACAAATGCATGCTGCACCAGTGGTTACTGACGGCGGTCGTTTGGCTCGAACGAGTCAAATAAATCCAGATTAATGCAATATTTCTTATCAGATATCGTAAAAATTCATGCTTGGCGTATTTTCTAAATTTATCCTATAAGAACAGATATAGCGTTGCGTCAAGTGATAATTTCTCGCAAATAATGCGACATCTTATTGGCTGGATAAAGCCATTTTGCAACGATTTTGCGATAAGTTTAGGTGCTTCTATTTTTTAACTTAACGATGTTAATTTATTTATATATAAACGATGTGGTAATCCTGATCTTGCTAAATGTCTGGAATTGCTGCAATATTGTTGCATTTTTTAAATATACTTAAACTCAATATATGCATTCCGCATGCGCTTACTTCTTTTTTACTTTAACTATTCAAGCGCCAAGGTGGTGAAAAGCGGCAAGCGTTTGTAAGTAGAAACCAAACCGAAATTTGTATAAAAAAACCGCCAGAGATGGCGGTTTTTTTATACAAAGTCACTTTTCAGCCAGGAGAAAAATATGCTACGCACCGACGACCTACGCATACGAGAAATGAAAGAATTAGTCCCGCCATCACATTTGATCCGCGAATTCGGCTGCTCCGAGAAAGTGACTGACACCGCCGCCAATTCGCGGATTGCTCTGCATAGCATTCTGCACGGCCAGGCTGATCGCTTGATGGTGGTCATCGGGCCTTGCTCGATCCATGACACCAAGGCTGCAATGGAATATGCGCGCCGTCTGGTCGGTGAGCATGAACGTTTCAAGGGCGAGCTGGAAATCGTCATGCGCGTCTACTTCGAAAAACCGCGCACCACGATCGGCTGGAAAGGCTTGATCAACGATCCTTACGTCGACAATAGCTTTCGCATCAATGACGGTCTGCGCATGGCGCGCGAGTTGCTGCTCAATATCAACGAACTGGGCCTGCCAGCCGGCACTGAATTCCTCGATGTGATCAAACCGCAATACATTGCCGACCTGATCAGCTGGGGCGCAATTGGCGCTCGCACCACCGAATCGCAGGTGCATCGCGAGTTGGCATCGGGCTTGTCATGTCCGGTCGGCTTCAAGAATGGCACTGACGGCAACATCAAGATTGCGGTTGATGCGATCAAGGCTGCTTCGCAGCCGCATCATTTCCTGTCGGTGACCAAGGGCGGCCACTCTGCGATCGTTTCGACCAATGGCAACGAAGACTGCCATATCATCCTGCGCGGTGGTAAGGCGCCGAACTATGATGCAACCAGCGTCGATGCGGCTTGCAAGGATATCGCAAGTAGCGGTCTGGCTTCGCGCTTGATGATCGATGCATCGCACGCCAACAGTTCGAAGAAGCCGGAAAACCAGATTCCAGTTTGCGCCGACATCGGCCGCCAGATCGCCGCCGGTGATGGCCGAATCGTTGGCGTCATGGTGGAGTCGTATTTGATCGGCGGACGCCAGGATCTGGTGCCGGGCAAAGAGTTGACCTATGGCCAGTCGGTGACTGACGGTTGCATCAATTGGGAAGAAAGCATGGCAGTGTTGGAAAGATTGGCCGAGTCGGTCAAACAACGTCGTTTGCACAACAGCCACTCGACTTGAGTCAGGCTCGAATCTGCGTCATCTTCGGCCAAGTAGGTAACCGGACTTGAAGAACGATTGTTTAAAGAAGGGTTCCCGCGTGGGCGGGAACGACGTATCAACTCAGTTCGAAACCGCTTGATCACACAGTACCATCATCTCTCCCTCGCGACGCATCTCGGCGCGATTTAGTATGGACATGTCGAGCAGTGAGAACGGCAGCCGACCTTCCTGCACTAACGTATCGACCTGATTTATGTCGATATCGTTCAGCCTGACCGTATTGAGTTTGACCCGATATGCTGGCGCTGCGCCGTTGGCGGTACTGCCGAGGGTCATCTGTTCCTTTTGGCGTTACCGGCAAGAGCATCAGCACCGCCCCGTAGCTGACCAGGCACTGGGCCGATGGTATCGGATTGACCGTGCAGCCACGGCACGCTGACGTTTGAGACAGCCATCCTTGAGACAAGCCGTCCGGCAACTTGGCATTCAAGGCGTCAAGGTTGTCTGCCACCGGCAATGGCACCATGAAGTGACGTCGTCTTGTATCCCACCAGTTAGTCCACTTTGCTCTTGTCGTTATCTTTGGCGGGAGACCCGTAATTTGTCGTCAAACATATAGTATCTCTACAACTGGGCAAAGGCTTGGGTCTGTCGGTGCTGG
>JFJP01039254.1_pt2 | contig 14029 bp, 7 predicted proteins | sample 431651 | NCBI WGS metagenome assembly JFJP01 (sample SAMN02602958, study PRJNA72255) | Microbial mat metagenome, whole genome shotgun sequencing project. | biome: fresh water; feature: sink hole; material: water; isolation source: purple microbial (photo- and chemosynthetic) mats found in... | reverse complement strand
CGTTACCTCCGTTTATTACGCCAATCCACCATGTTTGTCCTTTACGACGAGCAAAAGCCACCACTTCGCCCATTTCGGTGCAAGGCAATACACGGGTTTCGTCCCATACAGTGGGCACTTGCTGAAACAAATCGAACATCGGACTTTCGAGGTAAAACTTGTACTGGTCGGCAAAATGGGTTATAGGCGACAGATACACCACTGCCTGCGCAAACTGATGCGCCCACGTATATTTTGCTGAAGCAAGTTCAACAGGGTCGAGCATTACAGGTGTATAATCGGCAGCGCCAGCCATATATCGTGTAAATACGGTGCTTACGTCATGGTCGAGTGGTTGAATTCGTTTGTAGCGGGTCATGTGCCACTCGTTGCCACGCACTGCTTCGCGGGTAATATCGTTGGGATAAGTGCGGGTCAATCCGGTAGGTTTTACACTGCCGTGAAAGTTGAGCAACAGTTTCAGCTCTGCACAATCCTGCATACTTCCCATGTACCACTGCATAATTTCGGAAGTAGCATTGGGGATAAAGTCAATTTTAATTCCGTCAGCTCCCAATGCTTTTACTTTTTCGAGATAAATGCGGCGCTCTTTGGCTTTGCGCATCTCCTTTGAGTCTACCCAAACAATGGATTTTACACCCACGCTTTTGCCATAAGCAATCACCTCGGCCAGCAGTTGCCATTGGTCTTTGCCCTCTTGCTTCCACACACGCCAGCCGTCGTCTATCAGGTAATATTCCCATTTCAGTTTAGCTGCTGCATCGAGCCACTGTTTCTGGTCTTCGTATTTAGGAGTGCCCACACTCCACCATTGCCACAAGCAACGACCGGGTTTTACCCACGAAAAATCGGAGCCTTTTGCTGGTGCCGGACAAAGATTCATCAACAAATCGGAATTGACCAAATCAGTCATATTGGTAGTAATAATAGCTGTTCGCCAAGGCGATACATTTATGCCGCGATAGGTTTCATTCAGTACTTTTGAGCCGTTGCCTTCAAGCGGTTTTATGTCCCACCCTTTTTTATTGTACGAAAAAACCACCTGAAGTCCGTTCCCTTTTCGTTGTAGATTCATATCCGAAAATGTTTCGCAATCGGCTTCGGAAACCGATACCCAATAACCTCCGGCTTCAACGGTTAAAGGAGGCATAATAATTTTATTTTCGGGCACTTTGTTCCATGCAGTAACCTGGCTCAGACTTTCGTAGGTTACGCTGTTATCCGACCACGCCACTTTGCCATTTGTATTAGAAAAATTCCAGGTAGTAAGCTCTGAATCAATGCGCTTAGCACCTTCGGGCAAGCCGTAACGAATACCAAAACCATCGTTGTACACCCTCACAAACAACTTGAAGTTTTTGCCCGCACTTTGCAATGCAATAGCTACTTCGTTGGCCTTGTTTACTACGTTTGGATGATTGCCCACAGTGTTGTATTTTTCGTTTACTTTCGAAAAAACGGCTTTTCCTACCAATCGTACATCATTGCCCAAAATGGTGCTATCCACCATAATACCTAATGCCGATGGGGCAATTACTTCGGTTTTGTTTTTCGAAACCGTGTAAATCAACTGTTTGTTGATAATACGAACCGACAATTGAATGGTTTTGTCGGGACTTTTTATAAGAATTGAATTGATATAGGAACCTGCAAAGGCAAATTCACAAGTTAATAGAGCAACGATTAAGAGCCATGCATAATGGCTTTTTAATAAAAAATTAGAAGGAAAAACTTTGGTATTCATAAATAAAAATTATAATTTAAAGTGATTTTATTTTTATAAATATGCTCTTAAAAAAATAAATAGTTTTTATTAGCCTACAAATTTACTTTTACATATCAATAATATTAGGTTTAAATGATAACAATGTGTATACAAAAAAAATGAATTTAAGAAATATAAGTATTTACCATTTACTATTTAGGGGCTGCTTAAAAATTATTTATAACCACGAAGTGGTTAAATTTGATTAACCCCGAATGAAATTCGGGGATAAAATGTATATGAATGAAAGAACTCTGAAAGAGTTCAATGTTTATAAATTCATGATATTGAACTCTTTCAGAGTTCTTTTTAAAGAATTATATGCTATTTATTATGATGTACAAACATAATGTTTTCAAGACATAATAAGAACTATTTGAATTTTATAGTCATTTTTTTATATGATAAATTCTACTTCGACAGTTTATAATAAACAGCCAAAGTAGAATATGTCTGAATTCTAATTCCAATCAGGGTTCTGAACCAGTTTAGGATTTAGAGCGATTTCGTTTGTTGGTATCTGATATAAATAATATTTGTCGAGCCAACCTTTACCACTTGCTTTTGGGTCGTTGTAAAGAAAAATATAACCTTCTGTCAAAGTTGTGGACGACAATTTGGTTGTAGCGTCTAAAAATGGGTTGCTAAACACAGTTTTGGTAGTCCATTGGCCATAAGGTTGCTTGTTAATGTACCAATCCGCTTTTTTCCATCGACGAACATCATCAAACCCAAAACCTTCGCCCATTAATTCAATCATTCGTTCGCGACGAATTTCCCATAAAACGGGGTCGACAGTTTGGTCGCGCTTAGGGTCAAAACTTGCATTTATATCACTCACAGTCATATTGGCAACACTGGCACGTTTACGAAGTTTATTAATACTGGCATCGGCCACCGATTGTGCAAATAAACCTTGTTCGAACATACATTCGGCATAGTTCAGCAACACTTCTTCTATTTTAAAAATCGGTTTGTCGGCCGTATTGAGTGCACCTGCATTCGAATTTGTTTCCCACTGACTCCAGTTTCTCCAAACATAGTAGCCTGTACGGCAATTCACAAAAGCTTTGGTCAGGCTCAGCTTACTACCCGTAGAATAATTCGGCATAATTGGCACCAAAGAAGCACTCCAGTTTTGGGCAGGGAGCCGTTTCATTCCAACACCGGGATTAGAACAACTAGCATTTACGCCCATAATATCAATGTATTCTCTATCGGCTGCCACTCCGGTAAACGACCAAATTGGGTAATCGCCTTTTGTTGCTTTTACATTATAAGGTGGAATAACGGTGTGATATAGCCGGGGGTCTCTGTTGCGGAATGTTGCAAACATATCTTTATCACCAGCATAGAGCGACGAGTTAGCAATAGTTTTGCCATCTTTACATAAATACATATCAACTATATGCTGAGGAAGTTCCATCACTCCCGAGGAAGTATGTTCAATATGACCTGCATTGTTGTAGTAATTTACATCGTTAAAATATTGTTTGTAGAAAATAACACCGGGCACTTTTGATAAATCCTCGGTAGTCCACATTTCGCCATATCCGGCTGCCGGCTGTCCATCAACACCAGTATATAATGTTGGATAAGCGGTCATAAGGAGTTGAGAAACACGAGCACATTCAAGAAAATATTTATCAAAATCGCTCAATCCGTGATACTTGCGCCAGGTTCCTTCCCTGAGTGTAAAGCGCGATATTGCTGCCCGAATTACATTTTGAGTAATAGGATTGTTTCCATCACGCGAGGCAAAATTTCCGATATTCTCTTCAGCCCATTTTAATCTTTCTAGCACTTTATCAGCAACCTCTACTCGGCTATTTCTTGGACCGTAGGCTTCAGTGGAGGTTTCGTTAAAAACAGTTTCAATCCAGGGCACATCACCAAAACGATTGATTAACACCGAATACCAATAAGCATGAAAGAAATATCCAACAGCCTTCCAGTGATTTTTTTCTGCATCAGTCATCGATTCGCATTCGTCGATGTGCGAAAGCATAATATTAACGCGTCTTATTCGGGTAAAATCCCAACCATTACCAGTAGTTGATTCCTGCACTATTTGCCAGGCATAAGGATTCATGGCCGAAGTACCTTTGTCGGTCATATATCCAGCATAATAATCGCCCCGATAGCTTGATTGCGAAGCGTAAACTCCATTGTAATTGGTAAGAATATTGGTATTTGTAAATACATCGTAAAGCGGATACACGAATGCTTTGAAATTATCGTAAGATTCGAAAGCATTTTCCTCTGTTAATGACGTAATCGGGTATTTTTCGAGGAAATTATCATTACATGCAGTAAACATGAGTGATAAAAACAGGAGATTAATTATATTTTTTTTCATCTGTTTATAATTGTTTTTTTAGTTGTCAGATGGAACTCACAAAACAAAATTTAATCATTACCCTGTGGGTCAAAATAGATTAAATTTTGTCATGTTCGTTTCATTTCAGTATTTCGTTTTTAAAATTAGAAAGTAAAACTTGCTCCAAAAGAAACGGTACGATAAAACGGATAGCTCCAACTCAGGCTTTCGGGGTCAAATCCCTCAGGGAGAGAGCTAATTGTCAGTAAGTTTTCGACACTTGAATACACTTTACATTGTTGTAACTGTAAAATTTTAATCCAGTTTTTTGGAAGCGAATACGAAAGAGTTACATTTTTTACACGTAGATAAGAAGCATTTTGAATAAATTTGTCCGACACACGTGAATTTGAAGCAACATTTTCCATTTGATTATAAATTCGAAATAGTTTAGCATTCGGATTTTGGGGAACCATATAATCAGGACTGGCTTCATCGGTACTAATTGGTTTCCAATAATCGGTTTGATTGTAATAAACCGGTTGAAAAACAGCACCAGCAGCACTCATTCCCCCAAATGGAAAAATTGAATAGTCGCTCAACCAATAATCGCGTTTACCTACCCCCTGAAGCATTACATTAAGGTCGAAACCCGCATAATTTACTCCGAAGTTTGAACCAAACTGAAAACGTGGAGTTGTGTTACCTATTATTTTGCGGTCGCCAGCATCAGTAATTGTCGAAGTTGCCGCATCAATCAGATTGGTACTACTGGTATCATCATTCAGATTTTTAAATTTCACATCGCCGGGTTTTACATTGTAACCTTCAATAGCAGTTACACCATCTTTCAACTTCCATAATTTTGTATCCGAAAAATCGTCAACAGTATAATATCCATCATGTACATAGCCCCAAATTTCACCAAGGTCTTTGCCAACATAGTAATTATTAATGAGTCCAGATTCATTGTTATCGTATTTAGTAATTTTGGATGTTCTGTCGTAAATATTGAACCCGAAACGATAACCTAACTTACCGATTTTGTCAGCCCAATTGACGCTTAACTCCCAACCTTTAGTTTGCAAACTGGCTGAGTTTTGGGTGGGTGCTGATGCTCCAACAGTGGCTGGAAGCTGAATTGTACCCGCCGTGAGCATATCTTTAGTATCGCGCTGATACCAATCGAATGTTCCAATCAGTCTGTTTTTGAATAACGAAAAATCGACCCCAAAATCGAGTGTAGTTACTGTTTCCCAAGTAAAACTACTGCTAACAAGCGAAGGCGCACCAATATAAGTTACCATTTGCATATTTTCGGCCCATATATTTGATTTACCAATAGCCATATCGGGAGAATATTGATATGGGTTAATTGCCTGATTACCAATAGAACCATAGGATGCACGCAACTTCAATTCGTCGAGCCAATTACTTGAAAAATTCATAAAGTTTTCTTTTCCTAATTGCCATCCTAACGAAACTGAAGGAAAAAATCCAAAACGTGAATCGGTAGGAAATTTTGATGAACCATCGTATCGACCATTCGTTTCGAATAAATATTTATTTTTATAATTATAGTTCAATCTGTAGAAACCACTACGGCTTGTATATTCCGAATAGTTATCGGTATTGGTTACAACCCCTGTTGCGCCACCAAAAGATGGTACGGAAGGGACAGCCATTGTTTCAGCACGGTTACGAACGTTTTCGTAATAATAGGATTCCTGGTTGAACCCGCCCATAGCTGCAAGATGATGATCTCCAATTGATTTGGAATAATTAGCATAAATATTAATAGCCTGTTGATTGGTAAAATACCGTTGCTTAATCAAATAATCTTTGTTCGGTTTTGTTTGTTCGCCCAACTGAACAGAGGTAAAAACAAACTTTCCGGAATAGTAATCGTAATTACTACTATTTTTGTCAAAAATATATTCTGCATTGATAACCAGATCCTTAAATGGCTTAAATATCGATTTTATCATTACATGTGGATTATTGGTGGTAGTGGTAGCAGCATTCGAATTTAACAGAATATTCCGCGGAGTTACCAAGGGTGTATCTTCGTGGTTTAAACTCAATGATGCCGGCATATCTCCTTCGGGATAATACGAGATAAGATTCAGTGCATACAAACTACCCACTTCATCAACATACATATTTTTTGTACTTTGGCTGTATCGCATATTAATTTCCTGTGTAAACCATTTATTAATATCGGCCGAAATAAGTGCTCCGGCATTTAAGCGTTTGTAAAAATCCTTATTTGTAATCATTGGCCCATCTTCGTCGTTGTAACCTGCCGATATTCTGTAACGAAGCGTTTCGGTACCTCCCGATGCAGCAACATTGTGCGTTTTTGTTAAGCCCGTAGTCAAAAAATTGCTAAACAAATCCTTTTCGTTCAAATAATAAGGAGTACCATTATCAACATAAATGCCATCGCCGATAGTTGCATAAGCTGATGGATTTGCCTTATAATCTTGCACATAACCCATCCACTTTTTCACATCTTGCGAATTTGCCCAATAGGTATTTGTAAAACCAGCATCAATATAGGCTTGCAAATAATCAGTTAATGAAGCTTGTTTTGGGTTATTTATGGAAGTTTCCATTCCATAATAAGTATTGTATTCCAATTTAAACTTAGCTCCCGATTGTGGTCGTTTTGTACTGATTAAAACAACTCCATTGGCTGCACGTGCACCATAAATAGCAGCTGAAGCAGCATCTTTAAGTACCGAAATTGTTTCGATATCATCCGGATTTAACATACTCAATTCGCTGGGCGCGCCATCAATTAACACAAGAGGTGAGCCACCATTTATCGATAGTGTTCCACGTATATTGAGCGAATTGCTGTTTTGTCCGGGAGTAGAGCTTTGGGTAATTTGCAAGCCAGGAATGGCTCCCTGCAAAGCACTTGTAGTATTCAAAATAGGCCTATCGCCAAGCACTTGTTCCATTTTCACCTGCGAAACGGCCCCTGTAAGATTTGCCTTTTTTTGCGTGCCATATCCCACTACAATAATTTCATCTAAAGCTTTTGAGTCTTCAATTAATGCGATTTTTAAATTTTGTTGGCTATTGGCTGCTACTTCTTTTGCTAAATATCCAATATAAGATATTTTTAACACTGCTTCGTCGACAGCTTCAATCGTAAACCTACCATTTATATCCGAAATGGTGCCTGTGGTAGTTCCTATTACTAAAATACTTGCGCCGATAATAGGTTCGCCGTTAGCATCGGTTACAGCGCCCGTAATTTTGCGAATTGATGAACTAGTTTTCTGTTCAGGCTTTTTACTCAGAATAATATTTTTCGATTTAATTTCGTATTGAACCGATTGTCCTGCAATTACCTGACTTACAACATCGTCGATAGACTGGTTAACAACATTCAACGAAATAATTTTTTTAGTATCCAAATCACCAGCTTCGAACACAAAAGAGTAGCCTGTTTTTTCTTTTACAATTTCAATCGCCTTTTTAACAGATATATTACTGTTTTTTACTGTTATGTTTTGCGATTGAGCTGAATAGCTTAATGCACAAAGGGCAAGGGTCATTAAAACAACCTTCAATTTTCTTACCATAAACATTCTATTTTTTTTTGAATTAAATTATAAGATTAATTAGTGCCCTTACGAAGAAAATTTGTAATTTTGCATCGAATCAGGCAGTTTTTCAACGAGAATTTCTGATTTATCAGGGAGGGATATGTGTCAGCATGTCCCTCTCGCTTTTTAGTGGAGGGTATTATTATGTAAATGATGTTGGGTACATAGCGTTGTGATTTTTCGAGGTGAATACTAAAATTAATTGGTTAACATAACAACACATTCTCTTTCGAACCTAAAAAACTATTTTTTGCGCAATTCAAATCTTCGTTCAATTTTTTTGTATTTCAACTTTCCGGTGGAAGCTATCACATCCAGCACTTCGTCGATAGACTGACTACCCCGCATAAAGTTTCCATAAAAGCGTAACTGATTTAAAGTATCGTCTTTAATCTCAATTTCAACATTGTATGTACGTTCCAATTCGCGTACAATATCCGGGAGCTTATCTTCGTCGAAACTTAATAGCCCTTTTGTCCAATCGTTTACCATCGAAGCATCAATTTTTTGCAACTCTACTTTTCCTGTTCGTTTGTCCAATACAATTCGTTGGTTTGGATGTAAAACATAACGTTTATGAGAACCAATGCAATTGTCAACAGCAACATTTCCTTCAATTAGTGTTATAATCGACTCATCATCATCATCAAAATTCCGGAAATTAAACTTTGTCCCTAACACCTGAACATTCATTTCGTCGGTTGCCACTTTAAATGCCAAATCAGCGTTTTTGGTTACTTCAAAATAACCTTCACCATCGAGTTTTACATTGCGGTCGTTTATTCCAAATTCATTTGTATAGCTTATTCTTGAACCTGCATTGAGCCAAACCAAGGTGCCATCGGGCAAATACATTTTAGTTTTCGAACCAAAAGGAGCTTCCACAGTTACATCGGCCAATTGGCTATAATTTCCAGTACTGCCAACAAAGTAGCTAATTCCTGCCACAATCATCAAAACAGCCACTGCGGCAGCCACTTTCAGAAAATTTAACTCAAAAAAACGTTTCCTATTTTTGGGGGGGATTTCGTTGATAGAATCGTGGTTCATAGCAATAGTGGCCGACAAGAAACGTTGAAACGCTTTTTCGGAATTAAAACGAATAGCATGATTGGCGCTAATGGCCGAAAACCAAAGCTCCTGCGCTTGCAGAAAATAAGTTCTGTTTTCGTTCGAGAATTTTAGCCATTGTTGTAATTCGGCAAGCTCTTCCTTGTTAAGGGATTGTGCAAAATAACCGGCTATTAATTCATCGATTTCTGCTATGTTGTTTCTTGTATCCATCATTATTGCTTGTATTAATAAGGCAGAAAATTGATTACTTCGGGTAGTGTAAAAGAAATTATTCCATCACAAAAAATTTTGGAAACAATTTATTTAAACAAATAAATCCACAAAGCCCACAACGAAATGTATTGATGAAGGTCGGCACGGAGTTTTGCTAACGCATTTTTTATGTGATATTTTACAGTATTTACCGAAACGCCCAGCTCTGCAGCTATATCTTCGTATTTTTTATTGTCGAACCGGCTCATTTGGAATACTTTTCGACATTCATCGGAAAGATTATTAATTGAATGCTCAATTTTATTTTCTAATTCTTTTTCGAGTAAAGTGCCAAGAGGTTGACTGTCAGACAGTAGGTAATTGCCATATCCATCCAAAAGCTCTTCGTGCTGAGGGAATCGAGTTTCTTTCACTACATATTGTAATTGCTGATAATTAAGACATTTATTGCGAACAGACCTCACAAGGTAAGCACGAAGGGAGGATTGAATTTCGATGGTTTCGCGTTTTTCCCATAAATACAAAATTACATCACCGACAATGGTCTCGGCAAGGAAATCATCTTTCAAAAATTCGGATGCAATACTACAAAGCAAACCATAATGAGTGTCGAAAACATAACGAAAAGCATTTTCGTCACCCAATTTAATTTTTTCAAGTAATAATTTTTCCTGCATTTATGGTTAACCCAGAATTTAATATTCGAACGAATTATGATTTACAAAGGTAGTGATTTTTATAATTATTTCCATCTAAATACATATTACAAAAAAAGATTTGAAAATGGAAATTCGAACCTACTGCAAAGCCTTGAGAATGACAACAAAAAAGTTATCATTCTCAAGGCTAACAGACTCAACGGTTTATTGTTGTAACTAAAATTAGTCTTTCACTACTTTTACTAATTGATTTCCTTCTTTTGAAGTATATTTCAGGATATAAATTCCCGTTTGTAATTCTTCGGTATTCATCATTTTAACATCAGATTGTAATACGATTCTACCGCTTAAGTCACACAAAGTAATATTTGAACCTTCGATGGCATTTTCGACCATCAACGAGTTTTTGAATGGATTTGGATAAACACTTGTTGATGTTTTAGTTGCATTTACCGATGTTGAAACACTGGAATATGGATACAAAAACCAACCCGAAGCATTATGAGCGCCGGCAGTAAAAACAACTATTTTATAACCAGCACTATTTGTATTATCGCCCACATTCAAATAAAGTGGATGTACAGTACCTCCCTCAAAATTAAATACATACTGATTGGGTGTAGTTCCTGTTTGACCAGTAGAAGCAGACGTTTGATATTTCCACTCAACTCCGGTGTTGTCAACGCTTACCCCCCAGTTCGATGCCAATGTACTTGCTCCAAATAATCTTTTACCCGAAGCTTTGTTGACAATATAGACATACCCAGCTCCACTTGGGCCAGCTTCCAAACGCCATAAGTACTTGTCGTTCTGATTTGCCGTCGAAATACCACCATCAAATTTTTCGGACGAAAGCACATCTCCATCGTTCGCTAAAGTTAAAAACCTGTTTTGACGATCGGCTGCGGTAAGGTGCGACGACATCATGTTGTACCAAACAGGAGCTGCTGCGGTACTAACTTCGGGAGTTGCTACTGAACCTGCGGGCAGGTTAGGCATTTGTGCTTTCAAACTAACAGCCGAAAACATAAGCATAAATGCTAAAAGAAAAGAGTTGAACTTTTTCATAAAAAAATTAATTAAATTGTTATTAAATGGTTTTGTATATCTTTACTGTACACGCTAAGCGGAACAATTGTAAAGTCGAAGATTGAAACATTAAGCGAAATTTCCTATTTTATATTTTATGATATTGATATTTAATGATTTATGTTTTTATTTTCCAAAATTAAAAATGGAGGAATGGACGTGAGCGGTATCCATAATTGTAACCAGTTCCTGCACTTTTGCGGGATTTTGTGCCGCCATATTTTTCGCTTCAGCAAGATCATCTTCCACATTGTACAATTCTAAGGTTGGCGTAGTGCTAATGTTTTGCCTGATAAGTACCCAATCTCCTTTTCGTACACACTGACGGCCACCTTGTTCGTGAAACTCCCAATACAGGTAATCATGTTCTATTTGAGTTCCTTGTCCCGTTATAGCGGGCAACATTGAAATACCATCTGTAGCTTGTGTCCAGGTGGTTTGCGTACCCAGCAATTCGTTGAAAGTAGGCATCATATCCCAAAATGCAGCCAACTGATTGTTGGTGGTTCCGGGAGCAACATGCCCTTTCCAATTCGCAATAAAAGGCACACGCGTACCACCTTCGTACAATGAACGCTTGGTACCTCTGAGCAACTTTTCAGTATTAAAGAATTCAGGATCGGCACCACCCTCTGTATGCGGGCCATTATCGCTGGTGAAAATTATAAGGGTATTGTCAAGAACTCCTTGTTTTTCGAGCTCCGCAACTACCTGACCCACATACGTATCGAGACGGGTAACCATTCCGGCAAACTGTGCGCGAGGTTTGGTAGTTCCGGCATAATCGCCGTTGTACGTAAATGTTTTGGGTTCGCAAAACTTTCCATCATACATTTTCAAAATACTATCGTTGGGCTGCTCCAGCGATGCGTGTGGCAATGAATACGCTAAATATCCGAAAAATGGTTTATCCTTATTGTCGCGTATAAACTGAAGTGCTTGCTGATGAATTAAATCCTGCGAATAGGTTTTGCCATCCAAAGTTTCTTTCGTAGAATTATTGTAAAGCCATGCAGGATAATAAGAGTGCGCCTGCCTCTGACAATTATAACCATAAAATTTGTCGAAACCCATTTTGGTAGGTTCGGCAACCGACCCCGGATACCCTAATCCCCATTTGCCGAAAGCACCCGTGGAATATCCAGCTGCCTTAAAAAGCTGAGCAATAGTTTTAACTGTGGGGTCGAGCGGTTCCTGTCCTTCAGGTTGAAGTTCTTTATTGCCTCTGATTTTTGTATGTCCTGTATGTTGCCCGGTCATTAGGCTGGCTCGCGAAGGTGCGCTTACCGATGTGCCTGCATAAAATTGAGTAAATGCCATGCCGCTTTTGGCAAGTTTGTTGATATTCGGGGTGGAAATATGCTGATTACCATACGCTTCTATATCGCTGTATCCAAGGTCATCGGCAATGATATAGATAACATTTGGCGTTGTAATAGCCGAACTTTGTTTAGGAGCTTCGGCTGCTTGTGCATTTGCTGCTACCGATACTGACGACAAAAGAATACCAGAAGATAATTTAGTTAAATGATTATATTTCATTTGGATAGAGATTTTGAAAGTTGAATAGATTTTAGCAAAAAAAAATTATTGTATAATTTTGAAGGAATTTAATTGACCATTCGTGTTTTTGGCTAAAACTACAAAAACACCCTTCACAGGAAAAGACACTTGTTGTTTATCGCTCTGGATAGTAAAATTTAACAACGCGTGCCCAAGCATATCATACACGCTAACTTGAGTACCAGTTGCCAGTCCATCGAGGTGTAAATAATTCTGATTTAAATAAACCTTACTATTTACATTTTTTTCAGAAACAATGCTTGTAAAAGTAGTATCAGGCACTCTGTAAAAATACCATCCCGAACCGGTTCCCACACCGCCATTGTACAATAGCAGGTTAAACGACAAACCGCCATTCAAGAGTTTGTCGGCCACACCATTATATTTAACAGAATAGCTTCCGTTCGCATTTCCACTTGGGCTTATCAGAAAATCAGAACCAGCATCGGTAGCCGTTAGAACCTCATTGACTGCACCAGTTACAGCAGTTATCTGCTTGTTAGTTCCCCTGTTTACTATTTTTGCTTGTCCATTGGCAGAAGCCTCTAATCTCCATAGAAATTTGTCGCTAAAATCTTCGGGCTTCTGAATGCGTAAAGCAGTAGTATAATCGGAAGGAATGTTGGTTTCGTAGGCGATAAAACGGTTTAAGCGAGTGTCGGTTTGGGCATTCTTAATCTGATACCACACCGGTGCTGAAGCAGTGCTTGTTTGAGGAGCTTCCAATGTGATTGTTGCCGATTTAAAAACAGCTGTCAATGAAACACTTGCACTCACATTAAAACTATAGATGTGATTGGTGCTAATAATTTCAAGTCCATTACTCCAACCGGTAAAATCGCAAAGCGCAGCGGGAGTAGCCTCCACAGTTACGCTTGTTCCAATATTAAATTTACCATCTGCATTGGGCGATACGGTTTTCACAACTGCTGTGCCCCATGCCGTATTATTGGAAGATACTGTAACTACAGCCGAGGTTGAAGCACCTGTATTTTCGGCTGTGAACAACACAAAATCGTAGATGCGACCATTAGAAATGACATCGGTAGCATTTACTGTACCGAGGTTAGTAGTAGTAAGGTAAATGCGAATACGGGTTTTGCCTACTTGTGCATCGGCGGGAATTGAGATTGGGAAAAACGTACCTGGAGTTTCCTTGGTGGAAAGTTCGGTGATTTCCTTTTTGCCAAGCGAAGTTTCAAAAATTCCATCACGGTTCCAATCGGCAAAAGCATAAGCATAAGCGCTGGTGGCAGTACTGGTTTTATTGGAAGTAAGGGTTAACTGAAACGATTTACCACGCTCGCAAACTGTAGTTGTGCGTGAATAATTCACATAATAAGAAGTTGGTACATCATTACAAAAATACGAAAGTGGACTTTGAACAGCATCGCCTTCCGAAGTGGCAGATTTAAAATAACAATTCAGATTTACTGTTCCGCATGGAACCGGATAGATAGCATTTTTTAAAGAATTTTGATTACTTAGAATCATTTGTCCAATCAAAGTGGACGATTTGGGAGTTTGGCTGTTCGACTTTTGTATGCCAAAGAGGAAAAAAAAAGAAAGCATAATAATGGCAAAGAGTGAAAATTGTTTCATAAAGCATTAATTTAAAGTCAATTAAACAAAGTAGCTAACAGCCATTATCACATTGAACTGTTTAGCCAAAGTTCATTTAATAATAAGGCAGAAAAAATGTTGTTTCGGGTAGTGTAAAAAA
>JFJP01005694.1_pt1 | contig 14030 bp, 12 predicted proteins | sample 431651 | NCBI WGS metagenome assembly JFJP01 (sample SAMN02602958, study PRJNA72255) | Microbial mat metagenome, whole genome shotgun sequencing project. | biome: fresh water; feature: sink hole; material: water; isolation source: purple microbial (photo- and chemosynthetic) mats found in... | reverse complement strand
GTTTCACCACAAAACAGGACCACTCCGATGCTGGCTGTGCAACGGTGCGTTGTGCGTGTGCATGAGCCTTGGCGGTCTTTGAGTTCCAGCAGGTAGGGCTCCGCCAGGCGAAGCCGAATTTTCTCGGCAATGGCACTGGCACGCGAGCGTGCGACGGCCCGGTCGCCCTCAAACTCGCGAAACATCACCACAAATTCATCTCCGCCCATGCGCGCGACCGTGTCCATATTGCGCACAGTGGCACAGAGTCGGCTGGCGACTTCGACCAGCAGCAGGTCGCCCGCCGAATGACCGTGCGTGTCGTTGAGGGTCTTGAAATTGTCCAGGTCCAAAAACAACACGGCGCCGCAAAGCCCGCTGCGTTTTCCCGCCGCCATGGCCTGATTCAGCCGATCGGTCAGCAAACGGCGGTTGGGCAGCTTGGTCAGCGGGTCATAAAACGCCAACTGACGCACCTGGTCTTCCATTTGGCGGCGCTTGGTGGTCTCGCGCGTGATGCCGTGAAACCCCACCAGTTTGCCTTTGGCATCGTGTTCGGGCCTGGACAGAACCTCCGCCCACAACAGCCGGCCGTCCTTGCAGCGGTGTTGCACTTCAAAAGTGATAAAACCTTTGCGGCTGCCGTCTGGCTCCACGCTGGGTTTCTGTGCCAACAGTTGCTGAATCAGCGCAATACCCTCGGTGGTGAACATTTCAAAAACATGGTGACCAACCACCTCATCGGCTGCAAAACCGCGCAGCCGCTCGTCCGAGGGGCTGATGTAGGTGATAAAGAGCTGGGCATCGGTCTTCCAAAGCACGTCCAGCGTGTCTTCCGTCAGCAATTTGTACAGGGCCTGGCTCTCGTTCAGTTGTCGCGAGCGCTCGTGCACCTGCACTTCGAGCGCGTTGTTGCGCTCTTGCAGGCTGGTCAGCGGATAAATCTCGCCTTCATCCGCCTGCCTGTAGGGAACAGAGATGCCACTGTGTACGATTTTCCAGTGTTCACCCTCCTGCCGGAAAATCAACACCAGGCGAGCCACTTCGCTTGACAGAACCTGTTCGGGCATGGGCAGGTGGATATGAAAAAAGGCCGTGGCCACCACCACCTCTGCGCTCAGATCCTGCAGACAGACGTCCAGCATTTCAATGCCGATTCGATTCGGAACTTGCGCGAAATCCTGACGGGTCACGGCCACCCACGCCGGGCGATCCTGAACCAGGACACCGCTGCTGCCCGCATAGCCACTGAAATTCTCACTGAAATGCGCGGTGAGTCGGTCATCCCGCGAAGCGTACATTTCGATGTAGTCGTCCAGCAATTGACGGATCATGGCTTGACGGTCGGGTTGCATCGGTTTTGTTCCTGCCTTTCATGCAACTGGTTTGACTTGCGTTGGCCTATTTTGACCGGATTCGTGGCAGCAAGTGATCGGCCAGACCATTGAACTCCACGAAACCGCCTGAATTGAGACTCCCTGCGTACCGCAGGCCGACCCACGTTCGCCTGCTGTCGAATGTCCGCCGGCGCCGATCGGTGGTCTGTTCACCCCGTCAGACCAAGCGGCGCTGGTGAGTTTGTCCCTAAAATTGCCGCCTTCACAACAGGTCATCGGCTCAACTGCCGCATTGCTTCATGAGCACAGAAGAAATCAGCTTCGCCGATCTGATCGCCTCATCCGTTCACGACATGAAGAATTCGGTGAACGTGCAGGTTCATGCGCTGGAAAGAATCGCGCAAGATGCCCGGCAACGCGGCGACCTGGCGGCGTTCAATCAGTTGGTACAGGTGATTGCCCAGTCGCATCGGCTGAGCGTGAACCTGATCCAGTTGCTGAGCTTGTACAAATTTGGCAAATCCATTTATCCACTGGACATTGCCGAGCAATCAGTGGCCACACTGATTGATGAAGCCGTGTTGCAAAACCGTTCGGTGCTGGACTACCAAGGCATTGCCGTTGAAGTGGACTGCGCGCCTGACTGCGACTGGTATTTTGACCACGACCTGATGACGGGTGTGTTGTTCAATGCGCTCAACAATGCCAGTCATTACACCCGCAACAAAATACGAATTGCTGCACAGGTGATGGATGCAGCTCTGGAGTTGCGGGTGGAAGACAACGGGCCGGGCTATCCCGCGCACATGTTGCAAGGGGATGCCTTGCTGGCCAGCAAGCCGGTCGATTTTTTTACTGGCAGCACCGGATTGGGCTTTTACTTTTCTGCGCAGGTTGCCCGGATGCACGAAAACAGCGGTCGCCGTGGCAGCTTTCACATCGAGAACGGCGGCATGCTCGGTGGCGGCTGCTTTGTCATGACTCTGCCATGACAGACATTCTTGGCCCGGAGATCAAGCCGTGAATGTCTCGTTCAGGCAACTGCGAACCCTCGTCATCGATGACTTCCAGGGCATGCGCACCATGTTGTGCGACTTTGTAAAAGCCATGGGTGTCACACAGGTCGAAACCGCCAACAATGGCCGGGAGGCGTTGCGGATGCTGGCGGGCAGCAGTTATGACGTGGTGATCTGTGACTTCAATCTGGGCTCAGGTGCCAATGGCCAGCAGGTGCTGGAAGAAGCCAAACTGCGCAATCTGGTCGGGGTTTCCAGCATTTGGGCCATTGTGACGGCCGAAAAGACCGCCGAGATGGTGATGGGTGCGGCCGAGATCAAGCCCGATGACTACCTGATCAAACCGATCAATCAGGTGTTTTTGCAGGCACGACTGGAAAAACTGGTGTTGCGCAAACAGGCTCTGGGCGCGGTCGAGTCGGCCATGCGCGCCAAAGACTACCCTGCGGCCATTGCGCATTGCGATGATCTGCTCAAAACGCCGGTGGTCAATCGGCAGGAGATTTTGCGTATTCAGAGTGATCTGATGCTAACCATCGGTGATTTTGCGGCGGCGCGCGGCGTGTTTGAGTCGGTGCTGTCGCAGCGGCAAGTGTCATGGGCCAAAACCGGGCTGGGCCGGCTGCTTTTTTATCAGCAAGACTATGCTGGCGCGCGTGAACTGTTTTTGCAGGTGTTGTCCGACAACCGGATGTATGTCGAGGCCGCTGACTGGTTGGCCAGGACGTGTGAGGCCATGGGCGATTCGGCGCAAGCACAGTCGGTGCTCGAAGACGCCGTCAAGCTTTCGCCCAACTCGCCGTTGCGGCAAAAGCATCTGGGCGATACGGCCATGAAGAACGGCGCCCTGGATGTGGCGCAACAGGCGTTTGAGAAGAACATCCGCATCAGCGAGTTTTCGGTCCACAAGACCCCGGTCGCCTATGTACGCCTGGCGCAGGTGCTGTCGGACAAGGGTGAGGCGCAAGAGGCGCTCAAAGTGCTCAAGCGCAGTAAAGTCGATTTCCGCTTCAACCCGGCAGCCGGGGTGCAAACGGCTGCGGCCGAAAGCCGGGTCTATCAGAAGATGGGCATGACTGCACCGGCGCAGTCAGCCCTGGCGACGGCCGAACAACTGGCACAGCAGTTGGCGCAACAACTGCAAGGTCAACTGAGCCCGGACTTGCAGGTGGAACTGGCGCATGCCCAGTTGCGCCTGGGCCAGAAGGAAAAGGCCTGTCAGACCTTGTCGCAGGTGGTCAAGAACAACCACGAAAACAGCGACCTGACACGCGCCATCGAGTCGGTGTTCGAGCAGGAAAATCTGGCAGAAGAAGGGCGTGCACTGGTGCAGGCATCGCGCCAGGAGGTGACTGAAATCAACAATCAGGGCGTGCTGTTGGCCAAGCAGGGCGCTTTTGCGCCGGGGGCGCAACTGCTGCGCTCGGCCCTGGACAAACTGCCCGGCAGCGAGGTGCTGCTGATCAACTTGTGTGGGCTGCTGATCGCCCAGATGAACCGAGACGGCTACCGGCACGATCTGGCCGCCGAGGTGCGCCAGTCACTCGAGCAGGTGCGCCAGATCAATCCGGGCAACCCCAAGTACCACAGCTACACCTTGATGGTGACCCGCTTGCAGCGTGGCTGATCAGCCCAAGCGCACGCGGCTCACTAGAATCAGTCATCCGGGCCCAGTTGGCCTTTACCGGGATGCAGCGTATGAAAACAACAGACGAGTTGCCGGCCGAGCGAACCGAGCGTTTGCTGGTATTGCGCCAGCGTGCCCAGGAGGTGTTGCGTCGGGCGGACCCCGGAGCGGTCAGTCAGGGCGCCGACAAGCTGGAGGTGGCCAAGCTGCTGGAAGACCTGCGCATCTACCAAGTCGAGCTAGAACTGCAAAACGAGGAGTTGCGCAGCACCCAACAAGAAGCCGAGTTGGCACGGCGGCGCTATCAGAATCTGTTTGAGCAACTGCCCATCCCGGCGCTGGTGGTCGATGTCAATGGCATTATTGACGACTGCAACGAGCAAGCCAATGCCTACCTGGGCACGCACCGGCGCCAGGCCGGACCGGATTCCCGGCTTTGGACCAAGCTCAGCCTCGCCGACCGTGATCGTCTGCATGCCGCATTGCACAGCATCGGTTCCGGGCACACGCTGGTGGTGCCACGCGTGCCCATCGGGGTGCCGCAGGCTGGCGCACCCGTGTTCGATGTGCATCTGATGGGCCTGTCAATTCAGTACAAGCTGGACCGGCGCGTGCTGATGACACTGGTGGACCGCAGCGCCGAGCTGGCACGTGCCCGTGACCAGCGGTTTTATTCGCTGCTGCTTGATTCGAGCGACAGCCTGGTCTATGCCACGGACCAGCAAGGGCAAATGTTGCTGGCGAATCAGACGTTTCTGAACCTGCTCGGACGCGCGCGCGAGGAGGTTCTGGGTCGCAAACGCGAAAGTTTTTTGCCCCTGCGTGACGCGATCTTGCACAACGACACCGACCGGCGGGTGTTGCGCAGTGCGCAGCGGCTCACCATGGAAGAGCAGACCCAGCCTGACCTGGCCGGCCCGGCCATTGATTTGTTGACTCACAAATTCCCCCTGTTTGACGAACAAGGAAAAATTTACGGCGTAGGCGGCATCTCGACCGACATCACCGAGCTGAAAAACCAGCAGCGTCAGGCCATGCTGAGCGAGGCCGTGTTCATGGGGGCACAAGAAGCCATCATCATCACGGACGAGCAGACACGCATCATCCGCGTCAATCCGGCGTTTGTGCTGCTAAGCGGGTTTTCGCCCGAATCGGTGATCGGGCGCAAAGTCAGCGCGCTGAAATCGGGTCAGCAGCCCAAGAGCCACTATGAGCAGATGTGGCAACAATTGCAGCGGCATGGACGCTGGTCGGGCGAGTTTCACAATCGCCGGGCCGATGGCAGTGAGTACACCGTCTGGAGCAACATCAATGCCATGACCGACGCCTCCTCCGGCAAGGTCTTGCACTACATCGGCATCAGCATCGACATTTCCCAGCGCAAAGAGGCCGAGCGTGAGCGGCTGCGTTCAGCCGAGTTGATGCGCGCCGCCATTGATGCCATCGATGAGGCCTTTGTGCTGTATGACGCACAGGATCGGCTGGTGTTATGCAATGACAAGTACCGCAGCCTGTATGCGCGATCGAGTGACCTGATCCAGCCTGGCGCCACGTTTGAACACATCATTCGTGAAGGCGCACAGCGTGGACAGTACAAGGACGCGTCCGGGCGGGTGGATGAGTGGGTGGCCGAGCGCATGGCAGCACACCGACTGAGCAATTCGGATGTGGTGCAGCATCTGGACGATGGCCGGGTGGTGCGCGTGATGGAGCGTCGGCTGTCCGACGGCCACACCGTCGGCTTTCGTGTGGACATCACCGACCTGGTTCATGCCACCGAGGAGGCGCAGGCCGCCAACCTGGCAAAAAGCCGCTTTCTGGCCACCATGAGCCACGAAATCCGCACCCCCATGAATGGCATTTTGGGCATGGCGCAGATGCTGTTGATGCCCGAGCTGGCCGAGCGTGAGCGCTTTGAATACGCCCGAACGATTTTTTCGTCCGGGCAAACCCTGCTGGCCCTGCTCAATGACATTCTTGACCTGTCCAAGATCGAGGCCGGCAAGTTCCAGCTTGAAAGTGCCGTGTTCGAGCCCGAGGCGGTGCTGCGTGAGGTCTGCACCCTGTTTTCTGGTGCCGCCCAGGCCAAAGAGCTGAAGTTGGATTACCAATGGCAGGGCCAGCCGGGACAGCGCATGCAAAGCGACGCCTATCGCTTGCGCCAGATGCTGTCCAACCTGGTGGGCAACGCAATCAAGTTCACACACAGCGGCAGCATCCGGGTGCAGGCCGGCCCGGTGGATGGGCCAGACGGCGCTGTGCTGCTGGAGTTTTCCGTGACCGACAGCGGAGTGGGCGTGCCAACCGACCGGCAAGCCTTGCTGTTCAAGCCGTTCTCGCAGGCCGACAGTTCGACCACACGCCAGTTTGGTGGCACCGGCCTGGGTTTGTCCATTGTGCGGCATCTGGCGCGCGCCATGGGGGGTGACGTGGGTGTGCAGAGCGCACCAGGGCAGGGCTCGCGGTTCTGGTTCAAAGTCGCGGCGCAGCCGATCGAGCCGGGCCAGGAAACACGCGCCGTGGCGCGCGCTGAACCTGAGCCCTCCAGTGGCCAGGCGGGCAAGCCATTGCAGGGCCATGTACTGGTGGCTGAGGACAATCCGGTCAATTGCATCGTGATCGAGTCCTTGCTGGCGCGTCTGGGCGTCACCGTGACGCTGGTGCATGACGGCCAGCAGGCGCTGGATGCCGTGATGCAAAGCGATGCTGGCACTGAACCCGATCTGATCCTGATGGATTTGCAAATGCCGGTGCTCGATGGCTACGCCGCCGCCACCCAGATTCGGCAATGGGAGTCGGCACGCAAGCGCCGGCGTCACCCCATCATCGCCCTGACGGCGGATGCTTTTGAAGAAGATCACCAGCATTGCCTGGCCGTTGGCATGGATGACTTTTTGACCAAACCGATTGCGTTTGAGGTGCTGCAAGCCGCCCTGGAACGCTGGCTACACCCGAAAGATACTATCAAAAAATGAGCTATCAGCGCTTTCAGGGATTGGGCTGGATGGCTTTTTCTCTTGAAGCCTTGGGGCTTGGCGCGAACACCTTGGGTGGGCTGGCTTTGGCCTGTCCCAGCGCCTGACGAATGCGCTCGGTATCGCGCTGACGCAAGCCCTCAGCCAGATTCCGCGACGTTTGCGCCCGTGCTGCCGCGTAGTCTTGCATGGCACGCAAGGCCGGTGCCGAGGGCGCACCAGCGCCCGGGTCGGCATTGGCAAGCGCCTCAAAGCTCAGCTCATAGGCCTGCGACACCTCTTCATCGATGCTTCCTGCCAGCGCATCAAACGATTGCGCCATCACCACACTGGCGCTGACCGGCTGCCTCAGCAAGCTGGCCCAGCGCTGGCTGATGCGCCGGTCTTCGGCCAAAAAACGCGCCATGGCCTGTTGAGCGAGCAGCTCTTGCTGAATCCGATAGCTTGGCGCCGGCAAATGCACCAGCAGCCATGTCGCCGCCAGCATCAGTGCGCCGGCCGAAAGCGCCCGATGCCAGTGCGTCCGGGCCACACCGGCCGCTGGCGCAGGCGCCAGGCTGCAGCCAAGCAAAGCCCCTGCCACCAAACCGCCCAGGTGCGCCGCGTTGTCGATCGATGGTGCCAGCCAGCCCAGTGCCAAGGTCAGACTGGCAAAGGCCAGGATCGAACCAAAGACCCAGCCAAACTCGCGCCGCTCAACCCGATGGCGCACCTGCCACAGCATGACCAGCAAGGCCCCATACAGGCCAAAGATGGCACCCGAGGCGCCACCCGACACCACCTGATTGCCCTGCACCACCAGGGACAGCAGGTTGCCCAGCACGCCGCTGAGCAAAAACAGCAGCAGCACGCGCCAGCCACCCGCCAGTTGCTCCAGCAGCCGTCCGGCGTCCCACAAGGCCAGCAGGTTCAAGCCCAGGTGCAGCACACCAAAGTGCACAAACATCGCTGACGCCAGGCGCCACCATTGGCCGTCCTGGGTGGCCGGGCCAAAGTTGGCGCCCCAGGCCAGCGCCACCGGGCTGCTGCCATGCCAGAAGCCGCCACCTTGCAGCAACATCAGCACAAACATGGCGCCATTCAAGGCGATCAGCCACCTGGTCGCCGGGGTCGGAGCAACACCGCCGCGCAGCAGCGCACTCAAGTCCAGTGGGCGCAGCGGCAGGCTCACGGGGCAAGGCGGTGGCTCAGGGGCGGCCGGGCAGGGAGCATGTTCTTGCTCAGCGTGCTCGTCATCGGCTGGGTCTGGCCTATTTGGGGGACGCCGGGGTGCCTGGCGAATAATTCGGGAAGTGCTCTTTGACAACCTGCGACCAGATGCTGAAGTAGTTGCAGACCGAACGCTCCTCGCAGGTGTCGCATTTCTTGTTGCTGCGGCTGCTGTTGTTGCTGTGACAGCGGTAATAGTAGAGCACCTTGGACAGATGCTGGCACGGATGGCGCACGGCCAGACGCATGAACAGGTCACCGTCGTCGCAGCCGCTTTTGAGTTGTGTGTTGAAACCACCCGCCTGCAGCGCCAGGCTGCGCCGGTACATGCCAAAGTGGCGCCAACCGAGGTACATCAGGTTCTGGCGGGAAAACTCAGGGTCGTTGCGGTAGCCGGTGGTTTTGCCGTTCTCGTCAACAAAGGCGCTGTCCGAGTACACCAGGGCCAGGTCGGGTTGGCTGACAAACACGCGCAGCATTTCCTCGACGGCCCAACGCTCAAGAAAGTCATCACAGTCAAGGTGGCCGATATAAGTGCCCCGACAGGCTTGCAGCAGTCGCTGGCGGGTGTGCACAATGCCTTGGTTCTGCTCGTTGCGCAGCAGCCGGATGCGCGGGTCGGATGCGGCTTGCACCTGCGCAATCTCCCAGACGCGGTCTGGCGAGCCATCGTCACAGGCCACCAGTTCGATGTCGCGCATCGTCTGCGACGTGACGCTTTGCATGGCTTGCGCCAGGTAGCGCTCGCACCGATAGATGGGCATGATGATGCTGACCAGGGGTGTCGTCATGGTTGCCTCCTCGGCTCAGGTTCGACCAAATGGCGTGAGGGCGCTGGCTCCTGTGGCAGCGCGTCGTGCGGCAGGCGTGGAGAGTGCACCGGCAGCAACAGCACGATCAGCGCGCCTGCGCCGCCATCGACCGGGCGTGCCTGCACAAAGGCCAGCACCTCGTTCTTTTGCACCAGCCAACTGTGCACCCGGTTTTTCAGCACCGGCACCTTGCCGGGCGAGCCCAGGCCCTTGCCGTGCACCACGCGCACGCAGCGGATGCCGCCTTGGTGCGCGCCGCGAATGAACTGGCCCAGCGCCTCGCGCGCCTCATCGCGGCGCAGCCCATGCAGATCGATCTGACGCTGAATGCTCCACTCGCCCCGGCGCAGCTTGCGCGTCACATCCACGCCTATGCCGGGGCGGCGAAAACTCAGCGACTCATCGGCGTCAAGCAGCGTGCTGGCGTCAAACTCGTCGCTGATGGCCTCTTGCAGCACGGCCTGCTGATCTTTCTGGTATTGCATGATGCGGGGCACAGCGCGCTCTGTTTTATGTAGCGCATGGTGCTTATCCGGTAAGGGCTTGACAGCTCCAACAGCCCGAATAAACAAATCCCGGTCCGACACCGCCTGGCGCGCCGCGCGGGCGTGTTCGCTGGCGTACAGGATGCGCTGGCGCCCTTGCTGGGCCAGCGCGCGCCGAATCAGCTTCAGGTCGGCCAGGCTGTGGACTTTGAGGGTGCTCATATCAACCCGCTCTCGGCCATCGACAGCGACTGCCCGGGCGCTACGATGATGTGGTCCAGCACACGCACATCCACCAGTGCCAGCGCTGCTTTCAGGGTTTGCGTCAGCATCTCATCGGCGCGTGAGGGCTGGACCGAGCCGCTGGGGTGGTTGTGCGACAGCACCACGCTGCTGGCCTGGTGCTGCAGCGCGCGCAGCACCACTTCGCGCGGATAGACGCTGGTTTGCGTGAGCGTGCCATGAAACATCTCTTCAAGCGCTATCAGCCGATGCTGCACATCCAGAAACAGCACCGCGAACACCTCGTGCGCACGCCCTGACAACTGCAATTGCAGATACTGCTTGACCGCATCGGGGGTGTCAAACACGGCGCGTTCACGCATGCGCTGGCGCATCGCCCGGCGCGCCAGTTCCAGCACCGCCATCAACTCGCTGCGTTTGGCCGGCCCCAAGCCCTTCACGCGTGCGAGGTCGCTGGCGCTGGCCTGCAGCAACCCGGCAATGCCGTCAAAGCCCGATGCGCCGCTGTTGTCGCTGCGCACCGCCGCCTTCAGGTGCAACAGCTCGTCGGCCAGTTGCAGCACGCCCTTGCCGGCAATGCCAGTGCGCAGCAACAAGGCCAGCAACTCCACGTCGCTGAGCGCGCCGGGGCCAAGCGCCAGCATTTTTTCGCGCGGTTGTGCGTCCAGTGGCAGGTCTTTCAGCGGCATAGGGACGGGGTGTGGGGTGGTGGGCTTTTACAATGCCCGCAGTTTATGCGCTGGCCTGGTTCGGGCGGGCGCGTCGGGCCTTTGCAGGCGATTTGCACCGGCCGACTGAGCAGACTTTCATCCAAGCCACTCCCATGACACACACCAGCGCTGCCGTTCAACCCAACTCTTTCCTGACCCTGCACTACCGTCTCAGCGGCCCGGCAGGCGATGTCATCAACACCTTTGACGGCAGTCCAGCCACCCTGACAATGGGCAGCGGGCAGTTGGCCCCGGCGCTCGAGTCGCACTTGCTGGGTCTGGCTGAGGGCACCCGCACCCACTTTGAGCTGGCTGCCGGCGCCGTGTTTGGTCAGCGCAGCGCCGACATGCAGCAATGGCTGGCCCATCAGGCGCTGGCCGAGATGGGGGTTGAAGGCGGCGACTTGGCAGTCGGCGAGGTGTTGCAGATTCCCACCCCGACCGGGCAGGGCCACTTTGCGGCCACGGTGTTGCAATTGCGCAACGATGAGCGTGGGCAAGCGGTGTTGCTTGACTTCAACCATCCGCTGGCGGGCCAGCCCTTGCACTTTGAGGTGCATGTGATCGGGGTGCTATGAGCGCGCCTGCCACCGTGCAGAGCATTGTGCTGGCCGAGCCGCGCGGCTTTTGTGCGGGGGTGGACCGCGCCATCGAGATTGTCGAGCGCGCGCTGGCCAAGTTTGGGGCACCCATTTATGTGCGTCACGAAATCGTGCACAACACCTATGTGGTGAACGACCTGAAAGCCAAAGGTGCTATTTTTATAGAAGCGCTGGACGAAGTGCCGGCGGGCGCAACACTGGTTTTTTCTGCCCATGGTGTGAGCCGCGCGGTGCAGCAGGAGGCGTTGTCGCGGGGGTTTCGCATCTTTGATGCCACCTGCCCGCTGGTGACCAAGGTGCATGTTGAGGTGGCCAAACTGGCGCGTGAGGGCTATGAATTTCTGATGATCGGGCACAAGGGCCATCCGGAAGTGGAAGGCACCATGGGTCAGCTCGAGCGGGGCATCCACCTGGTCGAAGACGTTGCCGATGTGGCGCGGGTGCAGCCGCTTCAGACCGAGCGGCTGGCGGTGGTCACGCAGACCACGCTCAGTGTGGACGATGCCGCTGACATTGCAGCCGCCATCAAGGCGCGCTTTCCGCAGGTGCGCCAGCCCAAGCAGCAAGACATTTGTTATGCCACGCAAAACCGCCAGGATGCGGTCAAGCTGCTGAGCCGGCAGGTCGATGTGCTGATCGTGGTGGGCAGTCCGACCAGTTCCAACAGCAACCGTCTGGCTGAGTTGGCGCGCAAACTTGGCACACCGGGCTACATGGTGGACAGCGCGGCGGACTTGCAGCCGGCCTGGCTGGACGGGGCCTCGCGGGTCGGTTTGACCGCCGGGGCGTCTGCCCCTGAAATTCTGGTGCGCCAGGTGATCGAGCGCCTGCGCGCGCTCGGAGCGGTGTCAGTGCAAAGCCTGCCCGGTGCGCCCGAGACAGTGAAGTTTCCCTTGCCCAAGGGCTTGCGCAGCGATGCCGAGGCCGAGCCGGACTCGCAGGCGGACATCGATTTACTCCATATTCAATAGCTGCTAGCGCAGTACTAACAAGGGCTAGAGGCCAATTTCTTATCTAAACGATCATGCTCGACATCAACCAACTTCGCAAAGACCTCGACGCTGTTGTCGCCCGGCTGACCACCCGCAAGACACCGCAACCCTACCTGGATGTGACGGCGTTTACCGCGCTGGAGGCCGAGCGCAAGACGCTGCAGATGCAGACCGAAGCACTGCAGGCGCAGCGCAACACAGCCAGCAAGCAAATCGGCGTGCTCAAAGGCAAAGGCCAGCACGACGAGGCCGCCGCTGCCATGGCACAGGTGAGCGGCCTGAAGGACGAGCTCGACGCATCGGCCCGGCGGCTTGAGCAGATTCAGCTTGAGTTGCAGACCCTGCTGCTGGCGGTGCCCAACCTGCCGCACGACAGTGTGCCGCTGGGCAGTGATGAACACGCCAATGTGGTGCTGCGCACCTGGGGCAGCCCGCGCTGCTTTGACTTTGCCATTCAGGATCATGTCGATGTCGGCACGCCGCTGGGTCTGGACTTTGAGCTAGGCGTCAAGCTCAGTGGCGCGCGCTTTACCGTGATGAAAGGCCCGGTGGCACGTTTGCACCGGGCCCTTGCCCAGTTCATGCTGGACGTGCAGACGCAGGAGCACGGCTATACCGAGTGCTACACGCCCTACATCGTCAACGCCGACACCCTCAAAGGCACCGGCCAATTGCCAAAGTTTGAAGCCGATTTGTTTGCCGCCAAGAAGGGCGGACAGGACGGTGACGAGCAGGGCGGCAACAGTGCGCTGTACCTGATTCCCACCGCCGAGGTGCCGCTCACCAATTTTGTGCGCGACGTGGTGCTGGCCGAGAGTGCGCTGCCGATGCTGCTGACCGGGCACACGCCGTGTTTCCGCTCTGAAGCCGGCAGCGGCGGACGCGACATTCGGGGTCTGATCCGCCAACATCAGTTTGACAAGGTCGAGATGGTGCAAATCGTGCACCCGGACAAAAGCTACGAAGCACTCGAAGCCATGACCGGCCACGCTGAGGCAATTTTGCAAAAACTGGGCCTGCCGTACCGGGTGATGAGCCTTTGCACCGGCGACATGGGGTTTGGCGCGGCCAAGACCTATGACCTGGAAGTCTGGCTGCCGGCACAAGACACCTACCGCGAGATCAGCTCGGTGAGCAACTGTGAAGCGTTTCAGGCGCGACGCTTGCAGGCCCGCTTCAAGAACGCGCAAGGCAAGAACGAGTTGGTTCACACTCTGAACGGCTCGGGCCTGGCGGTCGGGCGCACCCTGGTGGCGGTGCTGGAAAACTACCAGAACGCCGACGGCAGCGTGACGGTGCCTGAGGCGCTGCGCCCCTACCTGGGTGGTCAGACCGAGTTGCGCGCAAGCGCCGGCTGACCGCCTGCCGGATCTGCGCAGCACCTGCCCTGAGCCTGCCCACGGTGATGCGCCGCGCGCCAGCGCCCCAGTTGCTGGCCCTGATGGGTGCTGAATGCACCGGAAAAACCACGCTGGCACGGGCCTTGGCCGAGCAATTGGGCGGTTTGTGGGTGCCCGAGCGCTTGCGTGATTTTTGTGCCGAGCATGGCCGCGTACCGCAGCCACACGAGCAGCGCCGGATCCTGCTGGCGCAACTGCGCACGCAGCGTCAGGCGCTGACGCAGGCGCGCCACCTGGGCATCCGTTGGGTGCTGTGTGACACCACGGCCTTGCAGACCGCCTGCTACAGCGAGCATTACTTTGGCCAAACCGGCCTTTATCGCCGTGCCCACGCCCTGCACACGCGCTACACGCTGACGCTGCTGTTGGCGCCCGATCTGCCCTGGCAGGCGGATGGTGTGCAGCGTGACGGCGAGGCCGCGCAGCAAGCCGTGCACCGTTTGCTGGAGCGCGCGCTGGCGCAGGGCGGACACCGCAGCAAAACGATCAGCGGGCAGGGCACACAACGACTGGCGGCTGCGCTGGCCGCACTGGCGCATCCGCTGGCGTAAGCACCTGACCTACAATCGGGCTCTCACCGGGGGTGTCTGCTGCAAGGCGGGCTGAGAAATACCCCACTCACCTGATCTGGATCATGCCAGCG
>JFJP01048919.1_pt1 | contig 14031 bp, 10 predicted proteins | sample 431651 | NCBI WGS metagenome assembly JFJP01 (sample SAMN02602958, study PRJNA72255) | Microbial mat metagenome, whole genome shotgun sequencing project. | biome: fresh water; feature: sink hole; material: water; isolation source: purple microbial (photo- and chemosynthetic) mats found in... | reverse complement strand
CCTTTTTATGCACAATACAACTCTGTTTTTGAGCAAAATAAAAACATTGATGATGTGATAAAACAATTCGATTTGATGCAAAAAGCGGCTTTTGATAAAAACACAGGATTACTTTTTCACGGCTGGGACGAAAGCAAACTTATGCAATGGGCTGATAAAAAAACAGGCTGCTCACCAAACTTCTGGTCGCGCTCATTGGGCTGGTATGCAATGGCTTTAGTTGATGTTTTGGATTATGTGCCTGCCGAAAATGCTGGACACCAACGTTTGGTTGGCTATCTAAATTCGCTTGCCGAAGCTTTAGTTAACTATCAAGACGAAAGTGGATTGTGGTATCAAGTAACAAACTATGGCAACAAAGACGGAAATTATCTCGAAGCCTCAGGTTCTTCTATGTTTTGCTATGCTTTGGCTAAAGGTGCAAATAAAAACTATTTAGATAAAAAATACATGCTTGCTGCCGAAAAAGCATTTGATGGCATAACCTCAAAACTCATCAAAATTGACGAAGATGGCGAAATTCACTTAACTCAGGTTTGTGCGGTTGCCGGATTGGGTGGCGACCCATACCGAGATGGTTCGGTAGAATATTACATCAACGAAAAAAAGAAAGACAACGACCCAAAAGGAACTGGTCCTTTCATTTTAGCTGCTTTAGAATTGAACAAATAAAACTAGAGTTCTATGGTTCTATGGTTCTATGGTTCTGGTTTTGTTTTATTTTTCATTTTTCATTTTTCATTTTTCATTTTCAATTAAATAAAAAATGGTTAAAGTTCCGAAAATAGTTTTTTTACTTTTGCTTTTAGGCTTGCCAATGGTCTCTTTTTCTCAACTATTCGACAAAAAGTGGGAAGATATTGTTTTAAATAGCAACGACGACTGGTTTGCAAGCCCAGAAGCCAAAGCAATAGCCGAAAATGTATTGCTTTACCAACGAAACATTGGCGCATGGACAAAAAATATTCCAATGTATAAAGTTCTGACAGACAAAGAAAAACAAGAACTAATTGCGATAAAAAGCTCTACCGAAGATTGCACAACCGACAATGGAGCAACTTATTTGGAGATGCTTTTCTTGTCGAAAATAAACAAGCAACAACCCGACCAAAGATATGAGCTTGCTTTTTTGAAAGGCTTAGATTATTTGCTTGAAAGTCAGTACGAAAACGGCGGATTTCCTCAGTTTTATCCGCTCGTGAAAGGATATTATACACACATTACCTTCAACGACAATTTGATGGTGAATGTGCTGACTATTTTTAAAGAAATTGGCTACGAAACAAACTATTTTTCGATAAAACCACCCAAAGAAACGGTTGAAAAAGCAAAAAAAGCATTTGAAAAAGGCATTGACTGCATTTTGAATACCCAATACAAACAAAACGGTGAGCTAACTGCGTGGTGCGCTCAGCACGACGAAGTTACGCTACTTCCCGCAAAGGCAAGAGCTTACGAATTGCCTTCGCTTAGCGGCAAAGAATCTGCACAAATTGTGCTCTTGCTTATGAGCATCGAAAACCCTTCAAAAAAAATCATAACTGCTGTGGATAAAGCCGTTAGCTGGTTTGAAAAAACAAAAATAATCGGATACAAAGAAGAAGTAACCAAAAACGAAAAGGGCAAAATAATAGAAAAAACCTTACAAAAAGAAGAAAACGCAAAGCCTTTGTGGGCGCGTTTCATGGAATTGGACGATAATACTCCCTTCTTTTGCGACCGTGATGGAATTAAAAAGAAATCTTACGCCGAAATAGGCAACGAAAGGCGCGTGGGTTACGCTTGGTACACACACGAGCCCAATGAAGTGCTCAAAAAATACGCAAAATGGAAAGAAAAAGTGGCGGTTAGTTCTGCAAACGAAAAAAAAAAGATAGATTTGGACTATCTAGTTGTAGCTCAAGATGGAAGCGGAGATTTTAACAACATTCAAGAAGCGATACAAAATGCAAAATCCTTTCCTTATCAAGCAATTACTATTTTTGTAAAGAATGGGATTTACAACGAAAAGGTCAAAATCAATCAATGGAATACCAACCTTAATTTAATAGGCGAAAGCAAAGAAAATACCATCGTTTGGTTTGATGATTATTTTGACAAAATAAATTTAGGACGCAATAGTACTTTTTACACTCCTACTTTGGCAATTGAGGGAGACAATTGCAGCGTTAAAAATCTAACAATCAAGAACACAGCAGGGGACATTGGGCAAGCAATTGCACTAGCTGTGAGCGCAAACCGCGTGCTAGTAGAAAATTGCAATATTATTGGAAACCAAGATGCCTTATACACAAGCGGCGAAAATGCAAAACAGTATCTAAAAAGCTGTTACATAGAAGGAACAACCGATTTCATCTTTGGCGACGGCAGCTTCTACTGGCAAGGGAATTGAATTTGGTTATGTGTTCAAAAATTGCAAACTAACTGCAAACGATACAGTTACCGAAGTGTTTTTGGGCAGACCTTGGCGCAAATTTGCTGAAACCGTTTTTCTGAATTGCCAAATGGGAAAGCACATCAAACCGCAAGCGTGGGACAATTGGAACAACACCGAAGCTGAAACGACTAGCTTCTTTGCCGAATTTCAATCAACTGGCGAAGGCGCAAATCCCAACAAACGAGCTAGTTGGTCGCACCAATTAACCCCAAAGCAAGCAAAAAAATATACTCCTGAAGCTATTTTGGGAGCAGAATGGTATCAAAGTTTAATTAATTTACAGAAATGAAATACAGTTTAACTTTCGTGTTATTTGCCTTCTTGTTAGCGAGTTGCGCAAAACAATTAACCATTTACACCATTGGCGATTCGACTATGGCAAACAAACCACAGCCCGAAAAAAATCCAGAACGTGGCTGGATTGTAAATAAGGCTGTTAATGGACGAAGTACTCGCAGTTTTTTGAAAGAAAACCGCTGGGATTCCATTTACCAAAAACTACAAAAAGGCGATTATGTTTTTATTCAATTTGGGCACAACGACGGAAAAACGACCGATTCGACTCGATATACCAACCCACACGTAAGCTATCGGCAAAATTTAATTCGGTTTGTTGAAGAAACTCGCCAAAAAGGAGCACGCCCCATTTTGTTTACGTCCATTGCACGCCGAAACTTCAACGAGCAAGGCGCATTGATAGATACACACGGCGATTACCCCCTTGTAACTCGCTTAGTGGCACAAGAATACAAAGTTCCTCTCATCGATTTGCAATATTTTACCGAAATAATGGAAGAAACCTACGGACGCGAAAATTCAAAAAAACTACACCTGCACTTTGCTGCTGGCGAACATGAATTTTATCCCGAAGGAAAAGCCGACAATACACATTTATCAGTGTTGGGAGCAACTAAAATAGCACAACACGCTGCTCTTGAGCTTTATGCAAAAGACAAGCGATTGCGAAAACGAATACTAAAAGTAAAAATAGGCGATTGAATTATTATTTTGGATTGTATAAAAAAAACTGAGGTTGTCTTAAAAGTTAACTACTCCAAAAATTTAGAATAGTTAAAAAATCAATAGTTTAACAAAATTAAATTATTGATTTCGTGCCTTTTATTAGACTGCCTCAGTTTCGTTTGTATCAATTACTTTTTAGAAAAAATTAGCTTCTTTTCTTAAAACTTTTTTTGAATCGAGTTTTTGAACTGTCTTTATCAAATTCTCTTTTACCTTTAGGTTTGAAATCGTTGCTACCAAAACGTTTCTTGGGTTTAAAGTCTCTGCTTTCAGAGCTTCTTTCCGGCTTTGCTTTGTAATCGCCATCGGCACTTCTTTCGCGTTTGGGTTTAAACTCATCGTTACCAAATTTTCTTTTTGGTCGGTCATCGCTACCAAAGCTTCTTTTTGGTCGGTCATCGCTACCAAAACTTCTTTTTGGACGGTCATCGCTACCAAAGCTTCTTTTTGGTCGGTCATCGCTACCGTAACCACCTTCGCGTTTGGGTCTTGAATCTCTATCGAAACTGCCTTCGCGCTTTGGCTTAAACTCATCGTTACCAAATCTTCTTTTGGGACGATCGTCGCTACCAAAACTTCTTTTTGGTCGGTCATCGCTACCGTAACCACCTTCGCGTTTAGGTCTCGAATCTCTATCGAAACTACCTTCGCGCTTTGGCTTAAACTCATCGTTACCAAATCTTCTTTTCGGGCGGTCGTCGCTGCCAAAACTTCTTTTTGGTCGGTCGTCGCTGCCGTAACTACCTTCGCGTTTAGGTCTCGAATCTCTGTCAGAGCTTCTTTCAAATTTAGCTTTAAACGAGGGATTTTCTTTGTCTCTAAAAGCTTTGGGCTTCATGTACGAATTTTCGGGGTCGCTATTTTTTTCAAATTTAGGTTTGTCGTCTTTTTTTACTAAAATCCGTTCACGTTTAGGCTTGTAAAAACCTTTATCAAAATTCAATTCTTTTTTAGGTTTAGAATCGTCTTCGTCCTCATCGCTTTCGTCTTCATCTTTTCCTTCAAACAAAAATTCAGATTCTTCATCTAAATCTTCGCCTTCATCATCAAATGAATCATCGTCGTCATCATCGTCATCGTCGTCATCATCATCAGAATCTTCATAAATATCGTCATCTTCATCTTCTTCTATGATTTGAGTCATCTTTTTAGGTTCGTCTTCCATCTTTTCTTCGGCTTTTTGTGGCTTGTCGCCACGCAAATAAATTACCAATCCATTAAGAAAATTGCGAAGTAACTGGTCGCCACAAAGTTTATAATTCTCGTGCTCCTCGCTACGAAAAATAGCACTCAACTCACTTTTTGTTATTTTAAATCCTGCAAGTAACAGTATTTCAACTATATCATCATTTGTCAATTGAAGAGCTACGCGCAGCTTCTTCATTATTTCATTGTTTACCATTTTCCGTTTATTTATAGAAAAAACATTTTAGAATATTGGCGCAAAAGTAAACATTATTTTTCATTTATAATTCTTAATTTCTAATTTTAATTCATACTTAACAGCCTAACCGACAGACCGACAAGTCGGTCGAACGGTTTTTGTTTTTTTTAAATTTTCAAAAAATGATGAGTTTTCTTTCAAGCTCTATATAGTGTTTGAAAGAAAACACTACTAAGAACTATTTTTAAAGTGAAATAAAAATATTGAAAAAGTTAAGACAATAACGTACAAAAATAATGTTTTTTCATAAAAATTAATTAAAATTGCATTTTATATATCCTTAAATCTTTTTATGGTTGCCATGAATTTTGGAACGAATATAATTCTCTTAAAATAGGTGAAAAAAATAGGTTCTAATTCTTTAATTGTTCAAGGCAATAAATAGCGATAACTGTTTTTTTATTGATATACACTATTTTACAAAAAAATAAATGTCGCTTATTTCTATTGATTTACTTAATTTGCAGATTTGAAGTATATAAACAATTTGATAGTGTAACAAACGAGTGTTTTTTTAAATTAAAATTAAACAAATGGCATACAACAGCTTAGAAGAATTTGTCGCAAAACTTGAAAAAGAAGGCGAATTAATTAGGATAAAAGAAAAAGTAAGTACTGATTTAGAAATAACCGAAATAACCGACCGAATTTCAAAGCAAGAAGGTGGCGGTAAAGCCTTACTTTTTGAAAACAACGGTACCGATTTTCCGGTATTAATTAATGCACTTGGCTCGCTTGCGCGCATCAATATTGCATTTGACACAAAAAAATTAGAAGACATTGCTACTCGCATCGAAGAGCTTTTCAAAGAAGTGGCTTCTCCCAAAGAAGGCTTGATGAGCAAACTTAAAATGTTGCCCACACTCAACTCTGTAGCCTCATGGATGCCCAAAACCATCAAAACCAAAGGTGCACCTTGTCAGCAAGTTGTTTACAATCAGCCCGATTTGAACATATTGCCCGTATTGAAATGCTGGCCTCACGATGGAGGTAAATTCATTACATTTCCGATGGTTCACACCAAAGACCCAATTACTGGCATACGAAATGTGGGCATGTATCGAATGCAAGTTTTTGATAAAGACATTACCGGAATGCACTGGCACAAGCACAAAACGGGTGCTAGGCATTACGAAGAATATAAAAAACTTGGTAAAAAGATGCCAGTTGCGGTAGCCCTTGGCGGCGACCCAATCTATACTTATTCGGCAACTGCTCCCCTACCCGACAATATCGACGAATATCTTTTGGCTGGTTTTCTTCGCCACAAAAAAGTAGAATTGGTCAAATGCCTTACTCAAGACATTGAAGTTCCGATAGATGCCGACTTTGTAATAGAAGGTTATGTGGATCCGCAAGAAGATTTGATTTGGGAAGGTCCTTTTGGCGACCATACCGGTTTTTATTCCTTAGCCGATTGGTATCCTCGCTTTCACGTTACCTGCATAACTCACAAGCAGAATGCAATTTACCCAACCACAATAGTAGGCGTGCCACCGCAAGAAGATGCCTACATTGGCAAAGCAACCGAACGCATTTTCCTTGCTCCTATGAAATTTGCCATGATACCTGAACTCATGGACATGGTTTTGCCCGAAGAAGGAGTTGCACATAACTTAACGATTGTAAAAATAAATAAAACATTTGCAGGACAAGCAGTTAAAGTAATGAATGCTATGTGGGGAGCTGGTCAAATGATGTTCAACAAAGTGCTTATAGTAATAGACCAAAACATAGAAATATCAAATTACAGCGATTTAGCTAAATGTATTTCGGAAAACACTGACCCGCAAGCCGATATTCATTTTTCAAAAGGACCTCTCGATGTACTTGACCATGCTTCGAGTAAATTTGCTTTTGGTAGTAAAATGGGAATAGATGCTACCGGAAAATACGCTGAAGAACTCAGAACTTCCGAAAAAATAGGCATAAACCCATACTCTATTAAAATGGATAAAGAATTAGTACGTTCTCAATTTGATGAAATTGTTGATATCAATACAAATTTACTCAATTCTGGAATTTTAGCTGTCGTAATTTCGATAAAAGCAAGTGCAAAAAATACAATAAAAGAATTTGCCAACAAATTGCTTAACAATCCCGATTTTGCCCTCATCAAATTTATTGTACTGCTCGATGAAATGGTAAACATTAACGATTACAGCCAAATAGCATGGATAAGCAGTGGAAATTTAGAACCCTTGCGCGATAGTTTTATCATTGAAAATAAGCACAATAAGAACATATCGCACTTGGTCATCAACGCAACTGCTAAAACCAAAGAAGCCGATAATTTTGAACGCTCTTGGCCCAACATTGTTACCATGAACGACGAAACGATTCTAAAAATAGACCAAATGTGGAATAGGTTGGGTTTAGGAATATTAGACGTAATTGAATCGCCTTCGCTCAAGTTCAAGCAATTTGTAAAAACAGATAGTGCCGTAGCTTGGTAAAAAAAAACAATAAACTAGCGAGCTTCCAAAAGTTTGCTAGTTTATTTAAAACCAATTCATACTAGATATCACTCCCTGTTGTCTAATAGCTTACGTAATTTTTCAAGTTCAAGTTGAAGCAATTCGTTTTTTTGTTTCACGTGCTCGTTTTCTTGCTTTACTTGCTCGTTTTCTTGTTTTACATGCTCATTTTCTTGTACTACGGCTTCTACTTTTTGCTCTAAACCCTCAATTTCTCGTTCCATGTCTTCCAATTCGTCGATTATGCCGTCTTCTAATTCCATTTTTTTCTTTATTTCGCTGTCTTGAACTGCTTTTTGTAATTTGCGTATGATTGGACGATATTTTTCTGGAAAATCTTCCTCTTTCACATTCAAAATGTGATGCTCCTTGTCTGCCGGATTTCGTTGGTCGAATACACTAAGCAATATTTCCAACTCATTTCGGCGTTTATCGGTAAGATACGGTATTTGAATTACATAGCTATCCAAAGTTAAACTTTCGATAAACGATTCCCGAGTTTCTATTGGCTTTCCGGTTATTAAATCGCTGTATTGTCGGCTTACTTTGATTGCACTTGAGGTCGTGTTGTCCAATTTATGCCCCAAAAAGTAAATGCTAATAATGGGCAAGCCCGTTTTGCGGATGCGATTGCCTATTTTTATTTTCTGAAAATTTTCCTTGTTTGAAAACTGCTCGCCCAAATATTTCCTAAAACGCATAATATCTGTCGGAAATTTTGCTTTTTGCAATTCGATGATAACATGTTTTAATCCTTCGGGCGTTTTAATTTTGGCTGAAAAATCCAAACGGTAAACCGTCAAGCTATCTCTTTGCTTGCGAAGTGGCGTCTTTTGCTTTGGCTGTTTGTCGATGTCGCTTATGAATTCTTGTGGCAAAAAGCTTAACTCTTCAATGTTTTCGCCTATTATCGACGAAATCATCAACTTTGCTATTTTGCTGTCTTCCATCAAATATTTGAAGACCACATCGTATATCGGGTTTGCTATTTGCATTGGGTTTTTCTATTCAAATCTTTTTTTACTTTACAAAAATACGAAAAATTTAGATAAAAGCAAAAACCAATTTTGATGAAATAAATTACACAAAATTATTCATCGGGAGTGTAATCAAAAATTTCTTCTAAGTCAATGTAAAAATCATCAAAAATATTCACTTTTATTTTTCCCTTTTCGGCAAACATGCCTAGCAGTTGGTATTTTTGTGCTTCGTTGAGTGTAAAAACATTGATTACTTTACTTTCGGGAAAAACTATCCAGTATTCGCGCACGCCGTTTTCTTGATAAATTTCAAACTTGTCTTTTACATCGTGCGAGCTGTTGCCCTCTGATACAATTTCGATAATCATGTCGGGTGCGCCCAAGCAGCCTCTACGGTCGAGTTTTGAAAGGTCGCAAACAATGCAGATATCGGGCTGAACTACCGTAAATATATCTTTGTCAGAAGTTTTATTCTTACTGGGAAAACGTACATCGAAAGGAGCATGATAAACTTTGCATGTCTTTTTTTTCAAATAGTTTTTGAAAATATTGAATATTTCGCCTGAAATATCTTGGTGAATACGCATTGGCGCAGGCGACATGAGTTTTACCAATCCGTCAAAAAGCTCACGGCGTTTGTCGTCTATCCATGTAAGATAGTCGGCATACGAATAGCGTTTGGTTAAATCGAGTTGTACGGTTTGCATAATTTAATTATGAATGAATGTTTTTTTAGAAACAATTTAATAATTCATTATTAAAATTTATCCTTTTCTTTTTCAATTACTTCGTTTATTTGTATAATTAATTCGGGAATTTTATTTTTTGCAACGTCCCAAACTATCGAATAATTAACACCAATATAATCATGAATTAATTTATCTCTCATTCCAGCTATATTTCGCCATTTTATATTATTCCACCTGTATTTTAAATCGGCTGTTATTTGTTTGGTAGCTTCACCTATTATTTCCAAACTTCTAACTATTGCTCTTTTAAGTGTTTCATCTACAATAAATTTATCAAAATCCTCATCTTTCAGAGCATTTTTAATGTATTCACACTCGATTAAAATATGAGTCAAATAATCAATCGGCGATTTAGACATATTCAACCTGATTTAAAATTTTTTCACCAATTATATGGCTTAACCCATTTTTGGTAACTACTTCAACTTTAATTCCATAAAATAACTCGTCAAGAAAAAAACATAATTCCATAAAGTTATCAAATGTTTCTTTTTGTGGTTGAAAATCTACAAAAATGTCTATATCACTTTTTTCATTTTGTTCATTTCTTGCGTAAGACCCAAACAATCCAATTTGAGAGATACCAAATTTAGATATTTCAGGTTTGTTTATAAGTAGTGTATTGATAACAGAATGTTTGTCTAATTTCATAATCGTTGTTTTTATGAATTATGAATGAATGTTTTTTTTAGAAACAATTTATTTTTACAAAAATACAAAACTATTTGCTCAAAAGCAATTTTTTTTACACAACCAGATTTCCATCGTTTACTATTTTATTGGAATAATAAATTCGCATCGAATTTATTATATTTTCGAGTTCTGATTGGCTAAATATATTGGCATAATAGCGTTTGAAAACTAAAATTTTAAGTTCTATTTCCGAAATATCTTTATTGTTTTGTTTTATACTACTTTCTACTATGGCTCTTCCCATATTTATTGTTTCTATGCCTATTATAAAACGTTCTTGTGGTGTTTTCTTGGCAAATATTTCTCGTTGTTTTTGAATTATATCAAAGGGAGTATCTTTCATATTCAAAATAAATTAAGAGGTTTTAAATTTAATCCCTGAGTTATTCTTTTTCAAAGAGTTAATTTACTGTTTACAAAAATACAAAACTATTTGCTCAAAAGCAAAAAAAAAGCGAACGAGTTTCTACATCGTTCGCTTTTATTGATAATTATATTTAATTGCTTCGTTTAATCGAAACTATTTATTATAATTTGGTAGGACCCGAAACGTAAGTAAATGTACCCGGACCAGTGCATTTATAAACCAATTGATAATTTCCACGATTAGGGTCAGCATTAGGATATTTAATTTTCAACAGCTCAGCCATTGTTTCTTTAATGCGAGTATCCATAAGTGCTTTTGCAGCATCAGCAGTAATAGATACAAGTGGAGTATTTACATCATTATCATGATCTACTAAGAAATTAGCTGCATCATATTGTTCGCGTTTTAGTATAGTATAGTCCACGTTGCCACGATAAGCACTTGCACCTGAATAAAACTCAGCAGTTCCGTAAGAATCAAGGAAATTTGTTCCTTTATTTGTTTTTACCCATTCAACTATAATAGCTAAGTCTGTTTTCGATGCAGTAAACTTAATAGATGGATCGAAAACCCAAACATTTTGGTCATTAAAAATATATTGTTCTGATTTTGGTTGAAGAGAAGAAGTTAAACTCCATGCCTTACCGTCAAAAGTGTAAACAATATATGTATCATAATAATTTTTATAAACTAAAACTTTATATATTTTAGGCAATGCATCGGTTCTTGCAGTTGCGAGGTCGTCCATTAAAGCAAGAGCATCAGCTAAATCGTTAAAGTTATCATGCTGTCCGCGTCCTACTAAATCGTAATCTGCTTCAACTAATTTATAAGCATCTTTATCGTATGCAACTTCTTGTGTAGTTTTATCTGCATTTACTTGAATATATCTTTCTATAGATTGCTTTTCTAAAACATACTTAACAGTTTTTTGAGTATTAGGATCAGCATAATTGGTATTATCTAAGAAATTTTTTATTAATAATTCAGCTTTAGCTTGGCTATTAAAATAAGAACTCGACTGTCCCATACTTGTATAATTAGCAGCACTTATTGTCAAAGGGCTACTTGTATTAACAATAGGTTCTGCATAGCGATTGTATTTTACAACACAGGCACCACCTAAGTCAAAAGTTTTATAAAGTTTAGCCAAAATAGCTGGTGCATAATCAGACAATTTGATTAAATCTGGAATTGCTTGTTTTGATTTTACAGTAGCAGCAAGTGCTTTTTCCTCAGCGGTAGCATTTGCATTGTTGGTAATTGCAGTACTAATGGTAGTGTAGTCAGTCGCAGTAAGCGTATATTCCAAAGTTGGAGTATAAGCCTTCCAAACTTTGTCTTCCATACCCTCAAATTGGTCGTTGTATTTATCTTCGCAAGCAGTAAAGAGGGTAATTGCTGCGATAAACGCTAAAAATATTTTTTTCATGTGTTTTTCAAGAATTAAAAGTTAATATTTAAACCCAATGACCAAGTTCTGCCAAAACCGTAAAATACAGTAGCAGTTGTCCAATCGTTAGTAGAGCCGTTGTTGGCATCAACTATGTATTCTTGGTCAAATACGTTGTCGATGTTAAAATACAATGAGCTATTCATGCCTGCTATTTTAAATTTGTACACCATGTTTGCATCAAAAGTAAAGTAATCAGGAACTTGCCATGTATCAACACCGGCAAGTGAAGTTACGTTGCTTACATTGGCAAACAAGCGAGAATAATATTTTCCGTCAAAACCTACTCTAAAACCTTTGAAAATATCATAGTTAATACCCAAAGCAGCAGTAGTTTGAGCAGCGTCGCCTACGTGTACATCGGCAATATTAAGTTTGATGATGTAATGGTCATCAGCTAGTGGAGTAGTAACTACACCTGCTGATGTAACAGCTTGACCGTCTTTATTGTAAGCATAAGCCTCTACGTTGTCGTCCCATCTCCAATCGCCAATAGAAAACATACCAACGATGTTCAATTTTTTAGTAAGTTTCGATACAAAGTCAAATTCAATACCCATGTGAGTAGCATTTACGCCTTGAGCGTTGTAAGTACCTAAGTCAGGGTCTTGTTTGTTAATAGAACCATAAAGGGTTTTGTTTTGCCAGTTAGTATAATAAGCATTTACATTAGCATTGATAATTTTGTGTCTGAAACCATAACCAAATTCAGCCGAAAATACTTCTTCGTTGATAGCTTTTTGGTTAATAGCATTGCTTACGTCTTTTGCCACAAATACAGCACTAAAGAAAGGAGCTCTTGAGAAATAGCCTACGTTTACAAATACGTTGTGGTTATCGGTAAGGTTGTAGTTTGCACCACCTTTGATGCTATAACCTAAATAGCTTACTTTGTCAGAAGTTTTATCTTCAGGAGCATAATACATTTCGTCCACTCTCCAGTAAGTAGTATTTGAAACTGCACCAGCTACGAAAGCACTTAATTTGTCAAGTTTGTATTCTAATTGACCAAAAACACCTTCCCAAAGTACGTGTCCGTAATAATTTCTTCCTACAATGTCGCCTGTATGTAATTTTTCATTTACCCATTCGTAATCATCAGCCATGTAAGCAACTCTACTTCTTTCGCTGTCGATAAAGAAGCTACCTCCCATTAAGTCAGCAATGGTTTTTGTGTGCTCGCCAATGTAATATCTAAGGTCGATACCACCAGAGAAGGTTAAATTGTCAGAAAAATCTTTGTTGATGTTTGAAATAGCACCCCACCATTGGTGATTGTTGTTTGAGCTAATCAAAGCTGCAGTAGAACCGTTTACTTCGGCAGCATTTCTTTCCATAATAGTAGCATAATCTAAATAACCTTCGATAGTGCGGAAGGTGCTACTACCATACAAGTCAGAACCTTTAGAACCGCCAGTACCGTAGCCACCACCTGTACCTAATGAATAGTAAGCAGCTGTAGAAACAGTAGTAGTACTATTTACAGTCCAGTAGTGGTTCAATGAAAATTGTGGTTTGTGGTAAAAGTTATATGAAGATGATTTTCTTTGACCATCCACACCAAAACCATAAGCAGCATTAAAAAGATAACCTTCTTTATAAGTTTGCCACTCGGCTATAGTTTTAGCATCGTAAGAGCTTCTTTGATTGTGCCATTGAGGTGCACCAAATCCTGTAAAAGAAAGTAAATGCTTATCGTTAAGTCTTTTAGAAATGTTCACAAAATAAGAATATCCTTCGTACTCTGTGCCTAAAACATAACCGTCGCCACTTGTTTTAGCACCCAAAAGTGTTACAGCCCAGTTGTTTTCAGTTAAACCAGTAGAAACAGCAAACGAATATTTTTGGTAACCAGCAGTACCAACTCTTGAAGAAACAACTCCGCCTTTTTCAGCTTCGGTAGTGTTAGTCAAAATATTGATAGAACCACCCACAGAAGGCACAGCTATTTTAGAAGCACCCAAACCGCGTTGTACTTGCATAGAACGAGTTACATCAGAAAGACCAGCCCAGTTTGACCAATAAATTCCGCCCCATTCCATATCGTTTACGGGAACACCGTTTATCATAACCGCAATGTTTTCAGAAGCAAAACCACGAAGGTTGATACGAGAGTCGCCAAAAGCACCACCACGTTTGGTTGCATATACCGAAGGTGTATAAGCCAAAATCTCAGGAAATTCTTTTGTTCCTAATTTTTCGATAATAACCTCAGGTTTTAAGCTCGAAACAGCTACCGGAGTTTGACGGTCTATTGCCACAGAAGCAATAATACCAACTTCGGCAATACCTATTGCGCTTTCGTCGAGAGTTATGTTGCCCAAATCGGAAGTAGAACCATCTACGGCTACTGTTTTGGGTGAATAACCTACGAAAGTGATTACTAAATTATGATTTCCACTTGGAAC
>JFJP01039253.1_pt1 | contig 14031 bp, 14 predicted proteins | sample 431651 | NCBI WGS metagenome assembly JFJP01 (sample SAMN02602958, study PRJNA72255) | Microbial mat metagenome, whole genome shotgun sequencing project. | biome: fresh water; feature: sink hole; material: water; isolation source: purple microbial (photo- and chemosynthetic) mats found in... | reverse complement strand
ACCTTTCAGCAGAGGCAGCTTAATCTTTAAAATTGGAGGCATAGTGTCGCCCAGCAGGAATCCAAATGGTTTTAATGGTTCAATGTGATCGCAAACCAATTTTACAATGGCAAGAATAGGTATTGAAAGAAACATACCCGGTATACCCCATAATGCATTTCCGGCAATAACAACTATAATAGAGAACAAGGCATTGATCTTAACTTTGGATGCGACAATTTTAGGAACAATATAGTTATTATCTACTAACTGTATTACATAATATAAAATCAGAACATACAGAGCATAAACCGGTGGTTTTGTTACAAGTGCCACCAACATTGGTATTGCAACTGCGACTAATCCTCCGATATATGGTATCAGATTAAGTAATGCCCCAAAGATCCCGATCAGCAGAGCATATTCGATCCCCAGAATCAGGAGGGCGGTTATATCCAGAACAGCAACGATTGCCGTTTCTATCACGAGTCCAAAAAGGTAACGTTGTATAACTGTTTTTATCTGTGTTACAATTTCTGTAACCTTGCTTTGATGATCTGAACCAAACAGCCTGTGAATAAACTCCAAAATAATTGGCTGATAAAACATTATTAAAAAGATATAAACCGGAAGCAAAAACAATATTACCAGGCCACTGCCAACGTTTACAAGAGTCTTCCCGATTGCGGCAGTGCTGCTGCTAATGATTTCAGCCTGGGTCTTTGCGATCCACAGGTGGATCTTCTGAGGATCCTTATCAAAATAATCTGCACCCTCCGCAATATTTTGGTTTATCATTCCGGTAATTTTATCTATTAGCTCTGGCCATGATTCGCTTAACCGGCTGAACTGTAAAATAACAAGAGATACAAAAGCAAATATAATCAGGAAAGTAAACAGCATAACAACAGAAATTGCCAACACTCTGTTGAATTTTAATCGCACTAACATATCAATCAGGGGATTGATCAGAACTGCTACGAGGGTTGCAAATACGATAGGGACAACAATACTTTTAGCAATATAAAGCATTGCCAGCAATGCAAACACCCCAACAAGAAAGATGGTTACCTTTGCATAAAGTGGCAGTTTTATTTCTTCAGCTGACACGTTTCCTGTTTTTTATTTCTTTGTTGGTTAAAAATTGTTCGATGAGATACTGACCGAAATTCTTAATTGCATCAGGGTGTTTGGCAACAATGTTAGTAATGCCTATTTGTATAAATGAGCCTAAAAGTTTTCTGATGATATTACCGGATGATCCTACAAACAATTTCCTAGACAGATACCCTGAACCTAAGCCCAGAACTGAACCGAGGACATTATTGCCCAGATCAGGCAAGGAAGACATATCTCTGATTGCTCCCCTAAGCAGGTTTAAAGGTTTCAGACTTTCGTATGAAATGTTTAACTGCTCCTGCAACAGCTGCCTTTTGATTATCTGTTCTTCCTTAACTAATTGGATTGAATCCTGAAGCCTGGAGTATGAAGTTGAGTTTCTCATTAGAAATTATTTAAGGAGCTGCTTAATAACATAATTCCTTATAATCTCTTTAAGTTGCTTATGCATAAAGAGATGCACAATCAGACCCACAAGAATATAGAATGCAGCAACAATAAAAAAACCATAAAAAAGCTTACCCAGAATCTCCCCGAACAATAAAGCTAATCCCAGATTAAAAAAAAGCATAAATGATGATATCAGGACTAAAACAGCTGCATGAGGAATAACAGAAGAAACTACATCCGAACTTTTATCAACAGCCTGCAATTTCACCAATTCATAGCTTGTTTTGCCATAATCAGTAGCTCTGTCTACCAGCGATTCAAGTAGCTTTTTATTGTCTTCCAAATCTTCAGACATATTTAAATCTTTTTTGATCCGTTTAAAAAAATACGCTCCTTATCAGCCGGCAGCTGTTTTAAATCCCTTTTTGGATTCTTTTGATTTTGCATGCTTTTGATCAGCAAAATCAGAAACATCCTCTTTTATATCTTCAACTTTATCAGTTATACTCTCAAGGAATTCATTGAACTTTTTTTTCATATCTTCAGCGTAATCTTCATTCTTAGCATCATCAATCTTTTCTGAAATTGTATCCATAAACTCATTGAATTTTTCGTTTAGTGAATCAGCGTATTCATCGCCTTTTTTTAATATTTTTTTCCTGGTTACAGTGCCTTTATCCGGAGCAAATAAAACTCCTAACAATGCCCCCGCTGCGACCCCTGCCAATACTCCTAACAATATTTTTCCTGTACTCATTTTACTTATTTTAGTGATAATTATGAAAAATATTTACAACACTTTTCTTCCCTGTATAACCCTGAGAATAACTGCAATAAGGGCGATAACAAGAAGCACATGAATTATGCCGCCAACACTGTAACCGATAAAACCTATGGCCCAGGCAATTATCAGAACTATTGCAACGAGATAAAGTAAATTTCCCATGATATTTAATTTTAATTGTTTATAAGAGACGATTAATAATTCTGTTCAAGCAGAACTACCAGACAAAGGTACATTCCAATATACCCGCAACCTTTACACAATTTCCGTTATTATTTACATTATTCACACATTACCCAGAACGCTCCTCCTTTTGTGCTTGAGGTTCTTAAAATGAGATGGAGTAAGGCCTGTCATTTTTTTAAACTGATTAGACAGATGTGCTACGCTGCTGTAATGCAGTTTAAATGCAATTTCGTTGAGGTTAAGTTCATCGTAGATGAGAAGTTCTTTGACCTTTTCAATCTTATGTGAAAGGTAATATTTCTCTATAGTAATACCTTTTACTTCAGAGAACAGATTTGAAAGGTATGTATAATTATGGTTAAGCTTTTTGCTTAAATGATCTGAAAGATTGATTTTGAGTTGCTTATCATTATAATGGATAAGCTCAATAATCATTGTTTTTATTTTCTCTACCAGGATCGTTTTATTATCATCCATCAATTCAAGCCCGGATTTTCTCAATGTTGAATCTAATTGTTTAAGCTGATTGTCAGAAACCTTCTCCATGATCTCAGCTTCACCGAGCTCAACGAAGATATAGTGCAAACCAAGTTTTTCCAACTCAGCTTTGACAACCATTTTGCACCTGGTGCAAACCATATTTTTAATGAAGAGTTTCAATCGGCTTGCTAAAGGAGGTTATTTCCCTTTCTGATAACAAATATACTATAAATAGTGAAGATTATCAATATTTTAGAATGTGTTAAAGGGTGTCTGATTACAAGCTGGCAATAAGCTTGTGTATCTCTTCTTTGGTTTTACCCAGTTTAACCTGGAGACGACCCAGCATCTCATCCTGCTTGCCTTCAATAAACAGAAGATCGTTGTCCGTGAGCATTGAGAATTTTTGTTTCAGCTTTCCCTTTATCTCGTTCCAGCTGCCATTCATTTCAGTTATATTTTTCATCTTGAGATTATAAAGTGTGAATTATTCTTCACCCGTCAAAGGTCACCAAATCTGCACATCCCATGTTACATAAATCATTACAATAATTGCAAAATTCACACATTATTTAACTGTATATCAAAAACTGCCTGCTTTCTCAGGCAACCGCTTCTTTAAAGAAGAGATCTGATTGAGTATAACTTAATTGAAAAAAGCCGCTCACAAGAGCAGCTTCTTTCAAACAGTAGTGATTGAAATACTAGGGAAGAATGATTATGTTACCATCGAGGACGATAGCTGTTTGTGCAAGAGCCCTGCCTTTAAATGATGCTCCTGTCTGAAAAGTAATGCCTGTCATTGATAAGATAATACCTTCAAAATGTGAAGTTGTACCAAATGTTGCCTGACCGGCAACCTGCCAGAAAATGTTTTTAGCCTGTGCACCACCGATAAGATTAAGCTGAACTCCATTACTCATGATGAGATCCTGTGATATCTGGAATATCCATACATCATTTGCACCGCCAGAAATTGTAACACTCGAAGGTAATGTAACATTGGTAGTGAATTTGTAGAGACCCGGAGTTAAAGTCATTCCACCCAGATTTCCAGATCCAAGTTCGTTGAAATCAGGAAAAGGACGACCAGCTGCATAGTTATATGCAGTAATCATATTTTCAACTGCTGTGGTTAGGTTTATACCCGTTGGAGCAGCCATGTCTGCTGCAAATATCTGTCCGGTTACCTGAGCAGAAGCTGCATAACCCGTAGCGTTTGTAAGTGAAAGTCCTGTTATATACGATGTAGCAGCTGGACTAAGTCCCAAATCGCCTGTAATATCAGATTTGGATATATTTGTTATTGCTGTTTTAGCAAGTAACACATAATTTCCTGCGGCTCCAAGATTAACTACTGACAGAGCCGTTGAAACACCTGTTGTAAAACTCCAGGTGTATTCAGTGATAAGTCCGATACCGGAGTTATCTTTTACACCAGTTGAGATTTTAACATTATATAAGGTACTGGCAGAGAGATCAGCTGTTGGACTAAAAACTGCCGTTGAATCTGAATAACTGACAACACCGGGAACAACTTCAGTTCCCTTCATAACAATAAAGTTAGCAGTAATAATAGTTAACGGATTCATATCTGAACTGAATAATACAGAAATGTCACTTCCGGGAGCTATACTTACAGCTTCACTTATTGGGTTTGTAGATGTTACCTTTGGGCGTTCACCGATGAAATCATCATCTTTATTACAACCGTTTAAGAATACAATCAATAGCATTGCTATGACTGGAAACACTTTTATTAGTTTCATATTTAATAAGATTAATTAGCTGTGAAGATATTTTCACCCAACAAAGATGAGGCCTTATGCTGCAGAAAGCATTACACAATAAAGGATAAGAGTTGCAAATTTCACACTTTTGCTCAAGCATAAAGCATTAAGCATTAAGCATTAAGCATTAAGTGTTAAGCATTAAGTGTTTAGTGTTTAGTGTTCAGTGTCAGAACTTTGTGTTAACTAACTCTTTTTAATCTTGAAGTCAGAGGTCTGATGAAATGTTATTGATGGGAAGTTTTCTTTTGCCAGTTTGAGCATCCACTCGCTTTCAGCAAAGAATACCGGATTATTTTCCTTATCGTAGGCTATGGCTCCTGATTTTCTTTTAATAAAAGCTTCAAGTTCAGCTTTATTGTCGGTTGTCATCCAGCATGCTTTGACAAACGGGAGATGTGAAAAATTACACTTTGCTCCATATTCATGCTCGAGCCGGAACTTAATCACCTCATACTGAAGCTCTCCTACTGTCCCGATTATCTTCCTGTTACCCGGCTGCTGAAGAAATAGCTGTGCAACACCCTCATCGGTCATTTGCCATACACCTTTATCAAGCTGCTTGGTTTTCATTGGGTCGAGATTAACAACCTCACGCAATATTTCAGGGGAAAAACTTGGAACTCCCTTAAAATGGAGCATCTCACCTTCAGTAAGAGTATCACCAATCTTAAAATTACCACTATCGTATAATCCAACCACATCACCAGGGAAAGCCTCATCAACAATACTCTTGGTATTTGCCATAAAACTAGTGGGTGAGGAGAATCTCATCTTCTTTTCTGACCGGGTGTGGAAATAAAACTTATTTCTCTCAAATCGTCCTGAACAGATTCTCATAAAAGCTATTCTATCGCGGTGATTAGGGTCAAGATTAGCATGAATCTTAAATATAAAGCCGGTAAGCTGATCCTCATCAGGCTCTACACTTCGCTCGGTTGTATGTATCGGTCCGGGGCAGGGAGCAATCTCCAGAAAAGTCTCAAGCAGTTCAAGAACCCCGAAATTGTTAAGGGCGCTGCCAAAAAACAGTGGAGCAAGGTATCCCTCCCTGTAAAGAGACATATTGAACGTTTCAAACATTGAGTTCACTAAATCAAGTTCTTCCCACAGCTTTGTAATATTATCTTCTCCGACAAAACTAATGAGCTTTGGATCTTTTATATCCTTGGTACTTATCAGACTTTCTGAAACGCTGGTCTTATCAGGTGCAAAGATCTGCACTTCTTCCTTAAACAGATTATATACTCCCTTAAACTGCTTCCCGTTACCAATGGGCCATGTATATGGACAAACGGCAATCTGAAGCTCTTTCTCAAGCTCATCAAGAATGTCATACGGATGAATTCCCTCACGGTCCATCTTATTTATAAAAATCATTACCGGAGTATGACGCATCCTGCAAACCTCCATAAGCTTACGTGTTTGCTCCTCAACTCCCTTCACTGAATCCACAACAAGGATAACACTGTCGACAGCGGAAAGAGTGCGGTAGGTGTCCTCTGCAAAATCCTTATGACCAGGAGTATCCAGAATATTGACCCGAATATCATTATAATCAAATGCCATCACCGATGTTGACACTGAAATTCCTCTTTGCTTCTCAATCTCCATAAAATCAGAAGTTGTGGATTTTCTGATTTTATTGCTTCTAACCGCTCCTGCAGTCTGAATGGCGCCTCCAAACAGAAGCAGTTTTTCTGTAAGTGTGGTCTTACCCGCATCCGGGTGACTGATGATGGCGAAGGTCCTTCTTTTTTTTATTTCACTCTTTAAATCCATAGGTATTTTTCTGACCGGCTCTTTTCATCCTTTAATATGAGGGGACAAATGTAGCAAAAAATGAATCTTTTCTTTTATGCTAATTATAACTAATGAGAACCGGAAAACCAATTTCATTATATTTGCAAAAAAAGACAGATGAAAAAACTGATTATTTCAACAATAGCTCTGATGTTTTTAATTTCATGTAAAGGACCAGGGTCGGGTCCACTTGTTAAGGATTCATTTGAGCAACCTGAGATGAAACACTCTATGGAACCAGCAAAGTCACCTGGGGCTGTGACAACTGAAAAAATCAATATAACAATAGAACAATGCGAGGGTTGTATAAAAATCGCCGACCTCCTCGCAAATAAGAAATCTTATTCCGGGAAAATTGTAAAAATTACCGGAAAAGTAACAAAGTATAATCCCTCAATTATGGGAAAAAACTGGGTGCATCTGCAGGACGGATCAGAATTTGAAGGTGGTTACGATCTTACTGTTACAACAGACAAAGAGGTTAAAACCGGCGAAATAACAACATTTGAAGGAAAGATAGCTCTGGATAAAGACTTTGGATATGGCTACTTCTATTCTGTCCTGATGGAAGACGGAAAAATAATAGAATAACAGCCTGTATATCAGTCTTCGGCCCCTTTCACCTGAGAATATATTTTTTGTGCCTGAGAAACTGTCAAAACACAAATAATAAAACAGGATTATTTGTCATAATTTCTATAAACATTTTAAGTCAGATTTTGTTATATTATTGATAAGCTGAATCAATAATGACTAAGGCCGTTTCTCTTTACGGGACAGAATAAAATATATTATTCATTCGATTTGAAAATTTGGAACTATGACAGATTTGAAAACAACATACATGGGATTGGACTTGAAAAACCCAATTATTATAGGCGCCAGTAACCTGGTCACGAACATTGACAATCTGAAAAGAATGGAGGATGCAGGCGCTGCTGCAATAGTTTATAAATCACTATTTCAGGAACAGGTTGAGCTGGAAAATCTTGAACATCATGAACTTAAATCAGAATACGAAGACAGGAATGCTGAAATGGTAAAACTATTTCATAATTATTCAAATGAATCATCAGGCTTATCTGATCATTTAACGGCACTTCGTAAGGCAAAAGAATCTGTCGCTATCCCTGTTTTTGCAAGTATTAATGCAATTAATAATGAAACTTGGGTGGACTATGCAAAAAGAGTGGAGGAAACAGGTGTTGACGGGATTGAACTTAACATGTACACCTCACCCGAAAAATCCGGGACAGATTATGAAGATATTGAAGCACAGCAGGTCAGAATATTAAGAGATGTAAAGTCAGCTGTTTCGGTTCCTGTCTCAGTAAAACTAAGTCCTTTCTACTCAAATCCTTTGAAATTGATCTCTGATTTTGAGAAAGCCGGGGCTGATGCTTTTGTTCTTTTTAACAGACTTTATCAGCCTGATATTGATATCGATGCAGAGAAACATCACTTCCCATATACCCTGAGTAGCAGGGAAGACAGCAGATTGTCATTGCGCTTTGCAGGTATGCTCTATGGTAAAACAAAAGCTTCAGTATGTGCAAACACAGGAATTATAAGCGGCCATGATGTGATTAAAATGATACTCGCAGGGGCTGACACAGTTCAGATAGTAAGTACACTGTATATAAACCAGATAGAGGTAATCAGCACCATGCTTTCTGAACTTGAAAAATGGATGCATGATAAGGATTATCAAACAATTGACAGCTTCAGAGGTAAACTCTCAATGATAAACTCAGAAAACAAACTTCCATACCATCGGGTGCAATACATGGATTTTATGATGACAACCACCCAGATTCTGAAGAAGTTTAAGGTTATCAACTGATCTCATTTCTCAATTTTTAAAGAATAAAAAATAAGTATCAGGAATGACGAAGGAAAGAACTGGTATTAAATAAAAATGTCAAAATGTTAGCAGGAGATCCATCGTCGCGAGTATTCATATAATTGATTTGCACACCAGGTATTATGACAAGTGGAAAGAGCCCAATATGAATAACCACCGGTTGCACCCTAACCTTTCATCACATCTGCAAATAAGGTAACTATTGAAGGGAGATGGAGATCCCTCGCTTCGCATCGGGATGACACGAATTTTGGGTCAGGGATGGGGAAGAAGCGACGGGGCCGCCGGAATAGGTACAATCCCAAGAAAATAAATTGGTAGCCGGAGGCCCCGTCGCTTCTTCCCCTATTCACCCTCATTAACATTGTCATCCTGAAGGAGTTAATCCGAGCCTGCGAGGGTTAATGACTGAAGGATCTCCGGGAGCAGGCAGGAGGGCAAAAGAAAAAATAAGATGTGTATAAAGATCAGGGTTGCACCGGGGGTTATTCATATTTTGCCACTCGTGGCATAAAACGAGTCATATTCTTAACCAAATATCCAAGTGTCAAATAATAAGTGAGTTACAAAATGTTGTCATCAGCAGCAGCCCTGGCGAGGAACCAGGTTCCCCTTTTCGGGACAAGCTCACCGAAGGTAATCACACAATCAATTGTTTTAAGTATATACATGAAAACCGACAGTCATATAAAATATTACTTTTACTTCATAATTAATTTAACCCATTATGAAAGCGGTATTTCCAATTCTCTTACTGACAGTTCTTTTAATTCTGCAGGGATGCAAACAGGAACCAGAAAACTATAAGGTCTTAGAAATTATTAATAATAACATTCTCTCCGGAGACCTTGTCAGAGCCATCAATAGCGCCGACAGTCTTAAGAAATTATTCAACACAGGTTCTCCTCAATTCTATAGGGCCGATTCACTTGCACAGGTAGCAGAGAGGATCAAAATTGATTTTTCAATTGATGAGGAAACAGTTTCTTCTCAGATTGAAAACAGAACAGGGCCTTTTACAAATGAGCAAAAAGCAGGCTGGGAAAAAAGAGGATGGCTGGAATACAGGATAATAGATGGGGAAAAAAAGTACTTCAGGAGAGCTGCCTCCAATCTAAATCTTCTGAAGAACTTCCATGAACAAAAAGAGAAGAGTCAGAATGCCAGCTGGCAGGAGCCTGACAATCTGTTGCGCCTGAAACATGCCGACGAAGTATATTTAGCTTCATGCAATAACGCCAACCCTGTTGTACCGGTTAATATGGCAATAACTTATACAATTACCGTGGAGCCAGATGTTGTGCCCGAAGGTGAGGTTATACGCTGCTGGCTTCCCTTTCCCAGGCAGGATCATCCCCGGCAAAAGAATGTTGAGCTGAAAGAAACCTCTAACCCTCAATATAAAATTGCACCTGACTCATCAGTGCACAGCACTTTGTATATGGAGGAGGTTGCCAGAAAAGGAGTTGCAACAGTTTTCAGGATATCATTTAATTATCAATCGAGTGCTCAACACTTTAACCTTCATAAAATAAAGATATTACCATACGAAAAGAGTGCTCCTGAATATAAAAACTATACCAGGGAACAGCTTCCTCAGATCTGTTTTACAGATAATATTAAGAGACTCGCTGACGGTATAACCGGGAATGAGGAGAATCCGGCCGCAATAGTGAGCAAGATCTATTTATGGTTTAAAGAGAACATACCATGGACGGGTGCCCTGGAGTATTCTATAATACCCAATATTCCAGAATATGTTTACCATAACAGAAGAGGTGATTGTGGTATGCAGACTTTATTGTTCATGTCTATGCTCAGGTACAGGGGAATTCCTGTGCGCTGGCAGAGCGGATGGATGGTCCCTCCTCTTGGAAAAAACCTCCACGACTGGTGCGAAATATATTATGAAGGAGTTGGCTGGGTTCCAGCGGATGTTTCATACGACCTCCAGAATTCAGTGGAAAGATCTGTTAAAGAGTTCTATATGTCAGGGATAGACTCATACAGAATGATCATAAACAATGGTATCAGCGGATCTCTTTATCCTGATAAAGAATACTTCAGAAGTGAGCCATACGACTTCCAGAGAGGCGAAGTTGAATGGCGGGGAGGAAACCTGTATTTCGACAAATGGGATTATGAAATGAATATCGAATACCTTAAATAACAGCTTGATATGCATCAATGTTCTTGAGAAATCCTGTGTGACTTAAGTCACAATCAGACTTCCTATCTGATAGACAAAGAATGAGAGCAGCCATGCTATTGCAGTAGTATATAATACAATAAAAGCAGCCCACTTCCAGCTGCCCGATTCTCTGCTGATGGCTGCAACTACCCCGATACATGGGAAGTATGTAAGAATAAATAACATAAATGAGAATGCAATTAGTGGAGATAGTGCTTTCTTACCAGGAGACGACTCTACTGATTGAAGCTTATTAGTCAAAGAATTCTTACCCGGCTCATTACCGGTCTGGTAAATAATACCTAGTGTACTTACTACTACTTCCTTTGCCGCAAATCCTGACAATATACTCACACTCAGTCGCCAATCGAAGCCAAGTGGTTTCATAACAGGTTCAATAGAATGACCGATTATACCGATGATAGATTTCTCCTGCTTCTCACTCTTCTTTTCTCTTACCAGAAAGTCAAGAGCCTCGTCTCTCTGCTTTTCGAAAACAATTCTTTCTGATAAAGAAGGCTCTTTATTTTCCATCTTGCTCTCATACTTTTCCTTAACAACCTTTATCTCTTTATCATAGTCTTTTGAATAGCTGATATTTTGAGGAAAATTGCTGAAGAACCATACTACTATTGAAGCAATAAGTATCACCCCGCCAATCTTCTTAAGATATAACCCGGTACTGAACCATACATGTTTGACAATACTCCTTACGGTTGGAATCCTGTAAGGGGGTAGTTCCATAACAAAAGGTACTTCCTGGGTCCTGAAATATACTTTCTTAAGCAGAAGAGCTGAGATTACAGCAAACAGGGCGCCCATCATATAAAGTGAAAGAAGGATCATGCCCTGGTTCTTGGGAAAAAATGCTCCGATAAAGAGAATATAAACCGGAAGCCGTGCGCTGCACGACATAAAAGGAATAATAAGCATGGTTACAAGGCGATCGCGGCGACTCTCAATTATTCTGGTAGCCATAATTGCCGGAACATTGCATCCGAAACCCATAAAAAGAGGTATAAAGGATTTGCCATGCAACCCTATCTTATGCATAGCTTTATCCATAATAAACACAGCTCTTGCCATATAACCTGTATCCTCCATGAAAGAAATAAAGAGGAAAAGTATTAGCATGTTAGGAAGGAAAACAATAACACCTCCCACTCCGCTTATAAGGCCATCAACAATAAAATCACGGACTATTCCACCATTCATTACTGAAGAAATCAGTTCTGCGAACTTACTCACACCAACCTCCATCCAGTATTTAGGATACCCTCCAAGTTTAAAAGTGGCAAAGAAAGTGATCCACAAAAAGGCGATAAAAATAGGAATACCCAGATACTTATTGGTCAAATAGTTATCAATCAACTGAGTTTTCCTTAATCGTTCTGTTTTGCTGATTTTAAGAGTCTCTTTAAGAGCCCCTGCAATGAAACCATATCGAAGGTCCGTGATAACTGACTCAACTGGCTGGGCATACAGCTTCTCCAGGTTTTCTCTCTCTCTATCAGCTATCGAAATAATTTCCGGTGAGTTTATGCATCCATTTATGTTTTGTGAGAAATCCTTATCATTTCCCAGTAGTTCAAGAGCCAGGTAACGCGATGATACAATGTTAGTAAAACTCTTGTTCTCATCTATCTTTACCTTCGACTGAATGGCGCATACAGCATTTTCTATCTCAACACCGTAATTAATATGTATGTGCCTGACAACAGGCTCTTTATTCTCATAAACTTCAATCACCTTATTAAATAACCTCCGGACACCTTTTCCCCTGGAACTGACGGTTGGAATAACAGGTATTCCAAGAAGATTTCCCAAAGCGACACTATCAAGCCTGTCGCCTTTCTTCAGGAGCTCATCATACATATTCAGGGCAATGATAACCTGCACTCCCATATCAATCAACTGGGTAGTCAGGTACAGATTTCGCTCAAGATTTGAAGCATCAATGATATTTACAACAACATCAGGTTTGTTATTAAAAATAAAATTTCTCAGATAAAGCTCTTCAGGTGAATAACTTTTAAGAGAGTAGGTACCTGGCAGGTCGACAATTGAGAATGAATAATCTGATTGTCTGTACTTTGCCTCTTTTGAGTCAATTGTAACTCCTGCATAATTGGCAACTTTTTCTTTTGAGCCTGAGGCAAAGTTGAATAGTGTTGTTTTGCCAGAGTTTGGATTTCCTATCAGCGCAACACTTATATTTTTGCTTTTTTCTATCCACGAAATGTTACGCTCTTCACTGACAACCCCATCAGTATAGGAGTGTTCATCAGCATTTCCCTTCCGGTCTACTTCGATAAGCTGGGCCTCACTGCTTCTGAGCGAAACATGATACCTCATTATCCTGTATTCAACGGGATCACCCAACGGAGCCTTTTTGACAACAGATACTCTCTTACCGGCAATAAAGCCCATCTCCATGAGCCGGTGCCGGAATTGACCTCGTCCCTTGATCTTCAGTATTATCCCCTCTTCTCCTTCGTTGAGATCGTATAGTGTTGTCATCGAAAATTTTCAATACATAAACATAACCTCTGAAAACAGTGATTGTTCAATTCATTGGTACTGGGTACTGGGTACTGGGTACAGGGTACTTTGCTCTTTGCCCTGTGCCCTGTGCCCTGTGCTCTGTGCATTTAGTCCACTTTCACCTTCACCACAATCTTCTTCACCATCGTATTCTCTCCAACTTTCAATCCCGGACGGTGTATATCTGACGGAAAAAAAATAAAGAAATTTTCGGGAGTGGCTTTGAAATGTTTGCTCTCTTTAACCGTCATGAATTCAACCTCTTTAGTAGGATCATAAGCTACAGTTATTGAATCCAAAGCAGAATAAGGGGCCACGCTCATCTGCTCAACTCCACTAATAACATACTGAATATCAATATAATTCTTATGAGCTTCGAATCTTGCATCTTCCTCATTTTTACTTAAATACTCACTAACAGGAGCAAAAGCATTGTCGCCATCGATTTCATATCTCTTAATTTCCAGCTTTGACAGATCATTACTTTTAAGGAAGGTAAAAACTTTATTCCAACGCTCCGGATTCTTAAAATAGGCAATGGCAAACTCTTTTCTGTTTATAGAAGCATCGGGTGTAACTGTCCAGCCATTGAGCCATTCACCTTTTTCGAACCACTTGTCAATCTGGTCACTACTCCATTGCGAAGGATCAGATGTACTATTACAGCTTAACAGTCCTATAAAACTTACAAATACCACGATCTTAATAAAAATGTTTTTCATAGCGAAATTATTATTTTATGGGTTTGGATTCTAATCTCCAAAAATAGCCAATAAATATTTCTTAATCAAATGGAATAATTCAAGGTTCAACTTTACGGCTCTGAGGCGCAAAGGCGTAACCAGTGAAAGTTCATGAAGTTCATAAAGTTCATAAAGTTCATAAAGTTCATAAAGTTCAT
>JFJP01024050.1_pt1 | contig 14031 bp, 15 predicted proteins | sample 431651 | NCBI WGS metagenome assembly JFJP01 (sample SAMN02602958, study PRJNA72255) | Microbial mat metagenome, whole genome shotgun sequencing project. | biome: fresh water; feature: sink hole; material: water; isolation source: purple microbial (photo- and chemosynthetic) mats found in... | reverse complement strand
CATTTCGAACCTGGAAGCTAAGCAACTCATCGCCGATAATACTTTCCCTTACTGGGATGGAAACGTAGGTCGCTGCCAGTTCTCGTGATTTATCTCCTCCTCTTTTACGTCTTTAAAAGGCGACTACTTTGAAAAAAAATCAAACTAAAGCTTTATTATTTGGCTTATCTGCTGTTTTACTTTGGTCAACAGTTGCAAGTGCTTTTAAACTCACGTTACGTTATTTTGATCCGATTCAACTTCTTTTATATGCTTCCATCTTTTCTTTGCTTGTTTTAACGATTGTTGTTGTCGTTCAACAGAAAGTAACTTTACTCATAAGTTATAGCACAAAAGAATACCTGATGTTAGGAGTGCTTGGATTGATTAATCCTTTTGTTTATTATTTGGTCTTGTTTCAAGCGTACGCTCTTCTTCCAGCCCAAGAAGCCCAGCCTTTGAATTACACATGGGCATTGACACTTTCTTATTTGTCTCTTTTTATTTTGAAGCATTCATTGAGGCTTAAAGATATTGTAGCTGGCATTGTGTGTTATTGTGGTGTTATTATCATTTTAACGCATGGAGATTTTTTTAACGTCTCATTTTCAAATACGACCGGTGTCATTCTAGCTCTTTTTTCAACCATATTATGGGCACTGTATTGGCTTTACAATGCAAAACTCAACGTTGATCCTGTTGTTGGACTCTTTATTAACTTTGCAGTGGGGATTCCTTTTATTTTTGTATGGGCAGTGTTGTTTTCAGACCCTTTTGCTATCAATGCTTACGGAATTCTTGGGTCTTTGTATGTGGGTGTTTTTGAAATGGGACTTACTTTTGTTCTTTGGCTAAAGGCTATGAAACTTAGCACAAATGCTTCCCAAGTGGCTAATCTCATTTTTATATCTCCTTTTATTTCGTTGCTTTTGATTTCCTTAATTGTGGGTGAAACGATACTTTTTTCAACATTTGTTGGATTGGTTTTTATTATAATCGGTTTGCTAATACAGCAAATATCCTTTAAGGTAAAGCCATGAAAGTGCTTTTTTTATGTTTTATGTTTTGTATCAGTGTGTGGTCATTTGGTTTTGAAGAGGCCATACAAAAGGCAACCAAAGAAGAAAAAAAGATTTTAGTTGAATTGGTGATGGAGTCGTGTCCTTATTGTGAACGTATTGAAAAATATGTTTTATCAAAGGATGAAGTCAAAAGTATTCTTGAAAAACATTTTGTTTTTTTAGCACTTGATATCGATAAAGAGAGTATTCCTGAGCTATTTACTTCACGGATGACACCCACGTTTTATTTTTTAAGCAGCGATGGTCAGAAAATTCTCCATGAGATCAAAGGGGCACCCGCAAAAAGTGATTTTATGAATATACTAGAGTATGTTATCGGCATTAAGGAGTAAAAATGAACCGTATACTCTTCGCTCTGCTAGTACTCTTATCAACTTTTGTGCATGCAGAATCTTTTTTGCAAAAAGAATCGACTAAAGCACTCAAAGAAAAAAAGCTTATCTTGCTGAACATTACCAGTGAGCGATGTCCTTATTGTTTAAAGATGAAAAACGATGTTTTTGAGAATAAAAAATACCGAGCACGCATAGATAAGAAGTTTGTTTATGTTGAGATGGCATTTAATGACGAGAACCTTCCGTCGGAGTTAAAGGCAAGGTATCTGCCTACGAGTTATATTTTAGTGCCAAAAACTTTAGCTGTTGCCGATGAATTTGTAGGCTATCTCAAGCCAGATCATTTTTTGGAGCTTCTTGAAGAGGTTTATCGACAAGAAATGAAGTCCGCTTCCATAGGTGCACCATCCAAAAAGCAATAAGCGTTGCAAAGAAAAGACGGAACGATACGATAACCCAAGGGTTGGCGCCAAATAGGACAAATAAAAGCGTGTCTTCTATAATCGCGTGGCAAATCATCAAATAAGTACCTATAAAAAGAACCTCCTTAGAGCTTAATACTCCTTTTTCATATTCAGAAATCAAGATACCTGCACCATAGGTGATTCCTAAAACCACTCCTACGCTAATTGAAAAACTGCTGTTGATTTTGTTGGAATGCTTTTGTATGATAGGACGAGACTTGAGGAAGTCAAGAAAAAAGATAAGAAGCGATACGAGAAGTATGATTTGAAGAGATAAGACAAGTGAGGCATACAATGAGTTTTGAAGTAAGATGAGGAGTGAATCATAGATCTCTTTTTTAGGAAGCGATGGGTCTACATGTAAGGAATCTGCAAACCAGGATGGCGGAAGAAGCGAGGTGAGAAAAGCAACAAAAAAGCCAGTGCTCAATCGCAATCCAATAGAATACATACGCGCAATACCCAGCTTTTTCATAATTTCTGTTTCAACCAATAAAGCATGGGCTATGCCCAAGAAAACAGCCAAAATGGTCCACTGATGCGGCGTTAAGCCAAGAGGTGCAGCAAAGGCAATGGCAGCATATAGATTCAAAAAAAGGCCACTGACAATGGCAAGCGCTGCTTCACTGGGGAGTCCCAAAAATGCAACGAAAGGTTTAAAAAGAAAGGTGATGTGGCTAAGTAGGTTATAGTAAAAAAGCACATCCGCCAAAATATAGATAGGTACAATTAATTTAAGAATGACCCAAGAGCTTCTTATGGCCGTTTTAAATGAGTTTTTAAAGACAAAAGGCATACAATCTCTTTCGTTTAATGGTTTTTTTATAATACTTAAGATAGAATACCGACCTCAATTGATAGAATGCGTTCGTAGCTCAGATGGATAGAGCATCGGTTTGCGGTACCGGAGGTCACAGGTTCGAGTCCTGTCGAGCGCACCACTTCGTTTAAAATGTCTCCTCAAAAAGCCGATAAGGTGTTTTTTCAAGTCCTAATTTTTCACAATCACTTTGCGTTTTTTGATCGTCTTGGTGGACAAAAAGTCTTATGCCACACACATCGTAATGCTCTTTTGCGAGCGATTTTGCCTTTGCAAAAAGTGCTTCGTGTATCTCTTTTTCATGGGCTTCATGAACAACAAAGATACTTTGAATACAATAAAATGCTCCATTGTTCCAATCACTCCATTCACGTGTAATCATTGTCTGTCCAACGATTTTACCTTCATATTCAGCAATAAGATAAAAGCCATTGTTAAATTTAGCAAACACCTGATGAACCCCTTCTGTTGTGAGGGCTAAAGAAAGATTTTTATTGACGGTTTCTTTGGCAAAAAGAACATTAAATTGAGCAATTTCTCCCGAGTCATCGCGTGTGGCAATACGAACAATAAGGTTTGGCAACATAGAGTATCTCCTAATGTGAGTTTTTTAAAAGGGCTTCAACGATTTCATCAGAACCACCGTATTGAATGGTTGTAGTTAGGCCAGAGGATATAGCGTGTAAATCTAAATTTTCGATACGCGCTAGAATGGTTTGTGTATCAAGGTGGCTTTGTTCTTCCAGGAGGGCTAGACCTTTTTCCGCAAGCATTTTGGCATTGAAGTATTGATGGTTAGCTGCAGCATGTGGAAAAGGTATAAACAAAGCAGGCAAGGATGAGGCACACAATTCCCATAAGGTACTGGCTCCTGAGCGACTGATGGCAAAATCTGCTTGGGCTAATTTTAAAGGCATTTCGTATGAAAAGTCAAAGACATCGGCCTTAATGCCCTCTGTTTGGTAGAAATTTTTAAGCATTTCAAACTCTTTTTTACCGGTTTGATGGATGATGTGAATGCCTTTTTCATTGAGTGATTTTGCTAAAACCATTGCAAGATTGTTGATAAACGTGGCACCTTGGCTTCCGCCTAAAAAAATAATCGTTCGAAGGGCTTTACGGTTTCTTTGAAGATCAAAAAAAGCCTTATTGACGGGATAGTTGGTAAACGTGGCCTTCGAGTCATAGGAGCTAAAAAAGGTGTGAGCAAAAGGTTTTAAAAGGGTATTGAGTTTGCCGTTGATGGCATTTTGTTCATGAATGTAAAGTCGTTTACCAAAGAGAAGGGCTGCTAGAGATGCGGGAGCAGCAGCGTAGCCTCCTACCGAGAAAACGGTTGTGATGCCATGCTTCTTAAAAATATCTTTACATGTAAAGGATTCACGAATAATCCTAAGCAGAGATAAGAGTTTACGAAGACCTTTTTGATTCACAACGCCCTTGCTCTCTAAAAAATACCTGTGTTCAAAACCCTCATCTTCTTCAAACCATGCTCTATCTTGACCTGCCGTTGAGCCGATGTAAATGGGTTGAATGCCTCTTTGGTTTAACGCTTCCTTGACAACCCGAGCAATCACCAAGTGTCCCCCAGTACCTCCTCCTGTAATGGCTATCATAGTTTTGCCTTTTTGCTGATCATTAAGACCATCCCAATGCCAATCGAAAGTGCTAAGATGGAACTGCCTCCGTAGCTAATAAAGGGAACTGAAATACCTTTAATCGGCGTTATGGAAGTAATCCCATAGGCATTCATTAAAAATGAAAAGGTTATCAAAAGCCCAATCCCTAAAGAGAAGAGGTAGTAGACTTTATTGTGACTACGACTGGCGATTTTGAAGATGCGGTAAATGATGACAATAATCACGCCCGTAAGAGCCAAAACACCTAAAAATCCCGTTTCTTCCGCAATGCCTGCAAGTGCAAAGTCCGTATGCACTTCGCTTAGATAGCCGAGTTTAAACAGGCCATTGCCGACACCTTCTCCAAACATACCACCGTGCTTGATGGCATTAAGGGAGTGGGATATTTGGTAAGGTTCGGGCGCGTCTTCTACCCGTAAAACGGCAGCAATTTTTTCGGGAAAAAAAGATAAAACCATGTTTTGAATCGTTGCCCACCATGTTTTGATACGAATAATACGGTGCGTTGAGCTAAAAATGGCAATCAAAAAAACAAAAACAGACCCAAGAATGGCCAGCATAAACAGTTGAAGGCTTGTGCCCGCAAAAAAAGCCATAACCGCTAAGGTTAGGGCCAAAACAACCACTTGACCTAAGTCGTTTTGCATCACCGCAATAAGGTAAATGACCAAGATAAAGACAAGAATATACGGTAAAATGAGTTTCATTTCTTCTGAAAGCGTTTTTTTATTTTCATTGAGTTTTCGAGCAAAACTCCATGCCAAAAAATAGACGAAGCCGATTTTAAAAAATTCCACAGGCGCTAATGAAAAGCCTGGAAGGCGTATCCATCGCTTAGCTCCTCCAGCAGAGGTAACCATCGACTCGGGAAGATAGTGCATCACGCCCATCAATAAAAGGCAGCTCAGAAAAATAAAAAATCCAATATACTTAAGATAGACATCAGGATTTAGGCGTGAAAGTGCCCACATGATAAAGATGCACACCATTCCCACGGCCAATTGGCGAATGAAAAAATGGTATTCGGCGTAATCAAAAAAAAGTGTTGTAAACACCGGCAATGACAGTGAAAAGATAATGCCAACAAAAAATGCCAGTGCGCACAATGAAAAAAGTATTTTATCGGTCGTCATGAGTCTCTTGCGTGTTGATTTTTATCATTTTACATCAAAATAGTTTAAAAAAGAGTTTCTCCAAATGCGCTATTTTGGAATAAAAATTGCTTATGTAAGGCAAGAAATATAAAAGAGGTTTTCATGGAAATTCAAACCAGCAAATCAAAAGCATTGTTAGAAGAAGCATTAAATGCTCGAGCCTTGCGCCAAGATTTGATTTCTGGCAATATCGCCAACATTGATACCCCCTTTTACAAATCAAAAGACATCGATTTTGAAACAGCATTAATTCAAAAAACAAAAGAGATTTATGGCGAAGGACGCTTGGGAAATAAGCTTGAAATGGCCCAAACCAATGCAACGCACCTTGATGGTAGCACAGGGTTTGATAGCAGCAAAGCAACGCTTTACTTAAGAGACGGACACATGGCACGAAACGATGGCAATACGGTCGATTTGGATGTTGAAAGTTCGGAACTCAGTAAAAATGCCGTGATGTTCAACGCGTTAACCTCAGCTTTGCAAAAAAGTGGCATGATTTTTAAAAGTGTCATCGAAGCCTCTGGCAAATTATAAGGATAAAAAGTGGCACAACTTAGTAGCTTTGATATCAGCAGTTATGGACTCTCTGCTCAACGTTTTCGCATGGACATCATTAGTTCCAATATTGCCAACGCCAACACGACGCGAACCAGTGAAGGTGGGCCGTATCAGCGAAAAGATGTTGTTTTTAAAGCAACAGAGTTTAATCAAACCCTCAATCAAAAAATTGCAGAGGGCAATAACATGCTCGAATATTCCAATCCCTTGGATGATCCATTCTTGCAAGAAAATGCCAATCCTGCTATAATGACTGTGGCTGTGGATAAGGTTGTGCGCGATGAGAGCGAGTTTAAGTACAAGTTTGACCCTTCGCATCCTGACGCAAACACCGAAGGATATGTGGCCTATCCCAATATCAATCCAGTGATTGAGATGTCCAATCTCATCGAAGCCACACGTGCCTATCAAGCGAACGTTTCAGCGTTCCAAAGTGCCAAATCAATTGCACAAAGTGCCATTGATCTTTTAAAAGGATAATAGATGCCAAGCCCCATTGATAAAATTTCACTTCTTAAAACACCTGCGGTATCCAGTGGTGTTGGACAAGCAGAAGCCACGAACAGTGATTTTTCGAAGATCCTTAAAGAATCACTCGAAGAGATGAATGATATTCAAGTCAAAGGTGATCGTGCGATGGCAGATATCGCAACAGGCCAAGTGAAAGACCTTCACCAAGCAGCCATTGCGATTAACAAAGCAGAAACCAATATGAAAATGATGCTTGAAATTCGCAATAAAGCGCTCAGTGCCTACAAAGAAATCGCTAGGACACAGATCTAACCGCTCTTTGCCAATGGAACAATCCGATACCAAAAAAATCAAAATACTTTTTTTATTTGCCCTTGTTCTTTTGGGGTTTATTATTTTTTTAGGAACATTGTTTTATTGGGCAACCATCGACAGAAGGCTTCCTCGACTTGAACATTCAGAAATAAGCCACGCACTGCGCGGTAATATTATCAGTTCCGATGGTTTTAAAATAGCGACAAGTCAAAAACTGTATAAAGCTATCGTCGACACACGCAATATTGATCCCAAAAAAATAGACCTTTTTATTAAATTGTACTCGCTGTACAGTGGGGACGAGCCTACGAAAATTGCATCGATTATTAAATCAAATCAAGGCAGTACCGTTTTATCGTATCGCATTGATTCAAAAAGTGCAAAATACCTTCAAGAACTTTCTCGTAAACTTTATAAATTGGGAGTTTTCCGAAGCTACGAGGACCCAAAGACGGGTGTGGCGTATTTGAGAGGGCTCAGTGTGCTTGAAAGTGGCGAAGATAGACTCTATCCAGTGAATGATTCTACAACACCTATTTTAGGATATGTGAAAAAAATTGAACAAAACAATATGACAAAAACGACAGGAGTCAAAGGCATCGAGCGCTTTTATGAAGATAAGCTCTCTTCCGTGCAAGACTCTTTGGTGGTAGGGGCTCGTGACATATCCAATGCCATCATCTTAGATGGCAACAGCGTTTCTTCTCGTCGATTTGATGGGTACGATGTGCACCTTAATCTCTCTCTTAAAATGCAAAAAATCATTGAAAGTGTTTTGGATAAACACCAGAAAAATTTGGATGCCAAAGAGCTTGTTGCCGGTGTCATCAACAGTGAAACAGGTGAATTTATAGCCCTAGCAACCAGTAATCGTTTTAATCCCGATACGATTGATAAAAAAGATTATGGCTCTTTAAATATCTCAGCGGTTGAGTATATTTATGAGCCAGGTTCTATCATGAAGCCTATCACGTTTGCGCTACTGCTTAAAGCCAATAAAATTAACCCCTATGATATTATCAATGTTTACGGAGGAAGCTATAAAATCGGGACAAAGGTCATTACCGATGAACACAAAGATGACAAATACAGTGCAGAAGATATCATTGTGCATTCGAGCAATGTCGGTACAGCGATTATTGCGCAACGATTGGATGCGGTGGAGTTTTATCAAGGATTAAAAGATTTTGGTTTTTCCGTGCGCAGTGGGGTTGACCTTCCGTTTGAAAATCCTGGCATTATTCCAGCACTTAATCGCTTTAATTCGCCTATCTACAAAGCAACCGTTGGATACGGGTATGGTATGAATGCCACCTTTATGCAAGTGTTGAAGGCGTATACGGTCTTTAATAACAACGGTCGTATCGTCACGCCTGTGTTGGCTAAAAAACTGGTTTCACCTATTGGCCAAGAACTCTTTCCAGAGCGTCCAAGTGAGGCTCAGGTTATCCCGGTTGCAGCAGCCAAACGTATGCAAAAAATACTTATCAAAGTGGTTCAGCAAGGAACAGGAGTTGGTACAAAAATAGAAGGTCTTGAAATTGGAGGGAAGACGGGCACCGCGCACATTGCAGAAGATGGTGTGTATGTTAAAGCCTACAATGGATCATTTTTTGGATTTGTGAATGATAAAAAGAACAAATACACGATAGGCGTATTGGTACGAGAGGCCAAAAAACGAAAGGCCTATTTTGCAGCCCAAAGTGCTGTGCCCGTTTTTAAAGAAATTGTCGAAAAACTTGTCGAAAATGGGTACTTAACGCCCTCATCTGACATTCAAAACTAGGTTTTTTAAGCACGCGACAAACGCATCATCATCATTGGGACACCGTACGACGTCGTAGTGTTCAAAATGAAGTTGATGGGCGACTTCTTGGTACTCAATGCACAGTTCAAACTCTGTTTCGGAATTATCAATCGTAAATGACAACGGAACGATCAGTACGTTTTTATGTGTCAGGGATGCTAATGTCTCTTCCAAGGAAGGTCCTAGCCATTTAACGGGACCTAGTTTCGACTGGTACGCGATGTGGATGTTCTTAAACTGCAGGTTATGTTTAGCCAGCAGTTCCGTGAGGATGCTTACATGTTGCTCAATTTCTTTTTGGTACGGATCGCCGTTGTCTACAATTTTTTGAGGCAAAGAGTGTGCGGAGAAGATAAGCTCTACGGTCTTTGCAGGGCGGTTACTAAGGGCTTCTTTGATTTTTTCTAGCAAAAGAAGATTGTAGTGGGTATCTTCAAAAAAACGCGCTACCACTGAAGTCTTTGCATGAAATCCAAGTCTTTGTGCCACTTCGTTAAAATCCTCTAGCGAAGATTTGGTCGTTGTGGTTGAGTAATGTGGATAAAGTGGCAACAAAATGACTTCTTCAACAGCTTCTGCTTGTAATTCTCGAATAACACACTCGCAAAATGGGGGCGTATAACGCATGGCAAAACTCACACGCATTTCAGGAAGTGCCCTTTGAAGTTTTTCGGTAAGCTTTTTGGTGTAGCCAACCAATGGTGACTTTCCTCCGAGCTTAGCATAATTTTCTTGTGCTTTTTTGGTACGCGTTGAAGTGATCATAAACGCAATAAAACGCCGTAAAAGAGAGCTTTTGACTGTAATGATATTGGGGTCATTAAACATATTGTGCAAAAAAAGCCTAACTTCTTCAAGATTATTCGGTCCCCCCATGTTAAGAAGTACGACTGCTTTTTTCATGCCTTTTAGCCTTGGGAAGAGATATTAAGGGTTATCATGCTGTCTTCAATGGTGCTAAGTCCGCCCCGTTCTCCCTTTTCGATAAACTCGGCAAAGGCTTTATGCTCACGAAAAAGGGGTTCTTCTTTTTTGAGCATCACTTTACGAATGACATACGAGTTGTTGCGTTGGTACTCTGAGTACTCCGTCAAGTCTTGCGCCATCAAATCGGCTTCATAATAGCCCTCTTTGGTTGCCACTTCAATGGTACGTTTTCTAAAAGGGGTGAGCCAGTTTGTGGTGATGCTTGCGACGATTTCATTGGTTAAGCGAAAAGAGAGAATGGCGTTGTCTTCGTGGTGGTTGTGAATTTTTTGGGACTTATAGATGGAGACTTGCTCTATCTCTTCTTTAGTAATGTAACGAATTAAGTCGATATCATGCACTGAGAGATCGGTAAGAATGCCCACATCGGCAATGCGTGGTGGAAAAGGACCAACGCGTGTAATGCCGATGCTGTAAATCTCTTTACCTTCTAGCTCTTTGATGAGTGCTTCCACCACAGGATTAAAGCGCTCAATATAGCCGACGCAGACTTTTGCATTGACTTTTTTTGCTGCTTCTAAAATAATGGTGGCTTCCTCACAGTTTGAGGCAACAGGTTTTTCAATAAAAAGGTGTTTGCCTTTTTCTAGACATTTGAGGGCAACACTTTTATGCAAGAAGGTCGGAACAACAATCACGGCAGCATCAAAATCAGCCTTCTCTAACATCTCGTCCAAATCGGTATAAAAAGGTTCATCGTATTCTCTGGTTTGTTGAATATCGCACAGAGCCGTCAATTTAAATTCAGGTAGGCTTTTTAAAACGCGGTAATGGTTTTGGCCCATAGACCCTAGTCCGATGAGTGCTACATTCACCATGATTATGCCTTCAATGCATTGACAACAAAATCTTGTTGTTCAGTGGTTAAGAAAGGGCTCATTGGAAGGCTCATAATTTCAGTGCCGACTCTTTCACTGATAGGAAAATCACCTTTTTTATATCCAAGATACGCAAGCGCTTCTTGGAGGTGTAAAGGAATGGGGTAGTGAACGGCGGTTGGAACACCTTTGTCGCTTAATTTTTGCATCATGCTTTCACGATTTTTGACGCGAATAGAGTATTGTGCATAGACCGATGTTCGATCGTTCATAACCATTGGGGTTATCACATCAGCATCTTTCAAAAGGGCGGAGTAACGTTCTCCAATAGCTTTACGCTTGATAATTTCGTCCTCAAAATACTTTAATTTGACATTTAAAACAGCCGCTTGAATGGTGTCGAGTCGGCCATTGACACCGATGTATTTGTGCTCATAGCGTTTTCCTTGGCCATGGTTTAGGATAGATTTGATTTTAAGGCCCAAAGTCTCATCGCTGCAAAAGAGGGCACCACCATCCCCATAGCAGCCTAGAGGTTTGGAAGGAAAAAAGCTGGTGCATCCAATGGTGCTGAGGTTGCACGATTTTTTGCCTTTGTACTCAGCCCCAAAACTTTGTGCCGCATCTTCAATCACAATAAGGTTGTGTTTGTGCGCAATAGCATTGATGGCATCCATGTCGGCACATTGGCCGTAGAGGGAAACGGGCATAATGGCTTTGGTGCGAGGGGTGATTTTTGCTTCAATTAATGCGGGGTCAATGTTATACGTCTTCTCATCAATGTCTACAAAAACGGGCTTTGCTTTTAACAGTGCGATGGTCTCAGCCGTAGCAATAAAGGTAAAGGGTGTGGTAATAATCTCATCTCCTGGTTGAACATCAATGGCCATGAGGGCGATCAGTAAAGCATCGGTTCCGCTGGCACACGCGTACGCAAAAGGAGCCCCTGTAAACGAGGAAAGATTGCTTTCCAGTGCGGCAACGTGAGGTCCCATAATAAATTGAGCTGAGTCTAAAACACCTAAGACTTCTTTGTTGATCTCTTCTTTGTAGGTTTCATACTGCGATTTGAGGTCGATAAAAGGAATGTTCATCTGTACGCCTTTGGTTAAAATATCGCGTATTTTACTCCAATCATTCTTGATGGAGTATAAAAGGACTTGAGCGTTGGTGCTTTACATGTCAATCCTTAAACCCATTTTTTGTATAATCGTGCATCAAAATGGGAGTTATGCAACAATGAATCACGGTGTAAAAATCACACTCTTTTATACGGTTATGTTTATCACGCTTGGGGTGTTTTGGTTTTGGATGGCCAAACCTTCTACTTCGCTGCCTCTTTTAGACCCTCATGTTAAGTTACAATGCCTCTCGTATGCTCCTTTTGGCAAAGATGAGTCGCCTATGGATTTTGACAAAGGCTTAAAGCTTTCACGCGAGCGCATCGATAAAGATTTGGAGCTTTTAGCAAGGTATACAGGCTGTATTCGAACCTACTCGACCTTGGGGTTGGAGATGATTCCTGAATTGGCACGTAAGCATGGGTTGAAAATGTGGCTAGGAGCGTGGGTGAGTGCGGATGCAACGCTGACGCAAAAAGAGATCAGTGCCATGATAGCCTTGGCAAAACAAAATGCAGATATTATCGAGACCGTTGTCGTGGGAAATGAAGCGTTATTAAGGCGAGAAGTCAGTTCAGCACAATTGGTAACGTATATTCAACAGGTTAAAAAAGAGCTTCCCTCGCTAAGCGTTACGTATGCGGATGTGTGGGAATTTTGGATTCAACACCCCGACATCGCCCCTTCGGTGGATAGGGTCACCATTCACATCTTGCCGTATTGGGAAGACAAGCCCATTGGTGTCGATAAAGCACTCTTACATGTAAAGGCCATTCGTGAAGAGATGATGCATAAAATCCAGGACAAAGAAATCGTCATCGGAGAAACGGGATGGCCTAGTGTGGGCAGAATGCGTGAGAGCGCTATGCCCAGCAGTGTCAATCAAGCCATGTTCACACGTGGATTCGTGAAGATGGCAGAGGAAAATGGATGGAAGTATAATTTTATTGAAGCGTTTGATCAGCCATGGAAACGCATCAGTGAAGGTGCTGTGGGAGGGTATTGGGGTTTGTTTGACGCCGATAGAAACGATAAGCGTGTGTTGCATGGATTTGTGAGCAATTTTCCCAATGCTTTGTGGCTTTTTGTGGGGAGTTTTGCGCTTACATTGGTAGGGCTGTTCTATCTGTTTCGCGAGGAAACATGCTCATGCAAGAAGTCTCCTTACCTTTTTATCATACTTTTGGGTGGCGCTGTTGCCTTAGCGTGGCAAGCCAACAGTTATCTGCTCACCTCTCGAGGGGCATTGGAGTATGCGTGGGGCTTTGTGTGTTTGGCCTTGTCTTTGTATTGGTGGATTCGTTTGATACGCTTTCTTATCTTAGAAGAGATGCTGGAGCGCGGGAGTATGGCGCAGGGCGTTGGCGTTTTGTTACGGTATATCACGATGAGTAAAGCGCACATTCCCTCCTTGGTGCATCTGTTATCCGTGAGTGTGGTACTGGTGATGGCTCTTGGAATGGCCTTTGATGGGCGTTACCACAACTTTGAGCTAGGAACACTGGGTGTGCTCACTGCGGCGTATTTTACATTTTTTATCACCCATTGCGGGGAAAACACCAATGGCATTTTGGAAAAAATAGCAGGACTATCGCTTTTTATCAGTGCTCTTTTTGTCCTTTTGCATGAGAGTGCCCGTAACGATTTTGCGCTGAATTGGGTGGTGATGGTCTTGCTTTTTGGATCGAGCTTGTGGGTTTCAAAAGCAAAAATGTGTGGACTGTATAAGCCCTTATTGGTGTTGGTTGCCAGTGGCCTTTTGTTTGTACTGCTGAAAGAAGGGGTATACGTGAAAGAGGCTTTAATTGATACCTGTGCCGCAAATCCTTCATTGTCAATTTGTCAGCTACGTTCGCTTTTGGGCAAGTTGATTTACCTTAATATCGCGGGTTTAAGTGGTCTTTGCTTGGCATTTTTAGCACTGATTGCTCGAAGTTATGCCTTAGCCCTTGGTGCAATGGTGATAGGCCTTTTTTGTCTTTTAACATTTAATGGCTTTATTGGAGCGATTATTATCGTCCTTGGTTGGTGGGTTGTAGGCTATAAGTTAGGGGACAAATGCACCCTTTAATGGCTTGTTTTAGGTTTTTTAGTTAAAATAGAAGAATTTTTAGTCAAATCAGGATGCAATGATGGATGTTAGAGCTGAGTTTTTAAAGTTTTTTGAGCAAAAAGGTCACAAGATTATGGAGAGTTCTCCTTTGGTGCCTGAAGATGCGACACTGCTTTTTGCCAATGCTGGCATGGTTCCTTTTAAGAGTGTGTTTACGGGTGAAGTGCCCAGACCAAACCCTCCGCGTGCCACCACGTGCCAAACGTGTATCCGTGCGGGTGGAAAACACAATGACTTGGACAATGTCGGCTATACAGCACGTCACCATACCTTTTTTGAGATGTTGGGTAACTTTTCCTTTGGGGATTATTTTAAAGAAGATGCCATCTCTCATGCGTGGGAATTTGTCACGGAAGTGCTTAAA
>JFJP01000325.1_pt1 | contig 14031 bp, 11 predicted proteins | sample 431651 | NCBI WGS metagenome assembly JFJP01 (sample SAMN02602958, study PRJNA72255) | Microbial mat metagenome, whole genome shotgun sequencing project. | biome: fresh water; feature: sink hole; material: water; isolation source: purple microbial (photo- and chemosynthetic) mats found in... | reverse complement strand
AAAGCATTACAGCAGCCGCAGCCGAGACATTCAGGCTCTCGATGCCCCCTGGCATGTCAATGCGCAGCAGCGCATCGCATTTCTCCGCGATTTTTTGGTGCAACCCTTCCCCCTCCGAGCCCAACACGAGCACCGTGGCTCGATCAAAGGGTTCGCAAAGATAGTCCGTGCTCTTGGGCCCAGCAGCCAAGCCAAAGATCCAGGCCCCGGCATCTTTGAGTTCCTCCAGGGCGCGCCCTAGATTTACCACCCGGACCAGGGAAACCCGACTCGCGGTTCCAGCGCTGGCACGAACCACGGTCTCGTTTACCTGGGCGTTTCGGCGCTCCGGAAAAACGACGCCATCTACCCCCGCAGCCGCTGCGGAGCGCAGGATTGCTCCGAAATTGTGCGGGTCGGTCACCCCATCCAATGCCAGCACCAGCCCGGCGTTGCCGCGGGCCGCCACGCGATCGAGCAACGCCTCCATGCTGTCGAGCCGGAGACCTCCCCCTTCACCCAGAACGCCCTGATGCCGCTGCCCTTCAGCCCTCCGATCAAGCCCCTCAACGGGCTCCCGGTGCACCGTCACCCCTGCGGCCCGCGCCTCGGTCCGCAGTTTGGCCGACCGATCCCAGGCCGTTGGTGCGATGCGCAGCACCTGCAGCTCGCCCTGAGCCAAGGCCTCTTCACAGGCATGGGGACCTAGAAAACGCATGGCAGATCAAAAGTTCCGCTTGAAGCCGACGGACCAGAGGTGGCCCATGCCTTCCACACGGGTATTGGTGCCCGAGGTCCGATAACCGGCACTACCCCAGGCGCCTTCCATGATGACGCTATCCACATCCCGGTTCTGGCGGAACTGGTACCCGGCATTCAACTCTCCACCCCAAATGCGATAGCCCGCGCCAATGGAAAAGGTAGCGGAACGGGATCCTGAGATCAAAGGGTTGACCTTGGAGTCTTCCTGAAGGGCCGGCTCAAGGGCGGCACCCACACGAAGGGTCCAGTCCCGCCCAAGCAAAGCCTCCCCCATTAAACTCGCGCCAAACCCGCTGCGGTAGCCGCCTTCCAGGTGCGTGGCGGCGATGCCTCCAGGCCCCATCAGGAGGGGCGAGGACGGCAGTTCCAGGCTTGCGCCCTGAACGTGTTTCATATCGAATTCCCAGGTAAAGAACTGGTTGACCCGATGCCTTACCCCAATCGTAGTCTTGCCAGGTAGCACAATGCGCTCGGAACCAGGATGGAACTGCAGTTGGGCCAGAGTCGCAGCCTTTTCAGCCTCGATTCCCAAGGGCGCCGTGCCATAGCCACTCGGATCCACGAACCCAGGTTGGTCCAATCCCTGAGAGGCACTCAGGCTCAGGCTGCCCCGCAAGGCGCCCTGGTGGGTGCCCGCGAGGGTCCAGCGTGGGTTAACGGCCCAGCGGAAACCCAATGAAAAGGACGGTACCGTGGCACTCCCCGTCTGCTGGGCCCTCACTTCGGCGAGAGCGAGCACGGGATTGGCAGGACCAGAGGGCAGGGCGGGATCATCGAGCACCTGGGTGCGCAGATTCACCGAGGAACTGAAGGAGATCCGGGCGAGCCCCAGTCCTGCGCCGAAGGAGATCCCAGGACGAAGGGCCCAGGCAGCCTGAAACTCCAAACGCTGAGTCTTGAGGTCAATACTGCGCCCCAGGAAACGAATGGTGCTTTCAGGGGAAAGCTCGGCGTGGCGAAGGAAGGGTTGGTCGAGTTTGAGGCCGAAGGAGAGGCGCTCATTGGCCTTCCAGGCCGCTCCCAGAGAAGGCAGAAAGCGATTCCGCTCCCCCGAGAAGAGACTGTTTTGGGTGGATTGCAGGGTGGTCTGGGCCGAAGCCATGTCCATACCCAACCCCAGGTACGCACTGGCATTGTCCCGCAACGTAACGAGCAGTGCTGGATTGAGCGTACAGGCCTCAAGACTTTGCCCAAAAGCCACCCCCGTACCACTCCGCGCAATACCCACGGGATCGGAGGCTGGAAGCCAAAGGCTCTGGGCGGCCAAGGGCGCCGAAAGCCCCGCCAGGAGGCTAGCCAAGCCGGTTCCCAACCATCGATGCAGACGCGCCATGCTCCAACCTCCAAAAAGGGTCCGCTTCCCAAATGGCGCGGGAGCCCTACAGGTTCAAAACCGAACTCCCAGGATGGCCGAAGGGCCTCCAGCCACCAAGTGGCTATTCTCGTGGCCTCGGCAACAATCTGGCCGGAGAGCGATTTCGAAACGCAGGATGTCGCCCAGACACGAGGGCCGCCCGCTTAATCATGGGCATATTCGTGATAACTCTTTTCAATTTGTCAAGAGTATCGAACACTTCCCTCCCGCTCCATTCAGGGTCTGTCAGAATGTCTCCCCTGCGAATGGAGCCCCCATGAGTGACAAGATTGCCCTCAATCCCAACAAGCTGGTGCGCGCCCTCGGCAAGCCCGCGAGCGAGTTCACGAAGCAGGACATCATCCAGTTCATCGAGCAGAACGATATCCGGATGCTCAATTTCCGCTACGTGGCGGGTGACGGACGTTTGAAGAAGCTGAACTTCGTCGTCAACAGTCGCGCCCACCTGGACAAGGTGCTCTCCATGGGCGAGCGGGTGGATGGTTCCAGCCTCTTCCCCTTTGTTTCCGCTGATTCCAGCGATCTTTATGTGGTGCCTCGGTACCGTACAGCCTTCGTCAATCCATTCACGGAAGTGCCCACCCTCGACTTTATCTGCTCTTTCTACAACAACCAGGGCGACCCCCTGGAGAGTGCGCCGGAATACATCCTGCGCAAGGCGCAGGCGGCCTTGAAGGCAAAGACCGGGTTCACTCTGGAGGCTCTCGGCGAACTCGAGTACTACCTCTTTTCTGAGGTTGATCGGATCTACCCCATCGTCGAGCAGAAGGGCTACCACGAATCCCACCCCTTCTCGAAGTGGGGCTTAGTGCGCCGGGAGGCCATGCAGGTCATCAGCGAAATGGGAGGCACCATCAAGTACGGCCACGCCGAGGTAGGCAATATCATTTCGGGCGACCTAGAAATGGTTCAGCACGAAATCGAATTCCTCCCGGTGCCCATCGAGGAGGCCGCAGATCAACTCGTGATGGCCAAGTGGGCCCTGCGTGAGGTGGCCTACAAACACGGGCTCGAAGTGAGCTTTGCACCCAAGATCATCGTGGGGCATGCGGGCAGCGGAATGCATGTCCACAGCCGTTTGGTGAAAGATGGCGTGAACGTCATGGCTGACGAGAAGGGGCTCACTGAGGTCGCCAAGAAGGTGATTGCCGGCTACCTAATGTGCTCCGAATCGCTCACAGCCTTCGGCAACACCGTGCCCACCTCCTTCCTGCGGCTAGTGCCTCATCAAGAGGCTCCCACCAGCATTTGCTGGGGGGACCGCAACCGCTCCGTGCTGGTGCGCGTACCCCTTGGCTGGCTGGGTGTGGGCGACAAGATGATGCGCGATGCCAACCCCATCGAGACCAGTGCAGGCACTTTCGAGAACAATCAGACCGTGGAAATCCGCAGTCCTGACGGCTCCGCCAATGTGCATTTGCTCCTGGCGGGCCTGGCCGTGGCCGCCCGCTACGGCCTGGAGCATCCCGAGGCCCTCAAGGTGGCCGATCAGCTCTACATCAAGGCCGATGCCACAAAGGTTGCGGGTCTCAAGCAACTACCCTCTTCCTGTTTCGAGGCAGCCGAGTGCCTCAAGCGGGAACGGGAGCGGTATGAGCTCGACGGCGTTTTCCCCGCAGGCCTCATTGATTCCATCGCCAAGAATCTGCAGGCCTTCGACGATCTGCACATGAGCGAAAAGCTCTTTGGCAATGCCGACTCTCTGCGCCAGCTTGTGAATCGCCACCTGCACTGCGGTTGAGGAGACTGATCTTGAATGGTCCCATGAGTCTTCCGTTCTACATCCCGGACCTGGAAAGCATCGATCCCTGCCTGGATCTCCTCACGGAGATCCAGCGGCTTCGACGCGAGCGCAAGGCCGTGATCCTGGCCCACTACTACCAGGAACCGGAGATTCAGGATCTGGCGGATTTCGTAGGAGACAGCCTCCAGCTCAGCCAGGCCGCCGCGAAAACTGATGCGGAAGTGATCGTCTTTTGCGGCGTGCATTTCATGGCCGAAACAGCCAAGATCCTGAGCCCCACCAAGACTGTAGTCATCCCCGATCTGGATGCCGGGTGCAGCCTGGCGGACCGCTGTCCCGCCGAGGCTTTTGGCGAGTGGCTGAAGCAGTACCCTGACCACGAGGTGGTGAGCTACATCAACTGCTCAGCGGGTGTGAAGGCCCTCTCTACGATCATCTGCACCAGTTCCAACGCCGTACGCGTGGTGGAGAGCCTGCCCCGGGACCGGAAGATTGTCTTTGCGCCGGACCGACATTTGGGCAAGTGGGTGATGCAGCAGACCGGTCGTGACATGGTGCTGTGGCCTGGCTTCTGCATCGTGCACGAACAGTTCACCGCCAAACGCGTAGCCATCATGAAGGCCCAGTATCCGGGCGCAAAGCTCATCGTGCATCCCGAGTGTGATGCCACCGTGAGCCGCATGGCCGACTTTGTGGGCAGTACCGCCGCCCTGCTGAAGTATGTAATGGATCAACCCGGATACCAGTTCATCGTGGGCACCGAAGCGGGCATCCTCCATCAGATGCGCAAGGCACGGCCAGGGGCCGAACTCATTCCCATCCCCGCCGACAGTGGCTGCAACTGCTCGCTATGCCCCTACATGAGGCTGAACTCCATCGAGAAACTCTATCTCTGCCTGCGGGATCTCCACCCGGATATCACCCTCGACGAAGCCATGCGGCTGCGCGCCCTGAAGCCCCTGGAGCGGATGCTGGCCCTGGGGTAGTCTGCGAGTCATGCACAGCCGCCGAGTCACTCGATTTCGTCCCGTTCGCTCCACGGGGAGGAACTCGCCCTGGTGGCAGCGCCTCCAGATGCGAGGTGGGGCCGTGCTCCTCACCCTGGCAATCTCGGCCATCATCCTGCTGCTGGTGTGGGTACCCCTTATCTGGGCAGATGAGCAGATCGCCAAGATCAATGGCGCCATCACTCCGCACTTCTCCCATGACATGACCCTGGTGGAAACACACTGGGTGAACCTGCCCCGCATCGTGGAATTGAACCAGGGCGACGAGCCCAGGATCCGGCAGATGCTGGCGGAACAGCCGCTGCTCGTGGCCGTGATGGAGCGCAACACTCCCCAACAACTCTGGCTGCGAAAGGGGGATCGCCTAGTTTCCGAAGGTCAGGAGCCGGAGCGCCAACGCTATCTCCAGTGGATCGCTCAGGCTGCAGGCTCCGGCCACTTCCAATGGACCCCGCCCCTCGCAGAGAACACGGATCCCACTCTGGGACCGGCCTTGGTCCTCCTGGGCGAGCGCTGGATCATTGTGAAACGCTGGGAACTGGGAAGCCCCCAGGTAGAGGCGATGTTGCGGCTCGTCCTCGGGCCTCACCCCAAATTCCGGGCCGGGCTACGGCCCACGGTCGACCAGGACGGCAGAGAGATGAAGCGCCAGCCCTGGGGAGCTGAACCCAATATCCAGGCCGACCCCGCTCGATTAGCGGAACCATGGTTTAGCTACCAAGGAACCAGCCCCGCCCTGGAAGGTTGGGATGTGGTTGCCATCCCCCTTCGTCAGAACAGCAACGCGATGCTGAGACAGGTGGTCCGCGAAGTGTGGGGCGTTTTCTCCGCCGCGATCGCCGTGGCCCTGAGTCTGGGCCTGGGGCTCTGGCTGCGGCGACGTGCGCGGCGGAGGGCCGTGCTGGATGCAGATCGGCTGGCCTCCCTGACCCACAGCCTCAAGACCCCCCTGGCCATCCTGAAGTTCCGCTGCGATTCCATCCGCTTGGGACGCCTAGATCCCAGCCAATCCGATGCAGAACTGATCAAGGTGAGCGAGGAAGTAGACCACCTCACGCTCATGATCGAGAACGGTCTCGAGGCCATCAGAGGCGTAGCTGAGGCAGGCCCTCAGAAGGAAGTCAGTACGACCTGGCTTTCCGAAGTCGCCCAGGACTTGGCCACGGCCTTCGAGGCCGAAGGGCGCACCCTCCGCCTGGACCTCTCCTCGGACTCCGGGCACGCCGCCCTCCCCTCTCTCAGGGCCGCGCTCCTCACCCTGCTGGAAAATGCCCTTTACCATGGCCAAGGAGAGGTGCTGCTTCAGAGCTGTCGAATGCGCCGGCGCCTCCAGATCCGTGTGCAGGATTCAGGCCCAGGCCTGGAACCGCACCAAGTGGAAGCCCTCGGGAAACCCTTCCTCCGACTGCGGAATCCGGGTCGGGAAGGTTTTGAAAAAGGCGGACAGGGCCTGGGACTCAGCCTCCTGGTGCAGGTTGCCCAGAAGGAAGGCTGGGGCTTGAGCTTTGCTTCGGCAACAGGAGAGGGCTTCATGGCCACCCTCGAGATACCCCTCAACTAGCGGCGCATTTGCTGTGAAAAAACCGCAGTACTCAGTCATTCCGTTCAATTCTGCGTTGCCTTTATGGCCTCCCTGCCGCATTGTCGTAGGCTGCCCTCAGGATCGAGCCAACCATGACCCACCTCCTAGTGGTCGAAGACGAGCCGAACCTTCAACAGCTCCTCGTGAACAACCTCACCTTCGAGGGCTTCACCGTGGAGACAGCATCTGATGGACTCGCAGGCCTTGAGGCCCAGCGAGCCCGGAAAGCCGATCTCATTGTGCTGGACCTTATGCTGCCCAAGCTGGACGGCTACCAGGTGCTCCAAGCCTTGAGGGAGGGACGGGATCGGGTCCCGGTGCTCATGCTCACGGCCCGCGGCTCTGAGTCTGACCGGGTGCGGGGACTCAGCCTGGGAGCCGATGACTATCTGGTTAAACCTTTTTCTGTCCTTGAATTCATCGCCCGCATCAAGGCGATTCTTCGCCGAACCCAACCCCTCGACCAACCCACCATTCTTCGGTCCGGCGCGTTCCGCTTCGACCTACCCGCCCTGGAGGCACAGCGGGAAGGCCAACCTCTGGATCTCACGGCCCGAGAGTTTCGCCTGCTCGAAATCCTCATCACACATCCGGGGCGTACCCATAGCCGCACGGAACTGCTTCAGCAGGCCTGGGAGCCGGATGCACGGCCTTCTCCTCGCACCGTGGATGTGCACATCGCCAATCTCCGCAAGAAGCTCGGTGATGACGAGCGAAAGAACCTCATCGCCACGGTAGGCGGCGAAGGTTATCGCTGGGTCCTCCCTGTGGAGCCAAACGGCTGATCCACTCGCCTTATTGCAGGGTGGGGTGAACGAGTTCCTGTCCCAGCGAGAGAGGCAAAACGTCACCACCAACTTCGACGGTGAAGGCTGCCCCGGGAACCAACCCGGGCAGGGTCTTGAGGCGCGGAGGCGGCAATAGCATCACCTCGCCAGGGCGCAGCACGGGCAAGCCGAGCCCCTCCCAGGCATCCAATGGAGCGGACCGATGACGCCCCCCAGCCCTCAAGGCGAGAAACCCGGTCCAAGAGAAGTCTACTTCCAGCCAAGCCCCCAGGATCGCTCCCTGCAAGTCCTCCAGAGCCACACAAAAACCTGCGGGCAGCCCTCCGTACTGCCCCACGGCCGCGAGGGTTGGATGGGGCAAGCAATGGAGCACCGCCCCAGGCCCCCTCACAGCAAGACGATCCAGCTGAACCCCATCATCCCGGCAAAGCAGGCTGGGGCGAGGCAGACAAGGCAGCAACCGAACCTGAGACAGCCGAGGCGCCAACATCTCAGGAAGGTCACCCCGCCGCTGCCATTTCTCTGCGTACGCCAGTGTCTGACGAAGCCGCTGAAGGGCCCGTGGCCCCGCCTCCAGTACGTCGCGGAGCGACGATGGGGCGAGGACGTCGGCGAGACGCGCCGGGCGACCTTCCCCGAGCTTGGCCTGCCGCGCCCGTTCTACCAGGTTGAGATCCACCACACGGTCCGGGTCGGAAGGCAGGGCAGCGACCAGGGCCTGGCGCTGGGAGACGGCTTCACCAAGAAGGGCGGTGCCCAGGCGCAAGGAAATCATGGCCATACAACCCTCGTACCCACGGCGAACAGTCTGCAATTCCAAGAAAGAGGCATGAAAGGTCCCATGAGGCTCTTCCTAGGAGACTATCGCAAGCCTCATCCTTGGATATGGACGAAGCCTCCGTTACCCCCTGGAACCCGGATCGCCGCTGGGCCGATCCGCTCATCACACTCTTGGTGCTGGCCTCGCTGCTCAGCATTTGGGGCCTCTCCATCCAGCACCGCAACCCACGCCCAGAACCGCAGCGCCCTGGCCTCCAGGCCCGCGCCCAGGAACTGGCGCGCGCGGCCCTGGTGGTGACCCATGCCCCCAAGGCCCCCAAGCCCCTGGAATCGACGCCGGGCAACCCATTCTGGGACCGTGCCCTCCTTTCCATTCTGGCTGCAGAGCAGGGCGATCTCTCGCCGGGGCAAACGCTGACGCAGGATGTTATCTCTCCATCCGAACCCGCTCGGCAAGGCTTCCGACGCTGCTGGCAGGCCGCCTACGCGGCGGGACCACCGCCAACCGAGGGGGAGATCGAATTGATTCGCGGCCCGCTGGGCGAAGGCTTTGCCTATTGGAGTCTTCGGGCGCGCCTTGCCGAAGGGACCTCCCACGCGCCGGAATCCTTCCGCGCCCAGGCCCGCGCCTGGGCCTTACCCCGACTGGCGGCTCTGGGGGTGGGCACCTTCGTGACCCTGGTCCTCGGCTTGGTGGGCCTCGTAGCGGGCGGGGTCCTCCTTTTCACCCGGAAGGGGCCTACCCCACCGACACCTCTCCCCGCGTTCAACATGCCATGGAGGGCGCTCGTGCTGGCCCTGTTGGGCTGGTTCCTGGCCATGCGCTGCTCCGGTGTAGTCGCGGCCCTTTGTTTGAGTTTCTTGCCCCTCCCGAAAATCATGGCGCTGCCCATCGCCTACGGGTTTCACGCGTTGGTGGGCGGCTGGCTCCTGCTGAAGGCCGCTGGCCTCACCCTGGGAAAAGCCTGGCGCCGCAGCACGCCAGGCCCCCTGCCCAGGGCGCTGGGGTGGGCGGTGCCCTTCCTCGGCATCGCCATCGCCACCGTCGTAGTGGTAGGCGTCTTGGCCAGCCCGTGGACTCGCGGGGCAGAGCCGCCGCAGCGGGAACTGATGGAAATCATCTCCGGACTGCGCCACCCCCTTACGGTGGTTGTGCTCCTACTTACCATCGGTGGCCTGGCACCGATCTTCGAGGAATGGGTCTTCCGCGGCGTCCTCCTGACCTGGCTGGGCCCCAGATTGACTGGAAGATTCGGCACCAAGGGCGGGTGGGGGCTTGCCATTCTCGGCTCGGGCCTAGCCTTCGGGGCCATGCACCTGCAACCCACCGGGCTTCCCACCCTGGCCTCCCTGGGACTGATACTGGGCTGGGCCTTCGTCCGTACCGGCAACCTCTGGACCACCATCGCCATCCACGCCTGCTGGAATACAGGGGTTTTCCTATTGGTGCGGGTGCTGGCCTAACTACTGGGGTGCCCCTGCCATGTAGGGCTGCAGGTAGCCGTAAACCCACCAGGCGAGCTGACCGAAGACCAGCACGATGAGGATCCATTTCAGCAGAGTCTTGGGACTGACACCGCCCTCGTCGGAGCGAGGCTGGGGCACGGGCGCGCTCCGGGGCACGGGTGGCGGTCGAAAACCGGGATTGGTCTGTTCTGACTCCAGTTCGATGCGCATCGCCGAGCCCGTGGGGGACATGGTTGGCCGTGCAGAATTGGAGCGCCCCGTGCTGCGGGACACGGCCACCCCAGAACCCGAATCCATGCCCGCCGATACCCGAGGCCGGGCTCGTCGCAGGGGCACAATGTCGCCCGCGTGATCATCGTGGCGAAAGAGCTCTTCAACCCGACTTCGTGCGGAATTCTCCAGAGGATAGGCATCGATGAGCGCCACCAGGAATTCCATGAGCGTCTCGAAGCGCTCCTCCGGGTCAAAGGTAAGCGCCTTACGGAAGACATTGGCCAGATCGCCCGACATGCCCTGGGGCACCACGATGGGCTCGTGGAGCACATGGGTGATCACGGCGGCAACGTTGGGACCGGGGTGAGGGAGCTGGCCAGTCATCAGCTCGAAAGCGGTGACGGCGAAGGCATAGCGGTCCGAACTGGGCGTGGGATCTGAGCCCTTCAGCAACTCCGGCGCACTGTAGGCCGGACTGCCGAGGAATTCACCCTGGGTGGTGAGGCGCGGCGCCATGGTCTTGGCGATGCCGAAATCCATGAGTTTGACCCGCCCGTCCTCGCTCACCAGGATATTGTCGGGTTTGACGTCCCGATGGATGATCGCGTGGCGATGGGCGGCCCGGAGGGCCCGCATGGCCTGCACCAGAACCCCCAGCCGAGTCTCGGGCTCCAAGTTGCCTTCCCGAATGAACTTGCCGAGGCTCTGGCCTTCCACCAGTTCCATGGCCAGGAAGGGCCCGAGATTGGGTTCCTCCCCCACATCGTAAATGGTCACGATATTGGGGTGGTTGAGCTGGGCAGAGATCTCGGCCTCGCGCTTGAAACGCTCCAGGGCGATGTCCCGCTCCTCGCCCACGGCCCGCACCACCTTGATGGCTAAGCGGCGCTTGAGCATGGGATCTTCGGCCAGATACACCGTTCCCATGGCCCCCTGACCCAGGGGACGCAATACCTGGTACCGCCCGATATTTCTGGGGTGTTCTGCCATGAGTTAACCGATCCCCAATGATAGCCATGCGGGGTGCCTTGCGGTCCACACCTTTCCAGGGGGGCAGGGCGGCTAGAATCAAAGATTCCCTCCTGAGGCGCCTCGGCGGACCCTCGGGAACGAGTCCCAAACCACCAAGGAGCCCCATGGCCGCCCTCATTGAAGCCATCAACGTCAAACGAAAAATGTTCTTCGAACTGGAAGGAACCCCTTACCACTGCCTGGATGTGGAGATCTCCACCCCCACCGCCCGGGGCGGCCAGACTCTGGTGCGCCTCAAGATGCGCAACCTGCTTACCCGCGCCGTCTTCGACAAGACCTTCAAGGCCGGGGACAAGTTCGCCGAGCCTGATCTCAACATGGTGCCCGCCAGTTTCCTCTACGCCGACGGCGATGGTGCCCACTTCATGGACCAGGAAAGCTACGAGACCCACACCCTGAACGAGGAAATGATGGGCGATGCCCTGGATTTCCTGGTGGATGGCCAGATCATCCAGATCCAGAAGTACAACGGCAATCCCATTGGCCTCCAACTCCCCACCCACGTTGAGCTGGCAGTCACCTACACCGAGCCCGGGGCCCGGGGCGACACGGCCTCCGGCAATGTCACCAAGCCCGCCAAGCTGGAAACCGGCATCGAAATCCGCGTGCCCCTGTTCATCAAAGAGGGCGAAAAGGTTAAGGTCTCCACCGAAACACGGGAGTTCGCGGGACGGGCGTAGAAAATGATCCACCACGGAGACTCGGAGAATTTCACGGAGAAAAACAGCGGAGGGTTCTGTTTCTCCATGGGCTTTTCTCTGTGCCCTCTGTGTCTCCGTGGTGTTTTTATTGCGGCGGCACGATGAGGAAGTTCCGCCTGGGCCAGAGCCGCGAGGCTCAAGATATGGACAGCCCGAACGCCTACGGGCGCGAGGGGCGGGCCCAGAGCAAGCGCCGCCAGCAGAGCGCCGAACGCCTGGAGACAGGCATCGAGGCCCACGATTCGGACACCATGCTCTACCTGCCGGACCCCGAGCCGTGGATGCACTACCAGGAGGCCACCCTCATCCAGCGCCACAGCCAGTGGGTGGATCTGGAACAGGCCGACCGCAGCCGACTGCGGGCCACCCTTTCCGGCAAACTCAAGGGCGTCAAGCTGGTGGTAGGCGACCGGGTGCGGTATTCCCCCGTCCCTCTTGATGCGGCAGATCCCACAGGACCCCAGGCCCAGGTGGTGGCCGTGATGCCCCGCCGCACGCTGCTCAAGCGGGGGGGCATCGATGACCGGGAACCCTGGCAGCTCATCGCCGCCAATGCAGATGAGTTGTGGGCCTGTGCCGCCGTGGTGGATCCCCCCCTCCGGCCAGGTCTCCTGGAGCGGGCCCAGAGCCTGGCCCTGGCAGCTGGCCTGACCTTTCGCATCGTGGTGACCAAGCGCGACAAGGCCAGCCCCAAGGACACCCTGCCCGAACTGGACCCCCTCCGCGAACAGGGCGTGCCCATCGTGGAGACCAGCGCCCTGAAGACCTCCGGGCTGGAGGAGTTGAAGGGGCTGCTCAGGGATCGCGTCGTGGTACTGGTGGGCCACAGCGGTGTGGGCAAGAGCACCCTGGTGAATGCCCTGATGCCCGACCTGGACCTCAAGACCGGCGACATAAGCCGCTACGGCACGGGCCGCCAGACCACCACCGCCGCCCGGTGGCTCCCCACGCCCTACGGCGGCACCCTCATCGATACGCCGGGCATCCGCACCCTCAGCGTGCGGGGCCTGGACCGCAGCATCCTGGCCACCGTGTTTCCTGAACTCCCTCCCGAATGGGTCGAGGATCCCACAGGCCTGGATCCCGAGGATGAGGCCTTGGGCCTCGACTACCCTGAACGGCTCCAGAGCCTCCAGCGTCTGTGGGAAGAGATGGGTGAGCGCAACCCCAACCAGAGCAGCTATCGATGAATCCGCGAAGAGCCGCGAAAAGCGGAAAAGAAAGGGCCGCAAAGGGGCCTCATTGTGGATGAACTCCTCTTCAAGCACGAAGTATTCCAGACCATCGGGGCCGCGACAGAGGTGCATCGCGAACTCGGACCGGGATTCCTTGAGGCGGTCTATCAAGAGGCGCTGGAGCGCGAATTAACTGATCGAAAGATCCCTTACCAGTCCCAGGTTCCGCTCCGGGTCCGCTACAAGGGCTGCTACCTAAAGAAGCACTACGTCGCCGATTTCGTGGTCTTCGGGCAGTGCCTGCTGGAAATCAAGGCCATGGACCGCCTCACAGACCGGGAGACCTCCCAGCTCCTGAACTACCTTCGGGCCACCAGTCTCCCGCTCGGACTGATCGTCAATTTCGGATCGGAAGGGAAGCTGGAATGGAAGCGGCTGGCCATGACCCATTCGCTTCGCGGCCCTTCGCCTCTGCCCTTGGCGGCCCTTCGCGGGGAGGAATAGATGCAGGACCGCATGCAAAGCCAGTCGAAGCTCCTGGGCATGGTCTACGCCGGGATCTTCGGCACCCTGTTCCCGCTCTTTTTACATGTGGCCCGCACCATCACGCGGCGCAGCCGGGCCTTCGAGATCTCCGATGACATCATCGGCGCCTTCATGGCCCTGCGCCCCAAGTATCTGGAGGCAGTGAAGGGCAACGTGGCCCAGGTGCTGGAGCGCCCCTCCACCCATTCAGAGGTAGACCGGATCGCCCGCGCCGTGGTACGGCAGCATGCCCGAGCCTGGGTGGATCTCTTCTATTTCGGCCAGCGCCCGCCAGAGAAGGCCCTGCAAAACTTCGCCGAGGTGCAGGGACTGGAACACGCCGAACGGGTGGTTCTGGAAGGCCGCGGCGCCATCCTACTCACCGCCCACGCCGGGAATTTCGAGCTAGGTGGTCTCCTCTTGCGCGCCAAGGGCATGAAAATCCATGTGGTCTACAAGCCGGACCGCTTCAAGGCGGTGGAGCGGCTCAGGACGCAGATCCGAAGTCAGGGCGGCGTGGTGGGTGTGCCCGTGGATGGCGTGGGGTTCTCCACCCTGCCCCTGGTGAAGCTCCTGCGGGCCGGTCACCTAGTGGGTATGCAAGGGGATCGGGACTTCAGCCTCCACGGGCTGCCCCTGCCCTTCTTCGGGTGCACAACCTTCTTCCCCAGGGGCCCGTGGGAGCTGGCGGCCATGACTGGCGCGCCGATCCTCTGCGCCTTTTTCTATACCGATGACGACGGTCGCTTCCGGGCCCGCTTCATGGAGCCCATCACCATCACCGGCGAACGCGGCCAGCGGCAGGCGGCCATCGAAGCAGGCATGCGCCGCTACGTGCGCGACCTTGAGGCCCTCATCCGCCAACACCCGGATCAGTGGTACTGCTTCTATCCCTTCTGGG
>JFJP01023576.1_pt1 | contig 14032 bp, 10 predicted proteins | sample 431651 | NCBI WGS metagenome assembly JFJP01 (sample SAMN02602958, study PRJNA72255) | Microbial mat metagenome, whole genome shotgun sequencing project. | biome: fresh water; feature: sink hole; material: water; isolation source: purple microbial (photo- and chemosynthetic) mats found in... | reverse complement strand
CACTGCTACATGAATAACCGCACCTGAGCCATAAAACATGGACAGCCCCATATCGACCGCACACCTCAACTGCGCGAGCATCCACAATGAGCAGATTTTACCTGCAACAAAAGCGAAACCTCAACCGGCGCAATGAGTGCCGGGTCTCGTCTATGAGTGATGATTCTATACGCATAAGCGGCAATTTCTCCCCCTTGTTCTGCAAAAAGAAGCAGCCATGAATTCACGTCGCATTCATGTCATAAGAAGAGGTGCTCCGAGTCAGGGACCGGTGCTGTATTGGATGCATCGGGATTTTCGCGCAGCTGACAATTGGGGTTTGACCCACGCCCGCATGCAGGCACTCAGGAGCGGGCAGCCTCTGGCCGTGGTCTTCTGCCTGGCGTCGGCCTTTCCAGGTGCGACCCGCGTGCACTTCAACTTTCTTCTTCAAGGATTGCAGAAAACTGCGCAGGCTCTGAACCAGGAAAACATTCCCTTCATCGCCTTGCGCGGGGAGCCCGGACTGGAGGTGGCGCGCTTTGCCCGTGAGCACAAGGCAAGCCTCGTGGTCACGGATTTCGACCCGTTGCGCATCAAGGCCCGCTGGATTGAGGATCTGCTCTTGGCCTGCGATCAGCCCCTGCACGAGGTCGATTCGCGCAACACAGTTCCCGCACGTATTGTTTCGAACCGCCGCGAGTTCATGGCCAGAACCATCCGTCCTAAAATCACGCGACTGCTGGCTGAATTTCTGGATGAGTTCCCCATTCTTCCAGTGCACCCGCACCCATGGCCCACAACCATCGTAAAACCTGAATTCGCCTTGCCGCAGCCAAAAAGCGGGGACAAAGCCGGTCGACAGGCCCTGTTGGTAGAACCCGGGGAACATGCAGGGCGGGCCCTACTGCAAAAATTTCTCAAGGAAAAGCTGCCCTTCTATATGAATCGCAACGACCCCAACCATGATGTCTGCTCAAACCTCTCCGCTCACGTGCACTTCGGCATGCTCTCTGCCCAGCGCGTGGTGCTTGAAACACAAAGGATGGGCCTCGCCGGCGAAAACGTCGATTCCTTTCTCGAAGAGATCATCGTGCGGCGCGAACTTTCGGACAATTTCTGCCTCCATACTCCGGATTACGACAGCGTGGCCGGATTTCCCGAATGGGCCAGCGAGAGTCTGCACAAGCACCGCAATGACCCACGCCCCGCCATTTACTCTGCGGAGGAGTTCAAAGAAGGCAAGACTCATGATCCGCTCTGGAACGCCGCTCAGACCCAGATGCTGCTTACCGGCAAAATGCATGGCTACCTGCGCATGTACTGGGCCAAAAAAATTCTGGAGTGGTCCCCCACTGCGGCCGACGCGTTGAACACGGCCATTCTCCTCAACGACCGCCACAGCCTCGATGGCCGGGACAGCAACGGATACACCGGCATTGCCTGGTCCATCGGCGGAGTGCACGACCGTGGCTGGACCGAACGCCCGATTTTCGGCAAGGTCAGGTACATGAATCTTGCCGGAGCGCGTCGCAAGTTTGACGTGGACCGCTACGTCCGGTCATGGACGGCGCCCCGAGATGGCGCATCAACCTGATCCCTGGAACCACGAATGTCCTTTTTGCAGGACCGCATCCTTCTCGTCCTTTGTCTGACCCTGGCCACGGCACTCTTTCCTGGACAAGGGCAGGGCGCATCCGCCGCCTACAAAGTCGAGATTCCGGCCCTGCCCGACGACCTCACTTCGCTGCTCTCTTCCGTCTCCGACTGCGTCAACCTGCAGAACAATCCGCCCGACACTGCAGGCCTGCTGCGCAGGCGCATGGCGAGTGATATCGAGTCCTTCGACAACGCTCTCAAGGCCAGAGGTTACTTCAAGGCCAAGGTCGAAGGAGAGCTGAACTCGTCCCTCACTCCCCAGACAGTCCGATTCCTGATCGATCCAGGCCCCCGTTTTTCCTTCGACAACCCTCGCCTCCTGCTGGAGCCAGACGACTCCGCGCTCGAGCATTTGCGTGACACCCTACGCAGGTTGAAGGCTGGGGACGGGTACTCCTCCAGCACAGTCCTGGATGTGGAGACGGCCCTCCTTGAGCGATTGAAGGAACACGGGTATCCGTCTCCCGTCACACGCGAGCGGAAGGTCATCGCGGACCACGACACGGACATGGTCCAGGTGAGCTTCACCATCGACACCGGACCCAAAGCGACATTCGGGGCCACGGAAATTCTGGGACTTGAAGACGTTGCGGACAAAGTCGTCACCGCCGAACTGGCCTGGGACGAGGGCAGCCCCTATGACCGGAGGCAGGTGGACAAGACCCGCGAACAACTCATCCGCACCGGACTCTTCCGCTCGGTGCGCATCGACGCCGAACATGCGCAAGGCTCCGGGACCGTGCGCATGCGTCTCACCCTGCTTGAAGCCCCGCACCGCAGCCTGCGCGCCGGACTCTGGTATTATTCCGATCTGGGCCCGGGGACCAACGCAGGCTGGACTCACCGCAACATTTTCGGCGCGGGCCAGGAACTGCGCCTGGACACGGAGCTCTCCGAAAACCTGCAGCGGGCAAATTCCGAGCTTATCCTGCCACGCATGTGGCATCCCCGCCAAAATCTCGGACTCTCGGCCCAATACGAGCACGAACTTACCGAAAGCTACGAAACCTCGAATCTGTCTCTCTTGGCCCTTGTGCGCCGACCTGTTTCGGAGTTGCAGGTGGGCTACGGACTGGCATATCGCCTGACCAGCGTTGACAAGGATGAATTGCGAATATTCAATCTCTTTTCCATCCCCCTCATTGCTGAATATTCCAACGCCGACAACCTCCTGGACCCCACCGAAGGACTTGCCCTTTCGGGACGCATGGAACCCTTCACTGACGTGGGGAACAGGGAGACGTCTTTTGTGCTCTGGAACCTTACGGGACGTCATTACCTGCCTCTGAGCAAAAGCAAATCCCTGATCCTGGCCACGCGCTGGCGCTACAGCCTGCTGGCCGGGACGAGTCGGGAGAACATCCCCGAAGACATGCTCCTGTATGCCGGGGGGGGAGGCTCCGTGCGCGGCTACGCCTACCAGTACGCAGGCGAACTCGACGACGAAGACGATCCGCTGGGCGGCGTGAGCGCCGTGGATTTTTCGGCGGAGCTGCGTTTTCGCATCAACCGGGAATACGGAGCGGTCCTGTTCGGAGACGGGGGCGGTGCTTTTTCCGGCAGGAATCCGTCGGACAAAGAGGACTATTTCTGGGCTGCAGGAGCGGGACTGCGTTATTTCACGCCCATCGGCCCGATCCGCATGGATGTGGCCGTACCCCTTGACCGCAGAGACGATGTGGATGACCCGTTTCAACTTTACATCAGCCTTGGGCAGGCCTTCTGATGAACCATGCCATGGTCAGGACACTACGAAGGTGCTCGCGAATCATCCTTGTCTGCATAGTCCTTGCTGCTTCCTGCCTGGGCTTGCTCCTGGGCACGGAAAAAGGCCGACAGGAGCTTCTGAACGGCATCAGCAGGGTCACCGCCAGTCCTGATTTTCACCTGCGTATGCAGGGACTGCATCTCGGCCAAGAGTGGAGAATGGACCGGCTGACCGTCAGCGATTCCTCCGGAACCTGGCTCGACGCGCAGCAGCTCAGTGTCCAACCGCAGCTTGCGGAGCTGCTGCGGGGCACAATCTCCCTGCGACACGTAGGAGTCTCCCGTCTTGACATCGAACGCCGCCCCCTGTCCGAGGACGAGCCAAAAACCTCGCAGGGCCTGTCTTTGCCGACCCTGCGCATCGCGGGCATGGATATTGATCATCTCCGCCTCGGCCCGGATGTCGTCGGCCATGAAGCGCTGCTTTGCGTTCATGGCGGCCTGACCCTCGATCAAAACGAACCACACGCCCGGTTGCGTGTGGCCAGGCTGGACAGAACGTCTGACGTGGCCGAACTCGATGCACGGCTCCACCTGCACAAGCGCACCCTTGAACTTCGTCTGTCCTTACACGAAGCGCCGCAGGGCCTCCTCCACGCCGCCCTCGGCATGAACGGCACAGAGGGCGTCTCGATACAGGCGGAGGGGCACGGCCCCATGGACAAATGGACGTTGGACCTCAAGGCTCTGCTTGCCGATGTCGCCCGGGTTGATGGCAACGCCACCCTTGATCTGGAAAACATTCCCGGCGGAGATCTGCATGCGCTGATCACGCCCGGACCGGTCTGGAGCAGTTTCACCGGCCTGCCGCAGGAAGAGCTGACCATCACGGCCAGGGGCCAGTGGCAGGATATGATCCTGTACGTATCCAGGCTGGATCTGAAAAGCGCTCTGGGCGCCCTGGACGGTAACTTCACCTGGGATTTCAAGACCCAGGTCCTGGAGTCCGTGGCCAACGCCCACGGCGTGGACGTGTCCTGGCTCATGCCCGATACCATCACGGCAGGCCGGGCCTCTGCCTCCGCCGCCCTGCGCCTGGACCAAAAAGGCACCAGCGCACAGGGAAGAATCCTGCTGCGGGACATCACTGTTTCCGGCCATACGGTGCCCGCCGCCGAAGCACAGGCCTCCCTGTTCGCGCCCGTCGGCGCTGACGGTTGGAAGGCCCAGGCTCGGATCGACGCACAGACCCCAACCCTGCCCGAAGGCCTGCGTTCATGGACGGCAAACGCAACCCTGGGCAAGGACGGCGAGTCTTTGTACGCGCAGGGTGTGCGGGTTGAATCGGAACGCTTGGGGCTTGCGGCCAACGGCACGCTCGACACCCTCGTGCGCATGGACGCACGACTCTCCCTGCGTGAAGTCATCATTGGAAATATGCAAAAGCCTCTGTCCGCCGTTGTGGACACGCGGCTCCAGGGCAGACTGGACCTCCCGGCGTCAAGCCTGAACGCCAGCCTCGAAGCCACGGCCGTGACCATCGAGGGGCTGCCTTTGGAGCTCATGAGCCTGCTGGGTCCAGGCAGCCGTTTGCAAACCGAATTCAGTCTTTCCCCGCAGCGCTTCAATCTGCACGAGGGAAACCTGCAGGCCCGGACCAAGGCGACAGTGAGCGGCGAATTCGATCTGGAGAAGAACTCGTTTGCGGCCAGGCTTCGCGCCACACTGCCGCAGATCCAAACAAACACCCTGCACATGGCGCAAGGGACGACCCTTGAAGCGTGGGCCGCAGGCAAGCCAGATTCTTTTGAACTGAACCTTTCCGCCACAGCCGGCACTCTGAGTTTTGCGGAACTCTCCCTCACAGAAATCAACGCGGCGGCCTCGATCCCCGGCTTGCCCTTCCGCCCGATAGCCACCCTGAGCGCACAGGCTCTGGCAGGCCGGGAGCCCGTCAGTCTGGAGCTGCAGGTGGAGCCCCGTGGAGCGGTCCTGCACTTTGCGGAAAGTGTCCTGCGGTTGCCCGGATCGTCCTTGCATTTTGCCGGCGACGTCGATCCGGACACGCTGCTTGTCATCGGCGCTGCGGATTTTCAAAGCACCGACCTCGGGGCTCTTGGCCGCATTCTGGACACGAAACTCGAAGGCCGGCTGTCCCTGCAGGCCGACTTGGACACGCCGCAGGGGAGCCAGAGGGCAAAACTTCAGGGACAGGGGCAATCCATCGCCAGCGGAGACCTGCGCATCGGCCGGGCCTCCCTGGATGGCACGCTGACGGATCCCGGCCTGCCTGGCGGCACGGAACTGCGCCTCAGCCTGCAGTCGGCAGGCATGGAGGGCATGCTGGCCGACACCCTGAATGCCAGGCTTCACGGGATGGACGCGGGCCTTGGATTCAACCTGGAGCTTGCCCACAGAACTTCCGGAACCCGTCTTTGGACCCGTGGAGTGCTGGCATCGGACCTGACCCGCCTGGCCATCGACGACCTGGGCGGGACGCTTTTGCGGCAGACCCTTGCCCTCGAAGCCCCCTTCGATATCACCACTGCAACCTCCGGCACAGCCTGGCAGGAAGCCAGGATCAATTTCGGTCGAACCCGGCTGCGTACCCAGGGCAGCCTCTCTGCCGAACACGCGGATATGAACGCCGAACTGACCGCATTCGACCCGGCCATGCTCCGGCCCCTGTTCCCTCACCTGCCCAACGCCGACGTCAATGCTCAACTTCGCATCACAGGCTCTTCATCACAGCCGGATGGACATTTAAAGCTTGTGGCCAACTCGATCCAGCTGGAAAGCTCCGGCCTTGAGCCTCTGCCCGGACTGGATGCCACGGTGGATGTTCGCTTGCATCAGAATCTTCTCAAAGCGCAGGCATCCCTGAACTCGACAAGCGGGATAGAAATAGCCGCACACGTTTCAAGCCCGGTGCAGACCGATCTTTTCAAGCTGGACATCCCCCGGGACAGCCAGATTTCTGGTCAAATCACGGGCCGGGCAAAGCTCATGCTGTTGCCCCATTTTCTCCAGCTTGACGATCAAATTCTGGAAGGAGACTGCGATCTTGATTTCCGGATCGGCGGCGCATGGACGACACCGATGCTCACGGGCACAGCTCAGATTCGTGGCGCGCGCTACGAGAACTTTCGCAGCGGCACCATTCTCAGAAACGTGAACATGGACGCCAAAGCCGACGGGTCGACCCTGACCATGAACCTGACCGCCACGGATGGAGAAGAGGGAACTGCGGAGGCGGTCGGACAGGCGGACCTCGTCACATTCAGACACATTTTTGACATTTTATTCAAAAATTTCAAGATATTAAGACAAGACTTGATCCAAAGTACGGCCAAGGGCGGACTACGTCTGCAAGGAGACCTGGCCAGAACCGAACTGCGCGGGGGCATTACCCTCGATCCGACCAGCGTCCGCCTCCCGTCGAAAACTCCGGCGGACCTGGCCCACATCGAGGTCCACGAAATCAACGTCAAAACCCAGGGGCAAGCCTCTTCGGGCAACACTTCGAGATTGCTGATGGATCTTGATCTGCAGGTGGCTATTCCGGCCCGTCTGATCGTGCTTGGCCGGGGACTTGACTCGGAATGGTCCGGCAATCTGCACCTGGGGGGGACGCACAATCAGCCTGCCGTCAATGGCGAAATGAATCTATTGCGCGGCAAATTCGAATTTCTCGATCGCACCTTCAATCTGACCAAGGGTCTGCTCTCGCTCAACGGCGAAACCACGCTCAACCCTTTTCTGGAGATACTCGGCGAGACGCAGATCCTTGAAAACCTCATCCAGATCCATCTCAGCGGCCCGGTCAGGGATTTTCGACTGACCCTGAACTCGGTTCCCGCCCTGCCCCAGGACGAGCTGCTGGCCATGATCCTCTTCGGCAGGTCGTTACGTCAAATTTCACCCCTGCAGGCGGTGCGGCTCGCCCAGGCCGCAGCCGAAATGACCGGCCTCGGCGCGACCCCGGATTTTCTGAACACCATCAAATCAAGCCTGGGACTGCAGGAAGTGGACGTGACCAAGGACGAGGATGACAACACCGCGCTGGGTGTAGGCGGCTATCTGGGGGGCAAATATTACATTCGCACCCAAAGCAGCGTCTCTGGACAGGACCGGACCAAAGTCGAGGTACAGCTCACCCCGAAAATCAGCGTGGAAACCGAAGTCGGCGCAGACTCCCGCCAGGGCGGAGGAGTGATGTGGAAACGCGATTATTGAGCCCGGCAACAGGCAAAAGGTACTTAGATGTCAGCAGATTTCAAGGGTTCAAAGCTCGTCATCGGAATCGGAAGTGGCGGGGGCGGCCTTGATGGCCAACGTCAAAACCTCATGCAACACCTTGCCCCGCTCCTGGGCCAGCTGTTTCCATTTCTTCTTTTCCTTTTTCACGGCCTCAATAGTCTGCAACAGGTCCTGAATGGTATGGGCGGGGTAACCGTACTTGCCGTGCTTGCCCTTGCGCAGCTCTTCGTCGTTGCGCTCCTTGAGGGCCCGGAGCTGGCTGGAGGAAAGTATCATCGCTAACCGCTCGCGGCCCGGACCTGATCCATGTCGGTCAGACCCAACAACACCTTCATCATGCCGTCCTGCTTCAGGGTCAGCATGCCTTCGGCCACGGCCTGGGCCCGGATTTCTTCGGTGGGCTTGCGGTGCTTGATCTGGTTCTTGATGCCGGAGGAGTTGACCATGAGTTCGTGCACGCCCACCCGGCCCTTGTAGCCGCCTACACACTGCCCGCAACCGACCTTACGATAGATGGTCCGCTTGCCCTGCAGGAATTCCTTGGCCTGGACTTCCCAGCCTTGGCCGAACTCAAGGGCCATCTCCTCCAGTTCCTTCGCGTCCGGAGTGTAGGCCTGCTTGCAGTTCGGGCAAAGAGTCTTGACCAGCCTCTGGGCCAGAACGCACAAGAGCGAATCGGCGAAATTGAAAGGATCCAGATCCATATCGAGCAGGCGGGTCACGGTTTCGGGGGCGGAGTTGGTGTGCAGAGTTGAAAAGACCAGATGACCGGTGAGGGAAGACTCGACGCCAATGTGCGCGGTTTCCTTGTCGCGCATTTCACCGATCATGATCACGTCCGGGTCGGCGCGCAGGAACGAACGCAGGGCCGATGCGAAGGTCAGGCCAATCTTGGGGTTGACCTGCACCTGACGCAGCCCTTCCTGAGTGATTTCCACCGGATCCTCGGCGGTCCAGATCTTGCGCTCGGGGGTGTTGATGTAGCTGACCGCAGAGTGCAGGGTCGTGGTTTTGCCCGAACCCGTGGGGCCGACCACGAGAATGAGCCCGTAAGGCTTGTAGATGAGCTTCTCAAAAGCAGCCTTGTTCTGCGGCAGCAGGCCTAGCTTGTCGAGCGGCAACGGCTTGCCCGAGGCCAGCACGCGCAGGACCACATCCTCCATCCCTTCCAGGGTGGGAATGGTGGCCATGCGATATTCCACGACCTTGTTGCGATCGGGCAGCTTGATCTTGATCTTGCCGTCCTGGGGCAGGCGACGCTCGGCGATATCCAGGCTGGCCATGATCTTCAGGCGCGAGACGATGGGCCGGGCCAGGGGCAGGCGGACCTTGCGAAATTCGTAGCAGGTTCCGTCGAGGCGGAAACGAAACATGCAGTAGCGGGAAGCGGGGTTGGGTTCGATATGAATATCGGACACGTTCTTACGCCAAGCCTCGACCAAGAGGGCGTTGACCATGCGCACGACCTCGCTGTCCTGATCGCTGAGCTCGGCCTCGGAATCTTCGCCCGACTGCACCATGTCCGCGGATTCCACATCCTCGTCAAAGGCCGCGGCCAGATCCTCTCCCGCACCGAACTGCTTGTAGAAATGTTCGATGTACTGCTCGATGTCGCCGGCCAGAGTGACCTTGGCTTCGACGCTGGACGTGCCGTAAATGAAACGGATCTCATCCAGTCGGCCGAGATCGAAGGGATTGGTCATGAGCACGGTTATGGTGTTGCCTTCCTGGGAAAAGGGCAGCCAGCCATAGCGCTTGAGAAAATCGGGGTCGAGACGCCGCTTTTCAAAAAGTTCGAAGGGCGGCTCCTTGCTCGCGGTAAAGGCGACAAACTCCGTGCCGTAGAAACGGGCAAGGCTCTCGCCCAGGTCGTTCTTGGGGACCTTGTAGTCCTTGAGCAGCAAGGCGTCGGAGTCCTTGCCCTCCATGGACAGGACGATAGAGAGTTGATCGGCGCTGATGAGCCCCTTTTCCAGCAGATACGAATAGCGGCTGCTGCTCGAGGTCACGGGACGGGGGGTCAGGGCCTTGATGCGCTGCTCGATGCCCGGAAATTCGGGATCAAGAATCCTCACCTTTTCAAAAATGCCCCGCGCTTCCTTGTGATTGTCCTGATGAAGGAAGATGAGTCCGGCCCGGAAATAGAGTTTGGCCGCGACCTTGGGAGGATAATCGTTTTCGCCCAGAATCTTGAGGGTGACCTCGGCCTGTTCCTGGACCTTGCCGAGTTTGTTCAGGCTGTCGAGCATGAGCCGGACCATGTCGTAGCTGCGCACGCCATGGGAATAGCCGCTCCTGCAAATGTTCAGGACTCCGGCATAGTCATCCTTGGCGAACAGGTTCCAGGCCTGGGAGAGAAGTTGTTCTTCGCTCTGCGGATTATCCATGAATTTCGCTCACAGGTTGGTCCGGGTTCGGGCGGCCGTGCTAGCGGCCGCCCGAGAGGATCATTTCTTCAGCCAGGCCATCATTTCGCGCAGGCTGTCTCCGACCTTCTCGACCTGATGCTCGTGGCTCTGACGCCTTCTGGCCAGGAAGAAAGGCAGGCCCGCCTTGTTTTCCAGAATCCAGTTGCGGGCGAAGCTGCCGTCCTGAATATCTTCGAGCACCTTCTGCATGGCCTTGCGGGATTCTTCGTTGATGACCCGGGGGCCGGTCACGTAATCGCCGTATTCGGCAGTGTCGCTGATGGAATGATGCATCTTCTTGAATCCGCCCTCGTAAAGCAGGTCCACAATGAGCTTGAGCTCATGCATGCACTCAAAAAAGGCGATCTGAGGCTGGTATCCGGCCTTGACCAAGGTTTCAAAACCGGCGCGGATCAGCTCGCTCACGCCGCCGCAGAGTACTGCCTGCTCGCCGAACAAATCCGTTTCGGTCTCTTCGGCGAAGGTGGTTTCAAGCACTCCGGAGCGGGTCCCGCCTACACCGGCGGCATAAGCCAAAGCCTTGCCCAGGGCCTGACCCGTGGCGTCCTGATGCACCGCCACCAGGCACGGCACTCCGCCGCCCTTCTCGAATTCGCGGCGCACCAGATGGCCCGGTCCCTTGGGCGCGATCATGACCACGTCCACATCCTTGGGCGGGACGATCTGGTTGTAGTGGATATTGAACCCATGACCAAAGATCAGCGTCTTGCCCGGGGCCAGATTCGGCAGGATCTCTTCCTCGTAGACCTTGGGCTGATACTGGTCCTGGACCAGGATCTGGATCATGTCCGCCTTCTTGGCCGCCTCGGCGGCGCTGACAGGCTCGAAACCGTGCTCGCGTGCCAGCTGCCAGTTGGGTCCACCGGGACGCTGACCGATGATGACCTGCACACCTGAGTCGCGCAGGTTCTGCGCGTGGGCGTGCCCCTGGCTGCCATAACCGATGATGGCCACGATCTTGTTTTTGAGTATATTCAGATCGGCATCCTTGTCGTAATAAACCTTCATATGTTCTCCTTCTCTCGTGAATCTTGATACCCGCAAGGCGGGTCCTCAGCCAATTGGTCTTCAGTCGGCAAGCTGCATGCTGCGTCGCATGGCCACGGTCCCGGCGCGGATGAACTCCTTGATGCCAAAACGCTGCAGCAGCGCCACCACAGCCTTTATCTTGCCCTGATCTCCGGTGATTTCAAGCGTCAGCTCGTCGGGGCTGACGTCAACCACCTTGCACCTGAAAATATCCGCGATGCGCAGCACCTCGGCGCGCTTGGCGTCTTCCGCACCGACCTTCATGAGCACGATCTCACGCTCTACGGCCTGCAGGTGGGTGAGGTCGACAACCTTGATGACGGTGATGAGCTTGTGCAATTGTTTGATGATTTGCTCGATGATCTGCTCGTCACCGCTGGTGCAGATGGTGATATGGGAAACTCCCGTCTCCAGGGTCGGTCCGACGTTCAGGGATTCGATGTTGAACCCCCGGCCGCTGAAAAGGCCGACCACCCGGGACAGGACTCCGGGTTCGTTCTCAACAAGAATGGATAAGACATGTCTCATGGCAGCCTCCTAAACCAGCAGCATTTCCGACAGGGCCGCGCCTGCCGGGACCATGGGCGCGACGTTTTCTTCAGGCTCCACGCGCACATCGACAATGACCGGGCCCGGATAGTCGAAGGCCGCCTTCAGAGTTGCCTCCAGATCTTCGGCCTTCTCGACCAGGAAGCCCTCGGCTCCGTAGGCTTTGGCCAGGGCCACGAAATCGGGGTTGGTGTGCAGGCATGTGGCGCAATAATTCTTCTTGTAAAAAAGTTCCTGCCACTGCCGGACCATGCCCAAAAAACCGTTGTTCAAAATGACGATCTTGACCGGCACGTTGTAGCTGACCGCCGTGGCCAGCTCCTGGATATTCATCTGGATGGAGCCGTCGCCTGCGATATCGACCACCAGCTTGTCCGGAAAAGCGAACTGGGCTCCGATGGCCGCCGGAAAACCGTAACCCATGGTGCCAAGGCCGCCGGAAGTCAGCAGGGTGCGCGGTTTGCGGTAGGTATAGAACTGCGCGGCCCACATCTGGTTCTGACCCACCTCTGTGGCGATGATGGCCTCCCCTTTGGAGAGCTCGTGAATCTTCTCAACCACCCACTGCGGCTTGATGGCGCCACCGCTCTTTGCGTATCCGAGCGGATAGGAGGCGCGCATCTCGGTCAGGGAAGCGTTCCAGGCTTCGTGCTTGGCCTGCCATTCCACGCCCGTGATTTTTTCTGTCTCCTCGATGAGCCCCGCCAGACCCTGCTTGCAGTCCGCGACAATGGGCACATCCACGACCACGTTTTTGCTGATGGAGGTGGGGTCCACGTCGATGTGTATGATCTTGGCCCGCGAAGCGAAGGAGTTGATGCGCCCCGTGACGCGGTCGTCGAAGCGCGCGCCCACGGAGATGAGCAGGTCGCAGTTGTTCACGGCCATGTTGGCCGTATATGTCCCGTGCATGCCGAGCATGCCCAGCCAACCCGGATGATCGCCCGGAAAGGCGCCCAGTCCCATGAGGGTCGTGGTGACCGGCAGGTGAAACTTCTCGGCCAGCGCCGTGAGTTCCGCGGCGCTGTTCGAGGACACCACGCCGCCCCCGGCATAGATCACGGGCTGCTTGCTATGGGCAATGAGTTCCGCGGCCTTGCGCAGCTGCTTGCGGTTGGGACTGACGTTGGGATTGTAGCTGCGGAGGCTGATGGTCTCGGGATAGGAAAATTCGGTCCTGGAATTAACCACATCCTTGGGCAGGTCGATGAGGACAGGACCCGGCCGGCCTGTCCTGGCGATATAAAATGCCTGCTTGATGGTCGCGGCCAAGTCCGCGACGTTTTTGACCAGATAGTTGTGCTTGGTGCAGGGCCGGGTGATGCCCACGATGTCGGCTTCCTGAAAGGCATCGTTGCCGATCAGGTGCGTGGGCACCTGCCCCGTGATCACAACCATTGGGATGGAATCCATGTAGGCCGTGGCGATTCCGGTCACGGTGTTGGTCGCACCGGGTCCGGAAGTGACCAGGCATACGCCCACCTTGCCCGATGCCCTGGCGAATCCGTCGGCGGCGTGGACCGCGGCCTGTTCGTGACGGACCAGAATGTGCCTGATCGGATGCTTGGGGAGTTCGTCGTAAATGTCGATGACCGCACCCCCGGGAAACCCGAAAATGAGATCAACCCCTTCCCGCTTCAAACACTCCATTAGAATCTGGGCACCGGTGAGGACCATGGCTTCCTATCCCTCCTGACGTTTGTATTTCTCAAGCAAAGCCTGGATCCGGGTCTTACCGGCCAGCTTTTTCTTTTTGTATTCCTTCACTTCCAGATCTTCCGCAGGGGAAAGAACTGTTTTACCTGAGTAGCGCTCCAGGATCTTTTCAAAGCCCACATGTTCCTCCCACAGACCTTTGAGTTCCTCGTCGTGACCCAAATTCGCCGCAATCAGTTCGAGGTCTTGCTGTTCCATAGGATGTCTCCTTAGCGTTATGGTTTGCCTAATGCCCTTTCCGAAAATCGCTTCCAGTCGGGCTCTTCCTCCATGTCCAGCAGCAGGTTCTTTTGCCGGGACGCATGCCCGGACTCCATGACCACCTGCGAAGTCTTGATTCCCAAAATTTTGGCCACAAATACGATCAACGCGTTGTTGGCCTTGTTGTCAACTGCCGGGGCCTGCAAACGGATCTTCAAATAATCCCCGTGCATGCCCGCGACCTCCGTTTTCTTCGCTCCGGGCTGAACCCAGATCCCAAGCCGCCAACCTCCATTTCTGGCCGGTACGGCGTAAACCGGTTGATCCGCGCCCATGAGAACTAGAACATCATCTGCGACATCAGTCGAGCCAAAAAAACCTGTACGAACTTGATGCCCAGAACCACGATGAACGGTGAAAAATCAATACCGCTTATATACGTGAAGGGCAGCCATTTTCGGATACGGTAAAAAACAGGCTCAGTCAGGGTCCGGATTCCGCGC
>JFJP01021684.1_pt1 | contig 14032 bp, 12 predicted proteins | sample 431651 | NCBI WGS metagenome assembly JFJP01 (sample SAMN02602958, study PRJNA72255) | Microbial mat metagenome, whole genome shotgun sequencing project. | biome: fresh water; feature: sink hole; material: water; isolation source: purple microbial (photo- and chemosynthetic) mats found in... | reverse complement strand
ATGAGAAAATCATGAACCAGAACTGGCTACCAATTAGTTTTCGGACTGATACTAATTAGATCATCGCCTATTTCATAGTGTGGCTGAAACGCCGCGAGAATCGCCTGAGCGCAGTTGTACTTTTCGGTTCCATGATAGAGGCTTTCTGCTGTCTCCCGCATTTGATTTCCTTTCAATCGGGTTCATACTCTTGAAAATACCTTTAACCAAATGGCGTGCCAGATCGATTTCTGAGAATTTATAACGCAATCTTCGAGGGGCGTGTTGCAGTATGTGTTGTAATTGTAGTGTTGCATTACTGTTTTGGACAGTGAAATGCATCAATCGTATTGGAGTAAGAATAACGGTTCCTTTCTCGTGTAAAGAGTGGAACCGTTTCAGATTCACAGCACTGTTATAGAGTGAACTTGCGCACAAAGAATGCGTTGCCAATTTCGATCCGAGCGAGGTAGGTTCCTCGGGCGAGCATGGAAGTTGGTATTTTCAGTTCACCGGTAAATGCTGTTTCAAGTCGGCTCACTTGCTGGCCGCGAAGGTTCGTAAGAATCACTTTTGCCACAGTACCTTGAGCAAACTGTTCAGAAAAACAGAGTGCTATCTCATTTGACGTTACCGTACTGAATACTTTTCCAGAGGAAGTAAGTCTCGCGGGTGTCTGAACTGTTGAAACCTTGGTAGTATCGAGATAGGGGCGTTTTTTGTCGAACTCTTTGAGTTGGCTAAGAAACCACCCTTTTTCTCCCACCGTTTCTCCGGGAAGGGTGAAGTCTGTCGCCTGTTGTAAGCCTTTCCCTACAAGGAATCCGATAAATCCGGCATCGGTGAATTCACTGACATGTTTAAAGAAGTAGGGGAAAAATGTGTCTTTATAGGCATTTGCCATGTTGGTCACATCGGCGGTATTGGGGTTATCCATGTTCCCAATAGAAATTTGCCAACCCACTACTGGAAGGTCAAGCCCCTGAGCGATCTGTTTAACCCATGTAAGGTAGTTTTTCATCTGCTCATCACCCCAGTACCAATAGGTGCGTCCATCACTTTTTTCCCAAGTTCCCGCACACCATCCATTTTTTTCGACACCAATAAAGTCGGGCAGGTCACCAGGTTTCGCCGGTGATTCGCTCGTGATTGATCCATAGTAGAATTTCTTGAAAAAGTCGATGTTGAGTTTTGCCGAAGTATCGATCAGTTCTGGAGTTGCCCAAACTAAGCCATTGCTGTTCCACCCTTTTCCGTTGAGGTTGAGATTGACCGACCAGTGAGATGCAAGAAATCCAACGTAGCAGTCAGGGGCAAACGTATGCATCGTGCGAATAATTGCTCGTCCAAATCCTGCCATATTATTCGGAAGGTCTGAAAGGTAGTCAAACTCGATCGGTTTATCTTTTGAAACGATCGTTTTTTCCCAAGGTTTGGTTGGGTCGGGAATTATGTATGAACTGTCTTTGGTTACAAAATTTGGGATATTATTGACCACGGCGGGAATTTTTAAAGGATCAACTTCAATCGAAGTGTTTTCCGTGGTACTATAGCGATCTTGCATCAAGTATCCCCACGTATCAGGTTCTATAATAATTGTTGCACCATAGCCTTTTGCATGTTCAGCAACAATTCGCAATGTGTGAAAGAATTTCTGCATTTTATCCGGATCTGCCATATTCTGAAGCAGCTTGATTCTGCCTCCTTCTTCCTGAAGCACATAGATCACATAGGAGCTTTGAACGCCGGCATCGCGCTTGGCATGTTTTGAGTAATCGGCATCCCATTTCCATTGAAACAGATTGACGCAGGCATTTTTCGAAGGATCAACCCCTTCATTGACATAGCGATACCGGTAATCAATTTTAATTCCCATCTCCTCTACAGCTTTTTTTAACCTTTTCGAGTCTGGCTCTGTGGGAACGCCATTGCTCACTAACCCAAATTTTATATCACCCCATCCTGCAGGTATTTCTCCAAATCCGGCGAAGAGTGGCAGTGTTGAGGATAAAAGTGCAGCCGCTGAAATTGCTATTTTCATTTTTTGAAACATTATGTCTTCCTTGTTGTTCAATACATTTCGATATGTACTCGACAATAAAATGGTTGTTTGTCAGCTATAATTTACAGGATTTGTAGATTAATGTTGTGAAAATATTTATAAAACTGAAAACAAAGTGTGATGGTTGTCAACAGCATCGGAGGAGTGTATTGATCAGAACTGTCAAATTGCTCATTCGAGATCAGGATAAGGTTGTGTTACCGTTGTTTCAATTATATACTTACCTAAAATCTGAGTGGGGAGAGGGAAGATGGCTCGAATTGCAGTAATTATCAGCCAAATCGAAGAGAGTTGTCAGGCACGCATCTGGGATGGGATTGTGGCTGAAGCTCTTGCGAATAGCGTGGAGTTGGTCACCTTTACCGCTTTCTCTCTGGATAGCGATGATCAGATTAAATCTCACTACGCCATGTTGCAAAGCTTTATCAGTGACTCTGCTTTCGACGGTGTGATCTTGTTCACTGGTGCCATGTCTGAATACACGCCGTGGCCCACGGTAAAACGGTACGCTGAGTCAATTCATCTTCCTTTGGTAACTATTTCGGGATCAACGGGATGCGGATCAAATATTGTGGTGAACAACCGTTCGGGAATTGTGGAACAGGTAACGCATTTGGCTGAACAGCATCGACGCAGAAAAATTGCTTTTATTGGCGGCCCTGAAAGCAACGCCGAAGCTGCTGAACGCTATGATGCGTTTCGCGAAGCTCTCAAACTGAATTCTCTCGATTTTGATGAACGATTGGTTCAGCCGGGGACATTTTCGGAAGAGTCAGGTGAAGATGGTATCGAAAATCTTCTCAAGAGTTCCTGTGAGTTTGATGGCGTAATCTGTGTTGATGATTATACGGCGATCGGCGCCATTCGAGCCCTCAACCATAATGGAATCCACGTTCCGCGCGATGTTTCGGTGGTCGGATTTGACGATATCGCCGAAGCCTCCATGTGTTCGCCATCGTTGACAACAATCCAACAGCCATTCTACCTTTTGGGAACTTCGGCCCTTGAAACGGTGCTTGCCATGATCCAAAATAAGAATGAAACCACCGAAGATACGGTGATGTTAAATACTCACGGTGTCAATCGCTCTTCCTGTGGTTGTACATCGGAAGAGGTGCGTCTGTTCAGGGAAAATTGGCATGCTGAACGATCGCTTCTCGGAAGAGACTCGCTGAAACAGTTTATGTCACAAATCGAACCACTTCTGGCTCACTTGATGATGGAAATGCATCTTCCCTACGAAATAAAATCGCCCTACCATCAATTTCTTGTAGACAGCACCATTATGCTGTGGAACTCATTTTTTAATGAAATCGAATCGCACAAAACGAACACGTCACTACTGGAAATTCTCAATGACATACTCAATGAAAATATGGAGTTCACTCTCGATTTTACCGTCTGGCAGTGTATACTCAGCAATCTAACGCCATTTGCGTTCCATTTTGAAGATCGTCCACAGCAACTTTTGGCAGGGGCAATTCTTCACGAAGCACGAGTTGCGTTGGATGCGCGCGATAAGCACGCAATTCAGATGCAAGCGTTTGAAAATCGATCTCAGGGTGAAGCGATCCGAGAATCTTGCACAAAAATTATTACAGCCGTTTCGCAAGAAGAGCTTGTACATGCGGTGAAAGACGCTTTTGAAGAGCACGGATTTACTCACGCGGCATTGGTTGTGTTCAATCACTATTCGCCGATTCTTTGGAAAGAGTGGCACCTTCCTTCTGTTCTGTACACCCAGTTTGAAATAATCGATGGCGAAGTTTTTATTCCCAGTTCGCTTGATGGTCAGCAATTTTCATCCACCTCGTTTATTCCTCCGCGCTTGCGTTCATCCTGCGATGGGAAGAGTATGATTTTTATGCCATTGTACATGAACAATGAGTACTTTGGGTATTTCTTGTTTGAACCAATTCCTTGCGCGCCAAAAGAACTCTACTCTGAAGTGCAAGTTCACACTGCGTGCGCGTACAAAAGTTGTTTTATGATGGACAACTTGCGCGCGCTTTCGATGAACGATGAATTGACTGGGTTGTCGAATCGACGGGGATTTATGTTACTCACTCATCAACTTCAAGCGCGAGCTACAAATAGTGGGAAGGATCTCCTCTTTTTCTTTTTCGATTTGGATAATCTCAAGAAAATTAACGACACCTATAGCCACGAAGACGGTGATCGCGCTATCAAGGCTGCGGCATCTCTTCTGAGAAGAACCTTTCGCAATCACGACATTATCGGTCGAATCGGTGGCGATGAGTTTGTTGCTGTAATCGAAGAGAGTGTTCCCGGATTAGAACGGATTATGTCCAATCGCCTGTACGAGTTGATTGCAACCTATAATACTCATTCAGGATATCCCTATGCCGTTGAAATGAGTATTGGTACATATCCACTGCGGATTACGGGAACCGACACTATCGACGATGCACTGCGCGAAGCGGATCGCGCGATGTTTGAAAATAAACGGGAGCGCAAAAAGGGCCGCGATTCACATTTGTAGTGCTCTGTTTTTCAATAATTTCGGGATTTTTTGCTGAATTGATTTGTTTTTCATCAGAACGTTACAACGATTGCGGATATTATCGGTGAAGTGGAACGGATAGAACGAACTTTTGGAGCCCTTTTCGCTAGTGGTAGCAATCGCAATCTATTTTCCCGTAGGTCGCCGTTTATCCCAAAGAGGTTCTGAAAATCATGAAGAATGAAAAAACACCAGCCCGCATTGCCGGATATTCTATTGTAATTACCTTGATTATGGGTGTTGCCTTTGTACTCTATTTGATAATCGCTCACTTTATGACACACAACGAACTGATTACAATCTACTTCCCTCGAATTGGTGAACTCAAGGTAGAACAACCTTTTATGTTGAACGGTATGCAGGTCGGAGAGATTGTAGCCACCAGCGAAAATGTCTATGAAGGCGTTGCTGTGACCATTCGTTTGACTCGAAATCTTACCGTGCGCAACGGATATCAAATTTACTGTTCCGATGTAGGGCTTTTTGGCACGAAACGCGAAATTGTATTGATAAACGGCCCTGAAAACGCTCCTGAAGTTACTGATCAGAATCAGTTGAAAGGTGTGTATTACGTCGGAATTACTGAAATTATCAGTTCAATGGGGAAACTTCAATGGGCTATGAACGAAATGAGCCGCGCGTTCAATGAATACCTTTCAGGAAAGAGTTCTGCACTTCAGTTTATTTCAAAAATCCACGATGTGAGCCAGAGGGGCGATCAAATTTCCGCAAAACTCTCTTCGGTTAACGATATGGTGGGCACGGCAATTCCCGAAGGTATTGAAAAGGTTAGCGATCTGACAGTTGAGGCAAATAGTATTGAAAATTCATTGAGCCGCGATATCCCAGGGTTTCGCCGCGAAGTGGAATCTCTATTGGGAACAATCGATTCGGTGTTGCGATATCTTCCTGATGCGATCAAAAAAGCAGAAACAGCCGCGGCGAAAGTGGCGACTCTAGACGAAAAAGATACCATGGAAAAACTCGTTAAGGAATTGAAATCCATTCAAGAACAGTTTGAATATATCCGCACAACAGCCCATCGGCTCCGATTGATTCTTCGCAAGTACGAATAATCGGCACTTTCCTCGGTGACTTGTGGAATCCAGATGTTGCGGAAACTATTTTACCACCGCTTCCATACTCTTTGGATCGACCGGAAACAGATAGAAACCATGGAAACGACATGATTCGAATTAACAGTTTGATTTTCTTGATACTTTCACTGATTTGCACACTCTCTGCCGCTGAGCCGTCTACAGAGGATTCTGTTGTGACAGCACCACTTTCTGATTCGGCGAAAAGTGCCAACGAGAGCCGCCGCATAGAGTTGTTGGCTAAGCTTAAAGAGAGCAATCGCTATCTTTACGAAAACCCAACCTCCGCCGATGAAATATTCAATCCCCGCAAACTCAATTCAAAATTGATTCATCGCGATGATTATTCTAGTTGGAATGACATTTTGAGAAATCACGGTGAATTTGTTCCTGTTTACTATTCACCTCAATTTCGATTTAATCGATCACTTTGGCGTGGTTACACTGTTCCTCTGATGGGGCGATCGAACTCAATGCTCACCGGATCGTCAACAATTTTGCAGGCGGTTCCATCATTTGAACCAGTTCAGGTGAACAGTCTGCACGTGGAACGCAACGGCGAACTGGTGCCGACGCTCTTCCCCCACGATCGCATCTCTCCTCAGGTTTTTTTTCTGATGGAGAATGGTCTTTTCAATGGCAACTCATTGGAATTTCGAGCAATGAGAAATCTTTCCCGCCATCTGTCACTGGGGCTTTTTTCGAGCTATCGCCAACTTAAGCGCGATGATTTCACTCATACTGCAGGAGGAATCAGCAGTTTCTATCGCGGAATGAAATCGGCGGACACAAACAATCTCTCACTCAGTGGCCGCAATCCGCTCAGCGAAAGTCATGTTTCTACGGTTGATTTGCGCTGGGAGAATAAATCAACGGTTCAGTTTACCGGTCACTACGAAGATCTTTCTCACGATCAGATTTACGCTTACGAGCATGATAAAAAGCCACTTGGATCGGTGTTTGACTCAGTGTGGTACAACCGCCGCGACTACGTGAGTCACCTTAATTCAAAAATGAGCGTTCCTGTTTCTGACCGGATGCGGCTCAAAGTTGAAATAGAAGCGAGCAAAAGTGCTTATCGCGAAAATCCAGTAACCACACAGGTAATTCACCGCGATTCATCTTTTAGTGCCACTCAAAAATATGTGGCCGGTGGCACAGCTCTGCAATTTGCTCCTATTGAACGAGATACTATTGCCGTATCCGCTACCTTTAACCGCACTTCAACAGATCATGCAGATGGAGTCAATACTGTATTTACTCGATCAGATATACTCTTGTCGAATGACTATCGATCGGAAGGCCCGTTTTCTGCAAAAGTGAGCGGAGGAACGTCCTTGCTCATGTTTGAAAATCGCACAAAGGCTGTTCCTGCGGCAAAAGTTCTTGGGCGCTATGAAAAGTCGCAATTCTCGGTTGAAGGATGGGGAACATTGGACTTGATTCCAACGGTAGTCTATCTCGCTTCGACGAGAATTAAAGAGCTGGCCACCGATTCGATTGCCGATTTGTTTACTGGTGGTGGTGTTCGTGCCACCGTTGCGGGGGATCTCCTTTCGCTTTCTGTGGGCTATTCAAATGTGATCGGTATTAGCAATCGGACGATAGCGCGATACTGGAATATGGAACAACCGCTCTTTTCGACGTGGAACAGTGTCAGCGAAATTTATGACAATCCTACCCAAGTGGTGTCGATTGTCCCTTCGATAGGGGAGTGGAACGGGATTTCCGCCAGTTCTAGTATCCATATCGCCGATACGAAACCGTATCTAAAGTCGACAAGTCAAATTGATTTTCATATCAACAAAGAGAGTCGCACCCGCCATTTTTATACGTCTATTTTGCTGAATTACTGGAGCGAACGGGATACCATCTCCTTTGCCGGTCGCGATGATTGGGGCAAGCCGATCATCGATCTAGGCACGAAATTCACAGCAGAGATTAAATCATTTCGCCTCTTTCTCAAGATGGACAATCTCTTGAACCGGAACAACAGTTATGTTCCGGGATACTACATGCCTGGACTTATTTTCCGCTGGGGATTTGCATGGACGATCACGGGATAAGCGGTGCTCCGATTCGCGTGGCCTGCTCAGCCGTCGTCACTCCATTGGGGGCAACGATTGATGCAGTTGAATCTCTGTTAGCTGGGTGTTCTGCTGTAACTTCTGTTGAATTATTTGATTGCAAAGTTTCTCTGGCGCAGTTCCCCGATCGTTCATGGCGATCACCAAAGATTCTCGCGGAAAAACTGATTGCTCAGTTGCCCGATTGTTCAGCCTATAACACCCCCGAAACACTTGTTGTTTTCGCTGCCGCCAAGGGGTCATTAGAATCAATTGAATCATCGGAATGCAATCCCGAACAATCACTTTTACAGAATCAAGGGCGTTCATTTGCTGAGCAGTGTGGGTTTGACAAGACCGATTTGCTCGTTGTGTCCAATGCCTGCGCATCGGGTATTGCCGCGGTCGATACGGCGCGGGATTATCTTCTCGCTGGTCTCTACGATCAGGTGGTGATCCTCGGCTATGATCTAATCTCTCAGTTTACGATTACCGGATTTCATGCGCTGAGTGCGATTTCGCCGACCGGAGCTCTTCCTTTTGACGCCAACCGCTCGGGCATGTCCTTGGGCGAAGGCGCGGGGATTCTCGTTCTCGATCGAAAGATTAGTAAACTTGGTGATATACAGATTTGCGGGTCAGCGACAACGAATGATGCCAATCATCGCACCGGGCCGAGTCGCGACGGTTCGGGACTTGCCACGGCAGTTGTGAATGCGCTCCGAGAATCATCGATTTCAGCAGATCAGATCGGCGCAGTGAAATGCCACGGCACTGCCACTCCCTACAACGATGCCATGGAATCGAAAGCGCTGTTCACGGTCTTTGGTGATCGTCAGCCGCCGATTGTTTCGTTTAAGGGAAATATGGGCCATCTCAGTGGTGCGGGATCATTGATCGAATTGATTCTCGCGCAAGAGTTTCTTAAGCGCAAACTAATACCGGGAACCTTCGGCTTTCAAAACTCCGAGAGCGAAATTCCCTTGCGCTTGTCTTCCTTACCGCAAACTATTCACGCACCCACAATTGTCGTGCTCGCCGCAGGATTCGGTGGGCTCAATGCCTGCGCAGTGTTGGAGGAGGTGCAATGAATGTCGCAATTAGCTCATTTGGAATGATTTCGCCGAGTGAGTATTGTTCGCCTGAGGGGACAATTGTTCACCCCGGAGCGCACTTGACCGATATCCCTCGCGAATCAGTATATGAAGAGATCTATCGTCCTTTTGGAAAAATGGGCGATACGGAAAAATTGCTATTTAGTGCCTGTGCCTTGGCCTTGAAAGGCAAAAAACTTGCACCATCGTCAGGAATTGTCATGGGGGTTCCTCGTGGATCTCTAGCAACGGATTGTGCGTATATGCAGACAGTACGGGATGGCTTTCCCAGCCCTGCGCTTTTTGCGGCCACGCTTCCGTCTGCATCGATCGCAGAATTGGCAATTCCCTTCGAACTTCGCGGTCCCAATCGTGTGATCGCCGGAAGCGATCAGAGTTCTCTCCTCGCCCATGCTTTTTTTCTAATTCAACGGGGAACGCCATCGGTGGTCTGTGGATATGTTGATCCCGATCCGGCAGAAGGTTTCGCGGCTGTCTTGATACTAGAGAGCAAACCGGCCCGATTTTCTCTCCAATGGGATCAACAGCGCGTGGCCATGGAAGATTCTTGCTCTCTTTTCGCGAGCATTGTTGCCCTCATGGTCGGCAAAAATCATATTCAAAACATAACGACAGCAATGGGAACTTTTTATATAAATGAGGCAAATCTATGAATCAGCTGATTGAAATGCTCAAAGCAGACATTATCGATAACCTGGGACTTTCTGATATCACTCCAGAAGAGATAGATCCCGCGGCACCGCTTATTGGTGAAGGTTTGGGATTGGATTCGATTGATACTCTTGAACTTATCGTTCTGATGGAGAAAAAGTACGGCGTGAAAGTTCCCGATATCAAAGTGGGACGCGACATTTTCAGTTCGCTGAACAACATGGCTGCATTTATCGAAAAGAATCGCCAGTGAAGATCGCGGTGATCGCCACGGGAGCACTTTCGGCTTTGGGGGATTTCCCTCAATCCGGTTGGGATACGCTCGTTCAAGGCGAACGCAAGCTTGTTCCGCTCACGCTTTTCGATCCCATGACTGACCGTTCACCTCTAGTTGGACAAATTACAACGACACTGCTAGAATCACATTTTAGTCGTACTGAAACGCTTTCACACTTGGTGGCAAAACAGGTTCTCGAAGGAGTTGATCTCGGTAATTTGCGATTGGGTATCACTGTGGCGACCACCGTCGGCGGCGTTGATCATACGGAGCAGTTCTATCGCGACTATCTCGACAACCCCGATCTCATTTCTCAGGTTTCACAAGAGTGCATTCATCACGAACCATCGGCGATCGCTGGATCGCTCGGAAAACGGTTCGGGGCGATTGGCGTTCACACTCTTTCCACCGCCTGCTCTACGGGAATTCACGGCATTGGCATGGGCGCAGAAATGATCCGCCAAGGTGTCTACGATGTGGTCCTTGCTGTGGGAGTCGATGCCCTTTCACTGCTCACATTTCGGGGATTTGATTCGCTTCTTCTCATTGATTACGAAGGAGCTCGCCCTTTTGACCGCGACCGTTTGGGAATTTCATTAGGCGAAGCTGCTGGTGCGCTGCTACTTGCTTCACCCAAAGCAGCAGAACAACTTCACATGCCTGCAAAAGCCTACGTGTCTGGTTGGGGTGCTTCGGCAGATGCCTATCACATGACTGCACCACATCCCGAAGGCAACGGGGCGTTCAGTTCGGCAAAAATGGCGATCGAAAGAGCGGGAATTATCCCTGATGAGGTAGATTGGATCTGTGCACATGGCACGGGAACTCCCGACAACGATCGCGCGGAAATTGCCGCCATGAAACGCCTTTTCTCTGAGATTCCTCCGTTTGTATCTTTCAAGGGAGCCATGGGACATACGCTTGCCGCGTCAGGAACTGTGGAGTCAGTATATGCGATAGAATCATTTAAAACAGATTTCATCCCTCGTTCGGCAGGGTTTACTTCCGTTGATCCAGAAATCAACAGTTCCCCTTCGCAGGGTGAATCTCGATCGATCTCCCATATTCTCAAAAACAGTTTCGGCTTTGGAGGAAACAACGGTTCTCTGGTGCTTAGTCGAGGTGATCTATGAAACTGCTCGCTCACTCCTTTTTTCTTCCTACTGAACCAGCACTGAGCGATCTGGTCCTACCCGCTTCCTTGAAACGCCGTGCTCCGCGAATTTGGAAAATTGCCTATGCAGCAGCAAAACAGGTTATCGATCAGACGAGTGTGAAACCGGACTCAATCATTGTCGGAACAGCCTTGGGAGCATTGGACGAAACGGTACAGTTTATCGATAAAGTACATCTGAGCAATATGGGATCTCCGCGACAGTTTATATCCTCAGTGCACAATAGTATGAGCGGTATGTTGGCGATGGAGTTTGGAATCACTGGAACCAATCTCACCCTCTGTGAAAGTTCTAACTCCGCCGCATCTGCCATTTTTACTGCTCATTACACTCCTGACTCAACCGTTCTTGTGGTAATTATCGACGAACATTTTGATCTACTTTCGAAAGTGTACGCTCACTGTTCACAGCGCGATTTGTTTGTAAATGGACCTCTCGAAGGTGCCTTGGCGTTGCTTCTCTCACGCGAATCCGGGTTTCCTCAAATTATTGCAACCCCAGCTTCTCCGGTGGGAGAGTCACCGATTAAAAGTGGATCATTTTTTGCTGCCGCTTCGGAACTTGCCGCTGTGTTGATCGGAGAACAATCAACACAAATTAACTCTTATTCTCCTACAACAAAATGTTCTGCAACAATATCGGTTCAATATGAATAACTATACTAAATATGCTATCGCCACGTTCTTTGCTATTGCCGTGGCTATTCCATTCAAGCTTGTTGCAGTAATCGGCATTCTTGTCGTTGCGTTGCTGATCACCACGGGGATTGGGGTATGTTCACTCCGTTCAGGGATTTTTGGCCCAGCTGTGACTTCTAAGAAAGGGGCGGAATCGGTGTTTCTCACTTTTGATGATGGCCCTGATCCAGAACTGACCCCGAAGGTATTAGATCTTCTGAAACAAAAAGGTATAACTGCGACATTCTTTTGCATCGCCCAACAGGCAGAATTGTATCCCGAACTAGTTAAGAGAATCATTGCCGAGGGACATGGGCTTGCTTCGCACGATTTAACACATCCATGGTGGGCAAATTTTCGCAGATATAAACAGTTAAAGCACGATATCTCATCGAGTGTCAATGTCTTGGAGCAAATTAGTGGGGGGAGTATCTCCTTGTATCGGCCTCCTGTGGGGTTGTCAAATCCGCACACTCATCGTGTGTGTCGTGAATTGGGACTTACCATCGTCGGTTGGAATCGTTCTGCGAGGGATGGTGGTAACCGTTCCGCCGTTGCGATCAGTCATCTTGCAGCATTGTCAATGCGACCTGGAGATATAGTCTTAATGCATGATTCTGCGCCAACTATGTATAATCGCAATCTCTTTCTTGCATCTTTGGAAACGGTCATTTCCCGTATAAAAAAAGAGCGATTCTCAACTGAATCGCTCTTGTAATAACAGAAAATAGATTTTACTCGCCTCGAATAGTTTTCAGTGCTTCGAGGAAGAGTGACAGCGGAAGATCTTCGTTTTTTGTCGTGGAAGCACAGATCTTTTTTTGCACATCACGAAGCTCCCTAACCACCATGAGTTGATCGTTATTTCCATTCATTTCCGTTAATTCCCAAAGTCGCTCTAGTCGATCGCGCCACCGTTGCATCAATTTACTCGTGTCGGTGATACTGCTTGAATTGTTTGAAATTCGTCGAATTGCATCATTTTTTTGCCCTTGATCCGGAGTTAAACTGATAGTCCAAAGTATCGTTTCCGGGAGCTTCTCAAGAGATTTTTCAAGCTCATTTCGGGTGAGTGTTGTGGCTATAAGAAGTGTGCAGTTTTTCTTGGTTCCTTGATCGACATAACAGTTTTCTGAAAAGCTCCCATGTTTTAACAGATATTCTCGAAATTGTTGATATGCGTCACCCATTTCAACCGAATGGGAAGCGCTGTCGGCGGGGTGAAGAGTCACGGTGAAATGAGAAATATGGCCTTTTGAAGGGTCGTTACTTCCTATGGATGCGCGTTTTAAAACATTTCGAATATCAATACCCTGACTAAATGAGGTGGTAATGAGCGTATCTGAAAGTCCAACTACAGTGAGTGGGACAGTGGAACGCACAAAGACTGGAACTAAAGAACAAAGAAAATGGATTCCTTCAGAATCGCACTCTTGTACATCCGACAGGTCTAGACGAAACTCTTCTTTTTTGTTGAGTGCGAGAAGAACTTCTGTGCGCAGTTGGTTGACAGTATCCTTGCGCAGGTATCGGTATGACGATTTTTCGACCTCTGTCTTGTCAATTATTTCTGCCCGAACGGTTGTTGAAAGAGACTTGAGAAGCGAAAGAAGAGTTGTTGTTGATTCGGTATAAGCAGTGGAATCAGGATGATCAGCGGCCATTCGGCGGATAATATCACATCCCTGAAGAATTATGTCGACGAATCCGGCAGCGGCTTTGATATTCCCGCGTCGAACATCATCCAAGTACGACTCGAGTTCGTGTGTTAGGCGCATGATATTATGGTAGCCGCACGTACCCGAAACTCCTTTAACGGTATGTACAACACGAAAGAGATTGTTGATGATTACCTTGTCTTCAGGTTGGTTTTCGTAGTCAAGTACGCAGTTTTCCCATTCGATGAGTCGTTCTGCCATCTCTTCTCTGAAATCATCTAATGAAATATCCATGTTTTTCTCCCGATTTTGTATAGCTCAGTATACCGCCACAACGAACAGCTTTTCAACCTTTTTATGAAAAAAACAATGCTATAGCTCCCTCTCGTGCGTTCATTTGGGGCAGAATCTATTTTGACAGCAACAACACAAGTGGAGGAATAATATGAATCGTTTTTGGAGTAAAGCTCTCGATGGACTCACCCCATACACATCTGGTGAACAGCCGAAAGATCAAAAGTACGTAAAACTCAACACCAATGAAAATCCCTATCCGCCTTCGCCCAAAGTAATCGAATCGATCAATTCATTTGCGTTGGATTCACTTCGTCTCTATCCCGACCCGGATACAACGGATGTGAAAAAAGCGGTAGCTGATTTCTACGATGTGGAAATGAAAAATGTATTTGTGGGAAACTCTTCCGACGAAGTTTTGGCGCTCTCCTTTATGTCGTTTTTTATCAACGATAAG
>JFJP01005693.1_pt1 | contig 14034 bp, 13 predicted proteins | sample 431651 | NCBI WGS metagenome assembly JFJP01 (sample SAMN02602958, study PRJNA72255) | Microbial mat metagenome, whole genome shotgun sequencing project. | biome: fresh water; feature: sink hole; material: water; isolation source: purple microbial (photo- and chemosynthetic) mats found in... | reverse complement strand
TCGCAGAAATGGAGTTGACCAAAGAGAAAGTTGCCCGGGAAATCGCCCGCATATCCTTTTTCGATCCTCGCAAGATGTTCGCGCCTGATGGTCGGCCGCTTGCGATTACAGAATTGGATTCAGACACCAACACCAAGCGCCCAGCAAAGAAAAAGCTGACACCGCGAGTCACTAACGAGATGGGTAACTTCTTTTCTCAAACAACACATTTGCGAGATTAGTTTCAAGCTAACAAAACCGCAAATACAATAGCCACACGCTATGATTCGCACACGACCACTTTCTGACGGGACAGCAGGAATAAAGCGCCGCATCTCGTTGGCGCTGGAAGCGTCGCCGGTGTCGATGAGCATGGGTGAACTGATCGCCCAACTCGACATTGACAAGCGTTATGCGTCTGATGTTTCGAGTGCGCTGTACAAGTTGGTCGCGCAGGGCAAGGTGAATGCTGCGATGGGGCCAGCAACCGCATCAAAAGGGCGCAGGTTGGTTCGCAGATACAAGTGGCTGCATGAGGTGCCAGATGTGCAACAAACGCAGCCTGATAGGTTTTACACTTTACGCATGTTGGGCGTTACGAGGTGCTAATATGGACTTTGACGTTGACGAAACCGAAGACATTGACCTCATGGAAATTCAGATCGGAAAAAACAAGGTCAGCATGGCTGGATTTGCCAGAGGGTCGGGAACGGTTTACCTGGACGGGGATTTGCACGTTCAAGGATCGTTTCCTTGCCTCATGATCGCAGCCAAAGAACACGTTCCTTACGTTTACACGTCTGCTGTTTCTGCCATGTTCCCTGCTGATTGGTTGAGAGGTCAATGCATGCATGACCCTGATCGCCTCAGAATTTTGAACAATCTCGAACGCTTCGTGCGCGGGCAGTGATGCAAAAACTTACGCCACAGCAGGAAGCATTCGCCCAGGCTTTGTTCTCGGGTAAGAACTATTCTGACGCTTATCGCGAGGCTTATCCAACGACAAAAACGTGGAAGCCTTCGAGCGTCAATGAGAAGGCTTCGCTTCTATCCAAGCATGTCATGGTCCTGTCAAGGCTCGCTGAACTGCGCAAACCTGTCATCGAAAAGCTGCAGTACGGGCTTGAAGAGGCGATGAAAGAAGCCAAGGACGCGTTTGAGCTTGCGCGCGCTGATGGCAACGCAAACGCGATGGTCGCCGCGGCCACTTTGCGCTCCAAGCTCAACGGTCTGCTGATCGACCGCAAAGAGGTCAAGCTCACCAAGTTCGACGAGCTTGACTACGAAAACAGAACGTTCGCCATTCAGGCTGTTGGCGATGCAATAGCCAAGGCCAAAGCCAATGCCTGACCTTGAGTCGCTGCCGCTCAAGACGCTCGAAGCGATCCTCGATCAGCTTCTGTTCGAGCAACGCCGCGAAGGCTGCAGGCTTTACAAACCCTACCCGAAACAGCTGGATTTTCACGCAGCTGGCAAAGACTACCGAGAGGTGTGCTTCGCTGCCGGCAACCAGATCGGCAAGAGCTTCAGTGCTGCTGCAGAGCTCGCCATTCACCTGACCGGTGAGTATCCCGATTGGTGGCCGGGACGACGCTGGGACCGCCCGATCAATGCCTGGGCCGCGGGTGTGACCGGCGAGTCAACGCGCGACACGCTGCAGCGCTTGCTGCTTGGTCGCCCAGGTCAGCTTGGCACTGGCACGATTCCCGCTGATTGCATCGTCTCGAGCACCGCCGGGCGTGGCGTTGCTGACACAGTCGACACGGTCATCATCCGCAACAAGTTCGGCGGCACGTCAACGCTGGGATTCAAGTCATACGCCATCGGGCGAGAGAAGTGGCAGGGCGAGACGCTGGACCTGGTTGCGTTTGACGAGGAGCCGCCCGAAGACATTTACACCGAGGGTTTGACCCGCACAAACGCCACAGGTGGGCGCGTGTGGCTGACGTTCACACCGTTGATGGGCATGTCAAGCGTGGTTCACCGCTTCTTTGAGGAGCGCAGCCCTGACCGCTGCCTGGTGCAGGCCACGATTGATGACGCCGCACATTACACGCAGGAGCAGCGCGACCGCATCATTGCCGGCTACCCGTTGCATGAGCGTGAAGCCCGAGCGCGCGGCATTCCAACGCTGGGCTCTGGCCGCGTGTTTCCGATTGGTGAGGACCAGATTGTGATTGACCCGCTGCCAATACCGAAACATTGGCCGCGAATCATTGGCGTGGACTTCGGCTGGGGGCACCCGGCTGCTGCATCGTGGCTGGCTTGGGACCGCGACACTGACACGGTCTATGTGTACGACACGTTCAGGGTCAAGGAAACGTCTGTAGCGATGCAAGCGCCGCTGTTCGCCGCGCGGGGCAAGTGGATACCGGTGGCCTGGCCGCATGACGGTCTGCAGCACGACAAGGGCTCTGGCGATCAACTGGCCGAGCAGTACCGCAGCCTGGGCGTGAACATGCTGCCCGAGCGCACGACGTTTGAAGATGGCAGCAATGGCCTGGAAGCCGGCATCAGTGAGATGTTGATGCGGATGCAAACAGGACGCTGGAAGGTGTTCAGCACTTGCGTGGATTGGCTCAGTGAGTTTCGGTTGTACCACCGCAAGGACGGCATCATTCACAAGCTCGATGATGACCTGCTTGCATCGAGTCGTTACGCCATGATGAGCCTGCGCTACGCAATGACGCAACCTGTCGCTAACGTGTCGGTATCTTCCATCAACTTCGGCAACCGCCGCGGGGGTTATTGACCCGCATATATGCCGGCTTAGACAAGCGCGCGGCCTGCCAACAGAATGGCCCGAATTCACACATTCGGGTTGTTCATGGATCAAATCGAGCAGGAAATTGCTGAAGCGTTGCAGTCTGGCGAGATCAGTCCAGAGGACGCGCTGGCTGCGGTCGAGCAGCTGATGACCGAGGAAGAGACGCCCGAGACCGGTGAGGCTCGGCGCATGAGGCTTTCTGCGCTCGGCCACCGCTTGCAGAACGATGCTCAGACTCAGGTACAACTGCGCCAGCAGACTGAAGAACGCTGGTATCAGGACGTCAGGCAATTCAACGGTCAGTACGACCCAGGCACGTTCTCAGATCAAAGCCAGTACGGCTCGCGCGTGTTTGTGCCGCTCACCCGTCGCCTGGTGAACCTGTGCGAAGCACGACTCAGCGACATGCTGTTCCCAAGCGATCAGCGCTTTTTCATCATCGAGCCGACACCCGTTCCAGACTTTGATCAGGCCGATCAACTCAGCGATCAGTTGCCGCCTGACCATCCGGTCACGATGCCCGAGGGTGTCACGATGACGGCCGGCAATATCCAGGCTGCGATCAAGTCACTCATCGAAGAGTCCAAGACGCGTAATGACGCAATGCAGCGCGAGATCGACGACCAGTTGGCCGAGTGCCACTTTCCAAGCGTTGCGCGCGACGTCATCCATGACGCTGTGCTGCTTGGCACCGGTGTGCTCAAGGGTCCGTTTCCGATGCTCAAGACCACCAAGCGCTGGCAAAAGGACGAGGCCACCGGGTCGCACGTCCTGAGCATGGAGCGCACACCCAAGCCAGTGGTTGAGCGTGTGGACCTGTGGAACTTTTTCCCCGACATGGCGGCCACAACCATCGGTGACTGCGACGTGGTGTTCGAGCGTCACTTCCTGAGCAAGCGTCAGCTGGCTGATCTCAAGAACCTACCCGACGTTGACCTGGACGCACTGCGTGAGATTCTGGACGCTGAGCCCAACGCACCGGTGAGCAACTACCGCGAGCGTCTGCGCTCAATCAATGGCGCATCTGGCGCACCCGACAACAAGTACGAGGTGTGGGAATACCACGGCCCGATCACTGCGCAAGACCTGAAGGACTGCGGCTGCGAGGTCGAGGACGACGACCCGCTCGAACAGTACACCGGCATCGTTTGGTTTTGCGAAGGGATCGTGCTCAAGGCAGCGCTGAACCCAATGGACAGCAACGAGCTCCCATATCGCGTCTTCACCTGGCAAAAGGACGAGAGCTCAATCTTTGGCTTTGGCCTGCCGTATGAGGTGCGCGATCAGCAGGTGAGTGCCAACAGCAGCTGGCGTGCCATGCTGGACAACATGGGCTTGTGCGTGATGCCTCAAGTCGTGATCGACGAGGGCAGCGTTGAGCCGGTCAACGGCAACTATGGCCTTGAGCCCGGCAAGTTCTGGCGCAACAAGCGACCAGGAAGTGATGCGCGCCAGGGCATTCAGTTCGTTGAGATCAACTCACGACTGCCCGAGCTCTCAAGCATCTTCGGTGCGAGCAAAGCACTAATCGAAGAGGTCGGCACCATGCCGGCGTTCATGGCCGGTGGCGATGCACCATCCAAGATGCAGACTGCGACCCAAGCCAGCATCGAGTGGACCGCCGCCAACCTGTGGGTGCGACGCTGCATTCGCAACTGGGACGACGACATTACCGGTCCGATGGTCACTGCTTTCTACGACTACAACATGCAGTGGAGCGAGAAGGAAGAGATCAAGGGCGACAGCAAGGTCAAGGCGCTTGGCATTGCCGCACTGGTGGAACTCGAAGGCCAGGCCAGCAGAATGCAGATGCTGTCTCAAGCGGCCAGCGCCATGAAGCTGCCCATGCACACGCAGTACGCAATGCTGCGCGAGTACTCACGCAGTCTCAAGCTCGACCCCGACCGCTGGCTACCGACTGAGCAAGAGGTCGCCAAGCTCAAGCAGGCCGAGCAGCAAGCCGGACCCCAGCCTGACATCGAGCAACTCAAGCTCAAGGCGGCCCAGGAAAACAACCAGATGGACAACCAGCTGGGAATGGCAACGATCCAACTCAAGCGCGACGAGATCGCAGCGCGCCAGCAGGATATGCAGGCTCGAATGCAGCTGGAGATTGCCGACACCGCGGCCACGCGAGACATGACCCAGCAAGAGGCCATGCGCAAGTACGGATTTGACACTGCGAAGATCAGTGCCGAACTGCAGGACCGTCAGGCCAAGCGCGACCACGATGCTCAGATGCTCAATGCTGAGATGCAGCTCAAGCACCAAATGGGCAGTGGCGTATGAACTGGCAAGAAGGTTTCGCAACAGACAACAGCACGTGGCGCTCGATTGAGGCTTATGCCGCTGCGCGCATGAACGACCTGACGGGAGTGTGCCTCGCGCCAGAGTCAACCGACCAGCAGATTCGACAGGCTCAGGCCGGTGTCGCTGAACTTCAACGATTGATGGCGCTGCCACAAATGATCCAGGCCGAGGTGCAGCAGCGTGCCGGCCAGGGTAAGCGCAAGGAGTATTGACCATGTCAGGATACGGAACAGGCTCATTCATTTCACCGACAACGGGCAATGTTGTCACTTGGGACGACAGCGGCGCGCACACAGACACTGGCATGGCGCCAGTTGCTGAAGTCGCAGCACCCGCGGCCGTTGGCTGGGCACCGGCCGAGTACGACCGCATGGCCGAGATTTGGAACGACCAAAGCGTCAGCATGGCCGACAAGATCGGTGCAATGAGTAGCCTCAACATCAGCGCTGCCGACATCGCCAAGGCAACCGGAAGCAACGTCGATCAGATTGGGACGACGCTGATTGCCAACGGCACAGGCAACGGCTTCGGGGGGTACGACGCCACACCCGAGGTGTACGCTGCTGCCAAGGCACCGGGGCTCGCGGGAACGAACAACGCTGCGATTTATGGCGCATCGAATGCGTACCAGCTTGCAATGGCGCAGAAGGATGCATCCAACGGTGGGTACGCTGGCTGGGACGCAAAGTATGGCACTCAAACCCCCGCATTGCTGGGTGTTACACCGTGGGAAGCTGAGACCTACAACAACCAGGGCTGGCTCGACAGCATGAGCGGTGGCACAACGAAAGCCAAAACTGTCGCACCCGGCACTCAGACCACAACGCCCAGGTCTTACACCGGTGGGTCCAACACGTTCAACGAGTCGGCCGGTGGCGGCACAAGCACAGGCGGCGGCTCAACAACACCCGGCGCATGGACCGGCTCAGGTTCGGGCTACACCTACAACCTGGGTGGCCTGACCAATCAAGCCATGCGCACCGTGGACCCGAAAACCGAGACGGTCGCCGGGCAGCTGCAGTCTGTGATTGCATCGGACAGCCCACTGATGCAGCAGGCCAGAACCCGCGCGCTGCAGGCACAGAACGCAAACGGCACGCTCAATAGCAGCATGGCCGAGCAGGCTGCGCAGGCCGCGGTGTACGACAAGGCGCTGCAGATTGCAAGCCCTGACGCTGCGATCTACGGCAGCGCATCAGACAAGAACACCGACACCGCGAACCAGTTCGCCAAGGACGCAAACGACTACCAGTACCAGCAGGGGATTCTGGCGATTCAGCAACAGTATGGCCTGGACAACATGGCTGCGAAGTCAGTCTATGACCTCAAGCTGCTCGAAGCTCAGACCCTGGCCGCGAAGGACGTGGCCGACATTGAGCGCTCGTACAAGAACCTGACCCAGGCCAGCGCGAGTGCCACGTCGATCATGTCCAACATGCAGTCATCGCTCAACGCGATCTATGCAAACATAAGCATCACAGATGCCGCGATCCGCGACAGCCTGGTGAAAGACGTCAAGACCAACGCAGTCAGCGCGCTGAAGATTATCGGCGCCCTTGCGGGTGACGTCGACATTCAGCAGTACATCTCTGACATCGGACTGTAGGAGCGAACTATGCCGAGCAATGACGCAAACGGTGGTGATGGCGCAAGCGGTGTTGGCAATGGTGTCAGCAGCGGTGGTGGCTTCGCTTCGGGCGGATGGTCGTCTGCCAAGGACTCCCAGGCTGCAAACGACATGATGGCGAATGACCTGACGTCGCGCTTTGGTATCTCACCGCAGGACGCACAAACCGCTGTTGGCGCAACCAATGGGCTGCAAGGCATGGTCAGCAAGGACGGTCTGTCGTACTCGACAGCGTCAGCACTCAATGATCTTGGCTACGGCAACGTTGAAGGTGCAAACACCAACAACCCGACGCAAAACATCGGCCAGGTGATGGCATCCAAAAACTTCAACGACTACGGCATGCCTGCAGTCGTCGGCGCGATCACCGGTGCGGTGCCGGGTGGTGCTCTGGCAATGAGTGCGCTCAACGCAGCACAGACCAACAAGTATGGCTCGTTCTTTGGTGGCCTGGTTGGTGGCGCTTTGGGCGTGCCAATGGGCCAGCAGGTTGGCGCGATGGCAGGTGAGTACGCACAGACAGGCAAAGCCCCAACAGCAGGCCAGGTGGCAGGCATGGTGGGTGGCTACGCTGGCGCAAGACTGGGTGCCCAGGCCGGTGGCGCTGTCGCAGGTGGCTTTGGCGCAGGTGTTGGTGGCGCTGTTGGCGGCAGGACCGGTGCAATGGGCGGCGCGATGCTTGGCAACGAAGTAGGTGGTTGGTCATCGAAGGGTGCTGCCAGTTCACCAATGGCACAAAACGCAGAACCGGCAAAACCTGCTGGGCAAAGGAGTTGATATGTATGTTTTAGGCCCAAATGGCGAATGGATAGACGACGGTTACAGTGAGGACGTGGTCGAGGCACCGGTGCAAACCGATACCGAGCCGGTCGTCGGTGTCACTGAGCCGCCCTCTTCAAACATTGAAATACCCGAGATCAACTACGGTGGCAACACCGGTGGCTCAGGGTCGATGCCTGCACCGACAGTTGATGATTTACTAGCGCAAGCAGGTATCTCAGCCGGTGTGCAACTCACCGACACGGGTGTGATGAGCCAGGGCTACAACCCGAACGCATCTCCGTCCAGTGGCGTTGATCGTGGCAAGACTCTTGAGGAAATTCAAGGCTCAAGCGGTGACAGCTTTTTCTCCAAGCTCGGCACGTCGTTCAAGGACGACTTGACCAAGAACCCGATGGCGTATCTGAAGATTGGCCTAGATGGCATGGCAAGTGCTGGCAAGAACCAGGCATCGATTGAGGCTGCACGTGTCGCACAGCAGGGCAAGATCGATCAGCAGAACAACGAGGCTGCGCTCGCCAAGCAAGCCAAGGTCGACTACACAAACTCGTTCAACCTGAGCAAGAAACCCATCAACCGCAAGCAGGCACCGCTGGCGCGCACTGATGGCACGCCGATCTACGACTTGCAGGGCAACATCAAGGGGTACAAATAATGGCTATCAATCCACAAGATCAGTCGGTACTCTTGAAGTACACGATGGTGGCAAAGAAGATCATCTATGAACCCGCGCGCATGTCGCAGTTCCTGAAGATGATGGGCACCAAAGAGGGCGCTGTGCAAGCTGTTCACACCGTGCTCGCAGGTATCGACAAGCTCAAGCCGATCCCGCCTCAGATTCGCCCTTACCTTGGGACCAATGCCTACATGGTGATGGTCGAGGTGGCGCAAGAGGTGACCGGCCAACAGGCTGACCCTGCCATCGTCAAGGAAGTCGTGGGCATGATCCTGAGCGAGTCGCAAGGCGCGGCCCCAACACCAGGACAACCCAAGGGTATGTTGGCTCAGATGCAGGAACAGGGCGAACCCGCGGGTGACCCGACAACGCCTGACGACATGCCGGCCCATGAAGGTGCTGAACCGCCAGCAATGGAGCAGCAAGAGGGTGCAGAGGAAGACCCACCGACCGGGATGCTTGCGCGGATGCAGCGGAGGGCTTAAACATGAGCTTCTTTTCTGACTTTGTGACGGGCGCTGCTGAGTCGGCAAGCGGTGAGATCGGCCGGCGTCAGGCTGAACAGACCAAGATCGAGGCCGAACAGCGCCAGCAAGACCTCGCCATCGAGCGTGAGCGTGTGGTGTCTGAAATGAAAGCCAAGATGGCTGAGGAACAGGCCGCGGCAAAGACCAAGCGCACCTCTGAGCAGATGGCCGCGGTTGATGCCGCTGCACCTGCCGTGACACGCGAGCGTCAGCTGGCCGAGATGCAGGCACGCGCACCGAGCGCAACCGGCGACACGATGGATATTGTGCGCAAGACGCTCGGGCCTGCCGAGATGCAGAAGTACTACGGTGTCGAGGACAACGTGGTATCGCGCCTGGGTGACAAACTTGGCGTTGCGCGCAAAGCAGGGTACGGTGAGGCAGAGGCTCAGTTGAAGACGTCTTATGACGAGACGGTGAAGGTGCTCAAGATGGAGCAGGATGAGGCTGACAGGGTGCGCAAAGATGAGACTGCGAACAAGCGCATCGAAACAACCGCTGCGACAGCTGCAGAGGGTCAGGCTGCGATGCTTGAGCGCATGGATATACAAGGGCGCAACCAACTTGCTGCCATCAACGCGCGTGGCGCGAATGGTGGTGGCTCTGGCGACGACACCAAAGCGTTCAACGCCCTCACCCAGGCTGAAAACGCACTGACTCGCAAAATTGATGGCATCAAGAAATCCAACAAACTTAGCGATATCGATGCACTTAGCCCGTTGAAAGTTGCCGAACATGAGCGCAAACTTGAAGCGATGGTCGATAACGACCCGCAAGTGAAGTCGATCAGGTCCCATATCCAGCGGCAAACGGAAGCGCTTTCCCCAGAGGTGAAGTCGGCACCAAAACCTGCCACACCTACACCAGCACCGGCAGGAAAGACGTCAGCACCGATGCGCTACAAGCCTGGGCAGACGCAAGTCGTTCAGTCCGGCCCACACAAAGGCAAGACCGCCACATGGGACGGTAAAGGCTGGAGCCTCTAATGGCCTACTTAACCGACGACGAGGTGTTCGGCGGGACCGCATACCTGAGCGACGACGAGGTGTTTGGGTCTGCAACCAAGCCTGAAGCACCCGCTGCACCACCGCGAGACAGGACTTTCCTTGAAGGTCTCAAAGACACCGGCGCGCAACTCATGGAAGGCGCGGCTAACATCGCTGCAGCAGTACCGAACCTGATCGCACCTGAGTCTGGCATTGCTGAGACCACCCGCAGCGCATCAGAGTATTGGCGCAACCTGCAGAGCGAGCCGCTCAAGCAGCGCATGGCAGCTGCTGAGAAAAGCATCAACGTCGCTGGCGAAGAAGGTGTAATCGCCCAGGTGGTCGAGGCTGCAAAACAGTACTCAAGCGACCCGGCGCTGGCAGCGCGGTTCGTGACCACCAACCTGGCGAGCATGGTGCCTGGTATTGGTGCTGCAAAGCTGGCATACGCCGCCAAGCTGGCGCAGGGTGCGAGTATCGCTGGCGCTGTTGGTGCCGGTACGACAGCGTCAGGCGTGACCAACATGGTGCTCAACGCCGGTGGCGCGCGAGGTGATGCATTTGAGGACGTCAAGAACACGCTGATTGCCCAAGGTAAAACCCCGCAAGAAGCTGAACAGATCGCCATTCGTGACTCGCGCCTGCCTGCCGCTGTCGGTGGCGCAGCTGGTTTTGTCTCCGGCAAAGTCGGCGGTATTGAAAAGGCTATCCTGGGCAAGGGCGCTGTCGGCTCGTTTGGAAAGGGCGCTGCTGCAAAAGCTGTGGTGCCAGTGGCAACAGAGCTTGGTGGTGAACAGATCGAGGAACTGGCACCGAAACTGGCGACCAATTACCAGGCAGGCCAGTACGACAACCGTCCGCTGACCAAAGACATCGGCAGGACGATTGTTGAAACGGCAATTGGCGCTGGGCCTGGCGCGCTTGCAGCCGGTGGTATCACATCGATCAATGCGATGCGTGAACCTGTCGCCCCACCACCCACAGCACCTCGCGTAGAAACCCAACCCACAACACCCCAAGCGCCAGCACCCACAGCAGCTCAGCAAATCCTCGCAGCTGAAGGAACCCCCGCTGCTGCGTTTGAATCGATTCTGCAGCGCGAAGGCTTGACTGCACCGAACAACGCCGCCACGGCCCAGCAAACTCCTGCAGCGCCCATTCCTGCAGCACCTGCACCCACAGTCGTTCAGGACCAGTACGGTGCAGGCGCTGCACCCCAGGTCGCCCAGGCATCAACCGTTATCCCGCAAGCACTCGACCCAGTGGCGCGCCTGCGCGCAGAGCTGGAAACCATCAAAGCACGTCAAACTCAAGGAAATGCCAGTGCCGATCAAGCCCCTAAAACCATCGAAACTCAACCGCCGGCGCAGGCCGTCGAAGCCAGTCAGCCAGTAGCGCCGACCGTGCTTGCTGCTGAAATGGCGGCAATCAAGGCAAATCAGCCTGTGGATCAAGCGCAAGTGCCAGACGCACAAAATGCAAATGCAGTCAACACGCAAGCGCCTGCATTTGTGCCTGCATCTTTGCCTGAACAGATCAACAACACCCCCGCCGTCCCAACAGGCGCACCGCTTGGGGTTACTCAACCAACCCAAGGAGCCACCAATAGCAACCCAAGCACGCAAACCAGTCAAGCCACCCAAACGTTGCTGAAGGTAAAGAAACCGGCAGGCGGCAAGAACCTGCGCAAGGCAGCGTATGCAAAGAACCCGATGCTGACGTTTTTGGCAACGCATGGGCTGTTTCACGACAAGGCGCAATCAGGTAGCCTGAAGTCTGAGTTTTCACCAGACCGCAAAGTGATGGTGGGCGGATATGGGCCAGTGTTCAAGAAAACAGGCATGAGACTTGATGTGCTGTTGCCGCTGGCGATTCAAGATGGCTACGTGCCGCAGAATGCTACTGAGAGTGACTTATATAACCTGGTGCAGAAGGCTATCGGTGGTGAGCGTGTAGCACCGATGTTTGCTGAAGGTGTGGCCGATCAAGAGATTCAGGCCATGATCGACAGCCGGTTCAGTGATGAACCTGACTTTGAGAGCGTGGACCCGTTCAATGATCTGGACTTTGTGCCTGATGACTTTGACGTGCCGGGGTATAGTGAAGCGGCAGATCCGATCAAGGCTGAAGTCAATGTGTTGCTGGCAAAGGCGGCAGCGCTTGGGATTGATACCGAAACCATTCAACTGGATGCAACTTATGAAACCAGAGAACAATCAGAACAAGCCTACTATGAAGCCGTCAAGCAAGCCCTCGAAGCCGCCATTGCAGCCCAGCAAGGAAGCGATAGAACTGGCCGCGCGGATACTGGCGAAACGGGCAATGCGAGAGTCGAAGTAGGGTTAAGCAACTACACACCAGCAGAAGTCGTCTCACGGCAAGAACAGTCAGAGGCTTCTGATCGCGCTGAAACTGCACAGCGCAAAGCAAACGATCAAAGGGCGCGCCAGGAGCAAGAGCGCAAAGACATTGCAGCGCGCAGTGTTGCAGCAGCCGATACGTTTGAGCTTGGGGGTGATGCTGAACAGAACCTCAGTGGGCAACAGACGATCAATGAAAATCAAGTTGATTTGTTTGGCGAACAAGAGAATAATGGTAACTATGAACAAGACCTGTTTGGACAACCGTTACCGTCCAACTCAAGAAGTGATCTATATCGGCCCGCACAACGGCCCGCCGCCAGTGGGGTACGTGGGGACGTACACGCCACCGGCAGAATACAAGATACCAAAACAACAGACGGTGACTACTATGTCAACACGCTTGTTGGAACAGAAGTCAGCAGAACTCTCGGCACAGACAGTGTTTTAACACCTGAGCAAGCCGCTCAAGCAACTGCATATTTATACAAATCTGCAGTTGAGAGATTCGACGCAATCGTCACAGATGCAAGCGGCAAACCGTTGGCGATTGTTGGTGGGTTCAAAGGAGCCGTTTCTCAAGCAAGTGTTTACCCAGGAACGATTGTTGCTGAAGCTGTACGCATCCCTGGTGCTGCAAAGATTTGGTTTAGCCACAACCATCCTTCCGGTAATGCCCAGCTATCAAGCGCAGACATCGCTTTAAACAGAACACTGTCCAATGTGTTCTCCGGGAGCGGGATAGAGCCAATGGGGTTGCTGGCAGTTGCTGGTGAGAACTTTCAGTATGTTGGCGCTGCAAAAGACAGATATGTAGACCCAACGCCAATAAGCGGAAAAACACCAGAAGCATCGAAAAGCGTCAAAGTACCTGTTATTGAACGTGAACTAGCCACAAGGGATATTCCGCTATCGGTTGTTACTGATCCGCAATCAGCGATGACAATGGCTCGCGCGCTGTACGGCAAATCAGGCGTGCCTGGCATCATGTTGTTTGACTCACAATTAGGCCTTGCTGCGTGGGTTCCAATACCTGTAAAGATGCGAGGCTTTCTTAGAAACAGCGGCGGGCTGAACGCTATTTACAGGGCGATTAGCCAAAGCAATGCGCATACTGCTTTGATCGTTCACGGTGGAGAGTTGTCAAAAACAGGATACTTGCCTGACGGACTGTCGGCATCTGAAAACATTGCAGCAGCACTTCAGTTGATGGATGTGCGTGTTGTCGATTCCATTGATGTGAAGTCAATGCGTAGTGCTGCAACTTCTGGCGCGCCAATCGCGCGGGGGCTTGTCTACAGCAAGTCGGCAAAGTCCAACAAGCCCCGAAACCTAGACCAGGACATCACCCTCGACATACCCGTAGAGGGTGGCAAGACCGCCAAGCTGACGGTCAACGCTCAAACCTACATCACAGACCTTGATGCGCGTGAGAGCGCGCTGAAGATGGTCAAGGAGTGCATGTTATGAAACCAATGTCGTCCGAAGCGGTCAAGCGCTTCGCTTTGTCTCGCGGTGGCAAGCTGGAGATCGACGGCAAGGCTGTCAACTCTGCTCGGCTGCAGGTGGTCACACAGGCCAAACCGAGCGCTCCAAGTCCCGCATATATGCCAGACAAGCCAGCGCCAGCGCCAGCCGCAACAATCCAAGCACCCGCGCCAGACCCTGCTGTGAAGGAGGCGGTTTTGGCGATTGATCGATACGCATCAAGCAACTTTCTATTCAATGAGGCAAACGTGCAAATGATGACAGGCATCAAGGATGTTTTGCAAAAGGTGTCCGCACAGGAGCCAGAAAAGCGCCCAACCAAGTGGGTGTTTAGTGTCAAGCGCGACTCGCGCGGACTGATGGAAAGTATCACTGCCACGGCGCAGTTTAAGTAAACGTCACCCATGCAAACAGCACAAGGTCAACTGACCATCCTCAACGCACACACCAGAAGGGGAGGTGTGGACGCTGAACACGGGCGGGTCGTTGACCATCAAGACGGATACGCACGCCAAAGCCCCGGCATCGATGACG
>JFJP01039252.1_pt1 | contig 14035 bp, 11 predicted proteins | sample 431651 | NCBI WGS metagenome assembly JFJP01 (sample SAMN02602958, study PRJNA72255) | Microbial mat metagenome, whole genome shotgun sequencing project. | biome: fresh water; feature: sink hole; material: water; isolation source: purple microbial (photo- and chemosynthetic) mats found in... | reverse complement strand
GGGGGTCAAAGAGCTCTCGCTCATTGCCCAAGACAGTACTGCTTACGGTCGTGATCGAAAGAGCGGTGTCAATCTTGAAGAGCTGGTTCGCCACCTGCTTGATCACACAAGCATTCCCTGGTTACGGCTTTTGTATCTTTATCCCACCGGAGTGAGCGAACAACTTCTTGACATGATTGCTGGAAATGATCGGATTACCCCTTATTTGGATATTCCCATGCAGCATGTAAATGATGGAATCCTTAAAGCCATGAACAGGCATTACACCGGCGATGAGCTTTACAGGCTTATTGAAAAAATCCGCAATCGTATTCCTGGGATAGCTCTACGAACCACATTTCTTGTGGGTTTTCCCGGCGAGAGTGAAAAGGCCTTCATGGAAATAGAAGAATTCTTACGGCAAGTGCGTATAGATCATGTGGGAGTATTTCCGTACGCTAATGAGGAGGGTGCGCCGTCGGAAAAATTTGCCCGGCAGCTTCCAGAAAAGGAAAAGCAGAAAAGAGCCGAAGCTCTCTTGGCGGTACAAGCTGAACTCTCCGCCGAAATACAAAAGAAGTATCTTGGAAGGGTTGAGCCGGTCTTGGTAGAAGGTCTCAGCAGCGAAACAGACCTTCTGCTCCAGGGAAGAACAAGGTATCAGGCGCCGGAAGTGGATGGCTGCCTGTTGATAAATGACGGCATCGCCAACCCAGGAGATATCGTCCCGGTCCTCATTACGGAAGCCCTTACCTACGACCTGATTGGAGCAGTTGTGGAAAAGGAATAAGTCCGCTTTGCTTAACGGCCGCTCAACAAAAAAAGCGCTCTCGAGCAACGAGTGTCGAGAGCACGTTTCTTGTGGGAGCGGAAATTTTACTTGCTGTTGTTGACTTTTTCGCGCAGTTCTTTGCCGACTTTGAAAAAGGGGAGCTTCTTTGGTTTAACTTCGATTTTCCTGCCGGTTTTGGGGTTCCTGCCCTCATACGAACCGTATTCTTTAATCACGAAACTACCAAAACCGCGTATTTCAATGCTTTCTCCCTTGGCCAGTGCTTCCGTCATCGTGTCAATAACGGTATTGGTGATTGCAGCAGCCTCTCTATGAGGAATATTGATATCTTGTGCCAACGCCTCGATGAGTTCTGATTTGTTCATTCTTAACTCCTGTCTTTGAAAATCATATGGGGATGCATTATCAAATTTTTACCAATACGCAGGTACATTTGTAAAAAACACGTGAAGCACAAGAAAAAACCAAGTCCCTTTCATGAAATAGATATTAATATCAATTAGATGAGCATTAAGATGGAGGGCCTTTCCCTTATAACGCCTTCTAACTAGTTAGATTTAATCAGCTAATCTAAGATTTGTAAAGAGAATTCTATAAAAATATTTTTTTTAAATCTGAGGAGTTAAGTTGCCTGTAATGACCGACGGAAAGGTCCCCGAGGGTGAGCTTGCCATAGGCGGTTCGTCTGAGGTGCAAAACCGGATGACCGACAAAGCCGAACATTTTTTTTACCTGTCTTTTTCGCCCTTCATGAATGGTGATCTGCGCCAGAGTGTTGGGACCTTTTAACGAGAGTATGCGTATACGGGCAGGGGCGGTAAACTTCCCTTCAAGAAATATGCCCTGTTCAAGAAGGTTGATCTTTTCCTTGTCGATAAATCCTCGGACGAGGGCTTCGTACGTTTTGTGGGTTTCGTTGCTGGGGTGTTGGATTTTTTGAGCAAATTCACCGTCATTGGTCAGAATCAGGGCTCCTTCGGTGTCAAGGTCAAGACGCCCTACGGGGAAAAGGCGTTCGCGGGCGTTTTTGATAAGAGAAGTAACTGTCGGCCTGCCCTGGGGATCGGAAAGCGTGGTCACGTAACCTTGCGGCTTATTAAGGAGATAGTAAACCAGCCTTTCTTCGGGTTGTATTTGTTTCCCGGCACAACGTACCTGGTTAATGCCCGGGGTGATGCACACCCCCATTTCCTTGACGATTTTTCCATCAACTTCGATCAAGCCGGCAGCGATCATTTCCTCGGCCTTTCTTCGCGAGGCAAGGCCGCATTGGGCAAGATATTTCTGGAGACGAACCGGTTCACTCATCGCCATTCTTTCGGAATAATTTTGGTGAATCGAGAATCGACCTTCTCTTTGGTAGCTTTGTCGACTTCAAGAACCTTGGTGTACCAGGGCTTCATACGGCAATCAATGACCAAGGGAGGATACAGGCCGACATGGAACCTCTGTACCGATGTTGATCGGGCATGTATGTCGGCAGCAGGTTCAAAGCGGGTAAAAATGGTCCAAAGAAAATTTTGCAAGGAGGAAGTTGTCTCTTGACCATCGTCGACGAGCATGATGACGGGCCAATCATGGAGAGGGGGCCACTCCGCAAGCTCTTTTGCCAAGGTGGGAGTATCTCTGTAGGCACGGCCTTCCACCACCAAGGTGCCGGGAAGAAAGACCTGGGGGTGCGAACATGAGGGAGGCAGGGATGCGGTGAACTGAAGAGGCAAATCACGTAATTTTTCCTTGCCGAGTCCCATGAGGAGAGCCTTGGAACCCTTGTTGACGGATGGTCCGGTATAATCAAGGGTATCCTGGGAAACATTGGCGAAGACGAAAAGGTCTTGCTGCCATTGTATCCTTTCGAGAACATGCGGCCAGAGAATGGTAAAATCGCTTATATCGATGTCGCCATCGGTGATGATTAAAAATTTAGTGAGGGAAAGCTGTCCTTCGCCGAGTATGCGCAAACCGCAAGCGAAGGCTTCTCGGGGGTATCGATCGGCAACCTTTGCCGCAGCAAGACAGTGAAAACCGGTTTCACCAAAGGTCTTTAATTCCTTTACCCCCTTCATTACCAAAGGGAAAAGTGGGGACAGCAGATCTTGAAGAAAATCACCGATAAAGAAATCCTCTTGGCGTGGTCGGCCGACGACTGTCGCCGGGTAGATTGCATTACGGCGATGATACAGGTGGCTGACTTGAAAAACCGGATAATCATGTTGCAGGGAATCATAGCCGTAATGATCACCAAACGGGCCTTCGGGGTGACGCAGTCCGGGGGGGACTATGCCTTTTATGGCAAATTCAACGTGAGCGACAAGTTTATGGCCGCCGAGAGGATCGCGGGTCATGGGTAATTTGTCACCAATGAGGAGCGAGGTAAGGAGAAGCTCCGGCAGATCTTCGGGGAGGGGGGCTATGGCGGCGAGCATCAAGGCAGGCGGACCGCCGATAAAGAGGGTCATCGGCAGAGGTTTGTTTTGCTTTTCCGATTCATAATAGTGGTATCCGCCGCCTTTATGGATTTGCCAATGGATACCGGTGGTGGCGTCATCATACTTATGGATCCGATACATTCCAAGGTTGTGGCCTTTACCGTCGGGATGCTCGGTATATACCAAAGGCAGAGTAACGAAGGGGCCGCCGTCACTTTGCCAGGAGGTGAGCATGGGCAGGGAGCTGAGTCGTGGTGGCTGCTGGCAATTCTCAAGTATCGGGCCGCCGGCAACGTTTTTTAAGCCGATTTTCAGGCCGTCGAGAAAAAGTTGCTTATGCTTCCAGAGGGTTGCCAGGGAAAGAGGCATGATCGACTCTGCAAGACGAACGATATCGCGGACGAATTTTTGTGGCTTATTGCCAAAGGCGAGTTCAATTCTTTTTGCGGTCCCAAAGAGATTGGTGGTAACGGGAAAGCTCGATCCTTTCACTTTTGTGAAGAGGAGCGCCGGTCCGCCTCTGGCAATGATGCGGCGATGAATTTCAGCGATTTCCAGGTAAGGATCAACCTCTTCCTCAACCACCAGAAGTTGATTTTCTTTGCTCAGGAGATCAAGATAGGTACGGAGGTCATATAATTTTTCGGCGGCCACACATTACTCCTCGTGGTGGTGATCATGATCAAGCAAAAAGAGTTGATGATATTCATTTTTGCTGAGGTGTTTTTTAAAGAGTGCGAAAAAGGTATCGACACATTGAATGATTTCGTCGCTGGAGAGTCTTTGCGCGAAAATTTCGGCAAATTCATGTCGCCCGCTGAGTTGCAGGAATGTCTTGAAAGACTGACGGTCAAGGTCTTCGGTTAAACCAAAGCACATTTTTTCCGGTTCGAGGTTCATATATTTCAGGAGGCTGAGGTAGTGGCAAAAGGTTGCTGCGGATCGGCGATGATTTTCCAGCGAATTTGTCTGGTCCGTGGGCCGTCGAATTCACAGAAAAAAACCTTTTGCCATGTGCCGAGCTGGAGCTTGCCGTTTTCTATAAACAGGGTGAGGTGGCTGCCGGTAAGCATGGTCATAATATGCGACGGGGAGTTGCCTTCACGGTGTTTATAGCCAAGATTTCGGGGAACCATATGTGCCAGGCCCTGCAAAATATCGAGACAGACATCAGGGTCGGCACCTTCGTTTATGATGAGGCCGGCAGTGGTATGCGGGTTAAAAAGATGTATAATACCTGAAGAGATACGCTGATTTTGTAAGATTTTGTCAATTTCACTTGTTATATTGACAAGTTCCATGTTTGAAACCGTGGCAATTTTTAGCTGACCATTGGGCATAACCCCTCCTTTGCTAACTTTTAGAGATAGGCGATACAATAGCAACCCGCCTGGTGGGGGGCACAGGTGGTACCCTGACTGTAGTCTGCGATGGCGGTAAGGAGTTGCTAGCGTCATCTTGTTGCAGCGTTCTTACTATAGGTTGTTTTTTTCATACAGTCAATCCTTGCACTGCCGGAGAAGAAGGAGTCTTGACATGTGCAGCAATACGAATACAATTATAGCCTGGTATCTGCACAAAATTACAGCTAGGAAAGATTTATACTGTTTTCCCGGCTGCCGACCATCCGGTTAGTCCATAGAGGAAAAAGAAGCATGTTGGATCATGAAGAGCAGGTCAAAAAGATCTGGATGTTGAGTCGGGAATACGGACAGCTTGCAGGAGCAGGCGGCGTCAAGGATGTGGTCTGTCAGCTGGCCGAGGCGCTTGCCAAGAAAGTAGGGCGCTCGCTCCATGTTGTGCTGCCGCTTTACGGATTTGTCAACGCCTGGGAACAGGGCTTTCAGCCTTTGCCTGATCCGTTCTGTCCCGAGCGAACGCTGCGGCTGCAAATTGATATGCACCAGCCGGATATGCGAATACTTGAGGAAGTTCGTTATTTTTATAAAAAAATCAATAAGGTGAATCTTTATCTCGTCGATGCCGAGCGCTACCGGCAAAAATCGGATGTTTATACCTATAGCGAAAAGGATGAGAACCTTGTTCCCTGGCAAAAAAAATCCATGGGGCATCACGATTTTTTTGCAATGAACCTGCTGTTGCAGAAGGCCGCCCTGGAGTTGATGATCGTCCTTGGAGAAAAGCCGGATGTTATCCATTGTCACGATGGACATACGGCGGTTTTGCCGGCCCTCATTCGTGAAAACCCCGGGTATCGTAATTATTTTCGGGAAAGTGCATGTATTGTTACCATCCATAATGCCGGTTACGGCTATCATCAGGAGGTTATCGATCTCCCCTACGCCGCTTCAATTACCGGTCTGCCCCAACATGTCATCGATGAAAATCAGCTCGATTTTAAATTCGACCCTTTTCTTGTCGCCGGTCATTATGCGATACTCAATACAGTCAGCGAAAATTATGCCAGGGAATTACGGGAAACGGACAGCGACAGTATGACTGGCTGGCTGGGCCATGAATTGCTGCGGCGTAATGTGATTTTAGAAGGCGTTACCAATGGCATTGATCCGGAATTTTTTAATTCTGGGGCAATAGCCGGCGATAACCCGGAACTGCTCTTTTACCCAGGAAGACAAGAAGATACGTTGGCAGGGAAAAAACGCTGTAAAGAAATGCTTCTAGGTATCTTGCATAATGGTGGTGTTATTGACGGGGTTCACTGTTTCGGTACCGTGAAAAAAGATACCAACCTGCCGCTTTTCACGTTTATCGGCCGGCTGAGTGAACAGAAAGGTATCGACATTTTTATATCAATTCTTGAGGAGTTGTTGCGGCGACATGGAGATGTGCAGGTAGTGATCTTCGGCACCGGTGCCAATGATATCAATGTCGCTCTTATGAATTTAGCCTTGCGTAAGGAGCTCTTCGGCAGGGTGTGTTTTTTACAAGGTTTCAGTCCGGAAATGGCTAATAAAGTGTATGCAGCCGGAGATTTTTTTGTTATTCCGTCAAGATATGAACCCTGCGGCTTGACTGATTTCATTGCCCAACTGTTTGGGAATATACCGATCGTGCATCATGTCGGTGGGTTGGTCAAGGTCGTCGACGGCGTTACCGGCATTGCTTATCGAGGCGATTCGCCTCAAGATTTGTTGGAGGCCTTGGAGCGAGCCTTAACCCTCTATCACAATGCCACCTTGAAACGAAAAATGCAGCTGCAGGCGGTGAAAATAATAGAACAAAAATATACCTGGACTAAAGTCATGCGCAACTATCTTGAACTTTACAGCAAGGCGCGAAAGCAGCAATTATGTCGGGAGTGATTTGTTTTAATGAATTGTAAGGGAAAATGGTAACGATGGCCATGGAGCGACATCCTTTCATGGCTGCACCAACACCGGTTATCGGATAAAGTTGAGAAATCAAAAAGTTAACAGGAGAATACTATGACAGTAAGAATTGGTATTAATGGTTTCGGCAGAATCGGCAGGAACATTTTCAGGGCTATTGATAAGGACATAACTTTTGCCGATGTTGAGGTGGTAGCGATCAATGATTTAACCGACAATGCCACTCTTGCACATCTGTTGAAATACGATTCAGTTATGGGCGTGTACCCAAGGGATGTACAAAGCAATGAAAAAGGTATTGTCGTCGATGGTCGCCTCGTGACCGTGTCGAATCATCGCAACCCGGCGGAAATCCCCTGGGGCGACTTGGGGGTGGAATACGTCGCCGAGTGCACCGGCAAGTTTGTTGATGCGGAATCGGCGCAGGCACACATTGATGCCGGTGCAGCCAAGGTTGTCATCTCAGCCCCTGCCAAAGGAAATATTAAAACCTTCGTCATGGGAGTCAATGAAGATGAATATGACCCGATGGTGCATCATGTGGTGTCCAATGCTTCATGCACGACCAACTGTCTGGCCCCCTTTGCCAAGGTGATTCTCGATAAATTCGGTATTAAAAGAGGTCTTATGACAACCGTTCATGCCTATACCGGAGACCAGCGGTTGCTCGATTTCCCCCATTCGGATCTTCGTCGGGCAAGGGCTGCGGCTTTGTCGATGATTCCGACAAAAACCGGTGCAGCGGCAGCGGTATCCCTCGTTATTCCCGAATTAAAGGGGAAATTTGACGGGTTGGCGGTGCGGGTGCCGACGCCGACGGTGTCGCTGGTTGATGCCGTTATGGAAGTGGAGCGAGAAACAACTGTGGGAGAAGTTAATCAGGCCCTGAAAGAAGCGGCAAACAGATATCTTGGCTATACCGAATTGCCCCTGGTATCGATTGATTTTCAGGGGAACGCCCATTCTTCGATTATTGATGCTCAGTGTACAAAGGTCATAGGGAGTTCAGTCAAAGTCATGAGCTGGTATGATAATGAGTGGGGATACTCCAACAGAATGCTTGACCTTATTCTCCATATGGAGGCAAATAAGGCGATTTGATCGCAGCGTAAAAAGCCGTGCTTGTCGGCGCCATTGAAGTTTTCATCTTCAATGGCGCCGTTTTTTTTATCCCTTGCCACCGTGGGACTTTGTTCATTATACTCGAATAGTTTGGAAACGATTTTTTCTACCTGTCAAATGTGTCGCAGGCCTTGTGGAACAGGTATACATGTATCGTTGAAACTTTAGCTGAAAAACAAGCAACCAAGCGCAAGCACTGATGGATGTTTATGAAAGAAACAAGCAATAAAATCGTCATTGAATCGGATGCATTGAAGGCCAATCTCATCGAGACCGCCGGCGATGTCGTTATCAGGGAAGACCTGATGATATTACTGGACGTCGTGGAACAGTTCAATGGACTGCATACAACCCTTGAAAAATTGCTCTACGAAATCTGCCATCCCTTTCGCAACTGGAAGATTATTCTCCCGCAGCTGCGCAGCTTTGCTCTGAAGAACATCAATCACTATCGGGGTCACGAGCAAGGTCCGAGGGCCTTTACACTCTTTGCCCGGCTTTTTTTTGAGGCGCAGCATGATACGACCCGTGATGCGACGATGCTGGCTCAGGCCGTCGGAGCGCAAATGGTCTGGCTCGATAAAATGGTCAGCCAGTTTTCCGGGAAAGACCTTGGTCGTTTCGCCGACGAACTGAATGCTCTTTTCACTCGCTTTACCGAGTTGGATCGAAGTGATCGCTTGATAATGATGCAGATTGTCCAGGGACAGCATCCCTTTGTCAAGATTGCCGGGCAGTTTCTCCGCAGCGTCGAGAATGATCGCATTGATTTCGATTTCAAGCCTTTAGCAAAACTCATGCAAACCATATTGGCCAGATGTTATCAATACTGGCTCAGGGAAGATGATCCACTGACTTGGTTTCTTGATCGCTGCAGTATTCCGGTTGCCGATTTTCATTCTTCCAATCTTTTTCAGACGATTTCACATGCTACCATGCAGCAGCATTTGTCGGCGGTCATGGCACTCGATCTTGAAAAGGACGCGGCTGCCCTGCAGGCCCTGCTGAACTATCCGGAACATAAAGATATAGTTAAATATTATCGAGCGATGCCGAATAAGCTCGTGGCGGCGGAAGCAGTTTTTCGAGAAATCGAGCAATCCGGTATAAGTCATCTCCATCACTTTAGCGAAAACAGAAAATTGCTGTTTTTGTTCAAGATCATGGATACCAACGGATTATATCTCATCCATGAAGAAACCCTGCGGGAAATTAATCGCAGTCTGGTACAGCTGATACGTCAACAGACTTTCGAGGAAATCGAAGAATTTCTTCTCACCGCTTTTAAATTGTTGAAGGCCAATGTACGAAAATTTCCCCACACCTCACTGCAGTGCATTCAGGTGTTGGGTGGGGAGGTTTTTGACAGGGGTAACAGTCGCATGGTGGAAGCCTTCCTTTGGGGTGTTGTCCGGTTTGGCTTTCAGCATGCAAGTGTTGTCGGTGTCGACGAAAATTGGCAACCCCTCGCAAATCCGGCGCATCTCGCCAACATCCGGGTATGGTTGTATCTTATCATGCGTGAACCCAAGTGGTGTTCAACCTTGTTTTCCGCGCTTATCATCCACCTGAAACTTTCCGGCACCTGCGTTAAGGATACCGATCTGTTTCAGCGGGACATAACCCAACTGCTCAATCATCCAATCGAGCCTATCTATAATTTGTCGAAACAATTTACCAAATTGATGCCGGTCTTTTTCAATGAGATAGGCTCGGAAGGTGAGTTGCGCGATGTCTCCACCGAACTTGACGAGATCCATAAACGCAAGGATCTGTTGATTCATTTTCTTCGCAAACAGGGTCATGTGGAGAGTTCCAACCTCATTGTTGATTTTGTCGAGGCTATTTTTCTTTTCTGGAAGAGCGGCGATAAAACGTGGCTTATTCCCTATGTGCCGGAGGAAATTTATAGCCAGGTCGCCACTCAAGGGGAGTATATCGATGACCTTCGGGAACTGAGTTCACGCTTCTGGCCGGCCATGGGGATAAATCGTGTGCGGGACATTCTCGGCAAGGATGATGAATCACTGACCGTCTTTCTCGCCGCCCAGATGGATCTGCGCGACCATGAGGTGCGACGTTTTGAACTGCTGGTGCGGATGTATAAATTGCTGTATCGCAAATACAAACTCGGTTTTCAGCAACTGCGATCGGAGATCCAGAAGGCGGTGAATGACGGCTTTCCGGAAATGGAATTGTTGCTCGCCGATCTTGATCAGTCCGATACCGAGCATTGTCTGGAGGCCCTTTTGACGGCTCTTGAGGGTTTGAAAACCATTATTCTCTCCGAGGAAACCTTCGAGGCTCAGGAAGATATCTATTACAAGCGCCATATCGCCGCCGACATTCCTTCCGTTTATGGACGCTACAAAGAACGAAAATTCGACGCCTTAAGCCTTACTTTCCGTCTGGAAAATCTTGCCAACCTTTACCTGGAAAAATTGCCGGAAACGGTGAATCTGTCGATTATTACCCAGGCCACATTCTACAATATTGTTCGCTGTATAAACCTTTTCCTTCGGGCTCTGGCAATTGACGGCATAACCTCAAGGAGGCTTTCCACCTATCTTTCCCTGCTGGAAACCTCGTTAAAAGTCAGACGGTTCTCCTATACCCAATATCTTGATATCTTTCGCGGTATGTCCGAGGGAGTAAAGGATATTATCTATGCCTTTTATACCAATATCCATCAGAATAATTTATCCATTATCATTCCCCAGATCGGTCGCGATAATCTGCTGGAAAAATTTGCTAATTTTTACGATGAAGCAGAAGTGGGTACCACAGTACAAAGGCTTTCCGAGGTGTTTTTCCGCGAGTTAATTTCGTCCACCTTCGGCTTGCAGCATCTTGATAATTTTATTCTTCGTATTCTTCAGACCCTTGAAAATCAGAAGGATCTTCTGGATAAGGGGATGCTCGACCTGCTCATGACCTATAACCCCGAAAGGGTGCTGTCGCTCCTCCATAAACCGAACCCCTATACCAATAATCTTATTCACCTCGGGAACAAAGGATATAACCTTGCAACGCTGATCAGCGACGGCAAACGCGTGCCACCGGCCTTTGTTCTGACCACTGAAATTTTTCGCTGCCGAGAGATTGTCTTCGGTTATGTGAAGACACGGGAGGAGTTTATGCAGCGTGTGCGGCAGGCCCTCACCGAAATAGAAAAATTGTCAGGCACAACCTTTGGTTCTCCCGATAAACCGCTGCTCCTTTCGGTGCGCAGCGGTGGGGCAATTTCCATGCCGGGGATGATGGCGACGATCCACAATGTTGGCTTGAATGAAGAACTTATCGCCGAACTCACCGCAAACCACGGCAACGAGTATCTCGCTTGGGATAATTATCGGCGATTTCTCCAGTCCTGGGCGATGATTTCCGGAATTGGCAGGGAAGATTTTCAGTTTCTCATGAATAAGGCCAAGGCCAAATATGATGTCAGCCTGAAGCGGCATTTCTCTCCGGAACAGATGCAAGAGCTGGCCCTTGCCTACCAGCAACTCATAAGACAGAGAGGGCTCGCTATCCCCGATGACCCGTGGCTGCAACTGGTCAATGCCATTCAACTGGTGCTTGATTCCTGGGACACGCAAAAGGCCCTCGAATATCGGAAAATCATGGATGTCTCAGATTCGTGGGGAACAGCTGTTATTGTCCAGGCAATGGTTTTCGGCAACAAGAGCAGCAATGCCGGCTCGGGGGTGGTTTTTACCGCACATCCCTACCGCAAGGTGCAGCGGGTGGCTCTCTGGGGTGATTATGCCTATGGTGACCAGGGGGAGGATATCGTCTCCGGTTTGGTGACAAGTCATGCCATTTCCGTTGAGCAGGCGAAGCTCGACGGTCGCCATGAAGAGGAGACGCTTGAACTTCGATTTCCGAAAATCTATCAAAAATTATTGCACATTTCCCGTGAGCTGGTTTACGAAAAACGCTGGAATCCACAGGAAATCGAGTTTACCTTTGAGGGACCGGAACCGGATGAACTTTTCCTTCTGCAAACCCGGGATATGATAACAATCAAAAAGAAGGAACATCTCAATGTTTTTGTTGAAAGCCCAGCCCTAGCCGCGGCGCATCTCGGCAAGGGGGTCGGGGTTTCAGGCTCGGCCCTGTCGGGGCGTGCCGTCTTTACCGAAGAGAATATCCACCAATTGCGACAAACAGACCCGGCAACACCGCTTATCCTGATCAGACAAGATACCGTCCCGGAAGATATTAATGTGGTCAGTCTTTCCGACGGACTACTCACCTCAAGGGGAGGACAGACTTCGCATGCTTCGGTCGTTGCTGTGCGTTTGGAAAAAACCTGTGTTGTCGGCTGTCGCAGTTTGAAGGTATATGAAGCAGAGCAATATTGTGAGATCGCCGGAATACGACTATGTTTCGGCGACCCTTTATCAATTGACGGTCGTAACGGACAGGTACTTAACGGCGCACACTCGATAGTTGAAGAATATCATATTTTGCCGATCTAATGCTTTGGATGGGCAAACGGTTGTTTGTAAACGAACACGCATGGTTGAAAATCCCAATATACGGTTTGCCGGTTGAAAGGAGGAGGAAATGTCAGCAAATAAAGGCTATAAAACAGGCCCAAAACTTTTTTCCTTGGCGAGAAAGAAAGCACTTCTCCTGGGGGTCCCGCAGGAGAAGGGTGTTAAGCTTGCTGAGCTTATCTGTCGAATTCAGGAGAAAGAGGGAAATCCTCCATGCTTTCGACAACGCCAAAACTGTCCTCAGTCGACGTGCTGCTGGCAAGCTTCTTGTGATGCCATCATGGGAGAAGAGTAATCGGCTTATTGGTTTCTACTTTCTCTGACCCCGAATTTTTTCAGGATAGCTCCAAGGGGGCAGAACTTGGTGAAGCCGAACTGGAAAAGGTTTAAGCCGACAAAGGCAGTAAAAAAGAGCCAGTAACCACTGTGAAAAAATGGGCTTGCCTCAACGCCCAGAGAAAGGCTGAAAAGAATAAAAAATCCTGCAATAACATGTATCCAGTCTGTGATTATCATGGGCTTACCTTGAGTATTGATGGTCATAAAGGTGTTTAAAAATTGGGACAGAACAATTGGTGCAACTTTTTGATAAGGTCAAGGATACGCTTATCAGTAATCTTGTTATAGATAAAATTGGCATCTTTACGATAATCTATGATTCCTTGGCCTCGTAGTATGTTCAGATGCTGCGACACATTTGCGTTGGTGGTTTGTACCTGTTCCCTGATTTCGCCGACGGAAAGCTCCTTGTCCTGCAAAAGACAAAGAATCTTCAACCGAATAGGGTGCGACATCGATTTGAGCAGCTTTGCCATTGCGTCAATTTGTTCGTCGTGCATAGTTTCTCCGCTATGTTAGTATTTCATTTTTTAATGTAATACTTGCGTTTCGTTTGTAAAGCTGTTTTTCCAAAAATGGAGATTACATTTTTGATACACCGGCAAGGATAGACTTGAATCTGTAAAGAGAAAAGGGTTTATTGAATTCGAAACAAAAGAGCAAATGACTTTTTGTTCCCTCAAAGGGGTGCACCTTCACGAAATTTATTCAAAAAGAAAGGGAAGAATACTTAATGAGGAGGATTGCTGGTGATATCTTCATTACTGACTCCGGCTACTGTCTGTTTGCAGGTAATTGATGTTCAAGAGAAGCTGATGGCAAAGATCGATAATGCCGAAAGGATAGCATCGATTGTTGAACTCATGCTGCAATGTGCTCAAATTTTTAAGATTCCTGTCCTTGCAAATACCCAGTATCGGAAGGGCTTAGGGCCCTATGTCGCGAATCTGGAGCCACTCGTTGCCGACCAGGAGTGTATTGATAAGATTGAATTCAATGCTGCAGCGAATAAGGCCACCGAAAAATTTATCGCAGCCCTGCCGAAAAGGGTGACAACGATGGTCTTGGTAGGTGTGGAAACGCATATCTGCATATATCAAACCGCCAGAGGCTTATTGGATAGAGGTTTGAAGGTATGGATTGTTGAAGACGGGGTCTCGGCCAGGAAGCTGACCGACCATCAAGCCGGCCTTCGACGATTGCAAAATCTCGATGGAGTTTCCGTAGGACCTGCGGAAATGCTTATCTATGAGTTGCTCGGCAAGGCAGGGACGGCTGAATTTAAGCAGATACTGCCTCTCATTATCAGTCGAGGGGAATAAGAGTGTCACAGTGTAATTGGGCGTGTGGGGTTGACTGTTGGTTTTTTGCCGGCAACCAAAAAGATTAGATGCGCTTTAACATAATGATTACCTACTGATTTTTATATTGAAACTATGAAAGGAAACGAAATTCGCAGCAGATTCTTGGACTACTTTAAAGCAAAGGGCCACACGGTTGTCGACAGTTCCTCGCTTGTCCCCAAAGACGACCCGACGCTTCTTTTCACCAATGCCG
>JFJP01000331.1_pt1 | contig 14035 bp, 13 predicted proteins | sample 431651 | NCBI WGS metagenome assembly JFJP01 (sample SAMN02602958, study PRJNA72255) | Microbial mat metagenome, whole genome shotgun sequencing project. | biome: fresh water; feature: sink hole; material: water; isolation source: purple microbial (photo- and chemosynthetic) mats found in... | reverse complement strand
TCTGGGTGACGTTGGTGACCGTCAGCGGATTGCTGGTGGAGGTCGTGAAGCCCGCCCCGGTCCAGTTCACGAAATGGTAGCCCGTGGGTGCGTTGGCCGTGACGGCCGTGGCATTCCCGCCGTTGACCACGGTTTGAGGCGTTGTGCCTGTCAGGGTGGCTCCGACGGTGCCATCGGTCTGGAAGGTGACGGTGCGGTTGACCACCGCGTTGACCACCGCCGCCAGGCTCACGGTCTGGGTGACCAGGGCGGGGCTCGTCAGCGGGATGTTCAGGGTGCCGTTGTAGGTTCCTGCCGTCCCGGTGGCCAGAGTCACCGAAACGGTGGCACTGGCCCCATCGGCCAGAGTGACGCCCGACAGGTTATCGGCCGTAATGCCGAAGGGGGAAGCGGCGGCCATGGTCCCGAAGGTCACCGGCACCCCGCTGTTGTTGGTCACCGTCACCACCTGGGGCGTGGCGGAAGCATTCAGATCAAGGCTGCCGAAATCAATCGTCGTGGGGCTGATACCGAGGCTGATGTTCACCACGGTGAGGATCGTGGCCGCACTCCCGGTTTGATCGCCCGTGGCGTTCAAGGTCACGGTGTTAGTACCCGTGGCGCCCGGGGGCACAACGACCTGCACATGGGCGATCATGCTGCTGTTGACGGGCACCGTAACGCTGGTGCCTTCAGTGATGGTGGTAGTCCAACCCTGACTGGAGGTGGCCGCCAGGGTCAGCATCATGGGATTGCTGGCCGACAGGTTCTGGACCGTGAAGGGCAAGGTGGCCGTGTTGCCGGGCAGGGTGTTCTGGGGGCCCGGGGCGAGCATCTGCAGAGGGCCACCCGGTGTCCAGACCTCGAAGGCCCGAATGGTCCAGGATGCCCCTGGGGCTAGACTGGCCTGGTTCCACTGCAGGTAATAGCCCGCGTCCACAAATGCGCTGACAGTGCTATTGCTAAGCTGACCGGCGATGGCCTGGCTGGTGCCGGTGCCGTATGGCCCCTCAAAGTAGGCACTGGCGGGTGTGGCGGGGTCCGCATAGAAGCCCATCAGGCCCCAGTTGGTGTAGTCGTCGTTCCGCACATACACCATGGATTTTGAGGCATCAAAAAAACCGTAGGCCGAGTCCACGCCGCCGAATTCCGTGTCCCCTCCGTGGAAGAAACGGATATCGTTCTGGGCCGACCCACCCGTGTTCAGCAGCGTCCACTCCTTGGTGATGAAGCGATCGCCCGTCACATGGCTGAAGGTCTGGGTGAGCTGCAGGCCTGTGGCGCCCAGGGTCGTCACCGTAATAATTTGCCCGCCGGTACCTCCCAGGTTGTTCTGGGTATTGGTAACGGCCGTGAGGGCAGTCCCTGAGGCATACCCGGAGCTATAGTTCGTCCCGTTCACCCAGATGAGATTGCCCCAGGCCTGGACACCGAAATACTGGTTGACCTTGGCACCGCCCGTAGAGGGCTGGACCGAAACCGCCGGTCGCCCAGTCGTGGTGATGGTCATCGCGATGATATCGCCGGTGTAGGTCTGATCACTCTGGGCAGAGGCCAGGGTGCCCGTCAGCACCAGGGCCAGCAGCAGGCATTGGCGGAGGAAGGCCGAAAACCCTGGAAAAGCAATGTGACGCATGATCGTCTCCTGCGTGGGAACACGAAAACCGCGAGAGGACTGGGGCCGGAGAACTGCGTTCAGGCGGTTCATGGGGCCACCACCACGCGCACGGTGCTCATCATCCAGCCACTGGCGCTCTTCGCCACGAGGCTGAAGGTGGTGGTCGCGGTGACCTGGACCACCTTGCTGGTGGTGCCGGTCACATCGCCCACGCCGTTATCAAGGGCGAGGCTGGTGGCGCCACTGGCGGTCCACGTCAGGGTCACGGGACCGCCGCCGGCAGGCAGGCTGATCGTGGAAGCCTGGAGGGGTGAGAGCACGGGCGCATCCCGGTGAGGACGCACCACACGCAGGCCAAGGGTGCGGAAGCGGGTGGTCTGTGGCTTGGCATAGCGAGTGCTGGCCCGCAGGTTGGCACCCGCGTCATGCCAGGCACTGCCGCGCAGGCCCCGGAAGCCGGTCGAAAGCCCCAGCACGGCGGTGCCATCCGTGGGCGCGCCTTCGTAGTCGGGCTGGTAGGCATCGGCGATCCACTCCAGGGCGTTGCCGGCCATGTCCTTGAGATTCCAGGCATTGGCAGCCAGCTGGTTCACGGCCTGGGTCAAGTCGAAGGCGTTGGGTTTATACCAGGCATATGTGGCCAGGTTCTGGAGGCTGGGATCGGCGCCCCAAAAGAATCGGGTGGTCGTGCCGGCCCGGTAGGCATATTCCCATTCCGCTTCGGAAGGCAGGCGATAGGCGCTCCACCCCACTCGAGCGTTCAGCGCCGCGAAGAAGGCCTGGGCGTCCTCCCAGGAAACTTGTTCCACCGGGTTAGCGAGAGCACTCGCAAAGGGCGTGCAAGAGGTCGGCTGGAAGAAGGCCGGATTGTTGGCCATCCGCGCCAGCCACTGGGCCTGGGTGATCTTGGTCTTTGAGATCCAGAAACCCTGGGCGAAGGTGACCGTATGCACGGGGCCTTCGTTGACCGAGGCGTCCGGATCGCTGGCGGGTCCGCCCATGGCGAAGGTTCCCGCAGGACACCACACCATCACGAGACCGGTGGCCGGATCGGTCCATTCGTCCCCAGGCACCGTCCCCGTCCCAGGAGGATCGGGGTCGCCCACCAGGATGGTGGTATGGGCTGTCGCCTGGGCTCCGGCCAGGTTGGACACTGTGAGGGTAAAGGCCGTGGTGGTCGACAGAGTGCCGACGAGGGTGGGAACTCCGCTCTGCAGGGTGATCGTCCCAGGCGTCACGACCCCCGTGCCGCCCTGGAATACGGCTGTCAGGTAGGTGCTGCCCCCGGAGGTCACGATAACGGGCAGTCCCGTAAAGGACGTGATCGAGGGTAGCCCAACAACCTGGACGGTCGCAGAGCCCTGGGCTGCCGCCCCGGCCGTATTGGTGACCGTGCAGGCAACGATCAGCGAGCCCGCAGTGGCCGGGGCGGTGAAGGTGATCTGATTGGTGTCTGTCGCACTCGTGATCGCGCCGCCAGTAATGCTCCAGGCATAGGTGCAGTCGGCCTGGGCAGGCACACTGGCGATCAGGCCAGTGGCATTGATATCAACGTACTCGGGGGCGGTCACAGTGGTGACCGGCGCTGGCACAGTGGTAATGCCGGTTGTGCCAACGTAGCGGGAATCCTTGCGGGAAGTCGCAACGACCACACCGGTCCCAGGAGTGGTGGCCGTGAAGGTGCCGCTGGCCGAGAACGTGCCCAGGGTGGAGGGGATGACGGCCCAGGCATAATCGCTACCGAAGACATTCTGGGCGGAGTAGGCACGGGGCACCCCCACAGTCACGATGGCATCAGCGGGTGCAATGGTGACGGCGGTATTCAGCCCGCCGACATCGGCTCCGTTGGTCTTCTGGCCGCCACAGCCGGAAACCAGCAGTAGGGCAACTGAAACGAGCGTGACGCTAAGAATCGAACAAGTACGCATGGCAGTGTCTCCTCAGATCGCTTCAGAAGGTCCAGACCACGCCAAGCTGCCCCACCTGCACGCGCTCTCCTTCCCAGCCATAGGCGCTGGAAAGCAACCGCGCCTCGGCGCTCAGTTGACGGTTGATCCGGTAGCTGGCCAGCAGACTGATGCCGATCTTGGTCCAGGCAGGCTTGCTGCTTTCGACCACATTTCCGGTGGTCGATCCCACCGTCAGATCCAAGGTGCTGGTGGAGTCCACACTCCACCGGACGAGATGCACCCCTGCCCCAAAGGTCACGGGGAATTCCTGAGGAAAGAGCTGAATGAGGTATTCCGCACCGAGAGTCCAACCCTGGACTTTCGTATCCAGACTCCGGGTCCAGGCGTTGCCCCCACTGGTGCCCGCAGATACCTGCTGAGTGGACTGAAAAAACAGCCCGTCCAGGCGAGCCCGAAGCGTCTGTTGTGGGGCCAAGGCATAGTCCAAATGCCCCCCCAGGCTCAAACAAGGCTTGTTGCGGGTCGTGTCCTTCAGATCCCCCGTGGCCACCCCTAAGGAACCCTGGAATCCATACTGGAAAGAATGTTCTTGGCCCTGAGCCGGGAGCGATATCGCCCCCGCCAAGAGTGTTACAAACAGGACAGGTGTGCGACGCATAGCCCCCCCCAGAAAGGTGGTTGAATACTTTGGCGCTTGACCCCGCCAAAGATCAGCGGAACTCGGAATGTTCCAGACCTTTCGGAAAGGGCGGATCAGTTCTTTAATATGGGTAACCGTTCAGCCCTCCGAAAAAATTCACCACCGAGAGCTCAGAGAACAGCATAGTGAAAAGGCCACCCACGTGTTCTGGGCCGGGATCTGGTTCTCGCCAATTCCTCTCAGGGCCGCGCTGCTCGCGTGGCGGGCCTCGGTGACCTCCGTGATGAATTTTCGAGGTCGTTGAACGCATACCTATTTGGTTGTTTTCAGGGTAAAAAACGCCGGACAGGTTTCTCCAAGTACGCCGCCAGCGCCAAAGGATAGAGGCGCATCTCCTCAGCGTAGACCCGCTGCTGCAGGGTCTCGGGGGTGTCACCCCCCAGCACCGGCACCCGGGCTTCTGCCAGGTGGCACCCATGGTCATACTCGTTGTCCACCAGGTGGATCGTGCAGCCGGATTCCCGTGCACCGGCCGCCAAGACGGCGGCATGAACGTGGTGACCGTACATTCCTGCGCCGCCGAATTCCGGCAGCAGGCCAGGATGAATGTTGAGGATGCGCCCTTCCCAGCGGCTGGGAATCACGAGTTTTTTCAGCCAACCACAGAGACAGATCAGCCGGGCGCCAGAGGCTTCCGCCGCCTCTAGGCAGGCCTCCGAATAGGCCGTGTCATCGGCAAAATCCCTGCGCACCCGCACACATACCGGCAGCCCCTGGGCCTGCAGACGCTCGATGCCCAGGGCCTTGGGATTGCTGCAGATCGCGAGTACGGGTTCACCTGGCACTCGCCCCTCACGGCAGGCATGGAGCAGGTTCAGGGCGTTACCGCCGGTGCCGGAGATGAAGAAGGCGATCTTTTCCATGGCCCTATTCTGAGGGTTGGGGTTCTCGGTCCGCCAGGAATTCCAGGGGCTCCATACCGGTCCGCGCCCGGAAATCCTCCCCCAGACTGGTCACGCCAGAGCTGGGCTCGTCCAGGTAGAGGGATTCCACCCGGTGCATGGGATAGAAACGGGTGGCGAGGGCCACCATCTCGGCTTCGCCATGGCGCACTAGACTCAGTGCCTGATCCCAGGGGCTCACGTCGATCCCACGCAGGGCCACCCCTGCAGCCTCAAGCCCCAGTAGGCGACCCCAGAGGCGCTCCCGGGGCTCTCGCAGCACCACCACCACGAGTTGGCCTTGCTGGAAAGGAAGGGTGATTGACATGATGGCTCCAGGCGTGGAGGCCCATTATCTAACGCTTTCCATTTCCCGGAGTGGTCTCACGCCTGGCATCGTAAGATGGGCAATCGCATCCACCCGGGAGGCATCCGTGAATTGCACGACTCAGATCCAGGGCACCAAGGGCATCATAGCCTTGGAAGGGCGCTTTACGTTCGAGGCCGCTGCAGAGTTCAAAGCCTGTGCTCACGCCGCCCTGGAGCAGCGTGGCATCACGGAGCTTTACATCGATTTCAAGGGTGTTCCCGATCTGGAATCCAGCGCTCTGGGCAGCCTGCTGATGCTGCGCGAGAAGGCCGAAACCACCGGCGCCCAAGTGATTCTGCTGAATCCGAATCCCACGGTACGATCCCTGCTCGATGGCGTGAAATTCGCCCAGCTCTTCGAGATTCGGGACTGATGGCGGATCCGATCCAGGTCGACGCCACCGTCCGCGTTCCCGCCGAAGCCCTGTTCGTCAAAGCAGTACGCTCAGGTGGCCCCGGGGGGCAGAACGTGAACAAGGTCTCCTCCAAGATCGAACTACGCATCCAACTGGAGGCCATCGAGGGCCTCACGCCCGGCGCTCTGGAACGCCTGCGCCACGCGGTCCACAACCGCCTGGATGGCGAAGGTCGCTGGATGATCATCAGCGAAAAAACCCGGGATCAGGCCAAGAACCTGGAGGACGCCCGCGCCAAGGCCGTCCACGCCATTGCAGCGGCCCTGGTACCCCCCACCCCGCGTCGACCCACCCGCCCTACCTTCGGCTCCAAGACTCGGCGCCTGGAGGGCAAGCGTCTCACCAGCGAAAAGAAACGCCAGCGCGGCGGGAAGGACTTTGACTAGGACATCTCGTCGAAAAAATTCACCACCAAGGCTCCAAGGACACCAAGAGGCACCAAGCAAAGGAAGTAAAGAAACAAGAATGGCAGGACCGTGGGGACCACTTGACCAGCCACGCTGTTCTTCTTTGCTTTTCTTGGTGTTCCTTGGCACTTCTTCGTGCCTTGGTGGTGGATCTTTTCCCTACATCTCCAGGTAGGTATGCAGCTTCCGCTGTTCGGAGAGCAGGGCCCGCAGAGCCTCGGTGGCATCAGTCTCGGTGCGCTTGACTTTGCGGCTGGGGCCTTCGATGAGCACATCGGGATCGTAGTGCACGCTGCGCAGCACGTCGTCGATGGTCTGGGCGGGGACGATCTGCTGGATGCGGAAATCCTCGTCCTCGTTGACGATGATGTGGGCCTCGTTGGGGGTGCCGAAGAGGTTGTGGCGCATCCCCAGCGTGTCCTGGTAGGCGCCTGTCAGGAAGAAGGCAATGTAGTACGGTTCGCCGGGCTTGGGCTCATGCAGCGGCAGTTCGTCGCGCACATCCTTCAAGTCGATGAACTTGTCCACCTTGCCGTCGCTGTCGCAGGTGATGTCGCAGAGGGTCGTTGAGAGCGTGGGCTTTTCCTTAAGCCGGTGCACGGGCATGGCGGGGAAGAGCTGATCGATGGCCCAGTGGTCAGGCATGGACTGGAACACGCTGAAGTTGGCGATGAGCTTGTCCGCCAAGCTCTTGTTGAGATCCTGGAATTCCTCGGGGATGTACTTCAGCGACTTGTAGCTGAGGATGCGCGAAAGCTTGCGGCAGACTTCCCAGAAGATCGTCTCGCCCTTGGAGCGATCCTCCAGGCTCAGGTACCCCAGGTTGAAGAGGGTCAGCAGTTCATCCTTCTGGGTGATGGCGTCGTGGTACATCTCCGAGAAGTTCTTCACAGAGATGGCGTCCCGGGTGTAGGCCAGATCCTTGATGATCTGCGGCTCCTGGCCCGTGAGTTCCACGGTGTACTTCGAGTAGGTCGTGTCGATGAGACCGATGATGTCCACCACGACAACCTGGTGGAAGGCCACGATGGCGCGGCCAGACTCGCTGAGGATGTTGGGCAGGGGCACTTGTTCCTGGGTGCAGATGTCCTTGGTGGTCCAGATCACATCCGAAGCGTATTCCTGCACGGTGTAGTTCATGGAACTGCTGAAGGTGGTGCGACTGCCATCGTAGTCCACCCCCAGGCCACCCCCCACGTTGAGGTATTGCAGCGGCACACCCCGCTTGCGCAGCTTGGCGTAGAGGCGCGTGGCCTCCTTGAGCGCCGCCTTCACCCGGCGAATATCCGTAATCTGGCTGCCGAGATGGAAGTGCAATTCGATGATGCTGTCGAGCATGCCGCGTTTCTCGAGCACCTCGATGGCGTCCAGGATCTCGCGGGTGGTGAGGCCGAACTTGGCGTGATCCCCGGCGCTGGATTCCCACTTGCCGGCCCCCGGCGCGCTCAGCTTGGCGCGCAGGCCGATGAGCGGCTCCACCTTCAATTCTTTTGCCACCTTCAGGATCAGGGGCAATTCCGTCATCTTCTCGACGGTGATGAGCACATTGCGCCCAGCCTTCTTGGCCAATAGCGCCATGCGGATGAAGTTCTCGTCCTTGTAACCGTTGCAGAGAATCAGCGCCTCGGCATGAAGGTTCATGGAGAGCGCAATCATGAGCTCCGGCTTGGAGCCCGCTTCAAGGCCGTAGCGGTACTTGTAGCCCGATTTCACGACCTGCTCGACGACTTCCTTCATCTGATTCGTCTTCACAGGGAAGACACCCTGATAATCGCCGTCGTAATCGGATTCCTTGATGGCCTTGCGGAAGGCCTCGTTAATTTCCTGCACCCGGTTGGCCAGGATCTGCGGGAACCGCAGGATCAGCGGGGTATGAACGCCCTTCTTGCGGAGGTGCTGCACGATCTCGTATACATCCGCGCAGAGATTCTCGTCCTGGGTGGGATAGACCTCCAGATGCCCCTTGCTGCTGATTCCGAAATAGCCATCCCCCCACTCCTTCACGCCGTAGAGTTCGGCTGAGTCCTGGACCGTGTAGGGTTTCATTGCCATCGAGGGGTTCTCCGGAGGAAGCAAGGCCTGAAGCCCAATTAAAGGGAAAAGCCGAAGGTTAATCCAATGAAATATGCGAGGCATCTCCTTTGGTCCGCTTCAGGGTGGCGATCCAGTGCCGGTGACGCACGCGGCGCAGGGCCGTGCCTCGAGTAAGCTTCTGCCACTGGGCCGTCCCCAGGAGCAGTTCCGCGGCGGGTCTCGTGTGCAAGGGACTCGCGCCTCCCCAGATTTCGGGATCGCCCCAGAGAGGCGACCGGTTCCAAGGACAGGCCTCCTGGCAGAGATCGCAGCCCGCCGCCCAAGCGGTGCGGGCCAAGGCCTCGGCCACGCCCTGGGGAGGCGCCTGCTCCGTTTCCACGGTGTAGGTGGTCAGGCAGCGCCGAGGATCCAACCGGAAGGGTGAGAGCGCCCCCGTAGGACAGGCCTCCAGGCAGGCACGACAGGTGCCACAGTGGTGCCCCGAAAAAGGCCCGTCAGGCTCCAGTTCCAAATCCAGGAGCAGAACGCCCAGGAAACCCCAGCTCCCACCCTTCCCGGCAATCAGCAAAGTATGCCGCCCCTGCCAGCCCAGCCCCGCACGCACTGCGAGTTGCCGCTCCAGGAGCGGGGCCGTGTCCACGCAAGCCCTGCCCTGCAGCCCAGGCCGGCACGCCTGAGCCTTGGCCAACAGCGCCTTCAGGCGCCCTTTCAGCACGGCGTGGTAGTCGGGTCCCCAAAGATACCGACTGAGTTTCAGGCTCCCTTTGGCGCTTCCGGGCACGGCCTCCGGCCGGGCGTAGGGAAAGAAGCCCACCAAGGCTGTCCGAGCACCCTCCAGGAGCTGCGCGGGGTCCAACCGTTCTGGGCGATCCAGGTAGGGAAGGAGTTCCCGCCCCCCCGCCTCCAGCCAGGTTTCTAAGCGTTCTCGCTCGCCCTCGAAGGGCTCGCACCCGGCGAAGCCCACTCGAGCAAAACCGAGCGCCTTGGCCTCGGACCGCAGCCATTCCTTGAAGTTCAGTGGCTCTGGGGCATTCAAGGGAATTAGACTCCTTCCATGGACATCCTGACGCTTGAACTCTTCGATGTCACCGTTTCTGGTGCCCTGCTGGAGGTCCGCCAAGCCATGGAGACCCACCCAGGCCTGCCCCTCCGCATCCACATCGATGCCGATGACATGCTGCGGCTCAACCTGCAGCGGTACCTGGAGCGGCAGGGACGCGCCCTGTCCATTCGCGCCCAGGAAGGTCGATGGCAATTCGATGTGGAAGCGGGTCAAAGCCCCTCGCCTCCTGCCACCCCCATGCTTGCCCCTTTGCCAACGCCAGACCTGGCACCAGCGCCCCCCGGACCCCAGCCCGTTCTCCTCCTCCGCAGCGCCTTCGCTCCGGGCGACCGAGCCCTAGGTAGAAACCTCCTCCTGGGCGTCCTGGAGCGCCTGAACCCCCGCCTCCCCTGGCTCCTTCTTGCCCATGAGGCCCTCGATCTCCTGGAGGATCCCCGGGCCATGGAGATTCTTCAGAACTTGGCTGCCCAAGGCCTATCGGTGCACATTTCCCGGGAGAGCCTGCGATTTCTCCAACGTTCCGAGGCACCCTTTCCAGCCATGGACGATGCCGAGTGGCAAACCCTCATGGGACGGGGCGGGCTTACCCTTCTGTAGCTGGTAGGCTGGAATCCCTGCGACCCTTTCAACCCCATTCCGGCCTACAACCTATGAACCTGCCGAACTACCTCACCTTTGCCCGGATCCTGATGGTGCCCATCCTCGTGGTGGTGCTCATGACCCGGGTGCAGCATCACCAGATCATCGGGGCCGTCGTCTTCTGGATCGCCTCCATTACGGATTTCTACGATGGCTACTTCGCCCGCAAATACCGCCAGGTCACCGTACTCGGCAAGCTGCTAGACCCCCTGGCCGACAAGCTGCTGATCTCCGCCGCCCTGATTTCCCTCATCGAGCTGAACAAGACCCCCGCCTGGATGGCCTTCATCATCCTGGCCCGGGAAATGGCCATTACGGGCCTCCGTGGCCTCGCAAGTGAAGAGGGCATCACCATCGCCGCCGACTCCATGGGCAAGTGGAAACTGGGTGCCCAGATCACCGCCATTTCCTGCCTCATTTTTGGTCCCGTGCTGGACGGCTGGCTGCATCTCTGGACCGGCCTGGAGATCTTCCGAGAGTGGAGCGTGGCCATGTTCTTCCGGGGCGCACTCAAAACTACCGACTCCTGGGGTCTATTTGTGGGTCTTGGACAGATCATCATGTGGATCGCCCTCATCCTCGCCATCTGGAGTGCCGTGCTCTACTTCCGAGCCTTCTGGAAAAAAGTCGGCGACCGCATCCTGAAGGGAACGAGCCGCCTTACGGGCGATGAGGGCCAGGAAGAGGAAACCCGATGATCCGGAAGTACCTCCTGGCGGGCCTGCTAACGCTTCTGCCCCTGGTGGTAACCCTTTGGCTCCTCAAAGCCATCTTTTCCAGCCTCATCAACATCTTCCGCGGTCCCCTCACCTGGATCTCCCAGGCCCTAAGCCTGCCCCTGCCTCCCACCTGGATGCTGGCCATCATCTCCGCCGCCGCCACCTTGCTGCTCTTGCTCGGCGTAGGCGTGCTGATGGGCAACCTCCTCGGGCGTCAACTGCTGACTTGGCTCGACGAGATCATGCTGCTCATCCCAGGCGTCAAAGGCATCTACGGTGCCACCAAGCAAGTCATCGGCGCCATTCAAAGCGGTCAGGGCGGCAGCTTCAAGGAAGTGGTGCTGGTGGAGTGGCCTTACCCCGGATCCTATACGCTGGGCTTTCTGGCGCGGCGCGATTGCAGCTGGGCCGTGCCCGGGGGTGAGTCCATGGTAGCCGTCTACATCCCCACCGCACCCAACCCCACCTCTGGCTACGTGGTGATGCTCGAAGAATCCAGGGTGCGTCCCGTGCCCATTGCCCCCGAGCAGGCCTTCACCTGGGCCGTGAGTGGAGGCGTAGTGGCACCCAATCTGCAAAGCAGCCAAGCACCGTGCGAAACCTAGAGCACAAGCACATCCTGGTCACCGGCGCGGGCAGCGGTCTGGGACGCGCCACGGCTCGGGGCCTAGCCGCCGAAGGGGCTGAGCTGATCCTGGTCGGTAGGCGATTGGATGCCCTTCAAGAAACCCTGCCCCAGGCGCGCTGTGTGGCCTTGGATCACGGCGACGAAGCCGCCGTGGCGGCCTTCGCCACCCAGTGCCCCGCCCTGGACGGCATGTTCCTGGCTGCCGGACAGCTGGCAACAGGAAGCGTTCAATCCACTCCCACCGCAGACTTCGACCGCATGATCGCGGCCAATCTTCGGGGCCCCTGGCTGCTTTGCCACCACCTGGGCCCCCGACTTAAACATGGGGCCAGCGTGGTGCTGGTGGGCTCCAACATTGCGCTGCGGGCCATCCCTGATTCCGCGGCTTATTCCGTAGCCAAGGCCGGCCTGCACATGTTAGCCCAGGTGCTCAGCCTGGAATGGGCACCTCGCCAAATCCGGTGCAACGCCATCGCCCCCGGCCCCGTCCACACCGCCATGGTGGAGGCCCGGTTGCACGAAAGTGTCGACCCCCAAAGCGACCTGGCCAAGCTCTCTCGGGTCAACCCCCTCCAGCGCCTGGGCCGCGAAACGGAGATCGCCGCCCTGGCATTGCACCTGCTCGCGGATGAAAGCTCCTGGACCACCGGCACCGTGATTCCCATCGATGGCGGCGCCACAGCCGTTTTCTAGCGCCGTTCCGAGAGGTCTGCTTGTCCAAACTCCGCCTCGATCAACTCCTTGTGCAGCGCGGTCTCTGCGAGACCCGGGCCAAGGCCCAGGCCCGAATCCTGGCGGGAGATGTGCTGGTGGAGGACCGGCCCATCACCAAGGCGGGCACCGCCATTGCCGAGGATGCCTCCATCCGTCTGCGGGGCGAGGCCCTGCCCTTCGTGAGCCGGGGTGGCCTCAAGCTCCAGGGTGCGCTGGAGGCCTTCGGCATCGACCCTAGCGGGCGCACCTGCTTCGATGCGGGTTCCTCCACAGGGGGCTTCACGGATTGCCTGCTTCAGCGGGGCGCCGCCAAGGTCTACGCCGTGGATGTGGGCACCAACCAGTTGCACTGGAAACTCCGCAGCGATCCCCGCGTTGTTTCCATGGAACAGGTCAACCTGCGCACCTGGGAAGCCGACCGCATCCCCGAGCGCTGCAGCCTGCTGGTGGCCGACCTCAGTTTCATCAGCCTGCGCCTAGCCATTCCGCCCGTGATCGCCAGCCTCACCCCGGACGCCGAAGCCGTACTCTTGGTGAAGCCCCAGTTCGAGGCTGGCCGGGATGACGTGGAAAAGGGTGGCATTGTGCACGACCCACGAGTGCACGCACGGGTGTGTGATGAAATCCGCGCTTTCTTTTCCGACACGGAACTCAAGCCCCTGGAGCTCATCGTGAGTCCCATCCTGGGCGGTGAAGGCAACAAGGAATTCCTGCTGCATCTCAGGCGCGGTAAACATCCCGTAGGATGATCCCTTCCAGGCCCCTCTTCTCGGAGAAGCATACATGGGCGAACAGCATCCCCCGTTCAAGTACATCAGCGACGAAGCTGACTACCGGCACCTGCAGGACCGAGACAGGTACAAGGCCATGTACGAGGAGGTCGGCACCGTCGAAGCAAATCGGGTAATCAAATGGCGCGAAGAATGGATGCGGCATTTTCATCCCAAGCCAGGAGCCTCGATTCTGGAACTGGGCGCGCACAATGGGCCAAACCTTCTTCACTACGGACGAATGGGCCATGAGGTGACCGGGGTTGAGCTGTCTGAAACCCTGATCGCAACCTTCGAGGAGCAGAAGGCCCGCGAGCCGAAAGAGGTTCAAGATCGGGTGCACATGGTCCAGGGTTGGATCGAGGAATTCGAACCCCCGACCCACTACGACTACGTACTGGTCACCGAAGTCCTGGAGCACGTCCCCGACCCGATCGCAATCCTGCGCAAGGCAGCCGAATGCGTGAGGGCCGATGGCGAGGTCTACATCTCCAGTCCCACCACCCACTGGGGTAACAACACCCACGTTCGGGGCGTTCCACCGACTGAACTAAGGCAATGGCTCAACAAGGCTGGCCTTGAAGCCACCAAGCTGTTCACCGAAGATCATGGTTGGACCTTTGCCTTAGCCCGGATCGCTAACGCCGCCTCGTAGCTGAATCACTTCTTCTGCCCTGTGCCCCGGGATGCTGCCGTGGCACCGTGAACGATGGCGGGTTTGGCTTTCTTGGGTTTCTTGTCGTTGGCCATAAATCCTCTTGGTAGGCTCCGCTCCATCCACAGGCGAACCCTGGTTCCAGCATGGGCGCAATTACCAAAAGTTATTTAATTTCTTTAATTAAATTCAAAACAAAAACCACAGCCAGAGAACTGAGCCTCAGTACAGGAACATCGGCTTACCTTCAACCTCACGGATCCGGGGTCGGTATTCCTCGGAGTGATAGAGTTCCTCGACATCCACCCGCTTTTGGCCTTCGCGCAGGGTGGTGATGGGAACACTGGCGTAGGTGCCCTGCTTGAGGGCCACCATGCGGCCCCATTGGCGCCGCTTGAGGAGACCAATGGCGGTCTGGGCGAAGTTCACGGCCACCATCAGGTCCAGACTATCGGGAGCGCCACTGCGCATGAGGTAGGACACCTGCTGGCAGATGACATTCTCGCCCGTGATGTGCCGCAGGGCTTCGCCTG
>JFJP01002292.1_pt1 | contig 14036 bp, 14 predicted proteins | sample 431651 | NCBI WGS metagenome assembly JFJP01 (sample SAMN02602958, study PRJNA72255) | Microbial mat metagenome, whole genome shotgun sequencing project. | biome: fresh water; feature: sink hole; material: water; isolation source: purple microbial (photo- and chemosynthetic) mats found in... | reverse complement strand
AACGGAGGGATTGGCTGGACAGTGGGCAAGGCTTGCAGCGGACGCGTCAGCGAACTGCCGGAAACACTCTGCAACTGCCACCAGACGTAGGCACCGAATCCCGCTGCAACTATCCCGGCGAGGCCAAGAACGAGCCACAGCCCGGTGCGCGATGCGGGGACCTGTTTGGCGGCAAAGACATTACGCGCGGCGATGCGCTCGGCACTTTCGCGCGGGCTGTTGTCGGCGGACGGCGATGCGGACGTCGGGGCACGGCGCTTGACCGGCGCATCCGTCGATACGGCGGCCAGATCGGCGTCGACGGAATCTATGTGCTGCGAGAGAACCGGCAGCGGCGAACCCGGTGGAGGCCTAGGGGTGTCCGCCGGTTGAACTGTCGCCTTGAGCGTCAATTCGGGCTGCTGGGCTGGTGCCAGCCCAGGCGCCTGGCTTTCACCGGCCAGTCGCTTGGCTTCCTCGGCCTTCTTTAGCGCTTCCATGAGCAGGCTCATGGATTGCCTCCCTGGCCAGCACTGCCGGTCGTTTCCGATTTGCCGAAGGTGCCGAGCTGCTCCTTGAAAAAGTCCTGACGCGGAAGAAGATTCCTCAGATTGCTGTAATCACCTTCGAGGCTGGCGTCCCTGATCACGATGGGACGCAGGAAGATCACCAGTTCGGTTTTCGTGGCCTGATCTCTGCGCTGCTTGAACAGCTCTCCGAAGATCGGAATTTGTGAGACGCCCGGAACCGTATTGTCCACATTTTCGACACGATCCTCGATCAGTCCGCCCATCACGGCAATATTCCCGTTCTCAACGCGAATCACCGATTCCATTTCGCGGGTGCGGACGACGGGAATATTGCTGGTAATGGCCGGAATGCTGCAGTTGGTGACGCCAAAGCCGCAGGGATTGGCCAGCGTCGGGTTGGGATCGGGAACGTAGGACTGGATGCTCGAAATGCTCGGGCGGATGTTCAGCATGACGGTATCGTTGTCGCCAATCTGCGGGGTGACGTTCATGACGAAACCGACCGGCACCGACTGCAGCGTGGTTGTAAAAGTGGTCGTGGTGGTGTTCGTGTTCGCCGTGGTATCGGCCTTCAGCGTGAAGTACACACTGTTATCGACGACTTTCATCACCGCCGTCTGGTTGTTCATGACCGACAGCTTCGGGCTGGACAGCACCTTGACCGTGCCGAAACCTTCCAGCAGGGTAATGACTGACTTGAATGGACCGATCGCGGATTGCTGGTTGTTGTAGGTCAATTGCAGCAGGCTGGAAGGCGGCGAGGTGATTGAGCCCAGCGCTTTCTGGACGATGCTGAAACCGGCACGACCGATAGGCGCCGAGTTCCAGTCGATGCCCTGCTGATAGTCGTTGGACAGGCGGACTTCGGCGACGGTGGCTTCGATCAGCACCTGGCGCTTGACGCTTTGCATGACCTGGCTGATGAACTCCTGGATTTTTTCGTGTTGGCGTGACGTGGCGCGGATGCTCAGTATGCCGCTTTCCGGATGGGAAATGACCGCGGCGGCCTCACGGAAGGTCGTGCGGCGCACCACCGTCGATCCCGAATTCTGCAAGGTGGCCGGGTTCGGGCTGTTGGCCAGTGACGGCGCATTCTGGGTGCCGCGTGCCGAGTTGCCAGCACCCGCAGTGGCCCCAGTGCCGGTCGTGCTTTGCGCATTGGCCTGTTCGACCACCGTTTCGCTACTGCCTTCCGGGAGGATCTTGTCGGTTTCGCGTAGAATGTCCTTGATGTTTTGCGTCAGCGTGTCCCAGAAGTGGTTCTGCGACTTGTTCTCGATGCGCGTGATCGAATTGTTGGCTCCGCTGGTACCGCCTGCCGATGCGGCGCCGCCGGTCCCCGGGGTGCCCGAGGCGACCTGCGTCGTCACGGCAACGGTTCCTGTCGTGTCGCGGCTCATGTTGACGTAATCGATCCTGTAGGTGCGCAGGAAGGGCGTGTCCGGCATGACTGCGAGATTGGGACCGTCAAGTTCGAAACGCATGTCAACCTGTTTTGAGATGCGGCTGAGCAGTTGCGGCAGGGTCTGGTCGATGGCATTCAGGCTGACGGTGCCGGCGATTCCGGGATGGATATCGACGTTCAACTTGGCGTCACGGGCGAGGGCGAAGAGCAGGTCCTGCACCTTGACGTTATTGACCACCACGCTATACGTTTCGGTCTTGCCGGTGGCTCTGGGCCGGGGTAGAGGCATGCTCTGCTGAACGGGCTGCGGAATCGCACCCTCCGACTTGGCGACGCTTTCCGCGCGCAAGTGGGAGTTCGAGGGCTCCTTGATCGTTGGCGAATGCTCGGTCTCGGTTGGTAGTTTGTTGAATTTATCATATCACGTAAGGAATTTTATGCAAGTGACTGATTTGTATTGATTGAATACGGGGAATGTGTTGTCTTGTTTTCGTTTCAACGCAATTTTCTGACGCTTCGAACATAGGGCCCGCTCATCGGGCTGATCCTGGCCAGCCTTGCCAGCTCAGCGCTGGCGGCTTCACTGCTGGGGTAGTCACCGTAGATGACGCCGATCCGGTCGCGCCCGCTCAATCGTGAGCGATACACATGGATTTGTTGCAGGTCGAGTGTTCTGGCCTTGCTTTCGAGAAACAGCTCGACATCGCGATAGCTGTTCCCGTCGGTACTGAGCAACTGGATGAAAAAATGGCTATCCGGTGTTTTTTTCAGCCATTCATCAGTGGCCGCAATGCGCTCGGCGAGACTCGGCAGCTTTTCTGCGACGGGTGTAGCGGACGTGGGAATTTCTGTTTCAGGTGCCGGTGGCGCCTGGGAAATGGTGGCAACGGCGGCGAGGGCCTGGACTGGCGGTCTGGCCTCGGGGGTCGGGTCAGTACTGGTGGTTGCCGGCGTTTCTGCTGCGCGGGCGGGGGGCTGCGCCGGTGCGCTGCTCGAATGGTAACTTCCGGCCAGGTAGGCCAGCACGGCAATGGTGGCAAGGACAGCGGCGCCGGCGATCCACGCTTTGGGCCTGGCGTTGCCGTCACGCATCGGGTTGAACTGGGCATCACGGATTGCGGCCTTGATCTGCTTGCTGTCAATCAGATGCCTGTTTTCGGAAAAAGCCGAGAGCAGCGCCTTGTCGGCGAGGATATTGATGCGTCGCGTCAGTCCCTCGGACGCCTTGCTGATGAGTTGTATGGCGTTCGGGGTGAACAGATCCGGGCCGTGATAACCCGCCGCCCGGATGCGGAACATCAGGTAGTTGCCGATATCGCTGCGGCGCAAGGGTTCCAGCGCAAAGTTGTGGGTAATCCGTTCCTTGAGCTGACGCATGCCCATTCCGCTCAGGTGTTCGTCGAGTTCCGGCTGGCCGAACAGAACAATATGCAGGAGCTTGTGCCGGTTCGACTCAAGGTTGGAGAGCAGGCGGATTTCTTCCAGAGTCTCGGGCGGCATGGCATGCGCTTCGTCGATCATGATGACCACCTGACGACCGCTGGCGTAAATGTCGAGCAGCCGGTCCTGCAGCGAGCGCAACTGCATGTGGGGGTGACCTTCAGGCAGCGGCGACTGCAGTTCTTCGGCGATGGCGTAGAGGATCTCGTCGCGCGACAGCGAGGGATTGGCGAGATAGACCGTTTCGACGTTTTCCGGAAGCTTTTCGAGCAGCATCCGGCACAGCATGGTTTTGCCGCTGCCCACTTCGCCGCTGACCTTGACGATGCCTTCGTCGTGCGTGATGGCGTAGATAAGCGCTTCGAGTGTGGCGCCGCGATGGGCTCCGGCAAAAAAGAACTCGGTATGCGGCGTGATGCGGAACGGAGCTTCGCGGAGTCCGAAATGGTCAAGATACATTACTGCTCCTTGGCAAAGGATTCCATGCGATTGTAGAGCGTGGTGCGGTTGATGCCGAGCAGGCGTGCGGCCTGACTGACGTTGCCGTGCGCCAGGCGCAGAGCGGATTCTATGTAATTGCGTTCGGTTTCGGCGAGCAGCCGGTCCAGACTAAACGGTTCCGGTTGCTGCAGGCGCTGGCTGGCGGCGGCAATGATGGCATCGCTTTCGGCGCTGGCCATCGGCGGCGGGGCGGTGACCGGCGCCAGGGGTTCGTCCTGCAGATCCAGTTCGGCCTCAAGTTCGCTGCTGCTTACCGTCTTCCCGGGATATTTTGCTGTCAGGCGGAGGACGATGTTGCGCAGTTCGCGCACGTTGCCGGGGAAACTGTAGCGTGACCAAAGTGCGCGGGCTTCGTCGGAGAGCGCAAAAGGCGCTTGCGCCGGGGTCGCGTAGCGCTGGCGGAAATGCTCGAGCAACAGGAACTTGTCGGCATCCATTTCGCGCAAGGGCGGGACACTGATCGAGAAGACGGACAGGCGATGGTAGAGGTCGGCGCGGAAGTTGCCGGCCCTGACTTCCTTGCGCAGGTCGCGGTTGGTGGCGGCAATGATGCGCGCGTTGCTGATGCGCTTGTGGGTTTCGCCGACCCGCTGGTATTCGCCGTTTTCGAGTACGCGCAATAGTTTGGCCTGCAGTTCGAGCGGCAACTCGCCGATTTCATCGAGGAACAGGGTGCCGTCGGCAGCGTCTTCGAAATAGCCCGCCTTGGCCACGGTGGCACCGGTAAATGCACCTTTGGCATAGCCGAACAGGGTGGGTTCAACCAGATTGGGCGAAATGGCCGCACAGTTGAGGGCGAAGAAAGGCTTGTTGGCGCGCTTGGTGTCGTGATGCAGGCAACTGTTGGCGACGATTTCCTTGCCGCTGCCGGATTCGCCCTCGATGAGGACAGGAAATGGCGAATCGGCATACTGCTGCAACTGAAGCTTGAGTTTCTGGATCGCTGGACTGTTGCCGATCAGGGGTGGGGAAAAAACGCCTTGAACCGGGCGTTGATCGAGTGAGCGATAGCTTAGCGCACGCTGCAGAATCTTGTGCAGTTCGGCAGGATTGCAGGGCTTGGCGACGAAATCGGCGGCGCCCAGAGTGCGTGCATGTCGGGCATTGCCTTCGTCACTCTGGCCGGAGAGAACGACGATGCGGATTTCGGGCGAGGTGTTCAGCAGGTCGGAAATCAGCGCGAAACCTTCGTCAGGACGGTGCGGCAAGGGCGGAAGACCGAGGTCAATCAGCGCCAGTTCTGGCGTGCGGCGAAGCTGGCGCAGCAACTGGGTACAGTGCGGACGGGAATGGCTGGTGATGACTTCGAACGTTGAGCTCATGGAAAAACTCAGCGTGTCGGAAATAAGCGGGTCATCGTCAACGATGAGCAGCAGCGGTTTTTCCGGCAGGTCGTTTTCCGGGCTATCGGTCATGGAACAGGCGTCATCGATCTGGGAATAAGGGTTGCTGCATTATTTCACAAAAATATGGCCGTGTATTTTATTCGGGAGAATGAAGTGGCCTTCAGGTATAATCACGCTCGTTTTTTGTTACGGGACACGTGTTGTGCCAGCGGACAGTTTGGTCAGGATTACCGACCTCAATTTCTCCTACGATGACAGGGCCATTCTCAATGGGATCACCATGGAGATTCCCCGGGGCAGGCTCGTCGCCATCATGGGTAATTCGGGATGCGGCAAGACGACTCTGCTGCGCCTGATTGGCGGCCAGCTCAAGCCAACCCACGGTGAATTGCTGGTTGACGGCCAGTCGGTACCGGACATGAGTCATGATGAGCTTTATGCCATGCGCCGGCGCATGGGCATGCTGTTCCAGTTTGGCGCGTTATTTACGGACATTTCTGTCTTCGACAACGTGGCCTATCTGATGCGCGAGCATACCGATCTGCCGGAAGAGATGATTCGCGACATGGTGCTGATGAAGCTCAATGCCGTCGGCTTGCGCGGTGCGCACGAATTGATGCCTTCCGAACTGTCCGGCGGCATGGCGCGGCGCGTTGCGCTGGCGCGGGCGATTGCGCTCGACCCGATGCTGATCATGTACGACGAGCCCTTTGCCGGGCTTGATCCGATCTCGATGGGGGTGATCGGGCAACTGGTGCGCAAGCTCAACGATGCCCTCGGTGCAACGACACTGCTGGTGACCCATGACGTTCAGGAAGCCATGCTGATCACCGATTACGTTTATTTCGTTTCCGACGGGCAGATCGTGGCACAGGGGACACCGGACGAAATTCGCGCGTCCTCCGATCCTTTCGTGCATCAGTTCGTTTTTGGCGAAGCCGATGGCCCGGTGCATTTCCATTATCCGGCGGTTCCCTATGAGCAGGAGTTGATGCGAAAGGGCGCGCATGGTTGAGAAAAGTTTTTCTGCCGTGATCGAGCTGATCCGAAGCGTCGGCCATCGACTGAACAATGGCGTGCAGCGACTGGGCTTTGCCGCACGCTTCTTCGTGATGATTCTGGTTTATTCCGGTCAGTCATTCCGCCGGCTCCACCTGACGATTCGCGAAATCTACTTTTCCGGCTTCCAGTCCTTGCTGATCATTCTGGTTTCCGGGCTGTTCATCGGCATGGTGCTCGGCATGCAGGGCTACGAGACGCTGCAGCGTTATGGCGCGTCCGAGGCGCTCGGGGTGCTGGTGGCGTTGTCGCTGACGCGCGAGCTCGGTCCGGTGGTTGCCGCGCTTCTTTTTGCTTCGCGTGCCGGTTCGTCGATAACGGCCGAAATCGGCCTGATGAAGGCCACCGAGCAACTCACGGCGATGGACATGATGGCGGTCAATCCGATTGCCCGGGTCGTGGCGCCGAAATTCTGGGGCGGTGTCATTTCCATGCCGCTGCTGGCGGCACTCTTCTCGGCGGTAGGTGTTTTCGGGGGCTATCTAATCGGTGTGGTGTTTATCGGTGTCGATGAAGGCGCTTTCTGGTCGCAGATGCAGGGGTCGGTAGACTTCCGCTTCGACGTCTGGAATGGCGTGGTAAAGAGCTTTGTGTTCGGGGTTGCCGTTTCCCTGATTGCTGTTTTCGAGGGCTACGACGCCGTGCCAACGGCCGAAGGCGTCTCGGCTTCGATCAAAAGAACGGTGGTGTATTCGGCGCTGGCCATTCTGGCGCTGGATTTTGTTTTGACCTCCTTCATGTTCCGGGGGCTTTGATGAGTCGCAAGTTGATGGATCTCTGGGTTGGCTTTTTTGTTGTCCTTGGGTTTGCTGCACTGTTGTTTTTGGCACTAAGGGTCGGCAATCTTTCGGCCGCAAACTTCGCCGAGACTTACCCTTTGACAGCCAAGTTTGATAACATCGGAGGCCTGAAGGTGCGCGGGCCGGTAAAGAGCGCAGGCGTTGTTGTCGGGCGGGTGACGGAAATTTCTTTTGATCCGCAGTCCTACGAGGCCGTGGTGACATTGACGATTGATGGCCGTTATCACTTTCCGAAAGATACCTTCGCCTCGATCCTGACGGCGGGTTTGTTGGGTGAGCAGTACATAGGCCTGGACGCTGGTGGTGACGAGAAGATGTTGAAGACTGGCGACGTGTTTGCCAAAACGCAGTCGGCGGTTGTGCTGGAAAAACTGATCAGTCAGTTCATGTTCAACAAGGCGTCCGAAGGGACGGAAAAGAAATAACGGGAAGGATCCGCTCGTGAAAATTCAACTGGCAAAGCATGCGTGTGCTGTGGCAATAACTGCTGCAGTCCTGAGTGGCTGTGCGACAACGGCGAACAATCCGAAGGATCCCTACGAAGGTTTCAACCGCGCCATGTTTGCGGTGAACGAGGGTATCGACGTCGTCGCCAAGCCGGTTGCCCAGGGCTATGACGCGGCCGCGCCGCTGCCGGTGAAGGCCGGTATCGGCAATTTCTTCGGCAACCTCGCGGATCTGTGGACAGCCGCCAACAATTTCCTGCAGGGCAAGGGCGGGCAGGGTCTGTCCGATGTGGGCCGCGTGCTGGTCAATACGACGATCGGTATCGGTGGTGTCTTCGATGTGGCCAGCGAGATGGGTCTGGAAAAACATGCCGAGGATTTCGGTCAGACACTGGGTGCCTGGGGTGTTGGAGACGGGCCGTATTTCTACTGGCCGCTGATCGGGCCGCGCACCACCCGCGATACGTTTGGCTGGGCTGTTGACAGCTATGCCGACCCGGTACGGTATGTTGATGACGTTCCCTTGCGCAATTCGCTGTTCGGAATACGCTTCATCGACCTTCGTGCCAGCCTGTTGCCGACCGACAAAGTGGTCGAGCAGGCGGCTTTCGACAAGTACAGCTATATCCGCGATGCCTATCTGCAAAACCGCCGTAGCAAAATTGCCGATGGCAGGGCCCCTATCGAAGGTCGTGGAGATGATGAATGCAAGACAACCCGTTGTTACTGACTGAGGCGGGTAATAGATCAGTTTTTGAGAGATATTGATGAAATCGCTGTTTTCGCTGCTGTTTGGCCTGTTCGTGTTGTGCAGTTCCGCATTTGCCCAGGAAGATTCGCCGGATGCCCTGATCAAGAAAGTGACGGATGACGTCCTGACCATCGTTCGTCAGGACAAGGACATTCAGAGCGGGAATACGAAGAAGGCGATCGATCTGGTCGAGGCCAAGGTCTTGCCGAACTTCAATTTCCAGCGCATGACCGCATTGGCGATGGGTCGTGACTGGAACAAGGCGTCCCCTGAGCAGAAGAAACGTCTGTCCGACGAGTTTCGGACGCTGCTGGTCCGAACCTACTCCAATGCGCTGACCAGCTACCGCGATCAGACCATCCGCTACAAGCCGAGCAAAATGCAGAGCGGTGATACCGATGTGCTGGTCAAGACCGAGATTTTGCAACCCGGCAGCAAGCCGGTCCAACTCGATTATTCTCTGGAAATGCAGAGCGATGGGTGGAAGGTCTACGACGTCATCGTCGCCGGAATCAGTCTGGTGACGAACTATCGCGATACCTTCAATCAGGAGGTTCGCAGCAATGGGGTCGACGGGCTTATCCAGATGCTCAGCACCAAGAACAAACAGATGGACCCCGGCAAGAAATGATTGAGCAGAACGCTGATGGTCTGCGGGTGTCCGGACCGATGCTGATTGCCAACGCCAGCGCCCTGCTCGAAGCCGGGCGAGGTCTGTTGCGCGCAGCGGTCGCGTCGACCGAAGTGGAACTTGACCTTTCTGCAGTCGAAGAAACCGATTCTTCGGCGCTGAGTGTCATTTTTTGCCTGTTGCGCAGCGCTCACGAACGCGATGTGACGATGCGGGTTGCGCATCCGCCGGCCAGCATGGTCAGCCAGGCTGCGCTCTACGGCGTTTCCGATTTTCTTCCGCTCGCCTGAGCGGCGCAGCGCTTGCCAGATTCACGGGCATTAATATTGTCCTGTCGTTCATTACGAAAGTCGCCCCCATGCCCGTTGCCCTCACCCCCGGCCCCTCTCCCTTTGGGCGAGGGGGGATTCGCGAGTCGCTTGCGCGTCTTCTGGGTTGATATGCCATGGGCGTCGCCGTTTCCATTCAGCAAGTCGTAAAGAATTTCGTCAGCCTGCGGGCGCTCGACGGCATCTCCCTTGAAATTACCGAAGGCGAATTCTTTGGCCTGCTCGGACCGAATGGTGCCGGCAAGACCACACTGATTTCCTGTCTGGCCGGGCTGGTCCGCCCGGATCAGGGCCGGCTCAGCGTCATGGGCTTTGACGTGCTTGGCGATTACCGCGAGGCGCGCCGCCGGCTTGGCGTTGTTCCGCAGGAACTCGTTTTTGATCCCTTCTTTTCGGTACGCGAAACCCTGCGCATCCAGTCCGGTTACTTCGGCATTCGCCACAATGACGACTGGATCGACGAGATTCTGCACCACCTCGATCTGACGGCCAAGGCCGATACCAATATGCGCCGCCTGTCGGGTGGCATGAAACGTCGCGTCCTGGTCGCCCAGGCGCTGGTGCACAAGCCCCCGGTGATCGTGCTCGACGAACCGACGGCCGGCGTCGACGTCGAATTGCGCCAAGGGCTGTGGCAGTTTGTCCAGCGGCTCAACCGCGAAGGGCACACGGTCATCCTGACCACGCATTATCTCGAGGAGGCCGAGGCGCTGTGCGGGCGGATCGCCATGCTCAAGCAGGGGCGGGTCGTCGCGCTCGATACCACCAGCAACCTGCTGGCGCGATTTACGCGGCACACCCTGAATCTGCGTCTGGCCGCTGATGGCTGCCTGCCGGAAGCTCTGCGCGCACGCGCCACGAAGCAGGGTAGCGATTGGGTTTTCCGCCTCAGCGGATTTTTCGAGATCGAGCCGCTGCTGGCGGACATTCGCCAGTCGGGCTGCGTGATCGAAGACCTGCGGCTGACGCAGACCGACCTTGAAGATGTCTTCGTCAGCGTGATGCAGGGCGCGAAGCCAGAGGAGGTGAGCCGATGACCGGCTTCCGTACATTGCTCTACAAGGAAGTGCTGCGCTTCTGGAAGGTGAGCTTCCAGACGGTTGCCGCGCCGGTACTGACCGCACTGCTTTACCTGCTGATCTTCTCGCATGTGCTCGATGCTCAGGTGCAGGTCAATGGTGTGCGCTACGCCGCGTTCCTGATCCCCGGGCTGGTGATGATGTCGGTGTTGCAGAACGCTTTTGCCAACAGTTCGTCCAGCCTGATCCAGTCGAAGGTGACCGGCAGTGTCGTGTTCGTCCTGCTGCCGCCGATTTCCTATGTCGAGTTCTATCTCGCCTATATGGTGGCGGCCATGCTGCGCGGGCTGATGGTCGGTATCGGCGTGCTGGCGGTGACCGGCTGGTTCGCACCGCTGAATTTCGTGGCGCCGGTCTGGATTCTTGCCTTTGCCATGATCGGCGGCGGCATCATGGGTTCGCTCGGCATGGTTGCCGGCATCTGGGCCGACAAGTTCGACCAGTTGGCCGGTTTCCAGAATTTCCTGATCATGCCGCTGACCATGCTTTCCGGCGTGTTCTACTCGATCCACTCGCTACCCCTGTTCTGGCAGCAAGTGTCGCATTTCAACCCGGTGTTCTACATGATCGACGGCTTTCGCTTCGGCTTTTTCGGCGTTTCCGACGTGCCACCGGGAACAAGTCTGGCAGTCGTTGCCGTGAGTTTTCTCGTCGTTGCACTGACCACGCTCTCGATGCTGCGCAGCGGTTACAAATTGAGGTACTGAAGTATGATGCATTCCGAACAGATCAAGAAAATCATTGCCGTCGGCTTATCTTGCGAAGGGCTGCATGTGGAGGGCGACGGCGAGCACTTTGAAGTGATTCTCGTCAGCTCCGCATTCGTCGGTAAAAGCCGTGTCCAGCGGCAACAGATGGTCAATGCCCTGTTGCGGCCGTATTTTGATAGCGGCGAACTGCACGCCCTGTCGATGAAAACGCTGACCCCCGAAGAGCGGAGCGCACTCTGTGGATAAGTTGCTGATTCAGGGTGGCACACCGTTGTCCGGCGAAGTCGCCATTTCCGGAGCCAAGAATGCGGCGCTGCCGATTCTCTGTGCTTGCCTGCTGACCGGCGAACCCCTGCAGCTCAAGAATGTGCCGCATCTCAACGACATTTCGACCATGCTGCGCCTGATCGGGCAGATGGGCGTCGAGGTGACCATGGACGGCAACGATGGCCTGATTCTCGACAGTCATGGACTGAATAATCCGCTGGCACCCTACGACATGGTCAAGACCATGCGCGCTTCGATTCTCGTGCTCGGCCCGCTGCTGGCACGCTGCGGCGAGGCCAGGGTTTCACTGCCTGGCGGCTGCGCCATCGGGGCACGCCCGGTCGATCAGCACATCAGGGGATTGCAGGCCATGGGGGCCGAAATTCACGTCGAGCAGGGCTACGTCCATGCTACGGCCAGGCGCCTGAAGGGTGCGCGTATCGTGACCGACATGGTGACGGTGACCGGCACTGAAAACCTGATGATGGCTGCCGTGCTGGCTGACGGTGAAACCATCATCGAAAACGCGGCACGCGAGCCGGAAGTCGTCGATCTGGCCAATTGCCTGATCGCCATGGGCGCCCGGATTTCCGGTGCCGGAAGCGAGTGCATCAGCATCCATGGTGTCGAGCGCCTGCACGGCGCAACGCACTCGATCATGCCCGACCGCATCGAAACGGGAACCTATCTCTGTGCTGCCGCGGTCAGCGCTGGCAGCGTCCGTCTGACCCATACGTCAGCCGCCTATCTTGATGCGGTGCTTGCCAAACTGCGCGAAGCCGGTTGCGCCGTGTCGGCCGAGCATGATGTGATTTCTCTGAAGGCTCCGCAGCGACTCAAGGCGGTGAGCGTGCGCACCGAACCCTATCCGGCTTTTCCGACCGACATGCAGGCGCAGTTCATGGCCATCAATTGCGTGGCCGAAGGTTCGGCCTTGATACGCGAAACGATATTCGAGAACCGCTTCATGCACGCCGTCGAATTGATCCGGCTCGGCGCCGACATCCGGATCGATGCCAATGCCGCGCTGGTGACCGGTGTGCCGCGCCTCGACGGAGCCACGGTGATGGCCACCGACCTGCGCGCCTCGGCCAGCCTGGTTATCGCCGGACTAGTCGCGCAGGGCGAAACCCTGATCGAACGCATCTACCACCTTGACCGCGGTTACGAGCGGATCGAAGAGAAACTGTCGAAACTGGGTGCCATCGTCAGGCGGGTACGTTAGCCGGCAACTGGCGGCATTGCGGTAGAATCAGTCTTTTCCAGAACAGGAACGCGCCGTGGACGGCATTACCATCGCCCTTTCGAAGGGCCGCATTTTTGATGAAACCTTGCCGCTGCTGGCGGCGGCCGGCATCGAGCCGCTGGAAAACCCGGAAACGTCGCGCAAGCTGATCATCCCGACCACGCGTGACGACGTACGCCTGGTCATCGTCCGCGCCACCGACGCGCCGACCTATGTGCAGTACGGTGCGGCCGACATTGGCGTGGCCGGCAAGGACGTGCTGCTCGAGCATGGCGGCGACGGCCTGTACCAGCCGCTTGACCTGAAGATCGCCAAGTGCCGGATGATGGTGGCCATTCCCGCCGGTTTCGACTACGCCAATGCCGTACGTCAGGGCGCCCGACTCAAGGTGGCGACCAAGTACATCAACATCGCCCGCGAGCACTTTGCGGCCAAGGGCGTGCATGTCGACCTGATCAAGCTCTACGGTTCGATGGAACTTGCTCCGCTGACCGGTCTGGCCGATGCCATCGTCGACCTTGTATCGACCGGCAGCACGCTGAAAGCGAACAATCTGGTCGCGGTCGAGCACATCCTCGATATTTCCTCGCGCCTGATCGTTAATCAGGCCGCCTTGAAACTCAAGCGCGAGAAGATCGTCCCCATTCTGGATGCCTTTGCCAGCGTTGTCGGGCCGTGATTGCCATCAAGCGCTTTGCCAGCAGCGATGCCGATTTCAATCCGCGGCTCGATGCGCTGCTGGCGTTCGAGAGCGCCCAGGACGAATCGGTCGAGCGCACGGTTGCCGCCATCCTGGCCGACGTCAAGGCGCGTGGCGATGCCGCCGTGCTCGAGTACACCCGGCGTTTCGATCGCCTCGACGTGCAAGCACTGGCCGAACTGGAACTCGCGCGCGATGAACTGCAGAAGGCGCTGGCCGGCCTGCCCAAAGACCAGCGCGCAGCACTCGAAGCAGCGGCTGGCCGGGTGCGCAATTTTCATCAGCGCCAGCCCTTGCAGAGCTGGCAGTATGAGGATGCGGACGGTTCGCTGCTCGGCCAGAAGGTGACTCCGCTTGACCGCGTCGGCCTCTACGTGCCGGGCGGCAAGGCGTCCTACCCGTCATCGGTACTGATGAACGCGATTCCGGCCAAGGTCGCCGGGGTCAGGGAATTGATCATGGTCGTGCCCACGCCCGGCGGCGAGCGCAATCCGCTGGTACTGGCGGCGGCCGCGCTGGCCGGTGTCGACCGCGTGTTCTGCATCGGTGGCGCACAGGCGGTAGGCGCGCTGGCCTACGGAACGCAGAGTGTGCCGCAGGTGGACAAGATCGTCGGCCCCGGCAATGCCTACGTGGCGTCGGCCAAACGCCGTGTTTTCGGCGTCGTCGGCATCGACATGATCGCCGGGCCGTCGGAAATTCTTGTCATCTGCGACGGCAGGACCGATCCCGACTGGGTGGCGATGGATCTCTTCTCGCAGGCCGAACATGATCAACTGGCGCAGTCGATCCTGCTTTGCCCCGACGCCGCCTACAT
>JFJP01030449.1_pt1 | contig 14037 bp, 15 predicted proteins | sample 431651 | NCBI WGS metagenome assembly JFJP01 (sample SAMN02602958, study PRJNA72255) | Microbial mat metagenome, whole genome shotgun sequencing project. | biome: fresh water; feature: sink hole; material: water; isolation source: purple microbial (photo- and chemosynthetic) mats found in... | reverse complement strand
AGTAAATATAAAATTGAATTTTAACGCCATCGGGTTCATGGTTCCATAAATGCAGAGCATTTAACGTGCGTTTGATACACCTAAAAAACAGCTCGAATTGCCAATGATAAGCGTACAGCGTGAGAACTTCGCTCGTCTTTAGGTCAAAACGATTCGTGGTAATCCGATATAATTCACCACCCACGTAAAAACAGATTAAACGATAGGTTTTTTCGATTTATCACCTGAAAAGATGACGATCGTATCCGTGATATTCGAGAGAAAAAGATTCCAAGATTCAGGAATGTTGACTTCAATCACCGTCTGAACAGTAACGTTGATGTTATCCCGAACTCCCGCTGACCAACAATGACGCCAAGCACGCCTTACGTCACGGGGTCATCCTGCGCTCAGTTTAGGAACCCGTACCCGGGTCGGTTCCCGGGTCGTCGCCCTGCTCCCCAGTATCATCGATACCTGCCGTCAGCGCGGGCACGCCCCTTGGCGCTATCTGGAACGCGCTATCGCTGACCGTCGGGCGGGACGACCCCTCACTCCTCTGCCCTAACCGGGGGAGTGAACGACTACGCAGGAAGAAGCCGAAATGGTCGGGGGTAAGCATTCACCTCCCCCTTTGCTAAAGGGGGGGACTGAACGGTTACGGTCGGGGAAAAGGGGGGAGGGAGTCGTGCGAATCAGCGAGTTGGCGCTCCCCCTCTCCATTTATGGGGAGGGGGTTGGGGGGAGGGGTCTGAACGCTTACCTTAAAGGCACAGGCCACGGTTTCGCCAATAGCCACGTCTTCGGCCTGGAACTCTTCGCCATCGGTGGCGACAATAAATTTCACTTTCTGTTTAACAGTGGCCGCGCTGTTCCGCAATTCGCCGAGCTTATTTATACTTGGCACTGCCATAAACTGAACATTGTGATCCGCAGATGAACGAAGATCAAAACCAGCGAAGACGCTTGGCGACCTTGGCGTCTTGGCGGTTCAAAAGATCAAGTTATGACGGTGGGCAGTATAGTACCTCTCCCACGCGACAAATATGGCCTCCTCAATTTCTACCGTATTCAAAGCATCACCTCATCAAAATCCAGGTAAAACGGCCTGCCTAAATCTCAGGGGGTATAGCCAGGAATCCTGCTCAAATCCACTTCATCGATCTGCTCGGGCGGTAAATATTCGCGGGCGTAATCCAGCCAGACGCCCTGGCGAATGAAGACATCGAACAGATCCGCATCGATATGACGATCCTGGACCATTCGACCGAGAATAGTCACCGCCTCGCTGAGCATCTTGCCGGGTTTGTAGGGACGGTCGCGAGCGGTCAGCGCCTCGTACACATCGGCCAGGCAGATGATGCGTGCGGGCACCGGCAACGTCGCTTCACTCAGGCCACGGTGATAACCCGTGCCATCCAGTCGTTCATGGTGGCAACCCGCGTATTCAGCGACATTCCGCAGCGTTTTCGGCCAGGGCAAGCTATTGAGCATCCGCATGGTCAGCGCCACATGTTCCTCAATAATGGCGCGGTCGCTGGCATTCAGCGTGCCTCGGGAAATACACAAATTGTCGATTTCTTCTGTAGATAGAACATCCTGTTCCTGACCATCCGCGCCGACCCAGCGCCGGGCAGCGATATGGCGGATGTGTGCCTTGGCGGCGTTATCCATAAACTCGCCGCCGATATTGCTCCGGCGCAGATATTCCCGGTCGGCGTCCAGTTCGGCCTGTTGTTGCGCCCAGTGCTGTTCCAGGGCGGGCAGTGCCGCCGGATCGCCACGTTCCAGGATCGCCAGTTTTTCCTTTAGGAAAGCGATTTCCAGATCGCGCTTGAGCACCTCAAAGCGCGTGTCGACCAGATGGATGCGGTCAAAAATGGTCTCCAGTTTCGTGGACTTATCGACGACATGCACCGGCGTGGTGATCTTGCCGCAATCGTGCAGGAGTCCGGCAATCTTGATTTCATAAAGCTCCTCAGGCGTCGGGCGAAAATTCTTGAGTTTGCCCTGTTCGGAGCGACGGGCGGCCTCGGCGATCATCATCGTCAGGATCGGCACCCGCTGGCAATGCGCACCGGTATAAGGCGATTTGTGGTCGATGGCCGTGTTGATCAGTTCGATGAACGACTCGAACAGGCTTTTCAGTTGCAGAATCAGGTGATGGTTAGTCAGAGCGATAGCCGCCTGAGAAGCCAGAGATTCGGCAATTTGCCGGTCAGCGACCGAGAAAGCGCCCACCTCCCCGGTGTCAGGATTCACGGCGTTAATAAGCTGGAAGACGCCGATGATATGGTTCTCATGGTTCTTCATCGGCACGGTCAGGAAGGAACGGGAACGGTAGCCGGTTCGCTGATCGAAACGGTGCGTACCGGAAAAGTCGAACTCCTGTCCGGCATAGGCATAGGCATCGTCAATGACGACGGTGACATCGTTCAACACCGCGTAAGTGACCACCATTCCCTTGTTCGGTTGGCCCTGTGCATCGTAGAGCGAGATCGGCGGGAAGGGGATGGGCGTTCCGCTGGCACCGCCCATGTGCAGATTGAGCGAGTCGTTATGCAATACTTCAAAAAACAGTTGATGGGTGTCTTCGTCGAGCCGGTACAGGGTGCCGCCATCAGCATGGAGTAAAGTCTTGGCGGCCACCAGGATGGTTTCTAGTAGCTTGGCCTTATCCCGTTCTTTCGACAACGCGATGCCGATACGGTTAAGTTGCTCCAGGCGTTGCAGCGGATCGCTGGAATGGGAGGGATGCATAAGCGCTCCTTCGGTGGCGGGCCGGACAGAATTCAGGCGGATTTTCCATAGTATAGCAATGCCGTGTGCTACAACGATGGAGAGCGTCGAAGCCCTGAGCTTTTATGCGCAGCGGCCGCAGCTTGGGTTAAAATGATCAAGGCAATTCTGCATCCACTTCATTCTGGTTGATTCTCATGAACCGATTCCGCCGCTATGGGTTGACGACCCTGGTTGTCGCGTTACTGGCTGGATGTGCGCCGACCAGCGAACTGTCGCGCGATGATCGTGATCCGCTGGAAGGCTACAACCGCGCCATGTATGCGGTGAATGATACCGTGGACAAGGCGCTCTTCAAGCCGGTCGCCCAAGTTTACCAAAAGGCGCTGCCCGATCCGGTCATCGCCAGCGTCGGCCACTTCTTCAGCAACCTGAATGACGTTGTGGTGCTGGTCAATGACCTGCTGCAATTCAAATTACACCAGGCAGCAAAGGACAGCAGCCGGCTCGTCTTTAACACGACGTTCGGTATTGTCGGCCTGTTCGATGTCGCCACCCGCATGGAACTGCCCAAAAACCGCGAAGATTTCGGCCAAACCCTGGGGTTCTGGGGCGTTGGTGAGGGTTACTACATCGTGTTGCCGTTGCTGGGGTCGAGTACGGTGCGCGACACCTTCGGCCTGGTCGGCGACTTCTTCATTGATCCCATTGACTGGTCCACCGATTCCAGTTCCGTGGAATGGAGTTTGTGGGGGTTGAATCTGATCAACCGGCGCGCCGGGTTGTTGCAAATGGAACTGGCGCTGGCTGACGCCCAGATTGATCCGTATTCATTCCGGCGCAGTGCTTACTTGCAACAGCGGCGCAATCTGGTCTACGACGGCCAGCCGCCCCCGCTCGATTTCGATTTCACCGATCCTGATAATCCCGTCGAATAATCCTCTCGAATGAGCCGCCGACCAGCCCGAATCAAGGCGTTATTGCGCCTGTTAGCGTTCCTGCCGCTACCCTGGGTTCACGCCCTGGGCGCAGCGCTGGGCTGGATGTTATGGCGGATGACCCACAGTCGTTACCGGCAAGTCGCCGAGCGGAATCTGGCGCTGTGTTTTCCTGAGTGGTCCAGTGCCGGGCGGAAGGAGGTGTTGCGCCGGAATTTGATGGAGACGGGTAAGGGATTGTTGGAGCTGGCTCCGCTCTGGTGTTGGCCTGGTGAGCGGATGTTAGGGCTGGTTCAGGGTTCAGTAGCGGGTGAAGAGGCGTTGGCGGACACCGTGCGCCGTGGGCAGGGGGCGATCCTGATGACGCCCCATCTCGGCGCGTGGGAAATGGCCGGTCTCTACTATTCCAGTCGCCTGCCGTTGACCATTCTTTATCGCCCGAGTCGGTCGGGACTGGATGAGATCAGCCGTCAGGGACGCGGTCGGGTCGGCGGCAAGGTGGTGGCGACGGACGCTGCCGGGGTACGCGCCTTGTTGACCGCCCTGCACAGTGGTGAAGTCCTCGGCATTCTCCCCGACCAGGATCCTGGTCTTGACAGTGGTCTGTTCGCGCCGTTCTTCGGCATCCCGGCCAATACCATGACGCTGGTGTCGCGGTTGGCCCGCAAAACCGGCGTCCCGGTATTTCTGACCTGGGCGGAACGGTTGCCGCAGGGTCAGGGTTATGCGCTGCATTTGCGAGCGCTGCCGGAAGTAACGGCGGCGACTTCCCTGGAAGCCTCGGTAGCGGCGATCAATCAGGGGATTGAAGCGGCGGTGCGCTCGCTGCCGGAACAGTATTTATGGGCCTACAAACGCTTCAAGACCCAGCCGCCCGGAGCACCGGGACTGTATTGAAGATCATTGAACATCATTGAACATCGCTTCATGCCACCACAGGGGATTCATCATGACCAGCAACACCGGATTATTGTGTGCGTTCATTCTGACTGTCAGTTTTAGTGCGGCGCAGGCCGCTGATCCGCCGATCACGATGAGCACCGGCAAAAGCGGCGGCGGCTATAACACCATCGGCGAGCGCCTGAAAAGTGTGCTGGCCGAACAGGATCAGTCCGCCCAGGTATTGACCAGCGCCGGCTCCCTCGAAAATCTCAACCGCCTGGCCGATCCCCAAAGTCCAGTGAGTGTCGGACTCACACAGGCCGATGCCTTGAAGTACTACCTCAAGGATCATCCCGATTTCGCGGATCAGTTCATCAGTCTTGGCGAGATTGGCAAGGAATGCGTGTTCATCGTCACCGGCAAGGACAGCGATCTCAAGAGCGACAGCGACTTGCAGCAACCGGGCAAGGGCCGATTGATCGCTGTGCAGTCGCCCAATAGCGGCGTCGCCGTCACCTGGGAGTTTATGACCCGGCTGGAACCGGGTTTCAAGAATACCGCCCCGGCGTTTGTCGATGGTGCGGAGGCGCTGTTGCAGATCAAGAGCGGCGGTGCATCCAGCAAGATTCAGGCGGCCATGGTCGTGCAAAAGCCGATGGCCAAGTCGACCGAGATGCAGGTGGTGCTGGAAAATCCCAAGGATTTCCGGCTGATTCCGGTCAAGGACTGGGATCTGAACGATAAACTGCCGGATGGCAGCGCCGTGTACACGTTTGAAAATGTGACTGTAGCCGAGAAGAAATGGGGCTTTGATACGGCAGTGGATACGATCTGCACCCGGGGGCTGATGCTGGCCAACAAGAACAAGTTGACGGCGGATCAGCGGACTCGTTTGGCCAAGGTCATGCTGCTGGCTGCCAGTCGGGTCGTCGGGGAACCGGGAAAGTGATCGATTCAACCCGGCTTTCAGTAGATCTCAACCATGCCGCATAGCATTGCGCTGATTACGACGATTGCCGTCAGCCTGGGGCTGGCTCTGGTGATGGGACTCATCGCGGTGCGCCTCAAACTGCCAGCGCTGGTCGGTTACCTGATGGCGGGCGTGATGATGGGTCCGGCCACGCCCGGTTTTGTCGCCAATGTCGAACTGTCCAGCCAACTTGCGGAAATCGGCATTATGTTGCTGTCAAACCGGAGGAACCGGGTTGAAGCGCTAACTTTGGAGGCTCCGTGTCCGCGGTGATGAAAGCCCAATGGTATGAAGAAGATGTGTATGCCGAACTGGAAGCCTTGCCGGACCGCCTGACCGGCGAGATTATCAACGGACGGTTGTACGCCCAGCCGCGTCCGGCCAGTCGCCATGCCCTGGTCAGTTCAGAACTGGGTATGGATATCGGCGCTGCCTATCACCGGGGCCGGGGTGGGCCGGGGGGCTGGTGGATTCTGGATGAGCCGGAAATTCACTTCATCCGCGACACCGAAGTTCTGGTTCCCGACCTGGCCGGCTGGCGGCGGACACGGATGCGTCAGTTGCCCCCGGATCATCGTTTTGAAATCGTCCCGGACTGGGTGTGTGAAATCCTGTCGCCCTCGACCGCTGGTAAAGATCGCCTGCTTAAAATGCCGGTGTACGCTCGCTATGGGGTTGCCTATCTGTGGCTGGTTGATCCGCTGACCCGGACGCTGGCAGCCTTTGCCTTGCGCGAGGGACAATGGATGAGCCTGGGTCAATTCCGGGATCAGGCCGTGATCAGCGTGGCCCCGTTTGCCGACATCGGTCTGGAACTGGGCGGGCTGTGGGAAACGACTGTGGAATAATCCCGGCATCATGACTGGAATCTGGGGATGGTTCTGAAGTAACCGTAGGGAGTCTTGCGAAGCAGCGAGTTGGCGCTCCCCCTCTCCATTTATGGGGAGGGGGTTGGGGGGAGGGGTCTGAATGCTTACGTTCTGAACGATTGCGACTACCCCTCGCTCATCTGCCCCAGCCGGGGGAGTGAATGACTACTACCTAATTTTTGGGTGATCGTGGCTTCTCAAGTATAAGAATTTAATGCAAAACCATTCTGAAATCGCTGAGTTCCTCTGGAAAATCGCCGATCTGATTAAAGACGACTACGAAGCCAAAGATTACGAAGATGTGATCCTGCCGTTTACGCTGCTGCGCCGCTTGGATTGTGTATTACAACCCACCCGACACCTCGTGCATGAGGACGCGGGGAAATATAAGGCCGTCCCCACGGTCACCCGCAATGCCCTCCTGACCAGATCTGCTGGGCAGAATTTTTATAATACGTCGGAGTATTCGCTCGACGAATTGATTAAGCGACCCAATGACCTGATTCCGAATTTTTCGGCTTATTTGGATGGTTTTTCAGTCAATGTGAAAGATATTCTCTATAACTTCTCCGGTGGGGAAGAGAAGGGACTATCACCCATTTATGAAACGCTGGCCCGCAAGCGGTTACTGTTCAAGGTCACACAAGCGTTTACCGAAGTCGATCTGTCCCCCGAAGCTGTGGATAACCACGGGATGGGCACCATCTTTGAGTATCTGATCCGCAAATTCAAGGAAGCCAGCAACGAGGCCGCTGGGCAGTTTTATACGCCCCGTGACATTATTCGCCTCATGGTCAAGCTCATGTTTGAACCGGATCGTGTGCGGTTAGCGAAGGAAAGTCTAATCGGGATTTATGATCCGGCTTGTGGGACAGGCGGGATGCTGACCATCGCTAAAGAATACCTGCTTGGCGGAATCAATCCAGCGCTGGATGTTTCGCTGTTTGGCCAGGAATTGAATGAGAAAACCTACGCCATTGCCAAGGCCGATATGTTGATGAAGGGTGAAAACCCGGAGAATATCAAGCGCGAGAATACCCTGAGTCACGATTTATTACCCGGTACCCATTTCAATTACATGCTGTCCAATCCGCCCTTTGGTAAGGATTGGAAAAACATTCGTGAGGAGATTGAAGCGGAACATCAACGCGGTGCAGTGGGTCATTATGCGCCGGGTCTGCCGGATGTCGGCGATGGCGCGATGCTGTTTCTGCTGCACAAACTGAGCAAAATGGCTCCGCAAGGTTCCAAGATTGCTGTGATTTTTAACGGGTCGCCGTTGTTTAATGGTGACGCCGGTAGCGGTCCCAGTAATATCCGCAAGTATATCCTCGAAAATGACTGGCTGGACGCTATCATCGCGTTGCCGAATGATCTGTTCTACAACACCGGCATTGCCACTTATATCTGGTTGATCAACAATCGAAAGCCGATAGAACGCTGTGGCAAGGTGCAGTTGATTAACGCTAATGGCGCGGATTTCTATACGCTGTTGCGGCGCAATCTGGGTAAAAAGCGAGTGGAAATCAGTGAAGACCAGTCCGCTGCCATTCTGGGTATTTATCAGGCATTTTCGGAATCCAAAGTCAGCCTGATTTTCGATACCGCCGATTTCGGTTATACCAAGGTTTGTGTGGAACGCCCGCTGCGTTTGCGCTATGACCTTAGCGAAAGCCAGCGCCAACGCCTGTTGCTGGATGCTGCCGTACTCAAATTGAAGGATAACCGCCATCCACAACTGGCGGATGCCTTGGCGACTTTGGAGGTGCAAGCGCCGTGGATGAATGACCGGGAGTTCTTTGCGGCGTTGGCGGATGCGCTGCCGTGGAAACTGACTGCCGGACTGGTCAAGGTGATCCGTGCGGTCTTGGGTGAGCGCCATGAAGAGGCTGAACCGGTGCGGGATGCCGAGGGTCGGTTATTGCCGGACAGTGAGTTACGCGATTTTGAGAATGTGCCGCTGAAAGACGACATCGACGCCTATTTTGAGCGCGAGGTGTTGCCGCATGTCCCCGATGCGTGGATGGATCGGGAAAAGGATAAGGTGGGCTATGAAATCAGCTTCACCAAGTATTTCTATGAATATACGCCACTGCGTTCGACTGGGGAGATTGCGGCTGAATTACTGGCGCTGGATGAGGAAACTGAGAATCTGTTAAGGGAGATTGTGAGGGGATGAGTAAAATAAAAAACAATCCATGGTTTGGTCAAGCGCCTAATAAATGGCAACAAGGACAACTGAAACGATTTTACTCTGTGCGATTGGGGAAAATGCTACAACCCAATCCATCAAATTTAAATGATCAACTTATACCTTACATACGGGCTGAAAATGTATCTTGGGCAGGTCCAGATATTTCTGATGTTAAACAAATGTGGGCTTCTCCAGAAGAAATTATTAACAACAAACTTGAAGCTGGCGATCTTCTGATAAGCGAAGGTGGTGATGTTGGGCGTTCTTGTCTTTGGAGTAATGAAATCCCGCTTTGTATCTTCCAAAATGCTATCAATCGTGTTCGTCCACGACAGTTAAATTCGACAAAATTCTTATATTATTTAATGCAGGCAGTCAAAAATTCTGGCTGGATAGACATTATCTGTAATAAAGCAACAATATCTCATTTTACCGCAGAAAAAGTTAATGCTTTAGAAATCCCAATTACCAATCACACACAACAACGTCGCATCGCTGCGTATCTCGACGAGCAAACTGCCAAAATTGACCGCTTGATAGACCTGCGGCGGCGACAAATGGCTTTGCTCAAGGAACAACGGGCGGCGTTGATTCAACAGGCTGTAACCCGTGGTCTCAATCCTAATATTCCGATGAAAGATTCTGGATTGTCGTGGTTGGGGGAGATTCCGGCACATTGGAGTATTGTCCCGCTGGGCCGTTTGGCAAAACTCCTTCAAACTGGCCCATTTGGAAGCCAACTACATGCACACGAATATGTTGAAAACGGTATCCCGATTATTAATCCATCGCACATGGTGGAAGGATTAGTTCAGTATGATCGAAAATGTACCGTAGATAAAGTCACCGCCAGACGATTAGAACGCCATTTCTTACAATATGGCGATATTCTATTTGCACGGCGTGGAGAATTAGGCCGCTGTGTACTGGTTCGTGCTGATGAAGTCGGCTGGCTTTGCGGTACAGGTAGCTTGTTAATGCGGCCAGATACTCAAGCATTAGCGCCTGCATACCTTGTCACGCTGTTTCAACTAAAACGCTTGAAAGAGTCACTCACACTTCAGTCTGTTGGTGCGACGATGGATAACTTGAACACGGGCATTTTGTCTCAAATGAAGTTACCACTTCCATCACTTGACGAGCAGGTTGATATTTTGAGCTTTATCGATAAACAACAAGAAAGATTCGACGCTCTTCATTCCGCCTACTCCCGCCAACTCACCCTCCTTACTGAATACCGCGCCGCGCTGATTCATGAGTGCGTCACGGGGCAGCGGGCGGTACCGGATAATTTTAATCCCGGAGATCATACAAATGACTGAACTCATCTTTCTGGTCGAGGATGCCCCGGAAGGCGGCTTTACTGCCCAAGCCCTGGGCATTTCCATTTTTACTCAAGCCGACACTTGGGCCGAACTACAACAGCAAGTTCGTGATGCCGTTGCCTGCCATTTTGACTCTGCGGATAAGCCTAAATTGATCCGCTTGCATTGTGTTCGTGATGAAGTCATCGCCGCATGAAACTACCGCGTGATCTCAGCGGCTCCGACCTTGCCAAACGACTGCGGGTGTTGGATTATCAAATCACCCGACAAACCGGTAGCCACTTGCGCCTGACCACTCAGGAGAACGGCGAACATCACATCACGATTCCCCGTCATGATCCGCTCAAACTCGGTACACTGGCGGGAATTTTGGCGGATGTCGCTCAGCATTTCGCAATGAGTCGGGAATCGGTTGAAGCACGAGTTTTTAAGGATTAAAACCACGATGAACCAATTATTCCTTGAACCGAAACTCACGGGAAGCCGTTTTAATGAACATACCGTACCACTGGAACTGCTCAAGGATTTGGCTGTTCTGGAAGAAATGATTATCGAAGTAGCGAAATGGAAATTTTTACAAGCCAATCGAGAACGTAAACGTTCACCACGCGGATTTATTGAGGGTGTGGAACTGCATTTGCAAACTGTTAAGGAAGGAAGCGCTATACCCGTTATTATGTTGACGTTTTCAACACTGCTTCCTCCTGCCAGCGCCGATTATTTCAACCAAGCCAGAGAATCTATTATTGCAGCCGTCAATGCTGCTCAACACGATCAATCCATCATTGATCACATATCTCCTGATCTTCTCAGCTATTTTGATCGCTTTGGGCGCAGCTTGCGCGAAGGTGAGGCGATTGAGTTACCCTCAAGTAGTGGCTACGTTGCAAGATTAACCCCACAATCCCGCCGAAGCCTGATTCTCGCCTCCAGCCAGATTCAGGAATGGACCGATGAAATGCGCCTGCGGGGTGCTATTTGTGATGCTAACAAAAGAACGAATACCTTTGAAATCGTATTGCCGGACGGCGGACACCTTCAAGCGCCGATGCGTAGCCAACATCGGGCAACTATTCTTGAAGCCTATGATGAGTATGAAAAGGGGACAAGGGTACTGCTACAAGGTATCGTAAAAAAAGACCGTCAGGATCGATTAAAATCTATTGAATCCGTCGAGCATATTAGCCTACTGGATCCCTTGGATGTCACGACCCGTCTTGAAGTATTGTCGCAACTCGAAGGGGGCTGGTTGGATGGCAAGGGACACGCGCCGGATCAAACTCAATTAGCTGGGCTATCCGCCGAATTTGACACGCTTTACGATCCTACCCTGCCTTTGCCGTATCTGTATCCCACTGCCGAGGGTGGCATTCAGGCGGAATGGTCCTTAGGCGACTGGGAAGTTTCTCTGGAAATTGATCTGGTTGGACAAGTTGCTGAATGGCAGGCGCTGAACCTCAACACGCAGGAATGTCGGGAGGACCGCTTGAACCTGGCGAAACCGGAAGATTGGCAATCGCTCAATCAAAAACTGCAAGAGTTATCCGCAAAAATCGCATGAACGCCGAAACCCTGCTCCTGCGGCAAATTCATCCAAACTGGATTCAGGAAGGTCGAGTATCCTCGCAAGCCTTTCGCCCCACACCCAAAGACGAGAACCAGCTCTCCGTCTATGACGGTGATCGTATTAGCCCGGAGGCTTCCTGGCGGCACTATACCGCTGAACTCAAACTCAGTTCCGTGGGCGTTATGGCGATCACGCGCAGTCAATGCGACGAGCAAGGGTTGCCCGTTGATCCCAATGGCGTTCCTTTTCCTGAGCATGTCCTGATCAACTTTTCCGGCATGGGTAAAGGCCAAGTGGAAAAGAAAGCCAAGATTCTCACCGGATACGCTCGAACCCGTGGTTGGCTGTATCAACAGGAGTCGTGTTAGATGGCGAAGTCAAATGCGCTTAACGAAGCCAGCTTTGAAGATCAAATCGTTGCAGCGCTGGCCGCCAGCCCGCTCTACACCGCCCGCGATTCCCAACACTTCAACGCCACTACCCTGCTGGACGCTGGCCTGTTGTGGGACTTCATCGAAGCGACCCAACCCAAAGAACTCAGCAAGCTACGCCAGCAATTTCCCGATGCCCCCCGTGAGGCGCTGGCCGGGCATGTCACCGGTCTCATCCAGAAACGTGGAACCCTGGATGTCCTCAGAAATGGCGTGTCGTTCAATGGCGTCAATCTGCAACTGGCCTATTTCCGCCCAGCGGCGGACGGTAATCAGGAACATCAGATCCGTTATGAAAACAACCGCTTTGCCGTCATGCGTCAAGTACATTTCTCCACCCGGACGCCCGATCACTCCGTCGATGTGGTGATTCTGCTCAATGGCCTGCCCATCGTCTCGGTTGAACTGAAAAATCACTTCACCGGCCAGAACGTCCAACACGCCATCGCTCAATACCGGCGGCGCGATAAAAATGAACCCTTCTGGAAGCGCAGTCTGGTGCATTTTGCCGTCGATGACGACGCGGCCTACATGAGCACCCAGATCGTTGGGCAAGAGACCGTCTTTCTGCCCTTCAACCGCGACACCTACAACCCGATCATCCCCGGCAACTTTGCCGCCAGCTACCTGTGGGCGGATTTCACCGACGAAGACGGTGAACCTCAACCGGCCATCTGGAGCGCTGATTCGCTCCAGATGCTGATTCAAAATTATCTGCACGCCGAGCGCGATCCCAAAACCGGTAAAGAGAAATTCATCTTCCCGCGCTTTCATCAACTCATGGCGGTTCGCCAGTTGCTGAATCACGCCAAAACCCACGGCAGCGGCCACAACTATCTGGTCCAGCACAGTGCCGGTTCCGGCAAATCCAATAGCATCGCCTGGCTGGCGCACCAACTCGCCAATCTGTGCGGCGAGGACGGTCAGCCGATTTTTGACAGCATCATCGTGATTACCGACCGCCGCATTCTCGACCGGCAACTGCAAGACACCATCAAGCAATTCGAGAAGATTAAAGGCACCGTTTCCCGAATTGACCGCAACACCCGACAACTGGTGAAAGCCCTGGAGCGCGGTGACAAAATCATCATCACCACCCTGCAAAAATTCGGCTTTGTCGGCGAACTGGCCAAAATGCCGGGCAAGCGGTTTGCTGTCGTCGTGGATGAAGCACACAGTTCCCAAACCGGTGAGAACATCAAAGACCTCAAACTGGTGCTGACCAGCGATGAAGAACTGAGCCAGGCACTGGGTCGGGATGACGAAAGCCAGCCAGCGGAAGACCCGATTGAGGCGGAATTGGAGAAAATCCAGAAGGTACGGCAAAAATTACCGCATCTCTCCTTCTTCGCCTTTACCGCCACACCCAAAGACAAGACGCTGGAATTGTTCGGCGTACCGGATCACCGCATCAAAAAAGGCTTTCGGCCTTTCCATCAATACATCAACGAACAGAAATACACCGAAGACCACATGAATCCGCCCGGCACCGGTGATATTGCCGAGGCGTTCAAGCACCCGGCGCAGCGCATTCTGATTGTGGCCAATAAATATCAGACCGGCTTTGATCAGCCCCTCCTGCACACGATGTATGTGGACAAGCAGCTTGGCGGCATCGCCGCTGTGCAAACCCTCAGCCGACTCAACCGCCCCTTCCCGCCGCTCAAGCAGGACACCATGGTGCTGGATTTTGTGAATGAACAGGCGGTCATTCAGGCATCGTTCCAGGATTATTACCAGCGAACCGAACTGGAAGGCGCAACGGACCCCAACAAACTTTACCCAAATTGCGCGAAAAGCCTCGGCCTTCAGGCCGGGGATGGATAGCGCGGCGAACGAAGTTCGCCGGCTTTTTCTGTGAGTGAGCCATCCATTCTGCTATCCTATTTTCCGTCGGCTATCGCGATCACGCACCCGACGGTCGTTCGCTCTTTGGCAACTTCAAGGTATCCGGTTGCCTTCGGAAGACGAAGGCGTAAAACCTGAATCGTGTTCAAAAGCATTTCAGTTTCGGCCCACCTGTTGCCGGTGGGTTGTGCCACCGGTGCGGCTTGCTGCACCGGGGAGATCAGAGAACATTCAGTGTTCTCGGTATGGGGCATCATACCCTCTACAGAGGAATCCCCGTCCTTTAGGGCGGGGA
>JFJP01029772.1_pt1 | contig 14037 bp, 8 predicted proteins | sample 431651 | NCBI WGS metagenome assembly JFJP01 (sample SAMN02602958, study PRJNA72255) | Microbial mat metagenome, whole genome shotgun sequencing project. | biome: fresh water; feature: sink hole; material: water; isolation source: purple microbial (photo- and chemosynthetic) mats found in... | reverse complement strand
TGAACCGCGTCCGGGACCGACTGGAATGTTATGATTTTTCGCCCACGGAATAGGAATCCGCCACGGATTGGTCAATCCCGTATTTACGGGGAATTCCGACTTCCATGTTGTAGGGATAACCATAATAAGCGCCGCCACCCACGGAAACTGATGTAATGACAAAGTCTGCGCCGGGCAGAAGTTTCGTGCGATCCGTACTGCTTTCCAGTCTTGTGGGCAGTTTGTATTTTTCTATCGTGCCCCGGACATACTCCGTCACTTTTTTCAAACGACCTTCATGCAGGTCGCACAAACATATGGTCGAATCCCGGAGGGATTCCCGCGACATGATGTCGATGCTCAATCTGCTGCCAAATCCACTGCCTGCGCCAATGATCACGATTTTCATGGTTTTTGGTTCCTTTCTTGGCTGGTTCGTTTCCATTATCCCGCTTAAATCTCACAGTTCGGTGGAACTACACGACCATTGTCAGGTTTCAAAGATCATTGGGTCAACCGACCTCAGCCGGATTTCACAGAACATTGCGACTATTCCACCACAGTCACATTGGTCAGATAATAAAGCCCATTGGTCATGCGGCTCGCATCTACGCCAAGCAGAACGGGCGTTTCTCCTTCAAACAATCCGATATGAAGGCCATAATCCCCGGCGCGTAGATTTTTCGGTTTGAAGCAAACCGGCACGCGTACTTCCTGCCCCGGCCTCCAGGCTTTGTTGCCGGCATTCATCGTCTCCACATGGCGGCTGCCATCAGCGCCCAACAGAAGAAGCCGCAGCGTGTAGTTTTTATAACTCAGGGCAAATCCTCTGTTTTCCATCCACAGATACACGGTGTTAGGCACATTGACTTTGATCAGCGAAGCCTCGACCCCATTGATAAAATACCAGTACCCGAGGCGATTGGCGCAATACTCCGTCAGGTAAGGTTCCTTTGTCAGCCAAGGGCGAGGATATCCATGGAAACCCGCAAAGGTGGCATGCGTGCGCATCAGGGAATCCAGGAAGGGAAGTCCGTCTTTGTATATTTCCGGCGGAACCTTGTCATAATGCTCGAATTCAATCAGGACCGGCGCGTTTTCCCAGAACAGGTCAAACATCCAGGGGGTCCGAAGCGTGTCATACCCGAAATCAAGCGAGCAGGTGTAGACACAGATCGAGTCGTCCTGCAAGCCCAGGCCGAGAGAACGGGCGTAGTCCATCAGTTCGAAATTCTCTTTCTCCCCGCGATCCCAGCTATGGTTGATATGGTCGTCATTGAGCAGGATGACCGTATTGGGAAAATTCCCTACATGAAGGTCGATGTGTTTGCGAAGCACCTCGGCCGAATAGACAAGGTTGCTGCCTCTGAACGTATGTCCTTCTCCCCATGTGCCGTACGTGCCCACGTCGATGAGTTCTATCCTTGGATCGCCATCGAATTTCTTGCCTGCCAGCGCCATGAAGGCACCGAGTTTCTCCAGAAAGATCGGATCTCCATAATCCGGCTCGATGCGTCCATCCGACAGCACATATCCGCGCGCGCCGGCCTTGTATACATATTCCGGGGTCGTGAAAGGCGCCTTGGGGCTGCCTTCATAGGTGCAGATGCGAAGGCTGAAACGATAGCCGAATTTACCCCAGGTCTCCATGATCTGGTCGATGTAGGACCAATCCGGATTCCCTTCCTCCTTCTCGATGTCACCCCAATCAAACCGCAGGTACAGGTGGTTCAACCCTGGAAAATCTTCCAGATGATCGGCGGGATCATGTTCCGTCCGGTATTGCGGGCGATAGAAGCCGTTGTCGATATAATGCCAGAACCAACCCTTGTGGGGATTGCGCAGGACGGTCTTGTCATCCGCATGGGCGCGCAGATCGGTGTAGGCGCGCCGGCCCTGCGGAGGGAAATGTTTTGTGAATCCGGACGGCACGATGGCATTTTCGTCGAATCTCACGAGGCTTGGATACAGCATTGCATTGTCTTCCATAAAAATCCATCCCTTCGCGTTCTTTTCTGATTCGTGAGGTTCACATTGCGGGTCAACAGGAATACTGAATTTACATGGCCGAAGCACCGAAGACCAATCAGGATGTCATGCCTCTATGGTCATCTGAAGCAGCGCAGCATAAAATCCATCGGAAATCCGACCCTCGATGGCCAGGGAGATTTGGAAACCGGTTCCTTCTTCAAACAGGCCAAGTTCGACGTCATACACGCCATGCGGAAGGTCGGAGAGTGGAATGTCTTCCGACAGGAGGTTATCCTCGCCGGGAAAAAAATTCCTGGCGGTGAAGGAAGTCCCGACGGTCAGTTCAACATCGACATCTGCACGGGCCAAGCGCAGGAAAATACGTGAATCGTTGTAACACGGCGCATTGCCGCTGTTCACCATCCAAACGGAAAGCGGAACCGTTTGTAGAGCGCGAGCCGATTCAACAAAACCGACACGCCGCAATTCCAGCCGATACCCGATGCGGGCCAACCAGGTCTCATCATATTCCCCGACGAGGTCGAGGCTGGAGACATGCCAGCGGACTGCCTCATTCAACAGGGCTTCGCTGAGATTTTCCGCCATCATTCTGACCGGTGCGGTTTCCCACACACGCTGCAAACCAAGCCTGGCCAACTGATCCCCAATGTCCGATGACTGCTTTCGGGCATCCAGTACCAGACCGATGCCCGTCTTTCCCTTCATAAGGGCTGCGAGGCGATTGTTTCGTACATCCAGCAGTTTGTATGTGTGGGGAAAGGCCTCCATATAAGCTTCTGCAAGGAGGCGCATTTCCTCATCCTTCAGTTGTTCTTCCGCGTGCTCCGGATATTCGTCCTTTTCGGGCATAACGATATCGATGCTGAACAGCAAAAGACTCGGATCAAAGTCACTGCCCAAGGCGCGCAGGAAGCAGATGAAATCAGGAACCAGGTTTTCGGACCAGAGCGGTGGCTTTGCATCGATGCGCAGCATCACCGTGCGATTGATTTTCCAGGCAAGATCAATCGCCTTATGCACCACGGAAAAATCAAATTGGCCGTCCGACGGCTCAGCTTCCCGCCAGCATAGCAGCGTTGCTTTCAGCATGCCACAGTCCGGATTGGAAAGCGGCCATCGGATGCAACGGAGGTCCTTCGTTTCCATGCTGCTCATTTCTCATCCTCCCGTTTCAGCAGGTTTTGTGATTCAATCCATGCCGCCTGTTTCAGCAGATGTTCACGTTTTTCAAATCCGCCCGAACGAACAGGAATTCAGGATTCAGTCCATGCAGCCTGTTCCTCATGCAATTCCAGGGTCGTTTTCTGGAACAAAGCCATGTTATATCCGAGCCCATGAAATTGATAGCACAAATATTTAACATAGTTTCGTTTTTTTCACATGGTTTTTCGAGTTGCCAAAATGCATCAAAAGTGTAGAAAAAATTGATAGCTTGAATAAAAAGTTAAAGCATTCGTTTCATCTTGAAGGATTGATGTCGTTCTTCTTCCTGATATACTCAAATAAACAGGTGCATCAGCCGGGTATCGGGAAGACAGACCTTTCACTTCAATGAAATCGTCATGCAACGAACAATCGGAAGCATCAGAACTCGGATATAGAAGTGAATACAAGTGGACAAAGGGGGAATCAAGATGTGTGAATCGGTTCGCTGTTCGAATGAGAAGGTCCTCATCCCCACCCATCTGACCCATCCGGATGAAAAGAACCCGATTTTTTTCGAAAAGAGGAATGTCCAGGGCGCATCCGGAAACATCTTTCCCATGGCCCTGTGCGACCGGATGGAAGCCTCCTTCGAACCGGTCCCCTATACCCAGCTCCGACTGGAAAACGAATATATAGATGTCACCATGCTTCCGGAACTTGGCGGCCGGATCCAAACGGCCCTCGACAAGCGAAATGGCTATGACTTCATCTTCAGGAACCCGACCATCAAGCCCGCGCAGATCGGCTTGTGCGGGCCGTGGATATCCGGGGGCATCGAGTTCAACTGGCCGCAGCACCACAGGCCAACCACCTTCAAGCCGGTGGACCATTGTGTGGAAACCCACGCAGATGGGAGCCAAACCGTCTGGATGGGTGAAATCGAACCCCTCAATCGCACCAAAGGCATGGTCGGGGTGACCGTATATCCCGGCAAGACCTATCTGCAGGCGAAAGTCCGCCTGTTCAACCGCACGCCGTATCCGCAGAGCTTCATGTGGTGGGCGAATCTGGGCGTTGCCACGAATGACCGGTACCGGGCTGTTTTCCCCGGGGACATCCATTGGGCGTCGGATCACGCCTGGGCCTCCACCTCGAAGTTTCCATTCATCAACGGTCCCTACAAGAACATCGACCTGGGCGCGGATAAAGATGTCCGCGATTTTCCGGCCATGCCGATCCCGGCTTCCTTCTTCACCTATAATTCCCGGTATGACTTCCTTTCCGGATACGATTTCGGAGCAAATGCAGGCATCGTCCATGTCGCAGACCGTCATGTCAGCCCCGGAAAAAAGATGTTCACCTGGGGCATTTCCGAGTTCAGCGAAGCCTGGTACAGAAATCTTTCGGATGGGGATGGCCGCTACATCGAGCTCATGACAGGCATTTACACGCAGAATCAGCCGGACTTCTCCTGGATCATGCCCTATGAATACAAGACAGCTGAGCAATATTGGTATCCCATTCATGACATCGGTGAGGTGAAGAATGCGACACTTCATGGTGCCATTGGATTTGAGCGGGCGGACGGGCAAATCTCCTTCGCGTTGAATGTGACCGGTGCGCAGCCGGGAAGCCGCATTGTCCTGACGTGGAATGATACGGTTTTGTACGACCGAACGGCGGATTTGACACCGGAAACGGCCTTCAAGGACGTTGTCGGTTTCTCCGGTGATTGCGCCGATCACGAGTTGGAGATCCGGGTTCTTTCACATGTGGGCAAAGAGCTGGTTTCCTTCCGACCGGAAAAGCCCGAAGCGGTCACGGTTCCACCCGCGCTGACGCCGGCCCCTCAGCCGGATGAGATGGACAACCCCGACACCCTTTTCCTGCACGCCCTGCACATCTGGCAGTACAGGCACCCCTACCTCGACCCGATGGATTATCTGAAACGGGCATTGGAACTGGATGAAAACCACATCATGTGCAACAACCTTGCCGGGAAAATCAGGATGGAACGGGGAGAGTTCGATGAAGCCGCCGCGTTGTTCGCAAAGGCTGCAGCGACATCCACAATCCGAAACCCGAACCCCTATGACACGGAACCCTTTTACAATCTGGGCGTCCTGCAAAAACTGCGCGGCCGGTATGACGAGGCTTACGGGAACCTGTTCAAGGCAGTCTGGGTGTACGCACACAAATCATCCGGCTATCTGGCCATCGCAGAAATCGACTGCATCCGGGGGGATCTTGATCTTGCGCTGGAGCATGTGGAAACCGCATTGGAATCGAACGCGACGAACTTTACGGCCTGGAGGCTGAAAGCCTCGATTTTGAGACGGCTTGGGCGACTGAAGGAAGCACTGGATTGTCTCGCCCATATTCGGCACTATGACAAACTTGACTATGTTGCCTTGTATGAAACCTGTCTGGTCTGGAAAGAAATCGAGGCCTCGGACGCGACTGCGCAAGCCATGGGGCTTGCCGCCCAGGAAGCATTTTCATCCGTCATCCGGCAGCATCCGGAATCCTATCTGGATATGGCCATCGAGTACGGGAATGCCGGTTTTTATCAGGAGGCCGCCGATGTGCTGGAAGGATATCTCGGCGCAGAAAATCCGTCCTTCCCGATTCTCCATTATTATCTGGGATATTATCTGCGGGCACTCGGGAAAATGGAAAAGGCCCAAACAGTCTGGGAACAGGCTTCTTCCTTGTGTGTGGACGGCTGCCTGCACAGCCGGCTCGAATCCTTCTCCGTTCTGGAGATGGCCATGGCGCTGAATCCTTCCGACAGCCATGCCCCCTATTTTCTCGGAAACATGTATTACGGCCGCAAATCCTTCGAAAAGGGCATTGATGCATTTTCCGAGTCAGTGGCCCGGAAGGCCGATTTCCCGACTGCCTACCGGAATCTGGCAATCGGACTCTTTGACAAGCGTGGTCAGATTGAAGAAGCAGGACAACTCATTGAAAAAGCATTCCACATGGATGAAACCGATGCGCGGGTGTTTTTTGAGCTGATGCAGTACCGCCGGAGCACCAATACGGATGCCGGGCTTCGCCTGGAGCAGATGCGGACCCATCGGCATCTGGTGGAGGAACGGGAGGATCTGTATGCCAAGCTGGCAGCCACGCATATGGAAGTTGGCGATTATGTGACTGCGAAGGAGATGCTGGAGGGGAAGACCTTCCATCCCTTTGAAGGTGGGGAGGCCCTCATCAATCGGGAGTATGTGAATGCCTGTCTCCTCGAAGGCATGCAACGACTGGAAAACGGCGATCTGACGGGAGCGGGAGCCTTCTTCCTGGACGCGTCCCGAACTCCACCCAACTTCAATATGGGCAAGATCAACGCCGCCCACCCGCATGCCCATGTCGACTACCACCTTGGACTCGTTTCCGAACGGATGGGGGATGCGGAAGAAGCCGAATGGCATTATCGGGCCTGCCTGACCGATACGACCGGGATGCCCGACATGATGTACCACATGGGCCTGGCTTGCGGGAAACTCGGGGAGACCAGTCGGGCGCAGGAATGGTTCCGTCAGGTCCTTTCAGCCGCGGAAGCGCTGGAACACAACCGCGGCCGCTATCCCTACTTCACCGCATCCCTGGTCAACACACTGCCCTTCGAACACGATATGGCCAAAAACGACCTCGCAATCAGCCATTTTTACAAGGGGTTGGCTTACAGGGGGCTGGGAGATATCGAGCTTTCCACGATGGAATTTGAAGCGGCCCTGGCGATAAAGGGGACCCTGTATATGGCACGGGTCATGATCGAACGAAACCGTGCGGGGAGTTGCCCATGAAAAAAACAATCCCGTTGCGTGAAGGATGGACGCTGCAAGGCTCCAATGGGATGACAGAGATTCTGGACATTCCCCACATGCCCATGCAGGTGCATGATGTCCTTTTTCACCATGGTCTGATTGATGACACCCATCTGTTTGGCCGGACGGAGAATTGCCGCTGGGTTCCAGAGCAAACATGGACCTATCGCACAACCTTCCACTTCCCGGCATGGGAAGGACCCGTACGCCTTTGTTTCAAAGGGGTGGACACCTGCGCACAATTCCACCTCAATGGAATGCTTGTCGGTCAGCATGAGGATGCCCATCTTCCGGCTTTTGTGGATGTGACACATGCCATCAGACAGGATGCGCGAAATACCCTTGAGGTTGTGTTTCCTCCTTTTTCCATGCTGTTGGAAAAGGTCATCCCCAACAAGGATGCACGGGTCAAAGCCATCCACCATACCAGAAAGCCATTCCATGACTTCACGGCCTATCTGGGAGCAAAACCGGATTTCATCCGGGTCGGCCTGTATGACACGGTTTATCTCGAACAGGTGGACCGTGCCGAAATTGTTGATTTTGAGCTGGATTACGCCCTGGATGACAAACTGGATTCCGCCAACATATCCATTCATGCGCAATTGTCAGGCGACACAGCCAGCGGGTATGCCACGTTGCGTGTATACGGACCGCAGGAGGAGTTGCTGTTCCAGGATGACAGCCCGCATGGGTGCTTCCGGTTTGTTCTTGAAAAAATCAGATTATGGTGGCCAAGAAGTTTTGGAGAACAACCTCTTTATACCTTTATATTGAATCTTTACACGGATGCAGGTGTGATCCTCGACCAAAAAACAAAACGCACGGGCTTTCGAAAGATTGAAATGGTCGAGTATCTGGATTTCACCGTCAATCATCTGCCCATCAAGCTGTGGGGAGCCAACCTGACGCCCATTGATGGAAAGACGCTCTGTGAGAATGAAGAGCGAACGGAGGAAATTGTCCGGCTGGCCCATCAGGGCAATATGAATGTGCTGCGGGTCTGGGGAGAGGGCATACCGTTTACAGACAAACTCTACGATTTGTCCGACGAACTGGGCATTCTGCTGTGGCAGGAGTTTTTCTGCGGGAATGCCCAGTATCCGAAAGAAGGGAAAGTCATCGACCTGATTCTCCAAGAAGCCGAGTATCTTGTCCTTCGGCTCAGACATCGGCCTTCCATTCTCCTGTGGTGTGGCGGGAATGAGAATTTCATGCACCGGGATTTCAATACGCCCGGAGAAGAATATCTTGCGGCGTCCCTGTTCGAGCATGATTTTCGCCTGCTTTGCGGCAGACTGGACCCCATGCGCCGTTATTTGGTCACTTCGCCCTACGGGGGGAATTATACAAACAGTGGCGCGACCGGTGACACCCACAGCTACACAAATTCCTGGTATGTTCCCTGGAGTGGCATTCCAGGTTTTGTCAGTGAGAACCTCCGGGTTTCATTGCCTTGTGAGCGCAGTCTGAAGAGATACCTGCGCACCCCGACCTTGCCGGTTCCCACACCCTTCACCTATGGTTCGCTGCCATGGCCGCCCGAGCTTGAAGCCATCACATCAGCCGAGTCCTACAAGAAAACCCCGCCTGTGGAACAGTATTATGTCGCAGCCACGATGCGGGATCTGATTTACAATTTTGGTGCTGCGGCTGGAAATTATCTCAGAGAAACGGTTGAGAGGTACCGCAGGGGGAAGACCATCCAGGAACCATTTGGCCGACGCCGCTGTCATGGACATCTCGTATGGAAATTGAATACGACCTTTCCACATATCTACAGCTCCGTGCTTGACTACTATCTGGAACCCAAAATGGTCTACCATTTCCTGAAAAGATCTTATGAACCCATTCTGCTGTCCGTCGAAATGGCTGACAATCTCAACATATGGGTCGTCAATGATACGGCACAGGACATTTGCGGTCATATGCAGGCCGAGTTGTTCGATATGGCGAAAAACGCGGTCTGCAAAACGCTCAGACGACCTGTCTTCCTATCCGCAGGTCAATCGGCCCCGGTTGGAACACTCGATGATTTCGGGCAGTTTTCCCGGGACAAGGTGATTCGCGTCATGCTGCATGACGACCAAAAAGGTCTGGTGGCGGATATCAGCCAATTTGTCGACATCGAGCGGCATATTTTGTTTCCGGAGGCTGTGCTTTCGATGGTGTGTGAAGGTGGAGAGCTTGTTGTGACAACCGACAGATTCGCGCACCATGTTGAATTGTCCGGAGATGCCGATGGCGATCTTTTCGGATTTCGGTTCAGTGACAATTATTTTGATTTGTTCCCCCATCAGACAAAACGCATCGAAATCAGCGGGAAACACAGAAAAGGAATCATCCGCGCCAGGGGTGCCTACTGTTCACATGTCGCTTCGGTTGACTATTCTGTTGGGTCCGATACGGATTGATCTCTTTTAAACCCATAACGGCTTGATCTCTTTTTACCCATATTCGCCTTGTTTTTTCTCCGATTTGGCAAGAAAACCAAATTCACCTGTTTGAAAGGATGTAAGAAATGAAATTCAATGATTTTGGAAAGACAGGATTGAACGTGTCGGACGTAGGTTTCGGCGCATGGGCGATCGGCGGAATGGCCTGGGGAGCCGGACGAAATGACGAAGATGCGCGTTCCGCACTCAAAACGGCCATGGACAATGGCGTCAACTTCTATGATACCTGTGATGCCTATGGGAATGGCCACAGCGAAGAGCTCATGGGCCAATTCTTCAAGGGCATCCGAAGTGAAGTGGTGATTGTCACAAAAGGCGGGACCAATTTCCGCGTTCCCGAACGCAGCAAGAATTTCCAAAGGGATTACCTGTTGATGTGTGTCGATGAAAGCCTGAAGCGGCTTCAGACAGACTACATCGATGTCTATCTCCTGCATGTGCCCGATTCTTCCTTTCAGGACAAGGAAAACGTGTTTGAAACCATGAAGGAAATCAAGCGGTCCGGAAAAGCAAGGGTTTGCGGGCTTGCCATGTGGGGCGCCAAAGACACACTGCACGCACTGGGCAAGGACAGGGAAGGGGTGATTGAAGCCCTTGAATGCCCGTTCAACATATTGAACAAGACCAATATTGAAACCATCGGCATCGCCAAGGAGCGGAACATCGCGGTGTTTACAAGCCAACCCTTGGCCAGCGGAATTCTGACAGGCAAATTTTCAGCGGATACCCGATTTGCCGAAGGTGACAACCGCAAGGGATTCTGGACACCGGAACGGTTTGCGGCTGTCCAAAGGGACATGGCCCTCATCGAGTCCTGCATCCAGCCCCCCGTCAGGACAATGGCACAGCTGGCATTGGCATACAACCTCAACTATCCCGGCATATGCAGTGTCATTCCCGGAGCGAAAACAAGCGAACAGGTTTTGCAGAATCTTACAGCCAGCGGCGTGGTCCTGTCTGATGATATGATGAAGAGGCTTGGTGAAACCGAAGGTTTTGTTTTTTGACAGATGTAGCAGTGCGAAAAACCATCCAACAGGAGGACAATGCCATGGGACATTATCTTGAACCCCCCCGTCAGCTTGCGATTCGGACATTTGACGTCGTCGTCGCCGGAGGAGGCACGGCCGGTGTCGTGGCTGCCATCGCGGCCGCGAGACAGGGAGCCCGAACCGTATTGATCGAGTCGAAAGGGTATGTTGGCGGGATTGCCGTGGAAGGCGGAACCGCCTTGCACAGCTTCTACAATTTGTACAAACCCTTTCCAGACGTGGAGAAAAAGCAGATTGTGAAGGGAATCCCCCAGGAAATCATCGACAGGCTGGCGGCAATCGGTGCGACAACGGGACATGCCGAAATGCTGTCGCGCTATGATTACGATTCCGTCTGCACGGCCATCGACACGGAAATGTACAAGCTGGTCGCCTTGGAAATGCTGCAGGAGGCAGGTGTATTCGTCTGCCTGAACACACTGGTGGCCGGCGCAGTCATGGACGGCGGGCGTGTTCGCGGGGTCATTGCGGAAAGCCGCTCCGGAAGAGAGCTGTTTGAGGCAAAAAGTTTTGTGGATTGCACGGGTTATGGCGACCTTTGCGCCCATGCGGGTGCCGAATTCACGGAACCGAACGACCATCCGGTTGCCAACAGCATCGGGGTGGGTGGCGTCAGCATGGACAAATACTGTGAGTTCATTCAATCATTCCATGCCGTGACGGATTACAGCGAAGGAAAAAGAAGCGGCAAGGATGGACTGGCCGTCCGGGTGGATTGTGATCCATCGAAGCTGCCGGTGGAAATGGCACGGGAAGCGCATGAGATTGGCCTGTCTTTCGTGACGACCACCGTCCACGATGACTATCTCATGTTCATCAAATTGAATTACAAAATGCCGGTCAGCCCGACAGACCGGGATCAAGCCTCCCTGGCGGAGTTGGAGCTGAGGAAACGGCAGCGCAAGGCGATTGACCTGTTCAGAAAACACATACCCGGATTTGAAAACGCCTTCATCGCAAGAACAAGCCCCACCATGACCGCCCGCCGCGGCCGATGCATCACCTGCGATTATGACATCACCAGTACGGATGTGGAAGGCTGCCGGCATTTTGAGGATGATGTGTTTGCCTATGGATTCCATGACTGTGCGCCAAGGCGGATTGTCCATCACGGCGGTTCCTATGGATTCCCCTTTCGCGCCATGCGGGTGAAAGGGATTGACAACCTTCTTGCTTCAGGCATGCTGATCACATCGGACTGGTATGCGCATATGTCCACCAGAAACACTGTCAGTTGCATGGCGCAGGGTCAGGCTTCCGGCACTGCCGCCGCGCTATGTGCGTTGAACGGAATCGGGACCCGGGAGCTGGGCTACGAAGTGTTGCGGGCTGCGCTTGTGGAGGGTGGCGTTCATTTCGAGTCTTGAATGAAAGAATGTCGGTTCCTATTAGAAAATGTCAGTGCCAAATGGAATGTGCCGGTGTGATTGGAATGCATACGCACCGGTATGGATGCACATGGAAGGATGGATAACGGGATGATGTTCGATGTGACCGCCTTTGGTGCCGTCGGCGACGCCAAAACCCTGAACACGGAAGCAATTCAGCGTGCAGTCGACGCCTGCGCGGATGCGGGCGGCGGCAGGGTTGTCCTGCCAGGGGGAACATTCGTCTCCGGCTCGATTTTTCTTCGCAGCCATGTGGAATTCCATCTTGATGCCGGCGCTGTTCTGCAGGGAAGTCGAAACATGGACGACTATCCCTGCCCAACCATGGAAAGCTTCGGTTATCGTATTTTTGACACGCACGCGGGGCTCATCACCGGTCATGGACTGACGGATGTGTCCATCACCGGACCAGGAACGGTCGATGGCCAGGGTCAGGATTGGTGGCGGGCCAAGGATGCGGGCACACTGAAGCACGGGCGTCCACACATCATCTTTCTGTTCGACTGCGAGCGGGTCACAATCGATGGCGTCAACCTGATGAACTCCCCCACCTGGACCGTCAAGCCATTGATCTGCCGCAACCTGACCATCAACAATGTCAGTGTGAAGAACCCCTGGAGAGCCTATCACAATTGCGACGGGATCAACCCAACCTCGTGCCGCAATGTCCGCATCTCCAATTGCCATCTGGACACAGGCGACGACGCCATCACCATCAAAACCATTTCCAATCTGAGACAGAACGCCGTTTTCATTGGAAACAAGCCACCGGCGCCAATTCCCTGCGAAAACATTGTCATTGAAAACTGCATCATCGAGCACGCCCACAGTGGGGTGGGCATCGGAGCGGAAGTGATTGGCGGCATACAAAACATCCTGGTCACCAACTGCGTTTTTGACGGCACGCGCGCCGGCATCAGAATCTATCGTTATCCGGAGCCGGGCGGCCACGTGAAGGATGTCCGGATCAACAACATTGTCATGCGCAAGGTGGAATGGGTTTTTGAATTCTCCACCTACTTCGAGCCGGCAAGAATCACACCCGGGCCAGACCCGGAGACTACGCCGGAATTCAGCAACATTCATTTCAGCAACATCACGGCCACACAGGCCCACATAGCTTGCGAACTGCGCGGACTGCCCAAAATGCCGATTCACGAGGTCAGTTTCAGCAATATGCGGATTCAATCAAATCTTGGATTCAATCTGCGTGATGTGCGTAATGTCCTGCTGGACAATGTGACGGTGGAAAGCTGTGGTGTACCGCTGATTGCCCAGGCTGTCACAGGTCTGGAGCTGCGCAGGTTCAACGGACCAACCCCTTGTCAGGAATTGCCTGTGATACAAATCGAACGGACTCGCGATGCCTGGATTCATGGTTCTACCGCGGCACCGGGAACGCATGTATTTCTCGGGCTGGTTGGGGATGAAAACACGGTGACCCTGGGTGCGAACCGCTTGGAAAAAGCTGCCCACGTCCAGGTGGCAGTCACCCCGGCCAATGAGTGGTCGATATTTTCCCATGCCTTCATCGGCAGCGGTGTGAACAGGGAAACTGGTTCGAAGAATGCCTGGCTGCCCGTCACAGATAAAGTCATGGAAACCTTGCGGCGTTTATGGACCCGGGATCAGATCGACAAGGTCTTCTCCATCTCCCGTGTCGAGCCGAATTCGCGTCAGGGCGCGGAAGTCGGGGACCCCGACGAGTGTCGTCTGATATTCATCATCGAAGCCAAAGACGTGGCGGAACGTTTGGTGATTTTTGATGATGGCGAGGTACTGTCCATCGTCAATGACCCGAACTTCCAGGCTTGCGGACCGGTCATTTGAAAGAACGCCCCAGAAAGAACCGGCTGCTGTTTTAACGAATCAAGGTGACTGCAGTCCAAAGTCAGCCCGACAAGCGGGAAAAGGGCTTCCATGACTTGCATGATTTCAGGAATTCTCTCCAAGGTGGACGCCTGATGGCATTCAAGGGAAAGGGTGAGTCCATGCCGACAGGATTGTATCCGACAAGTCTCCTGGCTTTTTCAATAGACATGCAACTGCTTCGCAGTACATGATCATAGGCGCATTGCGCATCACTTTCAGTGTAGTCATTCTTGATTCTGGTGCAAAAAGTCGATTTTCGACTTTTTCATGCAAGTTGCAGAATGCAACTTGCATGCATACAGCGGCAAAAGCCGCTGTA